>Ga0194053_10000428_pt1 | contig 32202 bp, 21 predicted proteins | sample SepL228m_MetaG_FD_161684 | JGI IMG/M metagenome (GOLD analysis project Ga0194053, IMG submission 161684) | Anoxic zone freshwater microbial communities from boreal shield lake in IISD Experimental Lakes Area, Ontario, Canada - Sep2016-L227-8m | ecosystem: Environmental > Aquatic > Freshwater >... | reverse complement strand
CAACTACACTTCCAAAAACTTCGTAATTAGTCACCAGAGAGAAATATTCTTTTGGCACTGGAACTCCTCATACCCCGTCAGCTTGCTGCGGGGTAGTTGATTGTATCTAACCGGCCAGAATTTGCTTCGCAAATTTTGGCCGGGGTTTTGCACTTTTAGTTAAAGTTATTTATTATCTGGCTATTGGTTAAATAGTTATCTTTAGAACTCCAAATCAAAACTATTCCCCAACTGCGGATTAATCGCATCAACATCTAGATTCTCGCGCAAGCGCTGAACCAAAAACATTGAAGACTTTGGCTCCCCCATCACCACAAAAGTCTTCTTCAAATTCTTCATTCCCCCTTCGACAAATTCAAATAAATGATCAGAATCTTTGTGAGATGAATAACCATTAATTTTTACAATCTCTGCGCGAACCGGAATATCTTCGTGATAAATATTAATTGTCTTATTACCATCTTCCAAGTGTCGTCCAACTGTACCGATGGACTGGTAGCCCACTAGAACCATGACTGTGTTTGTACTACTTAAATAATGCTTTTCGTGTTTTAGAATACGACCACCGTTTGACATGCCAGAGCCAGCCAAAATAATCTTAGCCCCTGGAGTAGACTCAATCTTTTGGGATTCCTCTTGATGCACGGTAAACTTCAAACCTTTGAAATTAAAAACATCGTCTCCACCAAAAATCTGTTTCTTGATGTTTTCATTCATATCTTTAACAAAGCGTTTGTAAATAGCGGTAACTTTAGCACCCAATGGTGAATCCAAAAAAACTGGTACTGACGGCAACTTACCGCCTTCAATAAAATTATTCAATTCATACAAAATAGCCTGGGTTCTCTCTAGAGAAAAAGCCGGGATAAGAATCGTTTTACCAGCCTTGATGGACTTACTCAAAATATCAAACAGTTTTTCCCGACGCTCCTCCTTACTCTCATGATTGCGATCACCATAAACGCTTTCCATAATTAAATACTTTGGATCTGGCAATCTTTCAGTATCACGTAAAATCAGTGATGGTGAATTACCCAAGTCGCCAGTGAAAACAATTTTCTTGCCACCTGAAGAAAATGTAGCCATAACAGAGCCAAGTATGTGACCAGAATCATAAAATTCCAAATCCAGTGAATCACTTAAAGACATCTTGTTATGATAATCTAAAGACTCCCAACGACGCATAGCCTGATTGACGTCATCCTGAACATATAAAGGTTCTAGACCCCTATTCTTTGCCTCATAAGCTAAAACGATGGCAGCATCTTCGAGCATCACCTCAGCCAATTCTTTGGTGGCCGGACTACTGATGATTCTCCCTTTAAAACCATCTTTGACTAATTTTGGTACGCGACCAATATGATCAATGTGGGAATGAGTAATAATTAAAATATCTATTTCACTTGGATTATAGGCAAAAGGTTTACGATTGTTTTCATCGGCAAATTGGCCTCCTTGAATCAAACCACAATCCACCAAAATTTTGAGACCATATCCTTCCAAAAGAAAATTCGCTCCAGTCACTTCACCTGTTCCACCCCAAAAAGTTAATTTCATTTTATTACTCATGTTATTTAATTTTTAAAAAATATAAAGCTAATAAGACCCCGATAAAAGAGGACGCCAAGTCCTTACCTGTAGCCCAAACATATTTCATTCTAGAATCCGTTAAATGAAAATAATATTCGAAACTTTCCCAACCAAAAATAATTGCAAAAGCTAAGACAACGTAACATATTTTTCGAACTGTTTCTGACACATTATGGTGAAAATACTCCACCGCTTCTTCGCCAAGCCAATAAGCTGCACAGCCAATAGACATACCACCAAGAATATGTGTTACCACATCAAACCACTGCCAGCGCCAATAAAGAAAATAATAAATTGCTATAAAGTGTCCAATAGCTGTCAGGATAGCAAACAGTAATGCCCACCACAAACTTTTTCCTTTCATAACTCAAATTATAACATAAAAGTAAAACAAAAAATCCGCCCGAGGGCGGAACTTTTGTTGGGGCCAAATAGGTATTCCCCTAGTTAATTACTAGGTGGGTGTTCGCAGATGAAACGACCAAGGTCGTCACCGATGTAGAACTCCCTTAAATATTGTTTAGATAGAAAATACCTATCATCCCCAATATAATTATACACCTGTTTCGACTAGGTGTTAAGTCTAAAATATTATAAAAACAAAAGCACCACTTTTTTGACTTGTTCGTCAAAAAAGTGGTGCTTTTTAAGGCTAGTTGTTTAGTATTTTTGCCCTCGTCATCGGCCCGAAATATCCCGTGGCTGGTAAACCAACCGACTTCTGGTACTTTGCCAAAGCAGATTTAGTAGCTTTACCAAAGTAAGTAGTCTCATGTCCTGGAGAACCTGGACCAGTTTGGGAAATAATGAAGCCGTTGGCGTTTAGGAACTGTTGGAGAAGTTCCACCTCTGGAGTTTGTTGACCAGATTTTAGATCTTGTTTAGTGATGGTTGTCAGAGTTTCGGGAGTAATGGTGTAAGTGACTTTAGGGGTTTCTGTTGGGGTTTCGACAGTGGTAGGTTTTGCAACAATATCTTCTTTAACTGTGGTAGTTGCCAAGATTGGCTTGGTAGTTGTCGATGTTGTTTCGGTTGAAGTAGATATGTTAAAAGTAGTTGTAGCGGTAACTGTTTCAATGGGAGTTGAGTTTTCTGTCACGGGTGCTTGAGTGGTTGGAGTTGCAGTTTGGGTATTACTACTCGCTGGAGTGGAAACAATCTTTCGGCTAGATCCATGCGGTGTTACTTTGGTTGATGATGCGGATGCTGTTGAGGTGCCAAAGGTGTTAATGGCAAATACATTAAACCAATAAGAAACTCCATTGACCAGATTTTCAATAGTAATCGGTGTGACAGTGCCATAAGATCCAATATTATCAGGACTAGATAGAGCAAAATAATTAATAATATTTGACCCATTAGAATTTGGGGTAGTAAAATCAATTACTACTTTACGACTCGAAGCTATTACTGAGTTAATGGTCGGAGCATCAGGAACGGTACCTGGAGTAACCAGAACAACCGTAGAAGAAGCCGACTCACCAATACTATTAATAGCTGTAATATAATAACCGTATTCAACTGCATTACTTAAACCACTAATATTTTTTGTTGTATTAGTAGTTGAAGCAATTGCCAAATTTGTGGCGGAATTATAAATATTATAATAAGCAATAGCTGTACTACCACTATCAGTTGGAGCAGACCAAGACAAAATAGCTTCTGTATTACTAGCAGTAGCTCCAACACCAGTTGGTGCCCCAGGCGCAGAATTAATACTAAGTCTGGCGATATATCCAGTACTGATATTATTATATTTTCCAAAATAACCACCGAAAACTATTTTGCCATCGGACTGCACACCGAAACCATTTATCGTACTATCGAAACCAGCATCTGTATTGAATAGTGTCTCCGGGGAACCATCAGAATTTAATCTAACAATATATTTTGAATTAGCTCCATTGTATGTAGTAAAACCACCAGTAGCCAAAATTTTTCCGTCAGGATAAATATAAAGAAGGCTGGTATAAGCATTCTGACCAGTGCCGGTATTAAAACTAGAATCAATTGAACCATCAGTGTTTAACCTAACAATATCATTGGTTGTTAATCCGTTGTAAGTGGTAAAACCACCACCGACTACTATCTTTTGATCTGGTTGGACAAATATAGCCGGTACGTTTCCATTAAAACCAGCACCTCCGCTATTGAAAGATGTATCGATTGATCCATCAGTGTTTAATCGAACAATATGACCCATGGCCACACCATTGCAAGAAGTGAAGTTTCCACCGACTAATATTTTTCCATCAGCTTGAACATCAATAGCTCGAACCAAAGCGTTGACACCGAGTCCAGGATTAAAAGTCTCATCAAGTGTTCCATCGGTATTCAGTCTAGCAATTCTAGTTATAGAAGCACCATTATAAGTACTAAATTCTCCACCGGCTAGGATTTTGCCATCCGGTTGAAGGCGCAAATAATTTACATAATATGTAAAACCTGTACCGGTAATAAAAGATTCATCTCGAGAGCCATCAGTATTAATTCGAGCAATCATGCTAGAAGTAGCACCGTTGAAGGTACTAAAATTTCCTCCGATTATTACTTTACCATCTGGCTGAAGAACAATATTGCTAAAAACTGTTCCATTGAAACCTGTGCCAGTATTAAAGGATTCATCTCTTAAACCATTTACATTCAATCTCACAATTCTATTCACAGTTGTGCCATTGTATGAACCAAAACCACCACCGACTAGGATTTTATCATCTGGTTGGACAGTTACTGCTCGAATAACGTTACTAAAACCACTGCCATTACTAAAACTAGTATCCAAGGCTGGAACACCGGCTATAACCTTGTTGGCTAAAATCATTATGAATATAAAAACAAATATTTTTATTGTTCTTTTCATTGGATGTGCAAGTTATTTTTTAACACTTCCCTCGTCATCGGCCCGAAATATCCCGTGGCTGGTAAACCAACCGACTTCTGGTACTTTGCCAAAGCAGATTTAGTAGCTTTACCAAAGTAAGTGGTCTCGTGCCCTGGAGAACCTGGGCCAGTTTGAGAAATAATGAAGCCGTTGGCGTTTAAGAACTGTTGGAGAAGTTCCACCTCCGGAGTTTGTTGACCAGATTTTAGATCTTGTTTAGTGATGGTTGTCAGAGTTTCGGGAGTAATGGTGTAAGTGACTTTAGGGGTTTCTGTTGGGGTTTCGATCGTTGACTTGGTGATTTCGGTTTGTTTAATTGAGGTGGTGGATATGAGTGGCTTGGTGGAGGTGGAAATGTTTAAAGTGGTTGTAGCGGTAACTGTTTCAATGGGAGTTGAGTTTTCTGTCACGGGTGCTTGAGTGGTTGGAGTTGTGGCTTGGGTATTACTACTCACTGGAGCAGAAACAATCTTTCGACTTGAACCACGAGGTGTTACTGGGGTTGATGAGGCGGAAGGGGTTGAGGTTCCAACAGAGTTGATGGCTGAGACTGTAAAAGTGTATGGTGTACCACTAGTAAGATTAGAGACTTCGATTGGTGAAGAAGTGCCAATAACAGTAATAGCTTCTGGATTGGAGATGGCGACGTAGCTTGTAATATTGGATCCATTACTATTAGGAATAGTAAAATCAATGGCTGCTTTGCGAACTGTTACGGTGACTGAGTTGATTGTTGGGGCGTCGGGAACAGTAGCTGGGGTGGCTGAAACTATGGTAGAAGAGGCGGACTCTCCGGCCACATTTTTTGCAGTCAAATAATAGCTATAGGAAGTGCCATTGGTTAAACCAGTAAATATTTTTGTGGTATCGGTTGTGGTCGATAATAAAGTGTTATCCGTCGAATTGTAAATATTATATTGAGTGATAGCTGAACCGCCGTTGCTTGGAATCCCCCAAGTTAGACCAACTTGAGTATTACTCGAAGTGGCAGTTATTGAAGTTGGTGCATCTGGAGGATTGACAGTGGTGGTGTAGAATTCGAAAATTACACCATTATTACTTGAGCCACCATAACTTGTTTGTCCATAAAGTTTTCCATTATAAGCCACAAGTGATGCTAAAGGCATGAGTCCCGTTGGATCATCCAAACTACGTAATCTGGCAAATGTATTCGTACTTGGTTCATAGCTAAAAATAACACCATACTGATTTTCCCCTCCTCTATATGTCATTCCGTAAAGCTTGCCATTTAACTCCGTCAAATATCCATTTGGTTGATTGCCATCTGTGATATTAAATTCATGTAAAACTGCATAAGTATTCGAAGATAAATCATAAGAAAATATAGCACCAGCGTTACTAGCGCCTCCAAATAATGCTAAACCGTATAATTTATTATTATAATAAGTTACAGCTCCACGCGGATTAATTCCGTCATTAACAGAAACACCAAAACTGTACAGTTTATTATATTCGCCAGTAGTTAAATTATAAGAAAAAATTGTCCCTTTGTCGTTCGTACCACCGTAATAGGTAAGGCCATAAACTATATCATTAACTAAAGTTAAATTCCCACGGGGAGTATATCCATCACCAGACACTCCGCCAAAATTATAAAGTCTAGTATAGGGGGTAGTAGAGGCCATATCATATTCATACAGCACCCCTTTATTGTACGTTCCACCACCGTAAGCTAAACCATAAAATTTATTATTATAAACTATCAAAGCACCACCTTCCGGTCCGCTACCTACAGTTGAATTGAAGGTATGTAAAACAGAATAAGGAGTACTGGAGCACATATCATACTCGAACATGACTCCAAGATTGCTGGCACCTCCGGTTTTTGTCACGCCATAAAATTTTCCGTCTTTTTCAACTAGGTTGCCCCACGGCGCACTACCTGTAGCTGAAGAACTAAAACTCATCAGCTTTGTGTAAGCTGAAGTCGAAAGATCATACTCGTATATAACTCCTTTATTAGCAGTACCACCTGCTCGAGTCATACCATACAATTTACCATTATAAACAATTGGAGTATTGGCCGAATTATATCCATCAGAAGTTCCACCAGCAAAGTTATGCAAAACTGTATATGTCGGAATCTCCATCGCTGGTACCAAAGAGTAAACACCGATAAAAACAAACACCGTCATGAGTACGAAAGCCAGGGCATCTCTAGGTTTATTTTTAATATAATCTAGCATTCATAGTAATTATAACATGAACAATAAAAACGTAAAAACAAAAGCGCTCCTTTTTGACTAATTTAGTCAAAAAGGAGCGCTTTTCATATCTATTTTATTCGAGAATTCCATCCAAATTCACGTCGTATATTATAGCCTCCTGAATATGACGATATTTGATTATTTCTTCGGATTTAAACCACAAGGCAATCTCCTTTTCCGCCTCATCTGTTGTACCGGAAGCATGAATCAAATTGCGAATACAACGACCATCAGCGTCAGACATAGCATAAGAGTCGAGCACAAAGTCCCCACGAATAGTACCAACGTCAGACATGAGTGGCTCAGTACTACCTACCAATTTTCGCACCAAGGCTACTGAGTGAGCACCTTCCAAAATTATTGGAATCACCGGACCAGAAGACATATATTTCTTCAAACGTTCCAAAACATGTTTGCTTGATTCAATAGGATCAGTATACGGAGGAGTCAAACCCTTGGCCAAATAACCTTTGATGGTTTTTTCACCAGTTTTTCTCATCCATTCTGGATCAGTGGTATAGTGTTTCTCCACCATTTCCGGACTTGGCACAATCATTTTTAGGGCAATCATTTTCAAACCGACTTTTTCAAATCTCTGAATTATATCTCCAACCAAATTCCTCTGTACTGTATCAGGCTTCAAGATTACAAATGTTCTCTCCTGCTTTGGGTGTGTGTTTGTCATATGTTTATTTTGTCTGAATATTTTCTAATTTTTATAGTAACAAATCGTCATCTTCTATCACTGGCTCTTTCCGATACTTCTTCATAATTGCTTCTTCGACTTCTGCACGGTCTCCACCATATTTTAGATAAGACAATTCTTTTAATTTTTCTACTATAGTCTTGTCGCCCTTTGGTGGTGGCATAGCCTCCATACTAAATGGTGTAGTTGGCCGGCCGTGAGACAACATTCTAATATAGGCGTTAAAGTTGTCGATATTCATAATATCCTTAGCACTAAAAGTTGGAGCAAACTGTTTTTCCAAGAACTCTGCATCCTCAGAACCAACACGGAAAGCGGCAATCGAACCAACGTTACCAAAGACAGCATCTTTAATATTATCTGGCAATTGACCAATAAATTGGTGGGCAATATTTAGTGATAATTTATATTTACGTGCTTCGGACAAAATCTGAGAAATAGAATCAGTGGTAATATTTTGGAACTCATCAATGTAGAGATAGAACGGTGGCATGTCCTTTCCAAAAGAATCAACACGTGACAAGGCAGACATCAAGAATTTACCAACAATAATGAGACCAATCAAGTTTGAGTTAATATCTCCTAAGCGCCCCTTGGACAGGTTCACTAAAAGAATCTTTTTCTTGTCCATAATTTCACGGAAATTGAAAGTAGATCTCTCCTGCGCTATGATCGGACGCATGATTTCGTTGGACAAGAAGACGTCAAACTTGGAAGTAATGTAGGGAACAATGTTAGCTAACGACGCTTCTCCACCAGCCTTCTCCGCCACTTCGCGCCAGAACTGCACCACGATAGGATTTTTACAACGGTTAAGTTTTAATTCACGAAAAGCTTTATTAGCCATCACCCGAGAGACATCCAAAAGAGTATTGCCGGATTCTGGGTCTTCAATAACCAACATCACAGCATTACGGAAATATTGTTCAAACATTGGACCGCCGGCCGTCTTCATATCAAACAGTTTATTGAAGATAGACAACATTTCGTTTACCACAAAAGTCTTTTGCTCAGGAAAACGGACATCATATTCGAGCATATTGAGAGCCATCGGACGAGTGGTGTAAGCCGGGTCAAAATAAATAACATCTTCATAGCGCTCCTTTGGTATAGTCGAGAGAACGGTTTGAATATCACTACCGTGGGGGTCAATCATACAAACACCATCACCATTGGCGATATCTTGAGCAATCATGTTCAACATGATTGTGGTTTTACCAGTACCGGTTTGACCAATAGTATACAAGTGACGTAAACGATCTTCTTTGGCGAAGTGAATTTCCTTGGACACTCCACGGAATTTGTTCACACCCAATAATACTCCTTCCATTCCAATATCCATTGGTGCTGGAGCGGTAATAGCTTTGTTTTGCTTAAGAAATGGCGTAGCATCACGGCTAAAGCGTGGCCAGTGCAGTATAGTCGACAATTCTTTAATGTTGAGAGGAATAATATTCTTTTCATCAAACAAACGGAAAGAAAAATCGTTTAAGCATTCATCCATTTCCGCAGGACTCATTTTGGCAAATTTAAACTTATTACCAAAAGTATTTTCAAATTGGTTGAAAGAAGATTGAATATCACTTAATATTGATTTGGCGTTAGTTTCATTTTCAGCTGATACCACCAAGCGAATATTCGTCTCCACCGTCGGAGAACCAGCCTTGGTTCTAAAAGACTTAATAATATCTTCATCCACAACATCTTTCTTTTCTTCTTTTGGACCTTCACCAATTTTGGTTATTTCTTTGGCTACCATACTAGCCCCCTCCTTAATCATTCCTCCCCACACAGATAAAATTGAGGTCTCAAATTTTATTGCTTCCTTTAGTTTTGTACCCTTAGCAACTTCATTCAAAGCCTCCTGATATAATTTTGTATATTTATCACCGCAAGGTCTAAAGACAATCTGAAAGGCCGCACCTTGTCCCTCTTTTTTAATCTTAGAGAAAGTGTTGATCAAGACTGACAATGGATCATGCTCAAAGGTATCATAAGTTTTGATGGCGTAAATATGCTCTTTTTCTAGAGAAACATTGGAGGCTAAAGATACACCTTTGGTATTGAAAATATTGTAATCGTTATTCTGCTCAATCAGTCGAGCACCGGGGAAAATCGACAGAACTTGTTTTTCAAACATGACAGCCAAACTTTGTGGAACAGAGGCGTAGAAAACCAACTCTTCAGTATCAGTCGGGTTGGCCACTTCCAGTACCATGTATTTGGCTTCGTTCTGATGATCGTTGGAAACCAAAGACGACATACCCGCATAAAACTGTTCCATACCAGAAATAATTTCTGAAATCTTTTTGTTCTTCTCTTCCTCATCCGTCATTTGTGGAAAAATCACTTCGAACAAAACCATTTTCAAAGCTTGAGCTTCGGGAGTTTTTTCTTTCAAATCAACAATAGTAAAACCAGCTTTGACATACTGAACCAAAAAGCGATGAAAATCATCATAAAGATGATGATCATCTGTCTTGTCCACTATTTCCAAAGCGCGGCGAAGACCGTGCTCACGCAATATGGTAATGAGCTCACCCATCTTTTCATCATGCTCTTCTGGCGCTAGGTTTAATACAATAGCCTCAGACTCAGCTTTTGGAGCCGAGGCATCAGGGTGTAAAACTGATTCAACAGGCGTAGCTGCATACGACTTCAGTTGGTCACTAATCACCTTTTCACGTTCGGTAGCTAGACCCTTTTCAGACATTTCTTTTTCATGACGTAAAACTTCTCCACGCAGAAATTCTAATTCCTCCTGTGGTGAGGAAAACTTTTTTCCAGCTAGTTGAGATTCGAAATTTTCAATTGCCATACTAGGTTTGATTATACCTTACTTCTAATTATTCCCCAAAAGCTGTTTGCGGACTTCACTAATTTTTACCGACTTAATCATTTCTTTTTCTTTGATATTTATTTTATTTAGTGCCCCGACTAAATCATTGAGATTGCCCAGATAGTTTTCTTCCAAATCTGCGCTCATACCTAAATAGTCAGCCACCTCATCCAAGAAGTCACCGGTCGACATAAACAAATTATTAATGACAGTCATAGCGTCTTCAGTCTGACCATCACGTAATAGTCTTTTTATTTCTTGAAAAACTATGTCTTCTTTTTTATTGTTAAGCATTTTTTGTTTTAATTAGGCCGTGTTCCGAATTTGAATTATTTATCTTACAATTTTCCACCACTTTCCATTTTGATCAACGGAAAGTAAGTTTCCGTTTTTATCTTTAGTGATTTCAGCATATGGTCTATCATATAATTTTGCACCGTACATGTCAGTAACATAATGAACAACCTCATCATCTAGCGTCTCAGTCAAATCATATTGCCCTAAACCAAGTGGTTTTAAAATATGCTCATTCTCTTTTTCTTCTTTTTCAATTTTTTCTCTATGTATTTCATACCACTCACCATCTACAGCACTGAGACCAAACAATCCATCGTGAGTCAAATCTAATTTTTCAAAACTATGTCCTGACAAAAGTTTTTTACCACGTATATCAGTGATAAAGTGTAAAACTTTACCATCAACTGTCTCTGTTCGATCGTACATACCATGGCCCAAGTTTGGAATAGTCTCCAACTTATATTCTGGTGAAGGAATTGATTGATCAGTTGTTTCCACCATATCGATTAGCTCGCCATTTGTTTTATCTATGGAATATATTCTATCGTCTTTTCCATCTCCAAAAATACCAAATATCTCTTCGCCATTAGAAACGAGATCGTCATATTCATAGTCAGAAACAGTTTGACCATCTTTGTTTATCAGGAGATAAGAAAGTTTATCATCGTGTTGAACGGTTTTGCGCAATAGACCATCACCTAGGTCTAAAGTATCATTCATTGAATACTTCTTGTTGCGATCGGGTGAGTATTTTTCTATTGGTTCACTAGCAACTTTTACTTCTGGTGTTATTACTTCTTCTTTAGACTCAGGAACTTCCTCCTTTCCTTTTGTTGCTTCGGCCTTAGTAACAACCTTAGGTTCTCTGGACAAATCGCCTGCATCTCTATCATTTTCAAGTGGATTATATTCAGGTTCTTCTTCAGTTTTTACAACTGGAGCTGTTGGCACTACCTCAGGGGCGGCAGGAGCCTTTTTGCTTTCAGGAACTGCTTTGGCAGGCTTACCCACTTCTGTATCCTTGGCACGGCCATCAGCCAATTCTAAAGGATTACCGGTCTTCGGATCCAAAATATACCAGTTATCATTTTTCTTGCCATCTTTATCATATACTCTACCAATCAAGCGTCCTTCAGAATCTTTAGCCAAACGTTCATATTTTTCACTAGAAATTTTCTTGCCATCTTTATCAACTAGATAGTGAACCTCATTGGCACCGCCAACCATTTTCTCATCAAATAGCCCGTCTCCTAAATCAACTAATTCCTCCTCTTCATAACTTGTCGGTGCGCCGGTATCAAGTGGAGAATATTCTGTCTCCGCTTCTTCTTCTGGTTTTACTGACTTAGCTTTACCCTTACCTTTTGTGGCTGTTTTTTTGGTCGGAGATGTAGCTGGTGTACCCGGAGTTTTTGGAGTCTTGGGAGTTTTTGTTGCTCCAGGAGTCTTAGGGGATCTTGGGGTTTTGGAGGTTTTACCTCCATCAGTTCCTTCATCTCCTTCTTCATCATCATCTTCCCCTTCTTCAGGCTCTTCTGCTTGCACCGGCCCAGCAAAAGCTGACAATTGGCCAAACAGACTGGTCAAAGCTAATCTCTTAACCACGTCTTTTTCTGTAGCAATATGATCAGAAATAATTTCCAAAATATTTCTTGTCATCCCACGAGCAATATTTCCATTCAATTCTTTTTCAAGTGAAATGATTTCTTTCAAAGGTTCAAGCAATTTATTCCAATCAGATTCGGCAGAAAAGATCTTCTCCATTGAACTCTTCAAATATTTTTCTGATTCTTCTTTCATCATATCCTCCACCTCGCGCTCAGAAAAAATACTAGCCAATAGTTCATTGCGACCTTGTTCATACTTACTCTCAATTTTAGAAACGGAATCAAGGCTTGGGTTTAATTCACTAGCATTGTCCCCAAGAATTCTATTTAGAACGTTATCGAAAGAACGGTGACCAGAACGATCCCAGATTTTTACCTTACTATTTCCTGCCCAATCAACCAAATTCTTTACCTGTTCACTAACTTTAGAAGCAGCATTAGCCACACCAGACATCATCGAAGCCCAAATACCTGGACCAAAATTCTTTCTGGTTTTATTCTTGGCATCAAAGCCAGGCTCTCCGGCCTCCACTCTAGTTAGATTATCGCGGACAGATCCATGTGGAGCAATCTTACTTGCCTCCAAAGTACGAACACCGAAGGCATCCTTGATTCCCGCTCTTTCTTCTTCGAACTCTTTAGCCATAGTCTCATTGGCAAATCTATTATGAGCCTTCCAAGTAGCACGTGAAGTGTTGTAGGCCAAGTCTGCCAAAGATTCTACGTCAACTCCATAATTCTTTTTTAATTGATAGCGACGGTACCAATAAGCAGGACTATTCCACAACGCAAAGACGCCAAGACCAGTACTACCATGTTTCTGTTTTTTCAAAATCTCAGTTATCGCCTTCAGATCAGCATCGTCGTATTTGCCCTTAATCTTATCAATAGCCACACCTGTGATTGATGAGAGTTTAGCCTCAGCTATTTTTATACCCTTTCTCGCAGACTGCAATCTCTCAACAGAACTGTACATCTTTAATATTTTTTCCGGCTCGTTTATAGCCAATTCCATCAATTTACTATCGATTTGGGCAAATTTACTATCAGAAAAACTTCCGAGCTTTTCTCTCATGACTGTCATCACCTCTTTTGACAAAAGATTTTTCTTAACGAAAATCTCGTGATATTTTTTCAACATTCCTTCGGTCTTGTCAGCATCCTTAAAGACCTCCTCAAAAACATCACCACCCAATTCTCGTAGAAATTCACCAAAGGCTTTATTTTTTAGAGCTTTACTAACGTCATATTTTGCAGCGCTGAGATCTGCCAAAGTTAGAGGGTCTTTTTCTACTTCCTTAATAGATGGTTTACTGCCAGGAATTGGTGGCGGCTTTGGACCAGTTCTAACGGACTCTGCCGCTGGTGCACCAACTGTTGCTGTAGCAGCTTCTGGAGAGGCTGGACCAGCAACTCCACCTAAAGGAGCTGCACCCGGAGTATATACACCAGTGGTGAGCAAATTGGTTTTCTTGACCAAATCTTTCAAAAGTCTGAAAGAATATACCCATTTATTGGCATGACAACCTTCCATACCTTCTCTTATAAGATGGACAGTTTTCTCTTCAGAAACATCAAATAAACCACTCTCTACACCCTTGATCAAAAGACCAGCATAAGTAGCCCAGAGATTCTGATCTCTTAATCTACCGAGGAATTTTTCAGCCACCTCAGCTACTCCATCTCTATCAATAATTTCGGTCTCAACAATTTTACTCAACGATTCCACTGCTGTGATCAAAGCAGAACCTTTTTTATTCTCCAGATTTTCACTGAGAATTTTGGCAGTTTCTTTACCACCCAGAATACCGAGATTACGAACTTCATCTAGATATGGGAAATACTCCGCCCAATTTTTTGCTGTTTCTAAGGCCTTAAGTTTTGCTTTAACTTCATCAACAGGAGTTTCGCCGAGTTTGGACAATTCATCAATTCGATTCTTATCTTCAATCATCTTCTGACTTTCCGGAGTGGCTGGCATTACCGGTGCACCAGTCGGAGTAGCGGGAGTAGCTGGTATAGTGGCGGCAGCTGGTTTTGGACTGGCTGTTGGACCACCTTTCGGAGCTGGGGTTGTATTAATTACTGTTTTTCTGACCAGACCAGGTATGATGACATAATCTTTTTGAATTTGAGGTATCAAACTCTTCGCCTTGTCGCGCAAACCTTTGTCAGTAGGGATACCCATGAGAAATGTGCTTAGTAACACGACATCATCTACTGGTTCGTTATACTGTTTAAAATTTTGAATCTCGGCCATAAAAGCTGCTAATATATTCGGCACAGCATATTTCATGTATTCATCATTTGGTCTAACAAAATCAATTTTTGTAGTTTTAACCAAATCAATAAGCTCTGCCATTGTTTTGGCATCTTTTATTTTTTCTGCAAATTCTGCATTGAGCTTTATTTGATCTGGAGTCATAGCTGGAGCAGCTGGTGGTGCACCGACTGGAGCAGAAGCAGGTACTTTTGGCGCCGCTGTTTTTGGCGCCGGGGCGGCTGCTGGCGCAGGAGTTGCTGGAGCCGGGTTTGCAGTTGCAGTCTTTTTTTGTCCGGGAACAAATTTGGTAAATATATTGGAAAAGGCTTTGCCAACGGCAACCTTTAACCCACCGTTCTCAGGAATACTATTCCAAACAACTTCCAAGAGAGATATCTTGGTTGGGAATGGTCCTTTATCTTTATATGCAGACAACTTGGCCAATTTGTCGAAGTTATTGTCTTCTAACAGATTAAAAATTCTTGCTAACTCTTTTTTAACGTCAGCCGCATTTAAATTATTACCATCTACGTCAACAAAAAGACTATCCTTAGATAAAGTTTTGATCTTATCAATTATTTCTTGAAAAGTTTTTAAACCAGCAAAAAAGTCGTCCGGAATATTTTCTGGTGCTTTTGGAGCTGCTGGGCCAGTGGCAGCCTTTGGCTGAGCGGCAGGAGCTGGTGGTTGAGCTGGGGTATTAGCTGGGGCGGCTGGTGGTGGAGTAGCTGCAGCCGAGGCGGCTGGAGCAGCCGGTTTTGGAGCTGGTGGCGGAGGAACAGGTTTTGGAGCTGGGGTGTACTTATTATAAGTTTCTTTTGCCAATTCTTTAACCCTGGCACGTAAACCTTTGTCTTCTGGCACACCAATCAAATTTGTATTATCAAAATCAATAGCATCAAAATCCACACCGCCATCCTTAAGGTTTTTTATTTGGGCCACAAAACTCTCAATGATTTTATCCACAGCGACGGCTTGATATTTATCCCCTGGCCTATTTAAGAATTCTTCAGGTGAATCTTTGATGGCCTGCAATATTTCTTCAATATTTTTCGCTTGTTTTATTTTTTCTTCAAGCTCGGAGTATTCTGGTATTTTTTCCATAGTTTTTTGATTGGTTGTTAAATTATTTGTTAGTGTTGTACTCGGGGCTGGACTTACGACTACTTGACTCAGGATATCTTTTGGATCGATTGGTGCCTTACCACTATTGGGCGGCGGGGTTTTTTTATTTTTTGCTGCTGCAGCCTTTTATTTTGCTGTTCTTTCATTAAATTTTCTTAAACGTTCTGCTGCTACTGGGTCTAACGTTGCTCCCGGTGGTAATGATTGTTCGGATGGTTCAGAGGGTGGAGCTTCTTTTTCTTCATTGGGTCCAGCTTTTATATCAGGACCGAAAATTTGCATTATTTTACCTTTAATACTTCCGTAATCAGCACTCGTCACTGTCTCATTAATTGCCTTGGCCATCGCCTGCATCTTGCTATCATAACTCGTCAAAATTGCTTCTAGTCTAGGATTTTGTTTGGTATTCGTAGTTGATGAATACAGATCCATCATTTTATTAATAAAACTACCAAGCTTGGCAATCTCTTCACTAACTTTTCCTATTTTGTCAAAAAACTGGTTTTCATCAGTTACCAATCGAAGCTCTCTGACTTTCAAATGACTGATTTTATTTATAATATCCTTTTCCATTTCCTCAACCTTCACAATAAAATCCTTCACCCCTTGTGGTGTGTACTCAAGAACAAATTCTGGTGTTTCATTTATTATTTGTGGTTGTCTTTCCATTTTTGTATTTATATTGTCAAAATTTCTGGACCGGCCTTGGTGATAACTATCGTGTGTTCAAAGTGCGCACTAGCTTGTCCGTCTTGGGTTCGATATGTGTAATCATCACTATCAAGCTTTATTCTGCCTGTCCCCATATTCACCATGGGCTCAATCGCAATCACCATGCCTGGACGAAGCTTTTCACCTTGCCCTTTGTTGCCAAAATTTGGCACAAAAGGATCTTCATGAACTTTATAACCGACACCATGACCACACAAATCCTCTACCAAACCGTAGCCGAGCGGACGAATAAATCTCTCCACTGCGTATCCAATATCACCTACATGCTTGCCTGACTGAGCTGCGGAAATACCGTAGTCTAAGGCCTTCTGGGTATCCTTCAAAAGCTTTTCTAGCTTCTCATCAATTTTACCCACTGGCACTGTCACCGCCGAGTCAGTCACTAAACCTCGATGAGTCAAAGCCATGTCCAAGGATACAATATCGCCCTCTTTCAAAATCCGATTGTGCTCATTGGGAATACCATGTACCACCTCATCATTGACGGACACACAAATAGAAGCTGGATAAGGACGACTAGCCCCAACCGGTCGATAGAGAAAAATAGCAGACTTGTCACCACCATCAATAGCCAACTGGTGGGCGCGGTCATTCAAATCTTTGGTGTGCACACCAGGCTTCACCATAGCTGACACTTCACGCAAAATTTCAGCCAATCTTTTGCCACCTTCGCGTAGTATTTCTATATCTTGCTCGGTTTTGATGGTGATCATAAAAATTAAATATTGGTTTTTGACTGAATCTCAGTGAAAACTTGCTCAATAGTTTGTTCGCCATTAATATCATGAAAATTATAGTTTGGATTATTACGATAATAATCCACGGCTGGCTGTACATCTGTGTCAAACCAATTAAGACGAGCTTCAATATCCTCCTCATTGTCATCTGGACGCTTGCGCGCCATCATGCGAGCTTTAGACCATTCACGAGATACATTCATGAGTAATACATCAGGTTTACCCCAATTATAAAATTTCAAAGTTGAGTCTAGGGTCATGGCTTCATGTAGTTTGCGTGGGCAACCGTCAAAGACAACATTCTCTCCTCCTTCGATATTTTTCATTAAATACTCAGACCACAACCCAACTACCAAAAATTCTGGCATAAGACCACCAGCCTCCATAATCTCAGCGCACTTTTTTTGTGTTAAAGTCTCACCTTTTCTAAATTCACGCAATAATGCTCCAGTTTCCACATGCACGGTCTTGCAACTTTTGTCATGTTCACAGAGGTGCTTCATAATCAAATCAGCTTGTGTACCTTTACCACAACCAGAACGGCCAATAAAAATAAATACGCGTGGTTTAGATTCCATAGGCAAATTATATCACTTTTAAATAAAATTCCAAGGAAAATCAATGTATTTTTAATATTTACACCACGGGGTTGCATTATTGACAAAAATGATTAATATAGTATTTATACTTGTTATTTTGACACTCACTTCTCTGAAGGCAGAACATGCTTCACAACCAAGAGAAGGTTACGACGACAAACCCAAACAAGGAGGTTGTTATGACAAAAGCGGGTAGCGAAGAAGCGCCCCAAAAATCAATCCATAGGGTCCCTCGTCTTGGTTGGACGAGCAAACTCTCCTTTAGCTGGCTTTTGGCCAGATAAATACATAGGCGGGCGCGACCTATGCGCCCGCCATTTTCTATGGTTGCATTTCTCTAAAAAATGTATATTATAACTATCTGTCTAGTTCTTTAGGTTTTTCTAGAGCCTGTGGTCAGGCTCACAAAATAGAAAAACCGCAAACCTAACGAAAGGACCCGTATCGTAAAGACACCGGTCGTGTTCAAAAATCTGTCGCATGAGGCTTCGCCGCGTCGTAAACGGCGAAGCACTAAATTAACTGGCTTTAGGCCAGATAATCATAAAGGCGGGCACATCCTGTGCCCGCCTGTTTTTATGTAGTAAGGTTCCACTCCTCTTCTGTCTTTACCTCGGGGGATGTAACTTGATCAAAATCAATCAAATATATAAGTGGTGTACGCTTAAAGTCTGGTCTGCCATTTTTGTCTCTAAAAAAACGCAAACAGAAATTATTATCATGGGTATGGCCATGATAAACATTTAGCCCGACAAGTGTCTTAATTATTTTATCCCTCTGGTTATGCAATTCTGCATCAAAGGTGTGAATGTTTTTGTCTTTCCAATCATTTAAACTGAGATCTAGAACTCCGCTAAAAACATCAACTTTCCCATTTTTATTAAGTCTATAGGACTGTATTGGTTCAATTGGCACATAATCAAAACCCGCTCTCTGCCACATCTTATAATCTTCATACAGCCTTTGCCAGACTTTAAAAGCATTAGGTTCAATGGTTCTGATAATACTTTTCCCTTTCAATTCTCCACCCAACAAAGTTGTTTCTGAACCAGTTTTTTCGAAATTTTGTCTAGAAAATCTTTGATCATCGACTTTATTCTTCTCATAAAGCATCGGTCTAATAAACAATTTATCTAAACCCTTTTTTACAACCATTTTGAATAGGCCTGAAACCTCACCTTTTGGCACATAATGAAATAGGGTGCCGGCTTTTTTTTGTAACTCTACATTATCAGAGTTTATACACCACTCCACCAAAGACGCCCTCAATCCCTCTTTAATATACATAATCTCTGATACAACTTTTTTCTGAAACTCCACGTTACCGCTTTCTAGACCAAACTTGATGAGATCCATCTGATCAGCCTCTGACGCCCAACGTATCATCTTAACAGCATCGATAGAACTTTCTAAATTTTTCTTTTCAAAAATTTCTTTTACATTTTTTGAAACTATCTTTCTCAATATCTCTCGATCATCCTTGCCCAACCAATCACATGTACTCATGGCTACATCTTGCAACGCGATATCATTGATCTCTAAACACCTTCTAATCAAAGAAAGTCGCTTGTTATTACTAGCAACCCAGATTCCAAATCCTGCCCTAAGTCTTACTTCTGGATAATCACTTTTAATACCCTCCAAGACTAGCTGGGCGATATCATCTTCTGAGGCATGTTTGATGGCCCCCACAGCCTCATCCTGTACATTTTTATTACTATTTCTAAGTTCCGTCCTGATAATATCAGGCATGTCCGTTTTCGGCACGTATCTTGTTAGTTGAGAGACTGCTTCTTGCATTTCGACATCTGGGTTTCTGATATTTTTTTTAATCAAATCTAAAATATCATTTTTCAAAGGTTCTACTTCTCTGTCAGGCAAACAAGTCAACGCCCACACAGAAACTGATATTAAATCAACATTCTTACTATTCAACAGCTCCTTACTCAACTTAAACACCTCGGTCTTTGGACAATCATCTATCATATAAACCAAGGCTGGTAATACTTGTTCGTCGACAACCAACAGGTTCTCTCTTATCAAATCTGGCAGTACACTCGGTTGCAAAATGTACTTTTTTTCAATAGCTTGGCGTTGTACATCCACACTACTATCTTGAAGACCAACCTTGATCAATTCTAGGGCTGTTTCTGGATCAACACAATCAAGCATATCAATAGCTTCAATTTTGTTTCTCTCATTATTTTTACTCATTATCCTTCGCAACAAATCTACTCTATCGGTTATTTTGAAAGAAGAAATTATTTTGATATATCTGATTGGTATCTCTTCATCACCACCGTCAATATATTGACAGAGCTTAGAAAACATATCGTTCAACATTTTAAGGTAATTTTCCCCAGAGATAAACTTCATACAATACAAACCCTTTAGAGAAGTGTTTTTGTCTGGGCTTTCCATGGCTTCCATTATCAAAGCTACCTTTTCCGCTTCTGGCAGAGTTTTTATTTTTGTTTCTAGATAGTCAGGACTTTTTTCAATTAGTTTAGTGATAGCAGCATCTTGTTCTTTGTCTTTTTCATATCTTCTAAAAGATCTCTCGCTAACTGGTGCTGTACCAGAAATATCATACATACCGGAATGCTCTGGTTGTCTCATTACAGTATCAAGTCCTTGTTTTATTCCTTCCATTTTTATTTCGTTAAATTTAAAAACTTTTTATCTAGGCCATATATAATTCCTGCCCATACTCTCCATTACCCAAAAACTTGGCCTCGCCTTTGATTATCTTCTCATACGGTCGACAAGCAAAACATCCTTGCTCACCCTTGGGACATTGGAAAGCTTTTATTTTTCTAGCATCGGATACCTGCTTGGCTACCTTATAGACTTTATCAAAAGACTCTTTGATGTCTGGTAATTTCTTTTCAATAAATTCCCCTGATTCCAAATACCAATAGGCCGCGCCCGCCACTTTGCGTTTTTGTAATTTATCCAAAAGCAATTGGTAGATTGGCAACTGCAAAGAATCTCCGCTTTCTTCATGTTTACCAGTTTTAAAATCAATCACTTTGACCATATCAGTCTCTGGAATATATTCGAGCCAGTCAATCTTGCCACAGAGAATAATATTGTCATCTTCAGACAAGTAAAAATTTGGTGGCATATCATTGTGAGCATTGGGAATTTTAATCGCCTTGGAAGTGAGGAACTTCGGATCCTTCATCACATTTCCCAACATTTTTTTACCGCGTTCTTTCATCTCACATTCTTCTTCTGAAGTACAAAAACCGCCACGTTCACCTGTAATTTTAGCCCAAGCTTCATCATACTGTTTAAGCAATGGTTGCTTCATGCGATCCTCAGCTTTGTAATTAATCAAACCTTCCAAGACTTCGTGCACGGCGGTACCCAAAGACATGGCCGGCGACACCAAACTCACTTTCTTACCAGTCTTGGGATTTTTATAAATATTGTGCAAATAATAACATCGTGGGCATTTCAAAAAATCCCCCATTGATGAGTGTGATACCCAAACTGCTGTATATTTATCAATAGCCATTATTTATTTAAGTTCTTACGTCTGCGAATAAAATACCAAACTAAACCAATTACTAGCAAGACAATCACTAGGAGTCCAATCAAAGAATACAACAAGTACTTGCCGATTATACCAGCAAAGACACTAAAGAACGAAGTGCCGAAGAAACCCATTTTGAGTGATGGCAAAGCAAATAAGGTTTTTACTGCTTCTTTGAAAGGAAAAGCTTCAGTCTTGCCAGTGACTAGAACATACTTACCAACATTATCTTTGGCAGTGACCGTAATCAAATAATCTCCAGCCGGTAATTTTTTTTCTAAACTTGGTCCTTGATAATAATTGTCTCCAGCATAATCTTCGTAATATTTTTTCCAAGTAAATTTCTGACCGTTTAGTGACATCTTAATATCACTGTCTGGTGAATTTAATTTTATTACTTGAGCCGAAACTTCCTTGGCCGCCTCGGTATTGTCTGGAGTCAAAAGACTTAGATACAGATTCTGTTCGGCTGGTAGAGTAACTTTATAATATTCCGCCTTAGCCTCTTTAAACTGACCATAGAAAGCTTGGGAAATATCTGGAGTTTGAATAACAAAAGGAATATCTATGGTGCTAACTGCCTTATATACCAATCTTGGTTGATGAGCCGAAGCCACATTTACAAACATTAATGATAAAGCCAAAAAGCCCAAACTAAATAATATTTTGTTTTTCATAGCCCCTTAATTATAGCAAAAAACCTCAATTGACACACCCAACCTAATAGACTATGATTATAAGTACTGGAGATTGTGGTGCCTACCAAACACCATTCTGTCACAAGAACCCATTTTAGGGCTAATCTAGACTAATGAGAGTCCATCATCTGATGGAAAGCTAGGTGGAACCGCGGTTCGCCCGCCCTGGCAAAAATACAAGTTTTGTATTTTTGCCAGGGCGTTTTATTTTATTAAAATAATTTATTTTATGAACGAAGAACAATTACACAAAGCGCGACACTCTATCGCCCACCTCATGGCGGGGGCAATTCAAGAGCTTTATCCCGATGCCAAAAACACTATCGGTCCAGCGATTGATAATGGTTTTTATTATGACTACGATTTTGCTACCCCCATCTCCGACAAGGATCTAAACAAGATTGAAAACAAAATGCGTGAGCTTTCCAAGAAATGGGACACCTTTGAACAAAAGTTTGTTACCCCAGCCGAAGCCCGTGAAATGTTTAAGGACAATCCTTACAAACTAGAATTGATTGATGGTATTGAAAAAGATGGTCAGCAGGTTTCGATCTATACTTCTGGTAGTTTCTTCGACCTCTGCTCTGGACCCCATGTGGCCAACATGAAAGAAATTGATTTGGGCGGATTCAAACTTTTGAAACTCGCTGGTGCTTATTGGCGCGGTGATGAGAAGAATAAAATGCTTACTCGTATTTATGGTTTGGCTTTTGAAAATAAAGCAAAACTTGAAGAATATTTAACTCAACTCTCCGAGGCAGAAAAACGTGACCACCGCAAACTGGGTAAAGAAATGGGTCTGTTTATCTTCTCTGATTTGATTGGTCCTGGTCTACCAATTTACACTTTCAAGGGTAATGCCATCCGCAAAGAGATCATGAAGTATTCTAACGAACTTCAAAGTGCGATTGGTTTCCAAGAAGTTCATACACCAAACATGAATAAGGCCGAACTCTTCAAAGTATCTGGTCACTATGAAAAGTATAAGGAAGATATGATGAAAGTGGTTTCCAATTATTCTAAAGAAGAATACTTCTTGAAACCAATGAACTGTCCACAACACACACAGGTGTACGCCGCAGAAAAAAGAAGTTACCGCGACTTACCGATTCGCATTGCCGACTTTGCCAACCTCTATCGTGATGAAAGACCAGGTGAACTGAACGGTCTAACTCGCCTACGCTGTTTCTGTCAGGATGATGGTCACGCTTTCTGTCGTGAAGACCAAATTAAACAAGAATTTAATAACGTTTTGAGTGCCGTCAACAAAGCTTTGACTACTTACAAAATGAGCTATGTGGTTCGTCTCTCGCTCTGGGACTCAACCAAACCTGAAAAATATTTAGGTGACAAAGAAGTTTGGGAGAAAGCCCAAAAACTTTTGGAAGAAATTTTGATTGAGAGCAAAGTGGAATATGTAGTCGGTGTTGGCGAAGCGGCTATTTATGGACCAAAGATGGACTTTATTTCGACCGATGCTCTAGGACGCAAATGGCAGATTTCTACCATTCAACTAGACCTGATTATGCCGGTTCGCTTTGGTTTAACTTACACTGATAGTGACGGTAAAGAAAAAACTCCAATCATGATTCACCGTGCTCTTATCGGTTCACCGGAGAGATTTATGGGAATTCTAATTGAGCACTACGCCGGCAACTTCCCTGTTTGGCTCTCACCAATGCAGGTCAAAATTATTCCTGTTCGTGAAAATCACAATGAGTTTGCCAAGAAAATTTCTGATCAATTAAAATCACTTGATGTTCGGGTGGATTTTGATGACCGTGATGAAGGTATGGGTAAAAAAATCCGCGCCGGTAAAAACGAGCGCGTGCCATACATGATTGTTATTGGTGATAAAGAAATGGCAGAAAATATTCTCACTATTGAAAGCCGTGATACTGGTGCCCAAGAAAAGATGTCAACTGAACAGTTTGTAGAAAAAATTACCAAAGAAATCAAGTATCGAGTTTAGTAGATAAAAGTTTAGGCCAGTGAGGAAATTCCTCACTGGCCTTTTGGTTTTTTGATCTAAGCACTATGCTTTGACTGACTTTTCTTTTTTGACTTGTTTTTTGATTTTGCATCAGAACCGAAGAAGTCCAGATTAGCGTCTGGATCAGACAGAGCATCTTCAGCCACTTTTGGTGGCGGTAGCTCCATCCGATTAGTCATCACCTGAAGCCAACAGCAGCCAAAACCCTTTATATAATAACGACAGGTCTCGGCATACTTATCGCAGTTTTGCTTCAGCGAATATTGCCTGGTGATTATTCCTCTCTTGATTCTTTGATTATGTGGACTACACCGAGCAATTGGTATATCCATACTCACGATCAGTTTGCTACCTTCGCCAATATTGCGATGATCTACACCTTTATTGGCCCCAGCACAAGAAGAAAATCGCGAACCCATGAATTATCTCCTTACTCTATTTTTTACTTTTTGCTCTAGTACTTTCGACTGGATCATAGTTCGTACCATGAGCACAGCCAAAAGTTAAAATAAAGTGCGGACAGCCACCAACTTTTTCAGCCTCTACACAAGCCGTTTTATTCGGCAGATCTTTGTCGATCTTTGGCAGGATACTGATTTTTGGATTTATCGGACACGTGACTGTTCGCTTGGGCTGACCCATAAAACGGCGACTGGCGTCATTGCATCCAATATCAGTTGTGTCTGGACCGGAATTTATCTGTCTGTTTGAATAACGTGGCATATCACTTCCTTTCCTCTACGGTTTTGTTATCGAGAAAGACAACACCATCATCAGGGACTGCTCTCTTTTTAAGTTCCTTGTTAAAGAAAGCGCAACCATCGTCGGTAAAATACTCACAGTCGTTCTCCCGACCCCAGGCACAATCATCTTTCTTGATGATGTATTCCGCCTTGTTGTGTCTGGCGTAGACTCGACAAGGTTGGCCTTTGATACACCAAACTGTGGCACTGGATGGTCTAACTTGACCTGACATAAACACTCCTTCTGTTAAGATGTATAAGTTCAATTCTGATAACAGCATACCACGCAAAGTGGAAAAAGTAAATAGCACACCGTGAGGTGTGCTATTTACGTTTTTAAATCGTTGCTTTGGCCAAAATATTATGCGATATTTTGGTTTTTGCGGTCTTCTTGTTCACGACGATCGCGAGCGATAATCAAATAGAGCAAGAAGCCAAGTAGAATGATACCGACAATGAGAAGGAAGAGAATCAAACCACCAGTCCAACCGCTAAACAAAGCGGAAGCAGCCTGAGAGCTTGAAATATCTCCGATAGTTACATTACCACAAACCTTGGTATTAACTTGATCTCCTGATTTAACAGTAAGAACAGCAACTTTGTTGCCATCGTTGTAATATGACTTGGCAATATAATTTGTATCGCCAGTTAGACCATCAGAACCTTCCCAAGAATATGTATACTTACCTGTACCACCAAGAGCGTTGGACACCCAAACTACAGTATCGTTGGCAGCAGCAGCTCTAGTGTTTGGACTACAACTTACTACCAATTCAGTAGCCTTGGTCGTGGTCTTGGTTACGGTAACTACTGGAGGATAATCACCACCGGTAGTATCAACAGTACTATTTGTTACAGTAATCGGACGAGTCGAGATAGATACAGTGTTACCACAAGTTCTAGTTATACTCTGACCATTTGATCCAACTGAAACAGAAGCGGTCTTCAAACCAGCATTCCAATATGTTTTGGATACAACGGCTGTATTACCAACTAGACTATCATCTCCGTTCCAATAATAAGTATAGGAACCATTTCCACCAGAAGCCACAGCTGTCCAAGTTACTGTATTACCAGACAAACCTGAACCTATATTGGCAGTACAAGATACTGACAATGGGGAAACGTAATTGTAACCACTGCTGTAATAATTGTTATTATTGTAGTTACTTCCATAGGAATATGGATCGAAAGAATAGGTATAAGGATAGGTGTAGTTGTTGTTATTATAATTACTGTAATTGTTGTTGTAATTACTGTCATAAATACTAACACCATTATCACAGGTACGACTTACAGTTTGACCATTTGAGTAAACGGTCAAAGAAGCAGTTTTTAAACCAGTGTTCCAATAATTTTTAGTGATGGAAGATTGTGAACCCCACAAACCATCGGTACCACTCCAAGAATAAGTATAGGCACCATTACCACCAGAAACATTGGCTGACCAATAGATTGAGTCGCCATATCTAGCGGTCGTATTGTTTGGGTAACAACTTACAACAAGATTTGAATTATTATTGTTGTTATTATAATCATTTACGCTAACATTTGTATCACAAGTAATAGTTCTAACTTGAGAACCAGATGTAACTGTAACATTAGCAGACTTAGTACCACTATAACTATAAGTTTTCGAAATTATACTTCCACTACCAGACAAGCTATCCGAACCGTTCCAGGAATATGAATAACTACCTGTACCACCAGAAACACTGGCGATCCAGCTAACAGAACCACCTGTATTTACTGAGGTAGCATTTGCATAACAAGATCCAGAAATTGCTGTGGTTGTATCAATAGCAGAGTTAACTTGCACATGACTACCACAGACAATAGTCTTTGTAAGACTTCCAGAGGTTACTGTTACTTGAGCAGTCTTAACACCAGTGGTGTTGTATATTTTAAAAACTGACTGGCTATTTCCATACAAACTATCTGTACCTACCCAGGAATAAGAATAACTACCAGTACCACCATAAATGGAAGCGTACCAAGTAGCACTACCACCAACTGTCAAAGATCCTGCGTTGGTGTAACAAGTACCAGAAATTGGAGTAGTGGTCTGAGTAGCCGCTACAGGAGCTGGGTCATCATCACAATAGGCATGATCAATAGCACAACGAAAAGAATCGTCGGCATCAGACCAAAAGCTAGCAGAAGCTTTTTCAGTTGGAACAACCACCATAACGGTAGTCAAAACCAAAGTCAAAACCACAGCCGGCATCAGACTATTTATTTTTTTGATAAAATTTTGCATATTTTTTTTACGATTTAAAAACCCTCGCGTTTGGGAGCGATTATTCGCCATTAATATATTAAGATAGACCCAACTGAGGATTCTTTATTAATACTATCATGAATAGGGGTAAAAGTCAAGCCACACAAGCCGAAACCTGTCAAATCTCCCCAAAACCAAGGTCGGTCCTTGGTCTGACCTTATTTTAAGCCATATTTCTGAAAGTTGAGGGTTTTGAAGATAGTCATAAGCCCAGACTAATAAGCCCCCGAAACCAGAGGTTTCGGGGGCTTATTTACTTAATACTTAAATATCCAATCTCGCGTATTTAGCATTACTCTGAATGAAGTTCTTTCTCGATGGTACATCAGTACCCATGAGCATGTCGAAGATTTTGTCAGCATCAGCAGCGTCTTCAATATTCACTTGTTTCAAAAGTCTCTTAGCTGGATCCATGGTTGTCTCCCACAATTCTTCAGAGTTCATTTCTCCAAGACCTTTATAACGCTGAACATGAATTTTTTCTTTTCTCACTACCTTATCATCTTTCTTGCCTTTGGAAGTTTTTTCTTCTGCTCCGATAGTCAGCTGCTCTGGAACTTCAATCACTATCTCTTCCCCACTCTCCTCATCCATCGGAATATCATCACCAAACATTTTCTTCTTTTCTTCTTCGGTGTAGAAATACATAATCTCTTTACCACGTTTTACTTTGTATAGTGGTGGTTGAGCAATATAAATATATCCTCCTTCTACCAATGGTCTAAAGTAGCGATAGAATAAAGTCAGAAGCAAAGTACGAATGTGTGCACCGTCCACGTCGGCATCTGTTGCGATAATCACTTTGTAGTAACGCAATTTTTCCAAATCAAAACTATCACCAATACTAGTACCAAGTGCCACCACTAAGTTCTTGATTTGTTCAGAAGCCAACATCTTGTCCAAGCGAGCACGTTCAATGTTTAGAATCTTTCCACGCAAAGGTAATATTGCCTGAGTGCGACGATCGCGACCCATCTTGGCTGTACCACCCGCAGAGTCTCCCTCCACAATGAACACTTCGGAATCAGAGGCATCTTTGGACTGACAGTCAGCGAGCTTGCCCGGCAGAGTCATACCTTCAAGCGCACCTTTACGCAAGACGGAGTCCTTCGCAGCTTTGGCAGCTTTGCGAGCGCGAAGTGCGAGATAGGCTTTGTTGATTATTCCACGAGCGTCATCCGGATTTTCTTCGAGGAACATCGCGAAGGCTTCACCAAAAATTGTGGCCACAGCTCCTTGAGCATCCATGGTTCCCAACTTGGATTTGGTCTGACCTTCAAATTGAATCTTGTCCGCACGCAGTTTTACTGAGACAACAGCGGTCAAACCTTCGAGTACATCTTCACCAGTCAGAGCTTCGTCACCGTCCTTGGCGAGATTATTATTCTTGGCATAGGTATTGAGAGTTCTCGTCAAAGCGGTCTTAAAACCAGTGATATGAGTACCGCCTTCTGGTGTGTGAATGTTGTTAGCAAAAGACATGACACGGGAAGAAATATCATCCACATACTGGAGAGAAATTTCTACATCCTCAATTCCTTCGGCTCCTTTCTGAACATAAAAAATATTTTTCTGAACTGGCTTTTGGAACTGATTGTAAAAACGTACTAGGGACAAGAGACCTCCTTCAAAATAGAAAGACTGTGATGGATTTTCCAAACCAAGATCAGCTAAATAGAAACAATCTGTATCATCAATCTTATCTTTATATTCACGAGCATCGATAGCAGTAATACGTAAACCTTTAACCAAATACGCCTGTTGGCGCATATGAGCTACAACGCGAGGCCAATCAAAATCAGTTCCCTCTTTAAAGATTTCCTTGTCAGGTTCAAAGATAGTAATAGTACCGTGAGCTTTGGAAGTACCAATCTTTTTGACGGCAGCTTTTTTCTTACCCTGAGAATATTCTTGATAGTAAATACCACCATCCTTGTGCACAACAACCTTCATATAAATAGACAAAGCGTTCACCACAGAGGCACCCACACCGTGAAGACCACCAGAAACAGCATATCCATCATCACTGAATTTACCACCAGCGTGGAGCACAGTCATAATGGTTTCCAACGCTGAAACTTTGGTTTGTTTATGAATATCTACAGGAATACCACGACCGTTGTCAGTAATACGTACACGATTGTTTGGCAAAAGCACCACCTCAATATGATTGGCATGACCGTTCATCGCCTCGTCGCGAGAGTTGTCGAAAATTTCTGTGATCAAATGTTGTAGACCATCAGGACCAGTAGTACCAATATACATGCCGGGACGGCGACGGACAGGTTCAAGACCTTCCAAAACGGTGATTTGATCAGCACCGTAACTCTTACCTTTCTTCTCTTCCTTGGCCATATTTTGTAATTAAAATTAAAACCCGCAACTGTTAATATGCATAAATTATACCAAAAAACGCTAGCAAAAGCCAACGTTTTAGTTACTTGCAAAAGTCAAAAAACCCTTACCAAATATAATTATTTTTGTAATCTCTCAGTGAAAATCGCAAATTTTCTCCAAGCAGCACGGAATTTATCCATCGGTACAAAAAACTGTCCTTTTTCGGTTATATTATCTTCCATTGGATCATTCACATAGAAACCGGTTATTTTATCATTTTCTTCCTCGAAACCGATCACCAACACTAAATGTAGCTTATCCGGGATGCTGAATTTTTTCCACACAGACACGATCACAGGTTCTCCGTGTATGATAGAGCTTTGAATTTTACCCAAAGCAAAATCAATCAGGTCTTTTTCGACTGGATTAATTTTGTCTATTTTATTTACTATATCCTTCTCTACTGCTCGGAATTCCTGACGATACGAGCTAAGACCATGGTTGCGCAGCAGCATCACGACAGCGTCATGAGACCAGCCATATTCCGTAGTAAAACTATTTTTGATTAATAATCCTTCTTCAAGTAAATCATTAACAGAAAATATTTTATCAAGTGAAAAATCCAAAACCATCTTAACACAAGCCAAAGCACAGACACGCTCCTGCCAATCTGTTTTTATTTCAGGAGAGAATTGGGAATAAAATGGTACTTCTAATTTCATATTTTTATCTTACCTGCCAACCTTTAGCAGTTACTTCGGCATTAATAGCAGACATGATAACGTCAATCTCCTCTCCGGAAAGTGTCCTCTCATATGATTGAAAAACTAATCGATAGGCGTAAGAGGTTTTACTGGTACCGTCTGGAAATTTCTTAACGAAGACATCAAACAAATTTGAACGTACCAACAAGTCACCTGACTTGGCTTTAATAATTTCTAGGAGTGCCGCATCTGTTACCCCCTCAGGCACAAAGACCGCAATGTCTCGAGAGACAAAAGGATACTGAGAGATTTTATGGAAGCGTGTGGTGGCTGGAGCAATCATCATGTCTGGCACAAAATTTTCTGGCTCAGGCATTTTTTCCACAATCTGATTAAAATCAAATTCCACCACTCCATCAGCGCGAGTGATCGGATTTAAAACGAAACCTAGTTTTTCTACCACTGTTGCCAAGGCAGCATCCAAAACATCTTTTTCTTTTTTCAAGCCCTTAACGCCGATAGGATTACCCACACCAAGACAGAGACGAATTGACTCACCATTAGCATTAAATACATGACCTATTTCAAATACTTTTATTTGAGACATACCGATAAGATCAGTATAGCGGGCATTGAATTCCAGCGATTTTGTAACAGAAGTTGCCAAATCTGTACGCAAAAAAGGTAGCTCCTTATTGAGTGGGTTGGCCACTTCAATTGCTCCTTGAGCCGAGAAGGCATAGGTATAAATTTCTGAAAAACCAAGCATGCTCAAAACTTTTCTGAGTTCGGTTGCGTAGTAATAAGACTTATCAGGCATCGCCCGTTTATCAGCCACCTTAACTTCCTTACCACCAATTTTCTCATAACCATTAACCATGGCAATATCTTCAATCAAATCTTCTTTGATACGTAGATCCAAACGGTCGACTGGGATAGTCACCACCCAACGTTCAGTGTTGTCTGTTACACGACCGCAACCAATAATATTAGTGAACTGCTCGCTGGTAGAAAGTTTTTCAATTACCACTCCATTCTTGTAACGAGTAGCCTGAACCACTTCATCATTACCGAGGTATAGTCCGACATGATCAATACCGCCTGATACTTTAGTGCCCGGCATAAATTCAATACTCTCTGTGTGTATCTTACCTTCTCCGCTATTAGCAAAAATCAAATCGCCAGCTTTTAAATCTTTAACTTCAACTCTATCAGTCGCCACGTACTGATCTATAGACATTCGTGGCAACAAAACGCCACCCTGAGCATAGAGGTAAGCCACGAGACCAGAACAATCAAATTCTTTTGGCGCATTATAAGTCACACTAGCACCCACTCGATAAGTAGCACCAACCAGAGTCGGAGCAACCATCAACACTTCGTCAATAGGCTTAACAACTTTATATTCAAAGCCAAGATCAGAAAAAATATTTTCAATCTCTGGAGTAGTAAGACTAAGACCGAGCAAACGATTAATCTCGCCCAAGCTAACACCTACTTTATACTGATTGGCACGTCGTGGATAGTTATCCACAACTTCACCTACCTTTGTGTCTGATGTGCCAGCGATTTCCACAATAATTGAAGTTAACAAATCCATTGCTTCACCAGCCAATTCTGGTGAATAGTCATTTTCGTAGCGCTTGGAAGCGTCGGTCTGAATCTTGATATTAGCTGAAGTTCGGCGAATAAGTGTCGGATTAAAGTTGGCTGATTCCAATACCAAATCAACAGTATTTTCATCAATTTCCGCCTCAGTACCTCCTTTAATACCAGCAATAGCTAAAGGACGATCCTCGTTGGTAATCAAAAGGATGGATGGATCTAGTTCGACAAATTTCTTATCAAGAGTGGTAATAGATGTCTCGGCTTTGGCGCGCTTTACTTCAATCAAAATTTTGTCGTCACGTTTGACTAGTTTACTGGCATCAAAAGCATGCATCGGCTGTCCGATTTCTAGCATAACAAAGTTAGTGGCATCAACAACATTACTGATTGAGCGCTGACCAAAAGCCTCAAGATAGTTTTTCAACCATTCTGGTGATGGTCCAATTTTAATTTTCTCTATTACACGTCCAGCATAACGACGACAATCTTTTTCATCTTCAATCTCAATCGCTAACTTATTATTAGTTTCAGAAATAACATAAGACTTTAGCTCACGAGAATAAGTGGCTGGTTTTTGCTTAATTACAGCTCCAACCAATCTTGCTACGCCACGGTGACAGAGAGCACTGTGGGCCAAGTCGGTGTAACTTTCACATCCAAGATTTCATCATCACCAACAGGATTCACTGATTC
>Ga0194053_10000426_pt1 | contig 32237 bp, 28 predicted proteins | sample SepL228m_MetaG_FD_161684 | JGI IMG/M metagenome (GOLD analysis project Ga0194053, IMG submission 161684) | Anoxic zone freshwater microbial communities from boreal shield lake in IISD Experimental Lakes Area, Ontario, Canada - Sep2016-L227-8m | ecosystem: Environmental > Aquatic > Freshwater >... | reverse complement strand
TATAATTGGCGGGATACCCCGCATGATTTGTATGCGCGGTTGATTGTGAATATTGAGATGAATGAAAAATGGGGAAAGGGGAATAATGGACAGGCAGAAGCTGAAATATACAGCTACCCGATGAGGTTTGCCCCTATCAATGATGAACTTGGTACGCATGCGAATCGCAAAAGAGATGCCCGTCCCATGGTCGCCAATAGTGACCGCAATTGGCTGAAAGATGCCGTGTGGACTCCACGCTTTGTCCGGAATATCGAGATCATGAAAGGGGCGGCACACGGCTGCATCTCCCCGACACCAACTCTTGCTTGGCGTACTATCGGTCAGACATATGAAGAATTTCTGGCGAACCTTTATATGCCAGAAGAACTATTACGCAACCGGAATAAGCATGAAAATAGGGTATATAAATATGAACCCAAACGTAAGCCTGGGACGGGGCTGATCGAAGGGTTTCGTTCTTTTGTTTCAAAACTGCTGAAGGTAAACGATTCTAGATTTCAGATATTTCATGCTGCGGTAAGAGGGAATTCTTCCGAACAGGTTAGGCGTGCGATAGAAATTTGTAACGACAAGGAAATGAAAAAATGGCTCCAATTATACCTCAAGAAATAGAAGGTCGACGCAGTATCTCCGCTCATATAGGCCGGCAGATTCTAGATGTGATCACAGCGGGTATGTATTCTGACCCGCGTATGGCGTTACGAGAATACGTTCAAAATGCAGCGGACTCGATAGACGCCTCAATAGAGGCGGGTGTCTGTCTCGTTCCCGAGGGTTCCATCTCGATAACTTTAGACGGGAAAACGCGATCCATTTTAGTGGAAGATAATGGATTAGGCATCAAGAACGAGGATGTCGAAACACGCCTGGGTGGGCTGGGATGCAGTTCAAAAGGCGGAGGGGGGCATCGCGGTTTTAGAGGTATTGGGCGCCTAGGCGGATTAGCCTATTGTGACTTGTTGAGGTTTGAAACAAGAAGCGATGCACGGGAAAAAGTGGCAGTTATTGAGTGGTCAGGTAAAGCGTTGCGGGAACAGGTTGCAAGCGCTAAGGGGAGTGAGCATGTCGAGGCTGCTATAAGGCGCATAGCCACTATACATTTCAGGGCTGCCGACAAGCATGCAGATCCGGCACATTTCTGCCGTGTCGAAATGGTGAATGTCCATCGGTTTCATGCTGACGTCCTGATGAATATTAAGGGTTTGCGTGAATATTTATCGCAAATAGTGCCCGCTCCCTATGACAGAAATAAATTTCGATTTGCAGAGAAGATTGAGCGCCATCTTTCGGAGGTTTCAGGATATCGATCGTACAGTATTACCTTGAACGGAACGCCTATTGTGCGGCCGTTCCAGGAACAGGTGGTCTTGCGGGCGGAACACGAAGATCGAATAATGGACGTTAAACTATTAGAGTTAAAAACGCCGGACGGGCGGTTGATCTGTCGGGGCTGGTACGCGATGTCACAGTTTATGTCGGCAATGCCGCCTAATGTAACAATGCGCGGGATTCGTGTGCGGCAGGGTAATATTGGGGTCGGTGATGAAGATTTCTTAAAGGCATCATTTATTGAGCCGCGATTTGCGACGTGGCACATTGGGGAATTACATGTAGGCGAGGGGCTTAAGTTGAATGCCCGCCGCGATGGTTTTGAGGAATCGCCGGAATATGAACTTTTTCTGGAATGGAGTTCAGGCGTATGCCGACTGTTAAGCTCTTTTTGCCGCCAGTCATCCAAAGAAAGAAGCGATAAGCAATTGCAATTGCGCGTTGGTATGGCAATGGATCGGTTGTTAGAAAATACATTCTTTTTGGACGAGGATCATAAGATGGCGGCAATAAAGGCCGCGGAGATGCAATTGGCACAACTTAGGAAAATGAACCCGGCTGGGGAAGTCTCTACGAAACTTGTCAATGACTACGAAGCGCGAGTCTCTGGGTTACGTCAGAAATCGATGTTTTTGTCAGACGTTCTGAACGGTCGATCAATTGGGCGTAAGAGCGGTGAGCAGGTTCTGACTGAGGTGTGCAAACGTATTCTTGATGCAGTACCCGGTATTGCTGGAACAACCCTTCTCCGCGAGATTGTGGCTCCTTACGTTAGGGAGCAGAAGTCCAATTCTTAGGTAGGTCCCTATAGAAATAGTAGAAGAGGTATAGGAAGTCAGAATATTGATGAGTGGAAAGTTTCAAGAATTCGTTGCTCATTTTTGTTTTTTCTCATTTTGTGGCTGTCGGTTGTGAGGTCGATCCTAGCAATTCGTTAAGAATGACATTTTTGTCAACCTCAACCTTTATTCGGTCGATAGCAAGGGTGCCAGAATTGGAATATCTCATTCTTCATGTTGCATCTTGCGTATGAATTATTCATTAAATATTCGCCTGGAGATGCAAGGAGAGGTTGGTCGACATCCGGTCACTCATTAGGGGATGCCATTCGCGCTTCAATGGTCATGCGAAAAGTTTGGTCACGGAGAATATTTGTGAATGCATTATATTTGATTTGTTCGTTCTTAAGCAGTGTCTCTTCAGCCCATTCTACAAGTACGTGCGCTTGCTTGTTATTGATTTTGTACTGTTTTATTGCGATGCACGCCTTATCCCCTTTTCGTTTATAATCGTCCCATGTGTCTACATAATGAAGCAAGGAGGCGAGAGGAAATCTTTTGGTGCTGAGAGGGACTAGGTTCCACTTTTTCCCGTCAGCATGAACTCTCCAGTCGTGCAGCATAATAGCCAGTGCTGCAGGAACCGCATGGGCGAGTACGAAGGGCCTAGATTGGCGCTCGTTTGCTGCTTTTGCATTTTCACATACTGTTCGCAGGAAATCGATGCTACCGATAACGCCATGCCATTTATATTCATCATATATCCTAATCCATTCGATTTCCAATTTGTCCCCCGCTTCGTCTGCAAACGCACCCCCATCCCAGTTGCCTGTATCCTTATCACCCATGAAGGCGGCAAGGGAGCCGAGAAGCTTTAGGGCGTTTCGATAACCCGGTTTCTTCCAGCGGTTAGGGCTTCCTGCAATGTTAATAGTCATGTCCTCATCGTTTAGTTCATCGCGCAAAATCGCTGTTGCGTATTGTCTTGCCCCTTCCTTCACGCGTCCAATATCATGAAATATTGAAGTCAGAAGCCACGCGTATTCGATTCGGGTGGTGTGGCATCTATCAGAGTAGCGACGGTGAGCTTGATCGAAGACATTGTAGAACTTGTTGACGATGGGGCAGCCAGCGAGAAAGACCCGAAATGCATGAATGACATGCTCTGATGAACCTGGGTTTACCAAATCAAATAACTGTTCGAAGTGAGCCAACTTCATGAATTCTTTTGTAGCACCTGTGAAACTGGGGTGCTGCGCGATCAAACTCTCTATTGTGGAATAGACTAGTTCAAGGGTTCTCTTCTTGATCTTGCTCTCGTCTGATTTTTGGATTCGCCTGATATTCTTGATAAAATGGTTCAGAGTATCACAAAACATCAGCCTGCTTAAGCCCTCTGCTTGGTCCAGTATAGCCTTTGGGAAGTAACCTGTCTCATGATCGATAGTCCGAAGCTGTTGGGGGTCAATATCAGTTTTCACAATCGTCGCTAAACCCAAGTGAGGTTGTAGCGATTTCAGGCCGACCCCCATGTCTCGGCATTCAGTTTCGGTCTCAGGAAAGTCCGCTAGCCCCTTTTCGGTAACGCAAACAACTACAACTAGACCTGGCTGCTTTTGTTTCAGAGGAACGACAACATCTCTGAATACAGAGGTTGGAAGCCGACCGCTGAGTTCGATTGCAATTGCCAGGTATCGCTTCGTTATTTTTGAGCGCAGGAACAAAGCTGGGCACCACTGCGTCTTTCTCGACCATTTGGGAGGAGTAGTCGATTCAAAGTCCGGATAAAGTCTTCGTATGTATGTCTCGATCTGTTTGATTTGGCTTGCCATAAGAACAGGTCCTTATTCAAGAATGGTCTTATGGGTCCGACGCTTTTTCGATATAAGTGTTCTCAGAGCATCTAATCGGCTGTATAGTTCCTTTGTCTTGGCGGGGTAACTAAGCATGCCTAGAGGGCCGGGCAGTGTTTGCAGCATGTGCTCAAGGGATTCTGCCTTTTCGATAGAGCGGTCAAGCAGGTCGAGTAATCCCGTTTGTGACTCAGGGAACTTAAGGTCGAATCGCCCCAAAACCGACTCGGCTGTCATATCATCGGTATTCAGAAAATCACGAAGAAGTTTTTCGGCAAATGTCTTTTCGTTAAGTCCCTGTGCTCTCGCTATAACCGGTACTATGTTCTCCATTAAAGCGCGAGTTCCTGATAGTACCTTTCGCTTCGCCTTCCGGAGGAGGATATTCCGAAGTTCATGCACTCCAAATTCTTTGAATAGATCTGGAAAATGTTGCTTAATAGGCTCTATAACGCTCACCTCAAACTGCACCAAAAAGCTCCATGAGAGTAGTTTGTTATCCACATCGTCGAGCACGCTGTCAGGGTATTTGGCGGCTTGAAGTAACGAGCTGAGTTGAGTTTTTGTGTAACCTGTGAGCGCCTGCAACTCGATGAAAGCTCCCTTTTGAAATAAGTCCGAAGAGTTTTGAGTCGACTCTTTGAGGATGAGTTTTAATGCGCGAGTCTGAGCCGTACGCCCCCACTGCTTGCGGAGCATATGGATATGGAAGGCTTGAATGAGATCTTTTACCGATGGCTCGCGGTTGGCAACATGCGCGGGAATTTTTGCACGGTTTGTCTTCAGTGCAGCACGTAGTCTTCTTTCGCCGTCTATGAGGCTGTAGCGTTTCCCGCTGGCTTCGTCGTTTTGGCGGCAGATCACGATGGGAACTAGCACTCCGAAGCGGTAGACCGAATCTACAAGCTGGTTGAATTCTGGGTCTGCGTTGATTTGTTCCGCAGATTCACCTCGTGGGTTCTCGTTGTTGAATGCCACGTCTTTTGGATCCACGGAGATAAGTTTGTATTCTTGAGTTTTCACCGTTTTCTTTTGTTTGGGCATAAGGCACCTTGTAAAAAATTCTCAACAGGACCTCGGTTAATGTCCGGCATAGCGATCGGTCTTTTATACGTGTTGTTTTGTACACTGTCGCGAACTGGGTTACAATCATTTCTACGCGGACAACAAAACTATCATTATAGTGGGGTTTCTTTTGGGGTTTCTTTTGTGCTTTAAATATTACTTTTGATTTTGTAAGCAGGTAAATTGCGGGGAAGGAGGGTCACCCATCGCAAATAACATTTATATTCGTCCCTGTCCTCCCTCCGCTTTCGATCACAGAGCGTGACGTTGCAGGTCATATTGCGCTCTAGGCGATCAGCCGTTCACGGTGATATTGCAGGAAAGATTGGGATGGAGTGAAGGTGAGGGGGAGGGTAACCGCATGGTTTTCGAACGGTTGGAACTGCTGCTGAAATGCCTTGTTGGTGTGGTGATCCTTGAGTTGAGGACTGAAGATCAGGTGGAATTGCTCGTCCAGAGAAATCAGGTGGGCGTCAAAGGCCGCATCAAAGGTTGCCGATAGGCAGAGCCCATTCGTCGGGTTCAACCGGTTGTCCTTATCTTCTGCCCAGCCTACGATATGGCTCGCTCGAAGGACCTGCGGGATGTCCAGCCCTGTGATACAACATCGTCCATCGTAAACCTGTAGGATCATCTTTCGGAAAAAGTGCTGGTTCACCCGGGTTTTAACCTCGCGGATGGCCTCCTTGCCGATCACCCCCGTGTAGTCCAATTTCTGTTTGCTTAGTTGTTTGACTAAGTCATCGGCAGAAATGCCTGGCTGTTTGAAGACATCCCAAAGCTTAGTTTCGTGGCGAGTTGTGATTAGGAACTCTCTGAAACTATTGAGCGCAGCGGAACAGTAGCGATCGCGCCAGTAACTGATCGGCTTTTCACCGCCGAATATGCCTGACTCCCCAAGATTCTGTTGTTCTAGTACATATTCATAGAGTTCACCAATCCGGGTGATCGTGGTAATGCCCCAGATATTGCAGCAGTCCTTAAACAGGCTGGTTGGCTTGGCCAGTATTGGGCCTAGCAAGTCCAGTGCCCGAACATAGGAACTGGCTTTACCGCTCCCGGCGGTATTGGTCTCCTCCATAAATTCGGTAAAGCGGTCGCGGGGTGTCATGGTGCTCATTATAACGGTAAGTTAAGATTAAGGGTCAAGTTTCCATATTCCGCCATCAGCAGGCGTCTCGCAACAATTCCATCCGCCGATCGATCGCCTCTTTTTTGGGTTTAAGCCTGATGTCACTGGGTAAGATGACGGTCTTGTTCCTCAGTCGCATGACTTCTCGTTGTCCCTCGATCCTTTCATTCATGCCGTCCCGGATATACCAACGCAGATCATCATACACCGTTCCGCGTGCCGGTCCCGGTGCAATCAACTGGCAGTCCATCAACCAGTGATGGTTTTTGCAGAGCGCCATGCCGTTTTGGGGCGAATCGTCGCGGGTTTCGCTGAATGGGATCAAGTGCGCAGCATCTATGAGGGTGACTTCGTCAAATAGGAATCGGATGCCACATGCGGCACACCGGTAGTCGTAAGCCTTCTTGACGGTTCGGGCGAACGCCGCATCGCGGGCGGTGGTCGCGGTTTCACCGGGGTTGACCTGGTAACCATGATCCCGCCATGTCTCGCGTACCATGCCGATTTGGCGCTCCTCACCGGATAATTCCAGCAGGGATTGCCGCTGGACGCTGAAATACCGGTCAATTATGGCCTGCCGCAGTATTTCCCGGCTTGCCGGTTGTGAGAACAGAACGAAAAGATCGGGATCCAGAGTTGCATAGGACACGTTTGCCATGAGTGTTGCCCCACTACGGGCTGAGCCCGAATTCACCTCTTTTCCCGGCTGAGAATTGAGATGCCAAAACCGCTCGCCTCGCAGATAGAAGAAGGGATTCCATGGTGTGCATTGATCCGTCGGCCCCTTCACAACATTGAAGTACCGCTTAAATAACTCGAGCAGTTCAGGCCCATAAATGATCCTGTTCTCGACAAGTTGACCGTTATCGGCCAAGGAAAGGACCGCAAGGAGCATGCAAGCCTTGTGGGGGCGGGGCCGCCCTTCATGCTGATCCGTTCGCAAGGACTGGAATCGGTCGCAGTACTGCTGAAGCATACTGCTTGTTGTTGCGCTGTAACTCATGTGGAGACAAATAACAGATTGGCCCCAGAATTACCACCGGACAAAGTAACTACCGATTCATCCTGAAGCACAATGGCACTGAGCGCGACCGGTGGCAGTGTATGTATTTCAATCACGGTTTTTGTTTTGTCTGACATGTCTCTGTCATTGCAAACTTTTGCTGAGTGATGCAAATTGAGCCACAACACATCAACAACAATAGTCTGCGGTATGGCCACAGAATAATCAGTACTGGGTAAAGACAACTTATGGGATGGAAAGGCACAATGCGCACGATGGAAGCGGCGGCTCGGCGGCAGCAACGCGACGCCAAGAAACGCCAGCGTGAACTTGAACGCCAGACCAAGGAAGCGGCGAAACTTTCTGCGCTGGAACAGGCGCGATTAGAAGTCGAAACCTACGACAATGCATTGGACGTTCTCCTGTCCGTTCACAAAGAACAAACCGATCCCGTGGATTGGTTGACCCTCGCTTCATCCCTGCCGCCAGTCTTGCCGCGCCGCCAATCGCACAATGAACTCAAGGCCCGCCAACGCCTTGCTATCAATCCGTCTACGCCGGAAGCCGACTCCACCATCGAACAGGCCCGGAAACAAGATGAACGTGAGTTCCAGGAAGCTATCCAGGCCCATGCCGCTGAATATGCCGAATGGGCGCAACTTTCAAGTCTTGCCCGGCGCGTTCTCCAGGGTGATACTGACGCATACATCGAAGCCATCGAAAAACTGAGTCCATTCACTGAACTGGCCAGCATTGGTTCCTCTCTTCATTTTTCGGTTCACAACCCGCGCCTGATCGAAGTCGTCCTCAGCACCAACGGCCGCAAGGCAATTCCTGCCGAAGTCAAAACCCTCACCGCTTCTGGAAAAGTCTCAGTGAAGGCAATGCCCAGGCCTCGATTCATTGAAATCTACCAGGACTACATTTGCGGCTGCGTTTTGCGGGTTGCCCGCGAACTCTTCGCTCTCCTGCCAGTCGAAACGCTCCTCATCTCTGCCTCCGCTGAGACTCTGGATACGTCGACAGGGAAGACCGTCGAACGCCCATTCCTCTCCGTTGCCATCCCGCGCGCAACCCTGAATGACCTCAACTTTGATCGCCTCGACCCGTCTGATTCCGTACTCAGCATGACTCACAGGGGCGACCTGAAAGCGTCCCGGAAAACAGGCGACTTCGATTTCATTACGCCTTTGACCATCACTGATCTCGATCAGTCCGATTCCCCGGCCTCTGTTGATTTCGCCACCATTTTCAACACCGTAAAACGCCTTCGTGCCGACTTGGCGACTCAATGCACCTCGCTTAATCCGCAGCCAGCAGAAGCGGCGGTATACACCGGAGAAACCTGATGACCATATTCCTTATCCTTGTTTGTGTGGGTCTCTTCATCACCTTGGCCGTGGTCTTGTTCAAGAACAAGGCCCTGAAACGTCTTGTTGCTCAACGCGAAGGGGAGATTACTACCGTAAAGCAGGAAACTGTCCGAGTAAGAACCGAAACCGAGCTGTCACTCAACGAGGCCCAGAAACTCATCGACCAGCAGGTCGCCGATATGCGAACCGAAGCCGACCGCATCCGCCAGCACTACGAGACTGAAGCCCGCAAGATCGCCGAAACATCGCAAACGCAACTCTCCAAAGCGCTTGAAGATGTAGCAGCCCTTCGCCGTTTCGCTCCGCTTCGCGATGCAGAAGTCGAGGTCCGCCAAACCCTTGAAGCCGCCATGTTAGAGGCTGGCGCCCTCCGCGATCAGGCCCAGGCGCTCATTGAACAGTCCCGGTCAGCTGCAGAGACTGAACGCCTTTGCGCCACCGAACGTGCCAAAGCAATTTATGAACAGGCCGACGCCCGCCTCAATCAGGCAACCCGCGACGCTGGTCGCATTGTCGCCCAAGCCGAAGAGCGTGCCAAGGAGATAGCCGGGGAGGCCCACGATGCCCTTCGTGACAAACAACTACTCGAACACGCAGCTGAGGCCATGCGCAACGTCATTGAAGGTTATGGCGACCGTTACATTATTCCCACTCACAGCCTGCTGGATGACCTGGCCGTCGAATTCGGTTACACGTCAGCCGGCGAATCCTTGAAATCCGCACGCGAACAGTCCCGCCGAATGGTCGAACAAGGGGAGGCCGCCGCTTGCGACTATGTTGAGGCGAGCCGCCGCAAAACCGCTATCCGTTTCGTCATCGACGCCTTCAACGGCCGCGTGGATGCCATCCTCACGCGGGTGAAACGGGACAATTACGGCCAACTCGAACAGGAGATCCGCGATTCATTCAACCTCGTCAACTTGAACGGAGGGGCTTTCCGCGATGCCCGTATCCTCGATGCCTATCTGAATGCCCGCCTGGCGGAACTTAAATGGGCGGTTGTGGTGCAGGAGCTGGCCCGCAGACAACTTGAAGAACAGCGCGAACTCAAGGCCCGCATGCGCGACGAGGAAAAGGCTCGCCGCGAGTACGAACAGAAAATGCGCGAAGCCGCCAAAGAAGAAGAACTCAAGAAGCAGGCTCTGGACCAGAAGGAGAAGGAACTGGCGGACCTCAAGCAAGCCTTAGCCCACGCCGCAACCCAGGATAAAGCTCAATTGGAACAGAAACTGGCGGATATGCAGAAAACCAACGAGGGGCTCCGTCAGGACTTGGCGGCCGCCACGGAAAAGAAACTGACGATCGCACAACAGACCAAGATGGGCACTGTTTACATCATCTCGAACGTTGGAGCCTTTGGCGAAGGTATCTACAAGATCGGCCAGACGCGCCGACCGGATCCGCAGGAACGCGTCGACGAACTGGGGGATGCGAGTGTCCCGTTCGACTTCGATGTTCATGCCTGGATCAAAAGCGATAACGCACCTGTCCTCGAGCACAAGATTCAGAAGCGTTTCCTTGCCATGCAGATCAATAAGGTGAACACCCGAAAGGAGTTCTTCCGGGTGTCACTGAAAGCCATACGGGAGGAAATTGACAAACTGAGCCAGGGAGAACCAGTCACTATTATCCACTGGACGGAAACGGCCGCTGCTACCCAGTACCGCGAAAGCCTCGACATTGAGAGCAACCCTGAGAAACTCAACAAGTGGCTGAAATATCAGGAAGCCCGTACCGATCGCGACATCCGTAAAGATTCCCTTCGGCTCACTTTTGCTGACGTTGTGGATGCGGAAACACGAGAAGCACCACTGTGAATCCCAACCTCACCAAGTGAACGCGGATACGCAAATGGACTGGGCGCACACTCCCGAAGTGGTGGGTTGCGGTTTCGCCGCGCTAACTCTTCCTAATGTAAACACAGGGCGGTCGGGGTAAGGCTACATATTATATTTAATTGATGTGATAATATGAGGAAAAACGGTGTGAAAATGCCTATAAGGCGTATCCGAGGAGCCAGGATCAAGTCTCCATATTCTGCGCTCAGCAGGTTTCTCGCAATAATACCATCCTGCGATCGACCGCCTCACGTTTGGGTTGAAGCCGGATGTCGCTGGGCAGGATGACGGTCTTGTTCTTCAGTCGCATGACTTCGCGTTGTCCCTCAATCCGTTCATTCATCCCATCCCGGATGTGCCAGCGCAGATCATCGTGAAACGTGCCGCGTGCCGGTCCCGGTGCAATCAATTGGCAGTTCATCAGGGGACCGTCTTAGTATTCTCACGGAGTGAGTGATAGGTTGCTTAGTTATTGACTCCTTATCCTTGATAGGTGACCCTCAGGGGTGTCATGTAAGTCAATCTGTGGAGGTGGAGTTGTGATGGGATCGCAAGAACACCTGGACATCTTTTCGCCGAAAGCGCTTCGCTTGGCTTGGGAACGCTATATTCGCACGGGTCAACGTGAGTCCAAGGACTACTTCGGCATTCGGGCGTTTGGCTCTAATTTGGACGTGAATCTCCAGACTCTATCGGTTTCTCTCCAAAAAGGAGAATTCCGCCCAACGCGTCCGCCGAAATTTTACCGGCCGAAGTCCTCGGGGATGCAGAGGACCATTACAATTCTCCCTGTAGCTGATGCCTTGGTTTACCAGGCCGTCGCGAATGATGTTGCGGTGCGGACATATGCCCGCATGGATGAGAATAAGGACTTTGTCTTTGGAACGGTGCTTAACGAGGAAGTGCCACTGGGCCTAAAGTTGCTTGATAAGCCCGATGCGGAGTTTTTCTTCTTCAAACCTTATCTTTCCCTCTACAAAGCTTTCGCCGACTCCGTTAATGAGGCGATTCGGGTGGACAAGGTGACCCATAAGTTTGAAACGGATATCACGGGCTTTTTTGATGCGATCCCACATTATAATTTGCTCGCATTCCTTGGTGATGAATGCGGTCTCCATGAGGAAATCCTGGATCTGTTGGGTGATTGCCTGAACGTTTGGTCTGGTACGCGCGAGGGACCTACCCCTGGTGTGGGCATCCCTCAGGCAACCAGCGCCTCGCATTTCTTCGCAAACTTGTTTCTCAATGATCTCGACAATTTGATCAAGGATCGCGGTTTGCGTTATTACCGGTACATGGATGACATTCGGATATACGGCTACTCTCACGATGATCTTCAGCGTGTCATGGTTGAGTTGGATCGGTATCTGAAACGCCACGCTCTATCACTGAATGCCAAAAAAACTGGTATCGAGAAGTTGACCATTGAAAATGAGGCTGACTCCTTTATTGCATTTGACTATGGGAAGGAACAGGCAGAAGCGTCCGCTCAGACAGATACCAGCGTTGAATTTGCATCCCTGGCTGAACAGGATGGCGCGATTCATGATGATAAAGAAGTTGGGAACTCCAGCCTGAGAAAGAAAACAATTGCGGCCTGTCGCTCTCAATTGCTGGATGTGGCTCGGGTCATGCGCGAGAAGTTGTCACCAGAGGGGCGAAAAACCTTGTCGATCCATGATCGTTCAGTTCAACGTGAATTTATGGGAATGGGATTTCGCTTTCGACAGGCGCACCGGATCCTCAAAGAACTGGGTGTGCCAGTCAAACTGGGAGGGGAGTCAGAGATTGCTGGATGGCTGTTTCTTTTGGATCAGTACTATTGGTTGGCTGACCAATTCTGCTGGTCTTTAGCTCTGTACGAGAATAACAAGACTGTGAAGACACGTCTTCTCGAACTTGCAGAGAAATATCAGTGTTACGAATGGGTGGGACACCATTTGTATCAGTGCCTTGCGTTGAGTCAGGAGTTCTCAACAAAGGAATTGCGGGATATGTTCCGCGCCCTTGATGGCCACAAGGACTGGTACACAAAACGTACAGTCTATCTGTTGTTGCTCCGCCATTCGCGAGATAGCCAGTTCCTGAAGTCGATTGTGGCTCATGCGGCGAATGAAAGCGACCCCGTCCTCAAACGGGAGGTCCTGTCGTGCGTTGAGTTGTGGGGTAAGAAGGGCCTGAGTCGAGAACAACTCATGGATGCACTGGGGGTACGATGAGCTTCTCCGCCCAACGCCTGAAGATGATTGAACAGACCGTGCGCCCGGTATTGAGCGCCTTCGAGGAAGCCTATCTCGTCGAGGCGAAAACTGAAGATCATGACGCCGCTGTTGAGCGGCTTGTCGATCATATCCGCAATGTGGCCTGCCTTTTTGCCTTCAAAAATCCGTTGGGCACTGAGTTCTATGTTGCCAAAGATCATGCCCTGAACTGCTTGGAAATCAGGATCGTTCCGGCGCGGCGCGTCAAGGAATGGGTCAATGATTGTTTGAAATGTATGGACTGCATTTTACTGGTCTACATGAGGGACGTTTTGCACGACCAGATTCCACCCGGTGTCAGCGGTCAAATCAAGGAACGAGATGTTTACGATAAGTATGAGCTCCGAGGTGCTGATCTCGCGAGGGTGGGGGCATGTTTTCACGCGGTGTATCAGAAGCGATCGGCATTGGAGCACGTGCAGTTTGTGTCGCAAGATGGACAGCGACACATCCGCGAGTTGAACAGCAGGAAGCGGTTACAGATACATGAATTTGTCGTTGAGCAACTCAAGACAGCGCTTGATGTAATGCTGCCACTCTACAGAACGGCATTTCCGGAATCCTGTACCGTTCTTGCTTCGAGAACCTCGCCTTGATTGCTCAGACCTATTACTGTAGAAGAAGATTATGGCCATTACGTTGACAGGCGAGCAAAATCGCATTTTGAACCTGCCCCTGAACAATCCTGTTCAGATCAAAGGAGGTGCAGGGAGTGGGAAAACGACGGTGGCCATCTTTAGGGCGCGCCATCTGGTGGCATCATCTCAGGACTGGTTTCGCGATACGAATGTTGCCATTTTTTCCTATACCAAGAGCCTTGTTCGATATGTTGAAAGCATCCTGGGGCCTGATCAACTGTCTTTAACGCCTATCATTGTTGTTACCTTTCATAAATGGGCATACAGCTTCCTGAAACAACGAGGCGTTTGGAAGACACGGAGAGTCGCCGACCAACAGGAAATCGACCAACTGATTGAAGAGGCTAAAATTCCTCTGCGTTTGGAGTATCCCTTAAGAGCGGTTCTCGATAAACAGATCGAATTCTTTCGAGAAGAATTCGCGTGGATTAAAGGCAGACGCCTCCTTAATGAGCAGGAATACAGTAATGCAAAACGGACAGGGCGAGGAACAACTGATCGAGTAACTGCTCAAGACAAAGAAATAATCTGGAAGATGTTTGCAACGTATACTACTCAAATGACAGAAAAAGGGCTTGTTGATTTCGAAGACTTCGGCTCAATTGCGCTCTCCCTTATCGAAAGCGATCCTTCTTTTGTGCCGCCCTTCAGTCATTTGGTTGTTGATGAAGCTCAGGATATGACTCCGGTTCAACTTCTCGTTTTAACACGGCTCGTCAACGCCGAGACGAATAGTATTACTATTGTCGCGGACGCCGCCCAACGCATCTACAAAAGTGGATTTTCATGGTCAGACATCGGTATAAATATTCGTGGCGGTCGCACGGTTGAGCTTAAACGGAACTATCGGAATACTAAACAAATTGCACAGGCCGCAATTTCTCTACTCGCTAATGATCCGCAACAAACGGAATTTTCGGCCCACATACTGCCTGAACGTGATGGTTCACTTCCAAATATAATTTCAGTCAATGACGACCAAAGCCAGATCGAATATATTGTGCGAGTTCTCAGGGACATTGATCTTACAATGTATTCCGCTGTAGTCCTGCACCGGTCGCGCCGCCGATCAAACGAATTGCATATGGTTCTCGCGAAAGAGGGTTTCAGTCCTGTTAGTATAACAGCATCAGAACACGGCAACCTTTCCGATCCTGGTCTTTACACCTGCACAATGCCGTCTGTAAAAGGCTTGGAATTTGACCATGTCATTATATGTGATCTCAATGACGCTGTTGTGCCATATCCTGAGGGGTTCACAGATGAGAACGACGAATTGCACATATCAACAGAACGCCGCCTGCTTTACACATGTATGACGCGTGCTCGGCATTCGTTGACATTGATCTCGTCGGCGCAACCCCCGTGTCGATTTCTTGATGAAATTGATCCAGTAACTGTTCAAAGAGCCGATTCTCATGCAATCCCTTAAGCCCCACTCAGCAGAACTGGAACAGGAAGTGATGGCTCGTGGAATTACACGAGTAACCCATTTCACACCGAGCATTAATTTGCTTAGTATTTTCCAACAGGGGGACTTGCTCTCCCGCAATCAACTCGCCGGTGTAGTAGCCAACCATCCCGAACTTCATCTCAATGATTTTATCGAGATCAATGACAAACTTCGTCTGGACAAGAAGCCAGATTACATCAATCTATCAATCGAACACCCAAATCATTTGCTCCTCGCCAGATTCCGGCAAGCTTGTCGTGAATGGTGTGACAGTTGGTGTGTGATCGCAGTTCAACCTAGATGTATCTTCTATGTTGACACACTGTTCTCGGTAGGTAATGCCGCCTCCTCTTACGCCAAGAGTTGCGGCATTTCTGGATCAGTCTCAGCCTTTCGTGCGCTCTTCGAGGATAGAATTGAAGCTTCTAATTTGAATTCAAGCCGGAGTTTAACTCGCGACAATCTTCGACCATGTATGCCGACCGATGTCCAAGCTGAAGTACTCGTTAAGGACAGACTATCAACGGCTGATTTCATTGCCCTCTATTTTGAGACTAATGAACACATGCAGCGGGCGCGCGGCGCATTGTCTTTGTTCGGAGGAATTACAGTGCCGCAGTGTGCTGTTGAACCAAGTTTATTTAAGGAAAGAAATTAATGGCAACAAGACCGGTTTTCATCGTTCAAACACTCACTCCACCTTCTTTCGGGGTAGTGGTCGAGTTTGTTGATTTTTTATGGAGTCCTGGGATGGCTCGTTCGCAGAAGCAGAAGTGTATTGACTCACTTCACGTGGCTATTAAGAAACAACATCAATGCAATCCACTCGAGATCTCAAGTAAGTCTCGAACCCCTTTAGGGGTTGATTTAAGTGCTTTTAATTTAAGTTTTCGGGATCCATCCGGACGGACTGTGTCTGTGGAGTCTGCTTTTCAAGGCAGCAAGGTCTTTCGTGATGCGGGTCCCTTTCATGCACTTTACGGCGCCGTTGCCCGCGATGCAAAGGGCTTTTTTAAGGATAAAATGTATGGTCCTCTAAAGGCTTTCAATTTCTACGGGAAAATTTGGCCCACACGGCCGAAGACCATTTTTTATGACTGGATATACTTAAACTTTCTGTTTCGCAATCCACCTCTTGCCTCATCCATTCTTAAATACGATGCGTTTACAGATATCGAGTTCAATCCCAAGAGATCTATCAACTGTCAGGCCTTTTCCGCTGCTCTATTTGTTGCTTTGTCGCGTGCGGGACAATTGGATGCCATTCTTAAGGATCGCGCTTTCTACATTGAGACAATGAGATCTCTTCCTGAATGGATCGACGGGACATCCTTTGCCCAGCACCACGAACTTTCCTGCTCTGATATTTGTAAATTGGAGAATTGAAATGAAATTATACCATTTCACCGATGCTTCAAATGTCGATTCAATCATGAAGAATGGACTGCTTAGTTGGCAAGAACTCGAACTTCGACGTATAGACCATCGGCCCGGGTCGAATCGTCTATCCCGTGATCTTGATAAACGGAAGGGACTAGAGGACTATGTTCGATTATCTACATGGCGCAATCACCCCATGGCATGGGTAGCGAAGAAGGACAGGATAGAGAACCTTGTTTGGCTGGCAGTTGACGAAGCTGTGCTTGATCATCCAGACGCACTATATAGTAACACAAATGCGACAGCGAACCGGGCTCGCATAAGTAGAAAACTAGCTACAGCACTGTTAATCGGTGACCGTCAGGCTGAAGTGTTGGTCAAGAATTCTATTGGTCCGGAGTTATTAACGCTTGTTGGAGCTGGTTTTGCGGAAAAGCCGGAGTCGTGGTTGCGTCGGTTTCTGTTGTGGTTGCGGCATATCTAGCTTCCTCAATCAGTGTGAGGTTTGCCTATATAGTTGAATTGCGAATTTCACAACTCCCTGAGCGGCCCTTGGGGTACTTTTGCTCTTGTTAAGATGCAATCGGGTAATGTATGGGTTTGTGGTTGTCCCTAAAATGGGAACAAAAGAGAACGTGGCTACGCCAGAGGCCTGTAGTCGTGGGGAAAATTTATACCACATTGTCTTATCCCTCGCGAGACTGCCCTGAGCCTGCCGAATGGGCTTATGCGAGCTCCCATGGGAGTCGATATGTCCGCTGGAGTACCGTAGGCGGCTGTTCAAACTCTTCCCTGAATTTCATCTATTAGTGGTGAAACCCTCCCCCGGACGCTATTTGTCCACCCCCCTGTGTTAAACACATATTCATTTTGGGCGGGATGTGCCATCGGTTAAAAAGGATCAGTTGTGTTTTTTGGCACGAAGACTAAAAGGTGTATTCATGAATGCTGTTTTACTTTTTGCTGCTACCCAGGCGCCCGTGAAGGCGCCGAGGGTGCGACCAGGGAAAACGAAAGTCCCAGCAAGCCATGACCAGTCCACCCCTGCAACGGAAGATATCTGTCAGGTTGTTCTCCATAATGATGACCACAATGAGGGCGGGCATGTTGCAAGATGCCTCATTCAGGTGTTTGGGCATGGGAAGGACATGGCGGTGAAAATCATGATGGAAGCCCATCGGCGCGGACGTTCCATCGCCGAGGTGGAAGCCGAAACCCCTGCCATCCAGCACCGGGATCAGTTGCGGGGCCTTGGCCTCAGTGCGACGGTGGAGAAGGTCTGATGGCCCCAAGTGCGAAACAATTTGAGTTCATCGATAACTCGCTATTCTTGACTGGTCCGAGCGGGGGGCGGGTGAGATTGCAGTGGTTCCCGGTTCCGGAGGCGCATGTTCAGCTGGCCTCGGGGAAATGGCATCCTTTTGAGCCGGAGTTCCGGATCCTGGCCCCTTCAAACGCGCTGCCATCGGATATCCCGGAATCCGATAAGGTCCTGTTGCAGGATAAGTATGAAGCTTTCCATGCTTTTCGTGCCGAATTACCTGTCATGCTTGCGGAAGCCGTTGAACCCTTTAACTGTTACCAGTGGCCATTGATGCGGCTCCTTAAACGGTCTATCCCGGCACGGGATCTGGCGAAAGCTAATCCGGTCCTGGCCTATGCGCTGGCTAATAATGAGCAGTTTAAGGGGAGCCCCGCCCCGGAAGTCACGATAACCCGGGCCGTCCGGTATAGCCGCCTTAAACAACGTGAGATTCTGGGGACACTGGGGTTCCCCGCAACGGAGGCCATGGTTAAACTCTTCAAGAAAGTGCCGGTGGATATCGTCCATCCTGGCTTGATCCGGAAACTGAGGCAATGCACGACCTCACTTAAAACCCTGAAGATTTTTGCCCATCTTCCAACGCTCACCACGGGTGTTATTTTTCTGGCCGGTCAACCCGGTGGGGCGCATTTATTGACATCTAAGTTGCTCTATGAGGTGGTGGAGTCGCCTGATGAGCAGATGGCGGCCCCTACCGGGGATATGCTTTGCGATATCCTGACGGTGGCGCATGAAATGGATGCCACGAATCGATTGCGGCCGTTCCGTTCCAGGCGTGATGTCGAGACATGTCATACCCGGATTGAACAGTTGCATCAGGAATATCTTGCCCGGAAGCAGCAGGAGATTTTGAACCGGATTAACGGAATTGCCCGTCGTATCGCGGAAGAAAAGCGAAAAATCAGGCCGGCACGATTCCCTCCTCCGCCCATTCCGGGCACGGAGACGATTGTTCCGCTGGAGTCCTATGCTGAGTTGAAAAGGGAGTCCGACACCCAGAACAATTGTGTCGGGCGTGGCCGGACCTATGCAGAGAAAGTGCTGAGCGGAGAGATCTATATTTACCGGGTACTGGCCCCGGATCGGCATACGCTCTCCATTGTGAAGCGAGGTGGTTGCTGGCAGATCGGAGAGCTGCAGATGCACAGGAATTCTGGCTGCACACAGGCCACGAGGATGGTGGTCAATCACTGGCTCAATATGAACCAGATGTCGTTATAAGGTCTTATGCAGGAAATAGTTCAACAATTCGTGGACAGCTTTCAGAAGGCTGTACGGATGGAGATGGAGTCCATGCGGGAGCAGTTGGGGCCATTCGAGGTGCCGGTCAGCACTCCCATCGAAACCGCCACACCCCTGAACAGTGCCTATAGGCTATATGACGTCACGGCAGCGGCCTCCGCCGACAAACTGGTCCTTAATGGCGAATGTACGCTGGCTCATGATGAGGGCGAAATACTGGTTACCATTGCCGCAATAGAGGGGGATCAGCTGACTCTGCGGAGCGAAACAGAAATCCCTCAGAGTTCTTCATCCTGGACTTTGGTTATTTACCCGTGGTTCCTCTATGAGCGGCTTCTGCATACGCTGGAATCCCTGCCGGCCTCCCCTGATTTCCATGCCACGAGTGCGCTGACCTTGTTCGGCAAGCTCCCGCCTGTAATGCAAAGCTCGCCATCTGTCTTCCAAGCCCCTGACCTGAATGGGAGCCAGTGCCAAGCAGTACAGTTATGTTGTGACTCGAATCTGGCCTTCATCTGGGGTCCTCCGGGGACGGGTAAAACGCGTACCATCAGCCATATCGTGATGCAGCTCATGGCGCAAGGACATCGCATCCTGCTCACCTCTACCACCAATGCGGCCATTGATCAGGCGTTGGCCGTACTGGCCACAAATCTTGCGGCACAGGATTGTATGAAGGCTGGTCAGATCATTCGTGTCGGCCAGACTAGTGCCGAGACCTATGGGGCAAGCTTGGGCGAGGTCATCAAGGCGCAGAATGAGGCATTGCGCAAACAACTCGACAGGTTGAAAGCCCACGGCCAACCGGTCGTGGGGCAGATCCAAGAATGCGATAAAGCACTCAGGAAGCTCAAAGGGGCGGTGGGTGGGCACCAGTTGGATATGTTCGACCTGCTTCCCGACGATCCCCTGCATGTTGGCGATATCTCCGGTATCGTCAAATATCGGCTGCTTCATCATATCCTCAGAATGAGTCCTACCCGAAAGCAGGCCTTCATTAATTGCCGGCGCCGTAGACTCGTCAGGGCCAATACGCTCTATCAGGCAAAAATCCATGCTGTTTCTACGAAACTTGCCGGAAAAGAGCAGGCGGTTATGAATAACGCGCGCGTGGTGCTGGCCACTATGACGAACATGTATATCAGTAAGCTGCTGATGGCGCAGCAGTTCGACGTAGTAATTGTAGAAGAAGCCGGGATGGCGGTTCTACCAACACTGTTCTATTGCGCAGGGTTAGCGGCAAAGAAGATCATCGCGGTGGGTGACCCCAGACAGTTGCCCCCGATTGTAGTGGCCAGGGATCGTTATGCGCAGCAGGCAATGGGGCGCAATATTTTTGACGTAACGGTGCCGGACCCTGATCTCAGTAAGGTCGTGGTGATGCTCGATACCCAATACCGGATGCACCCCGCGATCGGCTCGCTTGTCAGTGAGTTGTTTTATGGCGGCAGACTGGTGAGCGATCAAAGTACCTCATCCAGGAGTACCATTGCCGCCTGTCATCCCTATCCGGGCCAGGCGCTGGTCGTTGTTGATACTGAGGGGACAACTCAGTGCAGTAGATCAGAGGGCAGTTACTCCCGGTCCAACAAGCTGACCGCCGAGCTGTGCGTACGTCTGGCTACGGAAGCTTTTCGTGACGGTGTTGAATCTATTGCCATCATAACGCCCTACGCCCAGCAATCACGCCTCATTTCAGGATTACTGGCGGGATCGGGGATCCCCGGTGATATCGTTGAATGCCGGACGGTGCATCGGTTCCAGGGGAACGAGCGGGATATGGTCATTATGGATACCGTCGACACCTTGCCGGAAATGCCCGGGGTCTTGCTGGCAGGCCGTAAGGGTGCCAGTAGCGCTCCCCATCTATTGAACGTGAGCATCTCGCGCGCAAAAGGTAAGCTGGTGATTGTATCGGATGTTGGCTATTTCCACACCCACGCGGCAGGTAGTACAATCGACCAGGTCCTGTCGATGGCCGTACAGGCGGGGGTGAGGGGGGGGGCGTGGTCTATCCACAGTAAGTGCTTAGATGTTAATCGGTTGTGTCTGAAAATGGGGCGGAAAAGTGGTTTAAAAGCCGCTTTTGCTATCTAAAATATAGCTTTAACGAACGTATAGTGTGTGGCAGAGTCATGGGCGCTATGCCCAGGGCTTCTCGATATCTTAGGAGAGGGTATACCTTTCACCTGACGCACCGGTGTCATGATCGGCGATTCCTGCTGAAGTTCGCGCGTGATCGTGAGGTCTATCGTGAATGGCTGAGAGTGGCGGTCCATCGCTATCGCATACCTGTTTACGGATTCTGCATCACAAGCAATCATGTTCACTTGGTGGTCCATGTTGATGATCCGGAGCGGGTGGGGCGGATGATGCAGTTGGTGTCGGGAGCATTCGCGGCGCATAGGAATCGGCGGAAAGGGGAGGAGGGAGCGGTTTGGGAACACCCCTATCAATGCACCATCATTCAGGATGGGCAGCATCTGCTCCACTGTCTTCGATATGTGGATCTGAATATGGTCCGTGCCGGAGTAGTGGCTCATCCTGCGTTGTGGCGGTGGTGTGGCTATGACGAGTTGGCAGGGAAGCGCCTGAGATACCGGATTCTTGATTTCGATCGGCTGCTTGAGAGCCTGGGGATGTCGAGCCTTGAAGATTACCGCCGCGTGCATGAGGAGGGGATTGAGGAGACCATCAGGCGACGAGCTCTGGCTCGGCAGGCAGAATGGACGGAAGCTCTGGCCGTCGGAAATCTTCAGTTCATCGAGCGAGTGGGCTCTATCTATGTGAGCCGTAGGAAATTCACTTATGCGGAAGTGGGTGCCTCGCCCGGCTTGTCAACCTGGACTGTTCATGAAGCAGGCGCTTCTTATGGCTCGTCTTCAGGGGTCAAAACAGGCCTTTAAGGTCCGTAATCAAGTTGATATAATGTGTATTGCTATGCGGCGCAACGACTTGACGTGGATAGACCACGGATTCCCCCAATATCTACGGAACCAAGGAGTTGGACCTCCTGTCAACCTGTGCAAAAAATGCACAGGTTGCCGCTGACGGCGGAGTTCGTCAGATGGATCTATATAACTTGGACATGATCATAGCTTACGAGAACGGTTGAGCACTCGCTGCGGGATGGGTTAGTCTCTGTTCGACCCCGTTTACAGTAAAACAGGCTCGTTTCAGTAATCAGACCAGCCGCAACGATTCAAAAGCTGGCTTATAACGCTCTTGACCTTCATGACGGATTTTCACATGATCACAACCATGAAAACGATGTTTCAGGAATGGTTACGGGCGGTCTAAACGGGTGTGTACCCGCACCGCTAGAAAAGCGATTTCGTATCCATCCATTCATATCCATTCCATGACAGATCCCATGGCGTCCGACAAACGTTATTCTATGAGTGTGGTCACTCGATGAACTTGATACAGGCTAACTTCAAGAGTCTTCACGCCGCAGTAGTTCTGCTGGAGCTGTCAGACGGTCGGGAAGCCGCTTTGGACCGAAGAGAGATCGAGGCCCCAGCCATCCTTAACGCCGACTCAGACGCGGATGTTCAGGCCTACTTCAAATGCGACCCAAGTATCTTGGTTTTGTGTTCCGAGCCGGAGGTGTCGGATCGGCCACTTAAGGCCGAGCGCCGCCCTCTTCTGCGACACTCGCATCTCAAGGGTTTCCTGACCTACCGACTGGGACAGACAAAGAAACTGGTGGTCCGGGACGCGACAAGCAACGTCTATGCCTTCGGTGATCTGTCAGAAGGCGTCGGTGGACGGTGCCGCAAACGCGCAGTTCGCGGCCTTGTACAAGAACGTGGACTTCTCCCCATGAAACAACTGGACGAGAAGCGGCCTGTGACATTAGAGATGGTTCGGCGAATAAGTGTCGATGATGACGATTTCTGGCGCGAAAACTATCCAGAATACGAACTTTGTGCCGCTGACACTGTCCTTGGATGCATCTCCGGCTTCGAGTACAGAGGCGTCGGGGATGACACGGTGATCGTAGACCTCGATCCCGTGGCCTATCTTAACCGCTTAGCAGAGAACCTAGAGGATGTATTCGAGCACTTGGGTTTCGATGGTGGAGCAGCCTTGCCAGCCGCCCTCGAAGCGGCTTCCCCGTCATCCGTGCTGACCGATGCGGACATGATTCCCCTGGCTAACCAAGGCGCCATCCTCATCGTTGACGATGATAGGGAAGGGACCCTGCTGCCAGCCAAGGATTTTCTGGCCAACAACGGGTATGAGGTAGTCCCTGCGGCATCGGCAAGTGAGGCCAAGGGTTTGGTCAACAAGATGTTAGAATCACCGGGTTTTCAGACTATCACATCCGCTTTTGTGGACATCCATCTCACACAAGACATTCAGCGCAGTGACCACGCTGGCATTGCATTTGCCCACTGGCTCCAAGACCGCATTCCCAATTGCGGCATCATCCTCATGTCAGCCGAAGGCGAACAGTCTGTCGATGGTGCGAAACAGAGGGCATGTGGCGAACTCCAAGTGGTCGGCTACGAAGCAAAACCGTTCAAACACGGCAGATTCAGAAGCCTTATTCGTGCAGCCGCGTTACCAGAACGATTGCGTGCGGCCGACTTGTTCGTCGTTGCTCCCGACAGAACAGCGAAGACAACCGAGAACCTGAACCGATTGCAGGCACAGACCGCGCAATCCGCAAGCGACATATTGGAGGAACTCAGGCGACGTCTTGGTGCCGATTCAGTCTACTTGTTCAGACTGCATCGCATCACCCGCGTCGCCGACGCTGAAAGTTGCGTCGGCAGACAGTTTCCCCGTTTCGGTCACTTCAAAAGAGGTCTTCGGTACAGTCCAGTTCGAGACGTATGCGAGTGTCGAGAAGAATGGTGTCATACGAATGTGCCCATGTTCCGAGAGGGGAAGCATCGCAAACTACTTAGTCTCTGCGACCCAGCCCACAAGTATCAGACATGTATTGCGACGCCTGTAGAACAACCGCCAGGCAGTGACTACCTCTACAGTTTGTTCGCCTTCTTCTACCCATCCACGGAGCACGGCACAGCGCCTTTGGCCGCGCCCCAGTTGATGCCAGGCTGTGACAACGCCACATCCCCACGAACCAGGGAAGAACTCGCACTGGCCGCAATGCGCGAGATTGCCCACCGTATCTCACGTGAACTGATCATTAACTGGCATATCAAGATGCGAGCAAAAGAGGATCCCGTGTTCATGGCCGGCATGCTCGCTGTCAGCCTTGGACACGAACTCTTCCACTGTCTCCAAGGTGCCGAGTGGGAATGCGCTGCATTGGCCCCACACATCAAACCGAACATCACTACATCACGCGAAGATGTGGTCCTGATGGATCGTCTGAAGAAGAGAACCGATAGAGCCATCGACATAGTCATCGGTCTTGCCCGCCAGGCGAATACCGATGCCGAACGGGAATCTGAGTTTGATGTGCGTGACGCTATCTTGTCGGCGGCGCTTTCCGCGAAGATGGCAAGTTCTGGCGTTACCGTGCGCTATTTCTCAGAACCATCGGTTCTTCTAAGCGGCCAACGAGGCAAGATTGAGCGCATCGTCCACAATCTCGTCCTAAATGCAGTTCAACAGACAGCTCGCTCCATGCGTCGCGGTGGTCTTGTATATGTCAAACACTACATTCGTGATGTCGGCAGGAATCGCCAACTTGTTGTGAGGGTCTTTGACAATGGCCCGGGCATTCATGGTTATATGACGAAACGCATCTTCGAGCCGGGCGAAACTTCTCGCCCAGATGGAACTGGTATGGGTCTGACGATCTGCGCTCAGGAGATTGATCGGATCGGACACGGTTCCGTTCATGTCGCAGAGTCGATTCTGTGGGCGGGAACGTGCTTCGAGGTTGCGTTTCCATCCAATCTGTTGGTGCGGAAGAAGAACTAAGGGGATCTCATGTACGACCAGATACACGGAGTGCTGCTTTTTGACGAAGATGCCACCCAACGAGAACCGCTTCGTGACGAACTGACGCGTTCAGGCTATCAAGTCACTGCAATCGGGCATGTTGCTGACGTGTTGCGCGAGGTCCGGACGCAACGCAACATATACGATTTTGCGGTATTCGACCTGGATTTCAGGGGAATCGCTGCCGGAACAGGAGAACTCGAAGTCGCGCGGATTACCGATGGCCTCCGACTGTGTCAGTCGGTGTCGAGCATTGACCCGTCTCTACCCATCATCCTCTATCATGACACCTCACGTTCAGATCCCTCGCACATTGCAGGGCATAGACAATTGGAGGAACCCGAAGCTATTGCCAATGGTGCCTGCCGACTGGTTCAGCAACGCGGCGTTCCCAATGTTCTTGCTGGCCTTGTCAAACAACTGCGCGAACTCGACGAGATCGGAAATGAACTTAAGCGATTGCAGGAGGCGCGGGCGAGCATGGGCCACTTGGTCGCGGGACTCGGCGCGGGTTTCCAGGTTGTAGACGGGCGCGGCAGAGTTTGGTTTACGGATGATGAATTCCGGCGAGTCGTCGGCACGTCTGGAATGCCCGACCGCATTTGCTACTGTCAGTCGCACGGCTACTGCCGGCGACATGGCATGTGCCACAATTGCGTTGTCCGCAAAGTCATGGCAGAGGGACTTCCTGACTATGAGATATTCTACTCGCCGACCTATCCTCAAGGCCCCGGTACGGCGCCGGTCTTCCAGTACCTGAGTGTACGGGCAACGCCTATTTTCGCGAAGAATGACTCTGTGCCTGGAACCAATAGCGATGGTTCTGATCGGCTCAGGAATAGAGCAATTGCCGCCATTGAAGCCGTATCATCGGTGCCTTCTCGCTTCATCGCCCACCTGCCACTGAACGTGCATCTGGAGATGCTTGCGAAGGGTCTGCAGGATATGGGGTTTCGACGCGTATCCGTGTTTCGGTGCCGCTCAAATGCTGCGAATTCTCCGCTTGGCGAACTTGAGGGAATTCTTGCGTGCAGCATTGGTGCCGACCAGGTGTCGGACACCGTCCCTTTAGCGCATGTCTACATATCCATCCGTTCCACGCCGCCACACAATCCTGGGCCGACGACCGCTGTGCAAGTGTGCCCGGATGCGAACGGAACGTGCCTCGTCATCAACGACGCTGTCCGAAAGGAACTCGGCATCATCTCGGCTCATCCCCCCCTCTCGGTGGCCTTGGTGGGGCCGGAGGGAAACTGTATTGGCTGGGTCCTGCTTGACAACGCAGGTCCAGATTGGGAACTATCCGAGCACAAACCCGTAATACAGTCTGACCTTGTTCCTTTGCCATGTCATGGCTGCATTCCGCCGAAACCAGTTGATCTCATCGCGGAGATTGGGCGGGTCCTCCATTCAAAACCGCGGGGCAGCCAGATTGGCCTGAGTGGGTCCAATGCGGACACAGTGAAGGAGGAACAGCGATATGAACGGGTATGCCTCCGCGTGGCGGGCGCAACTCATGCTGACCCCGCTGCTACTATCGGCCTGATCTTGGAGGCAGTAAAGGAGGAGATGTCCGGCATTGAGATGGCGCATGTCCGCCGAGTCGACGGTGATCTGGCGTTGTCGGTCAAGCACGTCGGCGCCTATGGCGGGATTGCTGACGATCAGTTGGACATCCGAACCAGCAAGCGCCTTACTGCGCAGGTCGCGCGCACCGGTTTGGGCATTATTATCAGCGACATCGAGGCCCAGTACGGGGAGTACCCGCCTGGGTTGGAGGAATTTACCCCCGATGCGCGATCGCTCCTCTTGAGCTACAAGAGTCATGCGGTGTTGCCCATCAGGACCGAGATTGGGACTGTCGGGACCCTGTCATGCCAAGCGAAGAAGGCGGGATTCTTCACTGCGAGTAGGGAACGTTTTCTCCGCGCCATCTGCGCGCTGCTATCGCGCGCACTTGAGGACTTCTCACGAGACCAAGTGCAGAAGACCGCCGACGAACTGCCACGAAGCGCCGCTATGATGGTTGCTCATAATCTGGCGCAACCGCTCGCTATTATCCAGAAGTCCGCAGAATTAATCCGTCAGGATCTCCCGAAGAATCCGGACTCCGTCGGGCAGTGGGTCGGGCAGATTGAGCGCCAGTGCAAACGGTTGGTGGCCATGAGGCGTTCTTTGATCGCTGTGGCTCAGAGCGGTACCGCATCGCTTCAGGTGGAGGATATCCAGACGCGAGACCTGCTGAGTGTTATGGTAGAGGAGTGGACAGAAGGTCGTGGCATTCAGACGAAGGTGGAAATCGATCCGGGACTGGAGACATGTCGTGTTCCGCGAGCTATCCTGGAAACCTGCCTCGGCGTAATGATCCCCAACGCGGTCGATGCGATGGATGCGATGTCCGATCTGAGTCGCCGCCTTACAGTGCGAGTAAGGAGTTTGGGCGCCGCCGGAAACAGCTTTGATGTGGTCGACACCGGCCCAGGGGTGCCAGACGAAGTAGCACCGTACTTGTTTCGACCGCTCAAGTCCGCTAAGAGCCTTGGTATGGGGATCGGTCTAGCAGTAGCCCAGAAACTTGCCAGATCCGTCCAAGGCGATATTACATGGTCGCGTGCAAATGGCGAAACGGTGTTTAGTTTGAGGTTCAAGCGTTAAGATTAACGAAAGCAAAACGGAGGATATTCAAAATGAAAATGCTGTTCATGGATGATGACAAAGACTATCTGGATTTCCAAACTGAAGTTTTTGGAAGGTCGGGATACGAGGTGTTTCCTTGTGGCAGAACCCAGGATGCTGAGACTCTCGTTCGGTCTCTGGGGAACCGACTTGATGTGGCCGTTCTTGACATGAAGATGTTTGAGGTTGATGACGCGGGCGTTGTAATCGCACGCACGATCCGCGATGTCGCGCCGATGGTGCCCTCATTGGTGCTCACAGGCTTCGCTGGAGTACTCCTCGATCAGGCGTCGCGTGCCCTCATGGAGGGCATTTGTGCCTATGTAGGCAAGCTCGGTGGCCCCGGCGAAGCCGTGGGCAGTGTGGAACTTGCGCTGCGAAGTGCACACGGATACCGTATCGCGCGACTGACCGCCGCAATCGAACGTAGCGTTGCACGTTGGTGGCAACAAGCGGCCGGAACAACTCTCGTTCGAGCAGTATACGCCCGCGAAGACGATAACGTAAGCGACATGGCGCGATACTTCAGAGTCATGTGTGCGGCGACAAACAGGTGGCCCATGCCCAATCGCACTACCCCGACAGTCCCCCTGAGTGAGATTCTTCCAATTTCTGGGGAAGTCGCTGGGGTCGTGATCGAGACTGCGGAACCATCGGGCGGCGGATCGGCCATTCAAGTCCAGTCGGAAGTGCCGAGCATGCCAGATTTGAGCAACGTCGTGGCTTACCTCTCGCGCAATGGGTTTGGTCGACGCGTGCGTTGCGAATACGGTCTCACACTATCCGGAGATCGCGTCATTGTGCGTTTCACTGGTGACGGTAACGCCAACGGATCCTTGGTAAATAGGATTAATGAGATCGCAAGAGGGAGCGCACTTGCGTCAGAAGAGGAGACGCTTCTGGCAATATGGGTTATGCAAGTCAGTGCCTTTTGCGGATTAGTCGAGATGGAAACTGTGGATGGTGTCCAAACGCTCAGGATTACCATACCAGTAGCACCGTAGGGGCCGGGGCATGGCTTCGCCACAAGAGTTCATTGATGTAGAAAGAGTTGTGGTGGGAATTGAGTGTAATAACTGGCCTTAGATACCCCGACATGGCCGGCAAAATGATGATTTAAGATGACGCTGGAACAGCAACCTTGCCCGGTAAATCGTAGGCCACCTTCATGCCGTCGATCTTTACCATGCCCTCCGTGCATAAAGCATCCAGGAGGGCGGTCAGTTCCTGTTCGGAAAGCTGTTTCCGGAATAGTGCATGTAACGTGCTGCGGAGCGTCTTCATTGTCCGCGGTCTGGCTTCGGCCCGTCGAATCAGATCTTTGACTGCCGTCTGCACCTGAGCATCGAGCGCGGGGTGGGGTGTCGGATGGGGAATCCCCGCGATGCCGGCTGGAAGGCCAGTGGCGGTTATTTCAGCACTTCCCAATGCCCGCCTTTTCGTGGGCCTACAAATCGGATTTTGCCATTCTTTGTCAGTTTTGCGCAGGCCATTTCCACAGCCCGAAGTGTTTTTCCAAGTTGTGTGGCCAAATCTGCCATCGTCATGTCGGGCGTCGCCTGGAGCATCTGAAGGATTTGTACCGAAGTTTTTACCGAAGTTTTTACCGAAGTTTCTTGGGTAGTCCCCCAAATCGTTTCCATCTTAGATTCAGGAGGGAAGGGAAACTCCACCCACAGGCCATTATCCCAGCGGAACAAAGGGGCAGGGGCTCCTCTTTCTTTGCAGGCATTCCGGATCAGGTCGATACCGCGGCCCCAGGATTCGAGGTATGCGGCACGGAAGAAGGCGTTAGCAACGTCGGGATTGAAGGGGGAGGAGGCTTGTTGTTCGGTCAATTGCTCCAAAGGTGGGCGTGGCTTCGCCACAAGAGTTCTTTGATGCAGAATAAGATGTGTCGGGATTGAGTGTAATAATTGGCCTTAGAAGCCCTGTAATCATGCTGCTCAGAACAACTCGTAAATCGATTCCCGGCCAAGGTGTTTGACGAATTGGTGGACCTGCGCGAGCAAGGTGCCGGGGCTGCCGATGGGAATCCAGTCGTCGATGCTGCCTCGGAAACAGAACCGCTCGGTCACGAAGGTGCGCGTCTTCTTGTCAACCAGGATAAACCTCATGACCGCCATGAAACTCGCGTGTCTCACTTTCTCGGCGGCAGACAGCGGTCCACGGCCAAACTCAGTTGCCAACCGGTCAAGCCCGGACAGGTCGCCGGCTTCATGAACGGTGATCATGTTCTTTTTCACCTCGACCCGGTACTGCCACGGTGCCCCGTGTTTCCGGAGTGCCACCTCTACGAGCGCCACTTCTTCAGGCAAAATGATCTGTCCGGCCTTCTTCCTCAGGAATACCTGACCGTTCGCATTCTCATAGACCTCGTAACCGTCTGGGATGGCGGCCGCCAGTTGCCCGTCCGGTTCCATCGAAAAGAAGTAACTACGCTTTCCCGCCGCCGTGGTCTGATCGTGAAGGTAGTACGTCTTTCCGGTTCGCGCTGTATGTTGCACACTCACAGGGACGCGTCCTTCTCCCGCCCGCTAACGTCCGTTACATTCTTGCTCGGCAAATCGTAGGTCACCTTCATGCCGTCAATCTTTACCATGCCCTCCTTGCATAAAGCATCCAGAAGGGCAGTCAGTTCCTGCTCTGAAAGCTGTTTCCGGAACAGTGCATGTAAAGTGCTCCGGAGCGTCTTCATTGTCCGTGGTCTGGTTTCGGCCCGTCGAATCAGATCTTTGACTGCCGTCTGCACCTGGGCATCGAGCGCGGGGTGGGGTGTCGGACGGGGAATCCCCGCGATGCCGGCTGACCGGCACACCACGATGCCTTTCCCTGCGAGATGTTTAATCAACGCATCGAACCCGGAGTCCTTCGAGATGATGTGGAAACCCGCCGTTGGGTCCTGAACCGACAGCGTGCCGATGTAGTAGGCGATATGGAAGTCGAGCGCGTTCCGCCCAGCCGTTTCGAGCAGCACATACTCGGCATTTCCGCCCAACGATTGGAGCGCCATGGCGAGACCGAGCGGGATCTTTCCCTGATTCGGGCCAACGAACACTTTGACCTTGAACGATCCATCATTGAGGAGCGTGAGCTCCTTCGGCTGGACGTTTTCGTAGTCGATCAGGACGTAGTTTGTTTTTGCCATGCGCCTCTCCCGGATCTGGCATAGCCGGTACCAAATCGTAATCGTAATCACTGGCGTTCCATAGGGACGCTATGGTTATCGGTTGATTAGTTATTGGGCAAAACAGGTTACGCCTCTGCCGCCGCCAGCAAGACTTGGGGCTCTTTCTTGGCAATCTGCAATAGGCGTAACGCCGCCCCGCTGGGATTCCGCCGGCCTATTTCCCAACTCGCCTCCGTCACGACCGGCACATTCAGTAATCGTGCAAACACGGCCTGGCTAACCTTCATCTTCCGCCGGATCGACCGAACCTCCTGCGGCAGGATGCTCTCCACACGAGCCGGGAGGGCGACTTTCGTCGTACGCATCGTGATCTTGCGCCGCCCAGTCACATGGTCCCGCACATCGGTCAATGCCTGGATTAACTCATCGGCGTTCAGGTCAAAGTCATCTGTTTTCATTGTTCAAACTCCTTCTTAATCTCATCCACCAATCCACGAATGATTTTTCGTTTGTCCGGCGGTAGATCCTCAAATTCGCCTTTCGCAAAGACATACAGCAGGAATACCGTCTCAGCTCTCACGAAGAGCAGATAAAGCACGCGTGCTCCTCCGCGCTTCCCTCGCCCCGGCAAAGCCAGCCGAATCTTGCGCAACCCGCCAAGTCCGGGAATCACATCCCCCGATTCCGGGTTTGCCGCCAACTCCGATTGAAATTTCCGGCGGGGGATCGTGGCTTCGCCACAAAAGTTCATTGGTGCTGAATGAGTTGTGGCGGGAATGAGTATAATAACTGGCCTTAGAAACCCCGAAATGGACGGCAAAATGATGATTTAAGGTGACGCTGGAATAGCAGCCTTGCTTGGAAAATCGTAGGTCACCTTCAGGCCGTCGATCTTCACCATGCCCTCCTTGCATAAAGCATCCAGTAGGGCGGTCAGTTCCTGTTCGGAAAGCTGTTTCCGGAACAGTGCATGTAACGTGCTGCGGAGCGTCTTCATTGTCCGCGGTCTGGTTTCGGCACGTCGAATCAGATCTTTGACGGCGGTCTGCACCTGGGCATCGAGCGCGGGGTGGGGTGTTGGACGGGGAATCCCCGCGATGCCGGCTGGAAGGCCAGTGGCGGTTATTTCAGCACTTCCCCGCGCCCCGCTTTGGTCGAACCCGTGTGTCGGATTACTCCGGTTGATTTCAATTTCGCCAAGTGATCCTAAAAAGAGCTGTTGAGCTGGGAGGATAGACACTTGAACGCACACTTAACCGCATTCTTAACCGCCCCACTTACTCGGATCCGCTTAACCGAACCGCTTAGGCGTAGCCAGATAAGCGCTTTTCGATGGGATCAAATCGTTTAAGGGTATCCGGTTAAGAGTGGCGGTTAAGGGTGCGATTAAGTGTCGCTTCGCACCCGTTTGGTGCAGAGGGAATGACTGAAGAGGCATGTTGTAAGTGTTTCCTGTTGAGCATATAACGACAGCGTTCTTCATCTGCGGAGCAGTTGAACTGCTCCATATAGGGTGATACTTGATGCCATCTGAGCTGAGGCTTATTTTTTCAGCCAATTCTTTCCGCGTAATAGAGGGCTGTATTCTCAGCAATCGCAGGATTTGTTCTTGGGTAGTTTCTTGGGTAGTCCCCTCTGCCTTTACCCCCTTGGGTTCAGCAGGGAAAGGAAACTCGACCCACAAGCCATTATCCCAGCGGAATAGTGGGGCAGGGGGTTCCGCTTTCTTTGCCCCATAAGCGCGTAGGGGGGCGGTCTATGGATTACGGAGGAAACCCTGTTCGGCGGTTACTCTTCTGGAGAGAGCGCAAAGACTCCAGGGTGTCATCC
>Ga0194053_10000425_pt1 | contig 32264 bp, 39 predicted proteins | sample SepL228m_MetaG_FD_161684 | JGI IMG/M metagenome (GOLD analysis project Ga0194053, IMG submission 161684) | Anoxic zone freshwater microbial communities from boreal shield lake in IISD Experimental Lakes Area, Ontario, Canada - Sep2016-L227-8m | ecosystem: Environmental > Aquatic > Freshwater >... | reverse complement strand
CGTCGTGACGGGGCGCGCGCGATGCGCGGGGCGCAGTGGGGTGGGCTCTTTACGGCTCGGGACTTGCGCAGGAGCGTGATTACGGCAGCCGCACCGGCGTGCTGACCTCTGGAGGGAAACCAGGCGACTCGCGGGATCCGGCCATCGGCCGGATAGGACTATTGTCCTGATTGGCTCAAGGCGTTAGTTCTGAGCCATTGTGGTGGTCATTGTAAGCGAATGGGAGTGGCAAAACGGGCGGGTTTTGCCTGATGATCGGCGAGGAATTATTCCAGGAATCAAAACAAGGTCGCTGAATTGCTGGGCCTGATTATGGGTCTGTCCCCGGAGTCCGAGGAATCAAAACAAGGTCGCTGAATTGCTGGGCCTGATTATGGGTCTGTCCCCGGAGTCCGTCCCCGGAGTCCGTGGAGCATCAAAAGACGGGTTTTATCGGGATGGCGGCGATGAAGGCGGGAATGAACCGTAAGACCGCCAGTGGGTATATCGAGAGCGGAGAGCTGACACCTACTCTTTGATGGGTGACCCCGATCCCTTGATTGACTCTCTATCTGGTTTCTGTCACCCTTTCACCATCAACAGTGGAGTCCTGAGCAATTTACATGGTGCTGGCGAGTTATGAGAGTTCAAACATCCAAGTGGACTGAAGATACCATTCCCTATATCTGCTGGGACCGCCACTGGACGGTTGCGAATATCCGTGAGCGGTTGAATGCCTCGCAGGGCGTGGAGCGCCATCGGCTTATGGCGTGGTTGATGCGTGAGTTGAAGACTCAGGAGGTCTGGTTCTTTCTGAAACCGGCCGATGTTCAGCGCGAGTTCGAGGGTATACGTCTCTGGCTTGGCCCGGCGCGCCCTTTGTGGGAGTATCTACTGAAGGCTTGGCATGAACTGGGAAAACTCTAAGGCCATTACCCCCCTTAAACGGGAGTTTCTCAAGGCTTTCTTTCTTCGTGAAAAACGCTTTTTTCTCACGGGTGGGAGCGCGTTGGGACTGTTCTATCTTCAGCACAGATTCTCCTATGATCTCGACCTGTTTTCGACGGGGCACGTGGACTGGATCGAACTCGATGGCACGATGCATCTGTGCGCACGGGCGATGAGTGCCGACTTGGAGTTGCTGCGTAATGCTCCAACCTTCAGGCGATATCGCCTTGTCAGAGCGGATCATTCCGAGATCATCGATATCGTCGTAGATGTGAGTCCCCAGGTTGATTCCGAGAAACGGTGGATAGGGGATGTGCAGGTTGACACCCTTCATGAGATCATGTTGAACAAGATAACGACGTTGATTAGCCGTTGTGAACTGAAGGATATCGTTGACCTCTTTTTCCTGGAGAGGGTGGGTTTTAAGATTGAAGACTGTTTCGAAGAAGCACAGCAGAAGGATGGCGGGCTGGACCCCGCCATGATTTCCCTGTTGCTGAACTCCGTGACAATTACCGAGTTGCCCGATTACATGATCGAGCCGCTGACCATTGAGGAACTGCGTGGATTTGTCGATGACATGAAACGCCGCATGGTCCTGATGGCGTATCCTGAATCGGTCGGAGACGGAACGTAGCTCCGATCGCCTGATACACGGTCTACGGTTCTTCCGGGGCGCAGCTCCGGGTATTGGCGACTCTTCTGGAGCCGGGGCGCCCCTTGGCGCGACGTAGTCCCGTAATCTTTGCCGTAATCTGAAAAGATAACGGTAAAGATTACGGTAAAGACAACGGGGTGGTAATCGCTAACTTCGTCGGAGAAAACATCGACAAAGCTTACGACAAAGTGAATGTGCACTTCCTCGCCGATTGGCACAAGGAGCCGCTATGAACCGTGGTCCTGATTATGGGCCTGTCCCCGGAGTCCTTGTCCCCGGAGTCCCTCGGGAGGGTGCGATTTTTTCTGGTCGTATTCGTTTTCTCTATCATGCGATGTGACTTTTCCATCTTCAAGTCTGGTTATTTTTGACCGTCTAATACACTGGCAAACATAGGAGACAAGAATGGACTTGTTATGAGAAACTGTTATGAATTTCTGTAGTCTGAAAGTCTGTTTGTTAATAGAACTCTTTGTTTATAGGGGTTTTGTGAAAGTGGCGGAGGGGGAGGGATTCGAACCCCCGTTACCAGTGAAGGTAAACATGATTTCGAGTCATGCGCATTCAACCGGGCTCTGCCACCCCTCCAAAAGGGTTGCGAAAGGCGGGGTAAAGCTAGGAAACCTGCATTAAAAAGTCAAGGCATGGTTAGAGCGAAAAGTGTCTAGATTTGAAAATCCAATATCAAAAGTTTCTGGATTTGTATTTTCAAATCTTAACTTTCGACTTTCGACTTTGGACCTTTCTCACTTGCCGCTCTTGCAACCTTAGCCTTATTCTTTTTGTCCACAATCTTGAGCCAGCGTTTCGGGGGAGTTCTCATATTACGCTGTTGTTTTGAGAATGATTCTTTCGATTGGTTCGTCATAATATATTTCCTTACCCTCCATATTACTGGATCCGATGGGATTTGGCCATATATGGCTATCCGATCTGAGGATGGTTTTGCCGCCGGGGTGACCATCGAGGGGGTACCCGTGAGAGGGGATGCTGCATTCTGGTCCGCCTGGCAGTTTGATGGGCCGAAAACAGGCAAGGGATTCGCGGTTCTGGCTCCCCATTCATTTTCATCATGATCCGCAGAGGATGAAGGCTGTAGGGATCTCCCGTTTTATCCTTATTCATGGTACATCCATTTCATTTCGGAACCGGCCTGTATCAGGCGGGCCTGTTAGCCGTACAACATGATCTGTCCTACTCCTCGGTTTATTATGCTTCAAGGCAAAATCAACGGCTGAGGTCTTTTCCGCTTTATCAATTCTGGGAATAATGGCGATATGAAAGCCCTTTTAATCCTCAATTATCAGCTTTAAATCTTCTAAATTGTAGAGCTGGCACAACAAACGCTACATACCCTATCAATGTTCTAATAAAGGAGGGGTAATGAAGCTATTAAATGGATGTATTTGGGGTATGGCTATCATCGTAATGGGGGCTCGGGCCGGCTGGGCCTATGACTCGTATTCTGGGGGGGCAGAAGGCGGATGCATCGATTGTCACGGGGATTTCAGAGGATCTACGTCTCTGAAAGGGACGATATTCCCTTCTTCGCAAAATCATGAGATGCATCGCGGTGCAAGCAACATGGCAACGGCTTGTAATCTCTGTCATTCGGGAAGCAGCAGGACTCCTGTCTATACCTATACTTCAAACGGCACCGTCAATAACCCGGGATTGGGTTGTTCCGGATGTCATGTGGGGGCAGGGCTTCGTAGGCATCATGCCAACAATGGCGTTACGCTTTGTTACGACTGCCATACGGATGGGGCCCCTCCCGCTGAGTCTGTAAAGCCGCCTTATTATAACACTGTGGATACCAAGGCTAAAAATCCCGGAAATACGGTTCTTGCGGCCAACACCAATGAGAACTGGTCGGTGGGGGATTTCTTGGGATTGGATAACGATGGCAACAACCTTTACGATTTGGCGGATTATGCGATTGGCCCCTATAAAATCCTGAAGCTTAATCGTGAGACCAATAATATTCGTATCACTTGGCTCACAGCAGGGGGGCGCGATAATAATGCAGTTCAAGCGGCACAGATCGTAACAGGTCTTGGAGTAAATATCAGTCCTGATATTAATATTCCCGGCGTGGGGCTGGTGACGAACTCGTATGTTCATGTCGGGGGCGCGACCAATTCCATACGCTTCTATCGAATGAGCGCAGTGGTTCCATAAAAGCTGCTAATAGATGTCGTTAGCTGACAAGGCCCGTTCCAGAGAGTCGCCGTGACGGGCGAGGCACATAATCGACTTGGCAATGTCTTCGGGATGAACCGTGGCACGCAGATGAGTATGGACCAGGGCGAAGAACAGGTTGTTATCAAGCATGGCCAGACCGAATCTCTCTCGTGGCGCAGACTTACAACATCTCCGGCGATTTGCCCCGTTTTATTCTCACCTGGTCACTGCGCGGCCTGCCGGTGAACCCGCTTTGCCGGTGAGCGCCAGCTGGTCCGATGGCAAGAGCGTCCATATCAATTGGCGGGGGCTGGACCGTTACTACATGACGGAGGGAAAGGCACCGGCGGCCGAGACCGCGTATAGGGAGCATAAACGGGGTTCGCCATAGGCGATGCTTGCAACGGAGCCAGTGACAATGTATCGGGCGCCCAATTGGTTCAGGCGAGTCACAAATACCAATACGGGATCAGCTTCGGGCATGGAGGAAACTTTCCCTTAACGCCGCTTTGATTTCGGCTTCAGACCAGTCGGGATGAAACTGGCGCAACGCAGCCTCCTTGATCCGGCGTGCAGAGCGACATAACTCAAGGAAAGCCTTCATTCGCTGCTCAACTGTCATGTTTGACAGAATTTCATATTGTTTGGTGTCTGATTTCATAGAAATCGTTTCCTGCGTATGGATTGTGAAACGCGCATGGTTGATGTTCAAGTCGAATCGCATGACCCACCAATTTGGAATCACCATTGACTTCGCGGCTTTTGCTCCGTGAGTCGTTAGGGTAACCTTGATGTTGTGGATCATCTATTGAACACAATAGGTTCAACGTGTATTGTTTCCTGTATAAGGAAATGCCATGGATGCCAAAAAACTTTACGACGATTACATGATCACCTCGATGGTGGCGGGAATTGAACCCATTGTCGTGGAACGCGCCTCGGGGTGCATCCTGACTGGGCAGGATGGGAAATCCTATTTGGATTGTTTCAGTGGTATTGCCGTGACCAACGCCGGGCATGGGCATCCGAAAGTGGTGGCGGCAGCCAAGGCGCAGATGGACAAGCTGGTGCACTGTTGCACCTATGTGTATTACAACCCGCGTGCCGGAGAGCTGGCGAAGCGGTTGGCTGAGATTACTCCGGGAGCCCTGCAGAAAAGTTTCCTGGGGAATAGCGGAGCCGAAGCCGTCGAGGGGGCATTGCGGTTGGCCAAGCAGTTTACCAAGCGCAAGGAAGTGATTTGTCTGGCCATGGGCTTTCACGGACGAACCGTGGGAACGTTGTCGGTTAGTGGTAATCGAAGGGTCAAAAAAGGGACTGGTCCTTACCTGTCGGGCGTAGCTTTTGCGCCCGCACCCTATTGTTACCGTTGCCCCTTCAAGACCTCCTATCCCGGCTGTGGATTGGCTTGTGCTGAATTCCTGGATCATGTGTTGCGTTATCAAACGTCGGGTGATGTCGCGGCGTTTCTCGCGGAGTCGGTGATGGGGGAGGGGGGGATTATTGTGCCGCCTGCTGAATATTTTGGCATTGCCGCCGGGATAGCCCGTGCGGATGGAGCGCTATATATTGCCGACGAAGTGCAATGTGGATTTGGACGTACCGGACGAATGTTCGCCTGTGAGCACTATGGCGTGGAGCCGGATATCATGTGTATGGCCAAAGGAATAGCGGATGGGTTTCCGCTAAGTGCGTTTATAACGCGGCCGGAAATTGCCACTGCGTTTACACCGGGAGATCATCTTTCTACGTTCGGAGGCAATCCGGTAAGTTGTGCGGCTGCCCTAGCCAATATTGAGGTCATGCGTGACGAGGATCTTCCAGGCAATGCCAGTCGACGTGGTGAACAGTTAGTTAAGCGCTTAAGTGCGTTACAGGAACAGTGCCCGTTGATAGGGGATGTCCGGGGCAAGGGGCTGATGATCGGAATTGAATTGGTCTGTGACGCAGAGAAGACGCCTGCAGTTAAAGAAGCCAAACAGGTTCGCGAGTGCTGCCGTGAGAAGGGGCTGCTGGTGGGCATTGGTGGGGTCTATGGGAATGTGATCCGTCTCCAGCCACCCTTGGTTCTGACGGAATCCGAGGCCAATCAAGCCGCTGACGTGCTGAACCAGGTGCTTGGGAGTAAGATTAGGAGGGGATAGACCACCCCGCAACATAAACTGCCATGCGCCCAAGGCGAGGATTTTCAGGACGTTCTGGCTTGAAAGCCAGCTCCATGTTTGGCATAATTAAATGTTATTCAACCAGTAGGGAAATTTCATCACTATGAGTCGGATCAAACAGACATTTGCAAAATTAAAGCAGCAGAACCGCAAGGCTCTAGTGGGCTTCCTGATGGCTGGTGACCCGGATCTTGATATTTCAGAGGAGCATTGTCGGACGGTGCTTCAAAACGGGGTGGATGTGTTGGAGCTAGGCGTCCCATTTTCCGATCCCACTGCGGATGGGCCCGTGATTCAGGCGGCGGGGCGACGCGGGTTGGCGGCAGGAACCACTATCGAGGGAGTGTTGAAGCTGGCGGGTCGCTTACGCAAGGACTTTGATACCCCCATGGTTATCTTTGGATACGCCAATCCGTTTTTCAGTTATGGCTATGCCAAGTTGGCTAAAGCGGCTGCCGAAGCGGGCGTGGATGCGTTTCTGGTGGTCGATCTCCCGTTTGAAGAAAGCGATGAGTTCAAAACCCACCTGGACAAACATGACTTGGATTTTGTTTCCTTGATCGCGCCGACTACGCCTTCTGCAAGATTGGGTGTCATTTTGCACAATGCGTGTGGATTTGTGTATTACATTATGGTCAAAGGGGTTACAGGCGTAAGAACTGAAATCCCTGCGGATGTTGCGGAGCATTTGGCCCGTTTGCGACAGAATACGACACTCCCGATTGTGGCGGGTTTCGGGGTCAGCGATGGCATGCAGGCAAAGTCTGCGGCCAGATATGCGGACGGAGTAGTGGTTGGGAGCGCCCTTATCCAGGCGGCTGGCGAGGGGCGGTTGGCGGCCTTGGTGAAGGAAATACGGCAGGCGCTGGATACTCATTAAATAATGCCCCTGAGAAAGTGATTGCGCCAAAGGGGGGAATCAGGTAAAAGTACGCGGCTTTTTTTGAAGAAAGGTTTTGTTATGAAGAAGGATATACATCCAAACTATATTGATGGGACGATTACTTGCTCCTGTGGTGCGATCGTTCAGGTGAAGTCAACCAGCCAGACCATGCATGTGAATAGCTGCTCTGCCTGTCATCCGTTCTATACCGGTCGCTCAGCGTTGCAAGATGCCAAGGGCCGTGTGGAGCAGTTCCGTAAGCGCTACGCGAAGAAGTAGTCAGTCAGATGGATAGGAAAAGGCCGGAAGACCGAAAGGTGTTCTGGCCTTTTTCCGTTTTGAATCCGGCAACGGGTTTTAATCTGCTGTGACTGACTTGGAGCGTGTTCTTGATCGATAAAGCTTACATTTACAAATTGGCATCACGCATGGCTCATCTTGAGTCGGATATTGCCAATCCCGCCGTGGCCGCCAACCAGAAGAAATTCCGTGAGACGGTTAAAGAGCATTCGCGACTCAGGAAGATTCTGGAAAAGTCGGATGTTTATTTCCGAATCCAACGTGATCTGGATGAACAGCGCGCTTTACTTTCGACGGAGGGCGCCGACCCTGATTTGAAAGCACTTGCCGCCGAGGAAGTTGCCGGTCTCGAGAAGGCGTTCCCGATTGCCGAAAAAGAACTCCTGAGTACCTTGCTTCCCCTCGATCCCAATGATGAACGGAATGTCATCATGGAAATTCGTGGAGGTACCGGTGGCGATGAAGCCGCTCTCTTTGCCGGCGATCTGTTCCGCATGTACAGCCGGTTTTGCGATGAACGAAAGTGGAAAATTTCTATCATTGACGCCAGCCCCTCCAGTGTGGGGGGATATAAGGAAATGGTTTTTTCCATTACGGGAAGTAATGTCTACAGCTGCCTGAAATACGAGTCCGGTTGTCATCGCGTCCAGCGGGTGCCGGTGACTGAAGGATCTGGACGTATTCATACCTCGGCCGCGACGGTCGCGGTGCTCCCCGAGGTGGACGAGGTGGACGACATCGATATTCCTGCGGCGGATGTCAGAGTGGACATCTTTTGCTCATCCGGGCCCGGCGGGCAGGGGGTTAATACAACCTATTCGGCTATTCGTGTCACGCATCTCCCCTCCGGGCTCGTAGCGCAAAGTCAGGATGAGCGCTCCCAGCACCGGAATAAAGAAAAAGCCATGAGCGTGCTTAAGGCGCGGTTACTTGACTGGCGGATCCGGCAAGAGGAAGAGAAGAGCGGCAATCTCCGGCGTACCCAGATTGGAACAGGGGATCGCAGCGAAAAGATCCGAACCTACAATTTTCCCCAGAACCGGCTTACCGATCATCGGATTAATTTCACAATTTATACCTTAAATCGAGTCATGGAGGGCGGCCTTGCTGATTTGATTACGGCTCTTCGGGATCACGATGCCGAACTTCGCATCCGCAAGGAAATGGCCTCTTTCAAGGGATGAAGACGCTCCTCGAAGTGTTGCAGTCCGGTGCCGGCTATCTGGCTGGCAGGAATGTTGAAAATCCCAGACTCATCATGGAACAGTTGATGAGTCAGGTGTTAAAATGCCCCCGGCTCCAGCTTTATGTCCGCTTTGAAACCATCATTCCAGAGGCCGAACTGGTCCAATTGCGGGCGGGAATCAAGCGTTTGGGGGCAGGGGAACCGTTACAATATGTGATCGGCGACACCGAGTTCATGGGGCACCGTTTCAAGACTGACCGGCGGGCACTGATTCCCCGGCCTGATACGGAGACACTGATTGGCCTTGTGTTGGAATGTGAACCGTTGTGGGGCGCAGGGAAGCCCGTTATTGCCGATATAGGAACAGGGAGTGGTTGCGTGGTCATAAGTCTGGCGCGGGCGAAATCTGAGGCGCTCTATACGGCAGTGGATGCCAGCGAGGCCGCCCTTGATCTGGCCCTGGAGAATGCAGTCTTGAATGGAGTAAGGCAATCGATCGAGTTCAAGCTGGGGAATCTGCTAGCCGGATTTGAGGCTGGTGCCCTCGATGCGGTGGTGGCCAATCTTCCCTATATTTCGACTGCGGACTGCGCGGTTCTGCCGCGTCATATCCGGGAACATGAGCCCATGTCCGCACTGGATGGCGGGCCCGATGGTTTGGATCTTATACGCGTCCTGGCGGAACAGGCGGCGATGATGTTGCGTCCTGGCGGCTGGATATTTCTTGAAATAGGTTTTGACCAAGGTGACCTCGTTGTGGAATGGTTAACCCGTCACGGCTTTAATGGGGTGCGCGTTCACAAAGATCTTGGCAATAGGGATCGTGTCGTGCTGGCCAGACGATAAGGAGAATCCATGAGCTTTCTTGATTTGGCTAAGAAGCGGTTTAGTGTGCGACGCTTTGAGACAACGCCTGTTCCTGAAGAGGCGCTTGAGGCAATCCTTGAGGCGGGGCGATTAGCGCCCTCGGCTGCGAATCGACAGCCTTGTCACTTAATTGTTGTACGAAGCGAAGAACAACGGCGCAAACTGGGGGTTGCCTATCCACGGGATTGGTTCTGGCAGGCTCCGGTTATCATCGTCATCTGTGTTGAAACCTCGCGGGCCTGGATCCGGTCGGACAATAAGAGCTATGGGGATGTGGATGGGGCACTTGTTGTTGATCATATGACCCTTTGTGCCGCTGATCTTGGACTTGGAACCTGTTGGATTGGTGCGTTTGATCCAGCCAAAGTGAGAAGCCTTCTTAATCTCCCTGCCGGTATGGAGCCGCTCGCGATGATTCCACTCGGGACTCCTGCGGAACCCGTACGTTCCAAAAGCAGAAAGCCGTTGGCAGAGATGGTTCATCAGGAAACGTGGTGAAAGCGAAACTCCCCACTTTCATTCTCGTCATTCTGGCGTTAGCCCTGTTTGCGATGGCTGCTGCATGGGGAGGACGTTCTCGCGCGGGTGGTTCTTCAGGGGACGTCTTGACCTCGGAAGCTCCTCCGGGTGTTCGATTTGTCTCTGTGGCACTGGGCGGCTTTCGTGGTCTTTTGGCAGATATCCTCTGGGTGCGTGCCTCCAATCTCCAGGAGGAAGGCAAATTCTTCGAAGTGGCTCAGTTGTCAGATTGGATTACCCGCCTTGAGCCGAGGTATCCTGAGGTATGGGCCTATCATGCCTGGAATATGGCCTATAATATCACCGCGGTGGTGTCGGATCCCGCTGACCGCTGGCATTGGATCAAAAATGGACTTCGGCTATTGCGGGATGAAGGAATTCCCTCCAATCCTTCCAGCTCGAAATTGTACTGGGAATTGGGGTGGATGTTCTATGACAAGGTTGGCGGTCGTTGGGATGAAGCTACGCCTTATTATCGGATTGCCTGGGCAGGCGAGATTACCGGACTTCTGGGAGGCGGCCTGGCGGATTATCCACTGATCGAGAAGCAGGGGACGGCCGCCCCATTGCTAGCTGCGGTGGGATTGAACCTGAATGTTATGAAGTCGTTGGATGGCGCCTATGGCCCGCTGGACTGGCGTTTGCCGGAAACACACGCGATGTATTGGGGCTATCGGGGCCGGACTCTCTCATCGGTGGATGCCGTCTGGTGCGACCGGCTTGTCTGGATGGCCCTGACCGAGACGGTGAAAGGTGGGGCGCTTGTGTATCTGCCCGAGCAGCGGCGTTATCAGTGTGGGCCGCGGCTGGATGTGGCCATTAAAGCCATACGAAATTGTCGCGACATTAAGTCTGGTGGAGACCCGCTGGTATCCCTGGCAATGTGCGTTTGTATGAGAGAGGCTGCGCTGGACTTATATGCCTTTCAACATCCTGTTGAAGCTGCGGCCGCGCTCCGGCAATTAAAAAAGGAGAAGGCTTCCGACGTGATGGAGGACATGACGTTGGAGATGTTTATCCAGAAAGAAATTTCCGGACGGATGCATGGGTTGGATAACGCCAGTAAAGAAAAGCTGGTGATGAATCATCTGGTGCGAAGTGACATCTGGCGGCGACTTGAGACACCCGGCTTTGCCGCCGGTTATGAACGTTTAGCGCGGTTTTACTGGGAGGACTATGTCGGCACCACTGGCACAGACAAGGCATGGCAGACCCTGCAGAAACATGCGCAGGAACGCTCCCTTATCGAAATGCCGCCGTCGACTAACCCTTAGGTATCGCCGCCTCAAACCCCGACGACAAATCCCTTGAGATATCCCGCTTCCGGGAAACCGGGTTTGCGGGGATGATCGGCGGGCTGGCTAAGGTCTTCCAGAAATTGCACTGGCCGCTTGGCATCACGGGCGGCCCCTTCAATCACCTTTCCGAAAAGATCCCGTTCCACCAGGCCACTGCACGAGAATGAGAACAGAATGCCGCCGGGATTCAGGAGTTGAAAGGCCAGGAGATTGATATCTTTGTAGGCGCGTAAGCCTTGTGGCATTTTGGCTTTCCGGTTCACCAGTTTTGGGGGATCCAAAATGATGAGATCGAAGCGGGACTTGTCTGCTTTCATGCCCCGCAGCGCTTCAAAGGCGTCCCCAATGAGGTAGGTACGTTTGGAGGGATCACAGTCAGGATTCAGGGCAAGTTGCCGGTCGGAAAGTTCCTGGGCTGAGGTGGAGGAGTCCACCGCGAGCACGCTGGCGGCACCCGCATGCAGGGCGCAGGCGCCAAAGGAATCCGTATAGGCAAACACATTCAGAACTTTGGGAGTGCCGAGTTGACCCACCCAGGTGCGGAGGGCTTGCCGACTATGACGTTGATCGAGGTAAAATCCGGTTTTATGTCCATTCTCTACATCCGCCAGAAAACGCATATTTTCCTCTTTAAAGGGGATGGGGCCGGCTAATGGGGCGCCGTAAAGCAGCCCTTTCCGGGGTTCAAGGCCTTCATGGCGGCGGGCATCCACATCCGAGCGTTCCCAGATCGTTTTGGGGTGAAGCAGTTTTTTCAGTGTTTCAATAAGGACATCCCGGCGTACCTCCCAGGGGGCTGTCAGTAACTGGATCACCAGAACATCGGCATAGCGATCCACAATCAGGCCGGGAAGGCCATCCGATTCCGAGAAAACAAGGCGGGCGGCGGTATCGAGGCCCCACGGGAGCCAGTGTTGACGTCGTTCCAGTGCCACCTCAAGGCGTTGCCGAATGGTTGTGGCATCCAGGCTGTCGCCCTCGAGGGTGGAAAAAACGCGAGCGCTGATTTCAGAGGAGGGGTGGACTGTGGCGCGGGCGATAAAGGCGCCATTGGACGCCACGATATCGGTCTCATCCAATGCGCGGTCACCTTCGATATGAGCGATGGCGCCCGACATAATCCACGGATGGCCCCGGATGATGGGGATTTCGCGGCCGGGTTTCAAATGGAGTTTAAGTGTCATGGAGTTGTTTTTCCTAGATTGAGTCGAAAACGGTGACTCCGTCGACAAGGGTGAGTGAATGAACGGCATATTTTTCAGCTAGTGAAGGGTAACTGCGGGGATAACCCACGTCTACAGCTTTATGGAGTGCTTTGATGCTGCCCGCCGCCACGATGGCGCCAGTCGCACCCTTGTCACCACCGCCCAGCATTCGTTCCCCGTAAACGCCGGGGACGGTTCGGGCGATATTACACATGGTTTCCAGTTCCGGCCCTGAAATCTTGTACTGATCGCGAAGTCCGAGTCCATCCTCGCGGAAAATGGCGCCAACGGTCTCGATATCACCTAAGTGCCACGCTTTGAGCATTTTGTAAAAGCGCTTTTGGGCGTTATAGATATAGGTGAGGCGATCACAGTGAGCGGGGTGACTCTTGCCAAAAGTTGCCAGAATTTTCTGGTATAAGGCCTCGTCGCGCACATCGGCAAGTTTTTTGAAACCAAACTTGCGACCCGCCAGAGCGGCTAACTCGTCACACTCCTTGCGACGATGTTTGTAGGTTGATTTTTCGAGGCCCGGGCGAACCGTGGCGGTGTCCAGGCTGACAAACCGGAAGTCTGGTGCTTTGGCTCCCAGTGGGATATAGCTGATGGAGCGGGTCCGGGGGTTGTAGTGGGTGCCCATGCCTGCCTTGGCGAAATAGATCATGATCTGGTCGAGTTGGCCGCAGGGAGAACCGATATACTCGGTCTCAACCGCTTGGGCGAGATCGATGATTTGCATTTTATCCTTGCCCAGCTTGAGATGGTTGACTTCCAGCAAAGTGAGCAGAAGATTCAGGGTGAGGGAGGCTGAGCGGGACATACCGCCACCAGGAATATTACCGATGAGAACGGCATCGAATCCGGTTTCAAGTATAAATCCTGCCTTGCGGAGGATATGGACACAGCCCAAAGGGAAGCGTGCCCAGGAGTCGATGATGGAGGGATGGCGGGGTGGGGGGATCTCCCCGGCGCAGAATTCCAGAATGCCGTCATCAGGAAAATTATGGCTGTAGAGGCGGATGTGATTGGTGCCATTCGGCTTATAAGCCATCCAGATGAAGCGATCGGTGCCAACCCCGAACAGTTCGGTGCCGTTATAATCGCCATGTTCCACGCCCAGGCAAAAGCGGGAGGAAGTGCGGCGGATTTTGCCTCCTTGGATGTCGAGCCCCTGCTGTTGGGCGATTAGAAACAGTTCTTTGTTGATACTCAATTCAGATTTTCCTGACTTCATATAGATGATAGTCCTTCCCGAATGGCGTATTTGGTAAGTTCTGCAACAGTGCCAATGTTAAGTTTTGACATAAGGTGTTTGCGATGAGAGGCGACTGTTTTACCTGAAATGCCGACTTTTTTTCCTATATCCAGAGTTTCGTATCCGTCGGCGATCAGTGCCAGAATCTGATTTTCACGACGGCTTAATGCGGCGAGAGGTGTATCGCTGCAATGAGCGTCGTGTTTTGAAGCGGCCTTGTCAGAGGGCATCTCCAGGCCCGGAGCAATATAGGATTTTCCCTCAGTTACGGCATGGATGGCTGTGACGAGTTCTGCGGCCTTGCAGGTTTTGGGGATGAAGGCGGTGGCGCCGGCCTTTAGCATGGCGGAGATAGCGCGCGGGTGGGTATGCATGGAAAGGGCGATGATCCGGGTTTTGGGGAGTTTTGCCAGAATTTGGGTTGTGGCTTCTGCTCCGCTCATGATGGGCATCGTCATATCCATTACAACGATATCGGGTTTGAGTTCGAACGCGGCCTTCACCGCGGCTTCACCGTCGGCGACATCCGCGACTATTTTAAACTGCGGAACATTTTCGAGTAATGCCCGGAAGCTCTCCCTGACAATTTTATGATCGTCTGCGAGAATGATTCGAATCGCCATGTCGTTAATCCTTGAAATTCGCCAATAATATACCTAAGCAAAGTCCGGCATAATAAGAAGAACCGGGGTCTGTGGAAAGGATGAATTCATCTTAGATTAGGCTTGAAGCAGGAAAACAAGGTCGTTAGCTTCATGTTATGTTTTTACTAGCCTCAATTGGGAAAGGTGCAATTGATCTTTTTAATCGGCTTTGCCGGTTAGCCTCGATCAGTGCAGCCGTGATCAGTCTGGCGGTACAGCCTTCGTCCTGGACAAGGCCGACCCGGATGGTGTTGTCACGGCAGATCCTATTTACCGGTTATGATGCCATTGGGTTTATCGCGGTGGTGGCAATGCTTACGGGGATTTCGGTGGTGGTTCAGGCCCAAGTCTGGATGGGGCGGTTGGGGCAGTCGGAACTGCTTGGTCCACTGTTGGTTACGGTTATTGTGCGTGAAGTTGGGCCGCTGCTGGTCAATTTTATCGTGATTGGTCGAAGTGCAACGGCCATGGCGGCTGAAATGGCGGGGATGAAGGTTCGCCGTGAAGTGGATGTGTTGGATGCCCAGGGGCTTGATCCGTTGGCATTTCTGGTGATGCCTCGGGCCATCTCCATGGCGTGTTGTGTGTTCGGGCTGGCCGTGCTGTTTATCCTTTTTTCTTTTGTCAGCGGGTATCTTTCCGGGGCCTTTCTTCAGACTGGCCCAACGGATCCTGCCATTTTTGCCCGGAGTGTGATGCGAGGGATGGAGCCCAGGGATTTTTACAATGTTCTAGCCAAGACCTTGCTGCCGGGGTTGGTCACCGGAGTGATTGCCACCAATGAGGGGCTATCGGTGGAAGGTGTTGCCACGGATATTCCCCAAGCGGTGACCCGTACGGTGACGCGTTCAAATCTGGCCGTGTTAATCATTTCCGTGATTATTTCGATTCTGACGTATATGTGAGACCACTATGCAGGAACTGACCTCCATTTTAGAATTCAAGGGTGTGGCGATGCGAGCCGGGGCATTGCAGACGACCGGGATCAGTGGGGTTGATTTTTCAATGAACCGCGGTGATATTGTCCTTGTGATGGTGGAAGAGGGGCGTGAGCATATTCCTCTGGCGGCCTTGGCTCAGGGATTACTAACGCCCGACTCAGGAAAAGTGTTCTTCAATGGAGAGTGCTGGGAAGAAGCCGGGCCTGGGCAGCAATCCATGATGCGGGGAAAGATCCGGCGGGTGTTTGAGCATTACGGGTGGGTTACAAATTTGGATATGATGGAAAACTTATGCCTGGCCGAAAGTCATAACACTCATCGTCCACTTGAAGATATTATGCAGGAGGTTCGCAGTTTGGCACGCCGGTTTGGTATCGAGGCAGTTCCTGAGGCGCGCCCCACCCGGGTACACCCCCTGATCCTGAGGAAATTGGAATGGGTGCGTGCCTTTGTGGGGTCTCCGGATCTGATCCTATTGGAACGACCTTTTTCAGGGGCACCCAAAGCGAATGCGGCTCAATTGATGGAGGCGGTTTGTGAGGCGGCCAAGCGCGGTGTTGCCGTGTTGTGGATTTCGGATGAGCCTCGGGTTTTTGAGTGTCGGGAATTTGCATGTGTCCGGCGTTTCCGGATGGATGGAGATAGAATGCTGGCTGAAAAAAGTAACAAGGGGACTAGCACATGAGTCAATCGTTCAGATTTCGCTATGCGAACGAGATTGCCGGTGGATTTGTTTTGCTCGGCGTGGCTTTGTTGATTGCGGGGATTTATACCGCCGGCCACGCTCAAGGCTGGTTTCAGAAAAAATTGATGCTGAAAGCCAAGTTTGACGCGGACAAAGGAACATATGGGCTTCAGGAGGGGGCGGAAGTTAGAATTTTGAGCACCTTGGCCGGCCGGGTGGGCGAAATTCTGCCTTCAGAGGATGGTGGTATGGAAACCACGCTGATTTTGCAAGGCAAGTTCAGTAAATTTGTTCGCGTGGACTCCATTGCCAAGGTCCGGAAAAAATTTGAGGTGGCAGGCGATGCGTTTGTCGACATTACGTTGGGCAGCAGGGCGCAACCCCTGATGAAGTCAGGGCAATATATCAAATGTGAACAGGATGTGGAACTGATCGAGGCGGCGAAAAAAATGGTGGATGATTTCCGTCGGGCAGCGGTTCCGATGTTGGATGAATTCAGTATGATCCTTTCCAATGTCAGTTCGGTCACCCGCCAGATTGAGCAGAAGGAGGGGACTGCCGGAAAATTAATCGGTGATCCCGAGTGGGCGAAGCAGGTGGACGGGATCGTTCGGGATTTCCGGCTGACGGCGGCTCAACTTCCGCTGATGGCTGCAAAACTTGATGGAGTCATGACCAATGTTCAAGCGATGGTTCTGTCGCTCAAGGAGTCGGCTAATGAGTTCCCGAAAATTACCGGCAATGCGGCCGGTGTGGTTCAGGATGTGCACGACCTTACCGGCGGGTTGACCGGTCAGGTCGCGAATGTTCAGGCGGTTCTATTGCAGGCTGAATCTATGTTGCGTGAAACGCAGGTTTTAGTGGAAGGGGTTCAGAAGCATTGGCTGGTTCGTAAATATATCAAGGAAACCGAAATGACCCCTATGCAACCGCCACTTCCCGTTACGGGTGTTGAAGGGAGCGTTCCGTGAAGAGTATCCTTTTCTCAAGTTGTGTTGGAATGTCGTTCCTGCTGACGGGCTGCGTAACACCGCCTCCGCACGGGGGAATGGATCCGGAGGTCAAAGCTGCGGCTGAGGCAGCTCAGGCTGCATTTCAGCGCGGGGAGGTGGCGCGGGCGGATACACTGTATGTCAAGGCCCTGGCGCGGGCGAGGCTTACGGATAATCGCGATGAAATTGTTAGAAATGCTTATAATCTTGGTTTGTGCAGAATGATTTCGGGTCAACATGGAGAGGCGCGTGAGCTTCTGATTCAGGCGAGAATTCTGGCGGGTGAACGAGGCGTGATTGCGGCCCGTATTCTGTTGGCGGAATCCGAGGCGGCACGTTTAGTGGGGGATGGCCCGGGCAGTGAACAGTTTGCAAGGCAGGCGTTGGCGGCCGGTACAGACCGGGAGGGGACGGCGCAGGCATGGCTTTTGCAAGGCGAGGCCTGGATACAGGCGGGGCAACTCGAAAGCGCCATGGACTGCTGCCGTTCGGCTTCAAAGCACATAACCCGGGACACGCCGGCGACGGTTCGGGCTCGTCTGAATGATTTGGAATCGGGCCTCGTTCAGGCCCGGATTTTGCCGGGTTCGGTGGTGCAGTTGCAGCTTAGTCGCGCGGAATGGTTGAAGAAGGCCGGGCAATTCAAAGATATGGTTAAAGCCCTACAGGCTGCCGCTTTGGTGCTTGAGTTTGAATCCAAATGGGAGGAAGCGTTTGATTGCCGTCTCCGGATCGCTCTGAGTTTGCAGGCAGCCGGGGATGTAAAGCAGGCGCTGAGCGAGGCCAGGAAAGCCAGTGAATTGGCTGGTCAAACTGGGAATGTGAACAATCAAAAACTGATAGACAGTTTGCTGAATGAACTCAAATGAATACAATAAATTCCGTTGAACAACGTCTGAAACGCCTGGAGGGGGAATTACGGATATTCCGGTGGGCGGCTTCACTCATGGCTGTGGCTGTCGTCTCCCTGGTGGTGATGGGGCTTGATGCAACCGATGATGACAAATCCATCGGGCGTTTTCGCCAAATTGACACCGGGCATCTGGTGCTTCGTGACGCAGACGGGCAGATGCGAGCCTGGTTGGGGATCGCCGAGGGTGGACCGCGCCTGATCTTTTTTGATCAGGCGGGCCAGCAACGAATGGGGGTGGGAATGACGCGCCAGGCTGAGCCAGCTCTCGGGATATTCGATATGGGCCAAAATGAGCGCGTGGTGCTTGGAATCATGGAGGGCTTCCCGGGCTTGGTGATGCGGGATCCGCAGGGGAAGAAAAGGGCTGCACTCTTTGCCCGTGAAGACTGGAGCAGTCTCTTTTTTTACGACAAGCGGGAAGTTAAACGTAGCGGGATTGGCCTCTTTGGTGAGGCAGCGGCGATCAATTTGAGTGATGACCGGGGGAAAGACCGGGTTGGATTGACAACGGATCGAAAAGGATCGAGCCTCAGCTTTTTCGACCGGGGTGGGCAAAAACGGAATGCCCTGGGTATTCTCATGGAAGATGAGCCTGCGTTTGGTTTTTTTACTCATGAAGGGGTAGCCCAGATGGCGTTGACCGTCCTCAAAGAAAAGCCTGAGTTTAATCTTTATGGAACGAACGGAGTGGAAGTGGCCATCTCCGTTATGGATACCAATGGGCCGCAAGTAACTTTTTTCGGGGACAAGCGTAAGTTGATGTGGAAAGCGCCTTAAGGTGGATCGGGGTTATTCTATGAAATCAGATGTGTCGTTAAAAGGGCGGAGCTTGTTGCGTTTGGATGATTTGTCCGACGAGGAGATGATCTATTTGATCGATCTTGCTGAGGATTTCAAGCACAAGAAGAAAATGGGAATTCGGGGAAATTCCCTGCGCCGCAAAAATATCGCCCTGATTTTCGAGAAGCATTCAACACGCACCCGCTGTGCATTCACCGTGGCGGCGCGGGATGAGGGTGGCCAGTCGGAATATCTTGGCACTCAGGATATCCACTTTGGCAAGAAGGAGTCCATTGTCGATACGGCCCGTGTTTTAGGACGGATGTTCGATGGGATCGCCTTCCGGGGCTTCAAACAAAAGACGGTGGAGCAATTGGCCAAGTATTCCGGTATTCCCGTCTGGAATGGGCTGACGGATGAATGGCACCCCACCCAGATTCTGGCGGATCTGCTGACGATTCGGGAATATTTTGAACGTCTTAAAGGCTTGAAAGTGGTTTACATTGGCGATGGCCGCAACAATGTGGCCAATACCCTGATGGTTGGATGTGCCAAGGCGGGAATGCATTTTGTTGACTGTGCGCCTGCTGAGCTGGCACCGTCAGCAGATTTGTGTCGGGATGTGGGCCTTATGGCCGCTTCCCGTGGTGGAAGTGTAACCGTTACGACGAATCCTCTGGAAGCGGTCCAGGGTGCGAATGTCATCTATTCAGATGTCTGGGTCTCGATGGGGGAGGAAGATCAGTTTGCTGAGCGATTGAGATTGCTTCGGCCTTATCAGATCACGATGGATCTCATGCGCCATACGGGAAATTTGGAGTCTCGCCAGGCTATTTTCCTTCATTGTCTTCCGGCTTTTCATGATTACGAGACGGACGTAACCAGGGAGATCGGGCCCATGGAGGTGACGGACGAAGTTTTTGAGGCACCCTTCTCTAAAGTCTTTGATGAAGCGGAGAACCGGGTTCATACAATCAAGGCGGTTATGGTGGCGTCTTTAGCGTAACGAGGTGAGTATGTCTGGATCTGTGCAATTAAGTGACATGAGTTGGGGCGCGTTCCACAGCATGAGTGTGGATGAAAAAGGGCGCTATCTGGCCGGGCAAGGGCGTGAATATCACGTGCTTGTGGCGCAACAATTTAATCGTAAAAGGCTTGAGGAACTCGGGGCGTTAGCCACCGCCATTCGCCGCATCTCCAAGCAAGAAACGGGAATGACGTTTCTTCGGCAACTGTTGCAGAATCAGCGGGCGATGCTCTATTTCAGCCAGCCCAGCAGCCGAACCTTTCTGTCCTTTTGCGCCGCCTGTAAGATTCTCGGGATGAATATAGGAGAGGTCCGCGATACAGCGACCTCCAGTGAATTCAAGGGAGAAACTCAGGAAGATTCAGTGCGAACCTTCAGTTCCTATTTTGATCTGATCATCATGCGTTCGCAGACAGGCGGTCTCGCTGAGCGAATGGCCTGGTTGTTGTCCAATACGGAACGTCCCGTGCCGATCATCAATGCCGGATCGGGAAAAGATCAGCATCCCACGCAGGCGCTGCTGGATATTTATACCTTGCAACGCAGTTTTGAAAATCGTGGCAGTATTGATGGCAAGACCGTGGTGTTTGTCGGGGATTTGGCGCGCGGGAGAACGGTGCGCTCACTGGCCTGGCTGCTGACAAATTACCAGAACGTGAAAATGCTGTTTGTCGCTCCGAAAGAATTGCAAATCGGGGATGATGTCCTGGGGCAATTATCCCGGGCTGGAGTGAGTTTCGAGTTAATGAGTGATTTCGAAAAAGCCGTTCCCCTAGGGGATGCCATCTATATGACACGGATTCAGGACGAATGGGATGCGGCGGGAGAAAGCCGGAATATTGACATCAGTCAGTATTCGTTTACCCGTGCCCATCTAAAAATGCTTAAACAGGATGCTGTGATTATGCATCCGTTCCCTCGACGCCAGGAAATTTCTGTAGATGTGGATGAAGATCCACGGGCGGTGTACTGGCGCCAAATGCGAAATGGGATGTGGATCCGGAGTGCCTTAATTGCCGCTATCTTTGGAAAAGAGGCGACGATTAACCGGTATTTTGCCCAGCAGGCGTCATAAATTCATTCCATTCATGATGAGAACCTTCCCAAAGATATTAGTCGGGGGCTTTTTGTATTTCGGGTGTATTGCCTGTGTGGGGGCAGCCCCGATCTACGATTATGGTTGTCTCGCCTCCTCCGGGCCAGACTTGTGTGAACAGGATACGGCGCGGGGATTGGGTCCGGTTTTTGAGCGTTCTGATAGTGGTGGAACCAACCAACTCACAGCGGTTCGCCCATTTTTTGTTCGTGAATTTGATACCCGAAGAGGGAGCGAAAGTCTGGATGTGCTCTGGCCCGTTGGGCATTTCTCGTGGTGGCATAATCAGACGGACTGGCGTTTTTTATCCGCAGTTTATCATGATCCTGATTCCGCAGACCCTGCCTCAGCTTACCGATTCTGGCTGTTGCCATTGATAGCCGTCGGACGTTCCAACGGTGGGGAAGACTATGGTGCCTTGTTTCCTTTGGGCGGACGCATCGACAACTGGTTCGGGCGGGATCGGGTGGAGTTTGTCCTCTTTCCATTGTACTGGCACAGTGAACTGAATGATCTGAGAACTGATTATTATTTATGGCCGTTCATTTCCCGTACAACGGGGGATGACGTTTACCGTTTCAGGGTATTTCCCTTTTATGCGAGGTCAGAGAAAAAGGGGGTTGAGGAACATCGCTCGATTCTCTGGCCCTTTTGGTCAACAGTGCGGTATGACCGTCCCGGGTCGCGTGGGAGCGGGTTTATGCTTTTCCCGTTTTATGGCCATTCCAAGACTGAATGCGGGGAAACCTGGATGTTCCTGCCGCCCTTCTTTCGACACTCTACAGGGAAGAAAGGCACGGAAAATATTTACCTGTGGCCCATTATACAAACCCAAAAATCGAAAGAGCAGGAAAAGTTATATGTCTGGCCACTCTATGGCCGAAGAACCACGGAGCGGGAAAATAGACGTTTCTGGTTATGGCCCTTCATTTGGAATCGGACAGAGACCAGGAAAGATCGAGATGTTAACAGCGTGAGGGTTTTTCCTGTTTATCATGCCGAAAGAATCCGTCTGAAAAAAGGGGATGAGCCTGTTGTGGATCGGTATGTAAGTGTTTGGCCGTTAGGTTCTTACGAGCGGAAAAATGATGATTATAAGCGGTTTCGATTCCCGGATTTATGGCCCTTTCGTAATACGGCTCCGATTGAACGGAATTTAACTCCATGGTGGACGTTCTATAAGTATGAGCGAACCACGGTAGGGCGTGAGAATGATATTTTATGGGGATTGATTCACTGGGGTGCCGAAACGAATGGCGCATCATATGGATCTGTGTTCCCGCTGGCATCGTGGGGGCGCGGGGATAGGGAAGGCCAGCAGAAGGACTGGGATTTTCTGAAAGGGATGCTAGGATACCGCCGTGATGAATCCGGAACGAGTTGGCGATTGTTATATTTTATTAACTGGAGGAACAGGCCATAATCACACGTGAACCAAGATATTTTCCGCCTGCGACCGATTGGCGGAGCCAGTTGGGTCGGGAAGTGGTGGGTGCCTGCCGTAACGCCGGTCGGGCGATTATTCTGCTGGCGGAAGCACTGCTCTGCATTCGCTACGTTCTCACACGGCGTTCGCGTCGGGAGGCCATCCATCAGATGTTTGTGGGGGGAATCAAAAGCCTCACGGTGATTACGGTGGTGGCCGCTTTTACGGGGATGATTCTTGCCCTGCAAACGGGTATTGAAATGCGGCGGTTCGGGCAGGAGGTCTATATTGGTGCTGCCGTCATGGTCTCCATGTTGCGGGAAATGGGGCCGTTTATGACGGGGTTGATTTTGGCGGCCAGTGTGGGGTCTGCCATTGCCGCGCAAATGGGAACCATGGTGGTGTCTGAGGAAATTGCGGCCTTGGAACTAATGTCCATCAATCCGGTACGATATCTGGTCATGCCGAGATTAGTGGCGATGATGATCATGACCCCCTTGTTGTCATTTTATAGCTGTATCATGGGCGTAGTGGGTGGGGGGATCGTGGGGATGACCCAGTTGAATGTCCCGTGGGCCGCCTATATTGACAATGCGATTCGGTTTGCAGCCAATAAGGATCTTTTCGTCGGGATGCTTAAGGCCTTTTTGTTTGGCATGATCATCGTTATCACGGCATGTCATCAGGGTTTTGCAACGACACAGGGGGCCGTAGGGGTTGGGAATGCCACGCGACGCACCGTCATTCTTTCATTTTTATCCATCCTGATTGTGGGCTATATGATTACAAGGATGTTCTACGTATGATCCAACTGGAAAATGTAGTCAAAATCCTGGGGACCCGACGCGTGCTTGATGGCGTGAATCTGGAGGTCCGCAAAGGGGAGACCCTTGTGATTGTGGGCCCTTCTGGAACTGGAAAGAGCGTGACGCTCAAAAATATGGTACGCCTGATGACCCCTGATGAGGGGCGGGTCGTAGTCGACGGCATGGTGGTCAGTGAGGCCAGTGGTAAAGCACTGGAATCGATACGCGACAAATTCGGCGTGCTCTTTCAAGGCGGGGCGTTGCTGGAATGGTTGAATGTGGCTGAGAATGTAGCCCTTCCGTTGCGTGAAAAGACCCAGTTGTCCAACGACGAGATCATGGAAAAAGTCATGGAGAAGCTCGCCATGGTGGGGCTGGAAAAGGATATCGAAAAATTTCCATCCGAGATTTCGGGGGGAATGCGCAAACGTGTGGGGTTGGCGAGGGCGATTGTCACCAACCCCCAGATTATTCTTTATGATGAACCTACGTCGGGGCTGGATCCGGTTTCTTCGCGCATGATTGACCGGTTGATTGATCACTTGAGGAATGAACTCGGGGTGACCAGTGTTGTGGTGACGCATGATCTGCATAGTGCGCTGTCCATTGGAACACGGATTGCCATGCTCACCAATGGGAAAATTATTGAGCTGGCAACCCCGGAAGATTTTGTGAAATCACAGATCGAGGAAGTGCGGCAATTTTTGGAAGCACAGTTTATCACCGTTCGCGGTGAGTGGGAGAAGAGCGGACTATGAAACAGAGTAGTGTAGATCGAGAGATGTCAATCGAGTTGATTGTGGGAACCTTCATGTTCATGATCCTTTTGGCACTCGCTTATTTTACCATTGTGCTAGGGCGGGCGAGTTTGTTCGAGAAGAAATTCCCCATGGAAGTCGAGTTTGTGGACGTCATGGGCTTGCGCAAAGATGATACGGTGGTTCAACGCGGAATGACGGTGGGAAAAGTCAAATCCTTGCGGTTATTGGATGGGAAGGTTCGTGTTCAGGCGTTGCTGGATAGTCCGATCAGGCTGAAGACCGATTATAAGATCACTGTTGTGACAACGTCGATTCTTGGCGGGCGTTATGTGGAGGTCAAGGAGGGATCGTCCGGTGCCCCGCTACTGCCGCCAGATGTGATGCCGCAGGGGGAGAAGCCGTTTGATCTGATGGCGGAAGCCGCCCAAGCGATCCATGAAATCCGCCACTCCATGAATGAAGGGGGCGTTCTGACTAATCTTGAGCAGTCGATCGCCTCCATCAAAGATGTGACAGCCAAAATCAATAAGGGTGAAGGCACCATTGGTAAACTGGTCAATGATGATGGAATCTATAATGAGTTCCAGGGGGCCGCTAAGGACATTCGTGCCGTGACCGCCACGGTAAAGGAAATTGCCGATAAAATTAATCAAGGGGATGGGACCTTGGGCAAGCTGATTTCCGATGATTCGGTTTACACCAATATTCAGGCGGTGGCAGTGAATCTCAGGGAAATCAGCGATCGACTGAATAAGGGTGAGGGGACCTTGGGTAAACTGCTTTCCCAGGATGATCAGCTTTATAAAGACATCTCCGCCAGTGCGGAATCGCTCAAGGCGATCACGGGCAAAATCCAGAGAGGTGAAGGATTACTGGGCAAAATTATCAACGATGAGACTTTGTACAACGACGTGAAAGCGGCGGTGAATGAAGTTCGCCTGGCTGTGGATGATTACCGGGAAACATCGCCCGTGGTGAGTTTTACCTCACTCCTGATGGGGGCGTTCTAAAGGTTGTCAACCAGTCTCCAGTATATCACCCTTGCGCCCCTTCTTGATCTGGTGTGGCCAAGGGCTTGCGAGATGTGTGGGGCTCCGCCGGGGCCGATCGGGAATTACTTGTGTTGGGACTGCCTGAGCGCGCTGCCTCTTATCCAGCCTCCCTTTTGCGGGGTGTGTGGTGATCCCGTGGATGGGGCGATTACCCGCGACTATGTCTGCTCCCTCTGTGTGGATCGGAAACCTGCATTTGATCAGGCGCGATCCGCCCTCCGGTTTAAAGGAGGGATCAAAGACGTTTTGCATCGGTTTAAGTATTCCAATGCCACCCACATGACCTCTGATTTGGCCGCCTTGTTACACGCCTGTGTGAATACGTATTATACCCGTGAGGCTTTTGATGCCGTTGGTTTTGTGCCGCTGCACCCGGCCAAGGAACGATCTCGGACCTATAATCAAGCCCGTTTACTGGCGGCGCACCTGGCGGGCCTCATGGCAATTCCTCTGGCCGGTGGATATGTGTCGCGTGTCAGGGAAACCGGGACGCAAACCCGCTTGAATATGCGTGCCCGTGCAAAAAATGTGGCTGGCGCTTTCCGCGCCGACAGTCACGAATGGATTGAAGGCCGCAACTTTCTGTTGGTCGATGATGTTATGACCACGGGTGCAACCGTTGCTGAGCTCAGTCGCGAAATGAAGGCGGCCGGTGCGGGGCGTGTTTGTGTGGTGACTGTAGCGCGAGGTTAATATACAGTCATTCATCATGATTTGGCATTTTATCCGAACTTTCATTGTCACCATTACCGGACGGAAGCTCTTTGTTCCTGTCATGGTGTTATTCTGCTGTGCTGGGGTTGTTGCCGGCTTAGCCGCTTGCACATTCATCTACGCCAAAGGATATTCTTATATCACCAATGATCCCGAGGCTTGTCGGAATTGTCACGTCATGAATAACGTTTTTGAAAACTGGTCAAAGGGTGGGCATCAGCACGTTGCCGTGTGTAATGACTGCCATGTGCCTCATAACTTGGTCGGTAAATTGATAGTGAAGGCGGATAATGGCTTCCATCACAGCTATGCATTCACCTTCGAAAAGGTTCCCGTTGCCATAAAAGCCAGGGAATCATCTCAGGGAATCGTTCAGGAAAATTGCATCCGCTGTCATGCCGCCATCGCCGCTCCAGCTGTTTGTGGGGCCTCGGGGATGGAGCCGTCTTTGAGGTGTGTGTCGTGCCATCGTGAGGTTGGTCACGTCCATAATTAATTTAGAAAGGGAAAATATTATGTCATCCGGTGAAATCAAGATGAAAAAGGTGTTGCTTTTGTGGGGTATCGCATTTTTTGTTACAGCACTGATTGGCGGGGGCATTGTGGCGCTACTTTTAGATATCAGTGAAAAGAAAGCCCAGGGCCGCCAATACCCCCTGATGCTCAACAAGGTTACCGATGACAATGTGGATTTTGAGGTCTGGGGTAAAAACTTTCCGTCGCATCTCGAAGCCTACAAGTCCATGGCGCAAAATAATACGTCCACCGAATTTGGTGGCAGTCAGCCCTATAGTAAATTGATCAGGTATCCCGCCCTGACCGTGCTCTGGGCAGGTTACCCCTTCAGTATGGACTTTAATGAGGAGCGCAGTCATTACTTCTCGCAGATCGATCAGCGCGACACTAAGCGGAACAACAAAGAGTGGCTGAACGCCCATGGGTTGCCGAAATTTGCGGGACAGCCTGGCGCCTGTATGAATTGTCATAGTGGCTGGACGCCGAGTCTCATCAGGGAACTGGGCTGGGAGAAATTCAATCATACACCTTACTGGGATCTCATTGCGAAAATCGAAGCCGCTCATGGAGGCGATATTCACGGTTCGAAAATGGGGAGCACCTGCGCGGATTGCCATGCGCCTGCCGATATGTCGTTACGTGTCACAAGACCGGCCTACATTAATGCCATGCTTGCGCGGGGCTATGAGGCGGATGCTGAGCATGGGCTCAAGGCGTCGCGGCAGGAAATGCGCTCCCATGTCTGTCAGCAATGCCATGTGGAGTATTATTTCAAGGGGCCGGACAAAGTTCTGACGTTCCCCTGGGCAAAATGGCCCAAGGATCAGCCTCTCAGGATTGAAATGATTGAAACCTATTATGATGAGGCTCGGCAAACCACGAACGGATTTAAAAATGACTGGGTTCACAAGGATACGGGCGCCTCCATGCTGAAAATGCAGCATCCGGAAACCGAGCTGTCCTCAAGTGGCATTCATGCACGTTCAAAAGTCTCCTGTGCAGATTGCCATATGCCGTATAAGCGCGAAGGCGCAGTGAAGATTTCAGATCACAATATTACGTCACCTCTTCAACATATCAATGCGTCATGCCAGGTTTGTCACCCGGAAAGTGAAGACGACTTGAGGCTTCGGATACAAAAAATACAGCGTTCAACGGCCTGGTCTCTCAAAGAGGCTGAAGGGGCCATTATTGCCTTAATTGCGGACATTAAGGCTGCCAGAGAGGAACTTCTGAAGACTCCGGAATTGGCCAATGCCAAGACGGATGAGGAGCGCGAGGTATTGCTGGCCCATCATTTGGGTGGGGCGAGGGAACTCCATCGCCGGGCCAGCATGCGTTGGGATTTTATCTCTTCAGAAAACTCCACGGGATTCCATTCGCCACAGGAAGCCGTCCGTGTTCTTCAAGGGGCCGTTGATTTGGCACGACAAGGGCAGTTGGTTTTACAGGCCGCCGTGCAGCAGGCCGGGGTCACAAACTTTAAAAATACCGTTCAAGGGATAATCCCTCCCAGGGGAGTCCCGATCAGTGATCGCGAAGATCTGAACGTGGGCAGTCTGCCCCCTGCCCGGCTTGAGCCGGTGGATGAGGCCGTGAATCGGGTGGAGTTCTAAATTTCCTTCATGCAGGAAGACGACCATCCTGAATTTTATTCCGATCCCGACATTCAGCTTATGCTGGCGACAGCGGGTGGCTCCGAAACGGCTTTTGCCGAATTGATCCACCGCCACCAGAACGGGCTACTGAACTTTTTTGTCCGGATGGGCGTTTATAATGATGCCGAGGATCTAGTGCAGGAAACCTTTGTGAGGCTTTACAAGGCGAGGGGACGATATCGCCCTGCCGCCAAGTTTACAACGTTTCTGTATCTGCTGGCGCGGCATGTCTGGGCAGACAGGGGGCGTAAGGCGAAAATGCACAGGCGACTGGAAGACAGCCTGAAAACAGATGCTGAAATCGGCGGTGGAATGACGCTTCCGGTATCGCAGGCAGGCATGGATGTCCAGGAGGCTTTGGATCGGCTGTCCCCGAAATTAAGGGAAGTGATTGTGCTGAATGTGTACCAGGGAATGCGTTATCAGGATATTGCAGATGTACTGGAAATTCCGCTGGGTACGGTGAAGTCTCGGATCAACTTGGCACTGCTGGAACTAAGGGGGATATTTAATGAAAACTGAGCAAGATGTGCTGGACCGGCTTAAGAGCCTGCCCCCTGTTGTGGTGTCCCATGACCTGGCTCCCGATATTTTGGCAAAAGTGAGGGCTGAGCGGAACAGCAGAAGAAGCAAACGGGCAGGACTCTGGCGTATTGTGATTCCCTTGGCGGCTGCGGCGTCGGTGGCACTGCTAGTGGGGGGGGTGTGGATAACTGTGGCAAGGACCATGGAGCCTGGTCAAAAGGCTGCGGCATGGTTGTGTCAGACTCAGGAACCTGATGGCTCATGGAGCGTCGCAAAATGGGGAGGGAGCAAGCATTTTGAAGTCGCGCTGACCGGGCTTTCCCTGATGACGCTTCTGGACGGTGGGTCTTTGGGAAAGCCTGCGGTTGAAAAAGCGATTGGTTATCTGATTCAACATCAGCAAAAGGATGGGCGATTTGGGGCGGTGTTTTCAGGGACTCCTTATAATCAGGGGATTGCCACCTTGGCTTTGGCAAAGGCCTATGAATCCCGGAAAGACGAGGCCCTCAGGGTGGCTTTGGATAAGGCGGTCGCGGCTATTTGTTCCAGCCAGTATCCTGATGGCGGTTGGGGCTACTCTAACGAGGCTCATCCGGCATCCAATTTATCAATTACCATGTGGCAGATTGAGGCTCTGCGCCTGGCGTCGCAGCAGGGGTGGCCGCAACTGCAACCGCGGGTAGAGCGGGGGTTGTGCTGGATGGCGGGTATGGCGGCGGATGATGGTTCATTTGGATATCAGAAGAGTGGGGACACGCCAGGTGGGGCCTCGCAAACCCTCACAGCGATGGGTGCCATGAGTCTGTTGGATCCGGCCCACATCGGTTTGGTATCTCCCCGTCGACGCCAAGCCATCCAGACTCAGATGCAACGATTGGCGGCAAGTTCTGGACCGGATATGGATTATTATCGCCGTTATTTCCTCACGGCTGCCCTTAAAAAAATGGATGAAGAGCCCGCTCACCGGCGTCTGGCAACAATGCGCCATGATCTTCTGGCACTGCAGTTAAAGCGGGGCGCCGAGGCGGGGAGTTGGAAAGCTGATGACCGGTGGGGATCGGCTGGCGGCCGTATCTATGCTACCGCCTTAGCCTCATTGTCTTTACGATGACTTTATTCCTCTCGCGCTCTCAGGGCTGCGGAAAGTGGCAAATAGTTGGGGAGTTCTTGTCTTGCGTGGGGTGATGTGGTCTACTTTATTCGTTTTTGGTAAAACTATGCCAGAATCAGGACAAGGCTAAATATAATGATGGTCGATTTTTTGCATTATTCCGCTGTAATTTCCACAACGATCGTTGCGGGCATGGTGATTTATCAGTTCTTTTTGACGATTGGGGCTTTTATTCATCATCGTCGGACTGTCAAGGAGATGGGACGTGTGCTGCCTGGACTGGAGCAGTTTCCGGCGATAACGATATTGGTGCCGGCACACAATGAAGAACTTGTGATTGAACGCACGGTTAAAACGTTGCTCTCGTTGCGTTACCCTCAAGATAAACTTACCTTAATGGTCATCAACGATGCCTCTACGGACGGTACTGCGGCGATTTTAGACCGGCTGCATGAGCAGAATCCGCGAGTTGAAGTGTTTCATCGTCATAAGCCAGACGGCGGGCAGGGGAAAGCTGCCGCACTCAATGCCGCTGCCTTGCGTGTCAAAGACGACTACATTGCCATATACGATGCTGACAACTGTCCCGAACCTGATGCGTTGCTTCTGCTGATGGCGCGTTTTATCGCAAAGCCGTCTTTAGCGGCGGCTGTGGGTAAATTCCGGTGCGGCAACAAACGCCAGAATTTCCTCACCCGTTGCGTTAACATTGAGGGACTCTGTTTTCAAGGCGTTGTGCAGGCCGGGCGCCATATGCTACTCGATATTGCCTTTTTAACGGGCACCAACTATGTGATCAAAAAAGACATTCTCTTGGAGGTTGGGGGTTGGGACGAAGAGGCACTGGCCGAGGACAGCGAGTTATCCACCCGTTTATACATGGAACGATACAGGGTCGATTACGTGCCTTATTCGCAGACGTGGGAGCAGGAACCGGAAACCATGAAGGTGTGGATGACGCAACGCACCCGCTGGGCGCGTGGTAATAACTACGCAATTTCAAAGCTTATCCGACACTTTGGAAGTTCAAAGGACAAGGCCCGCACTTTTGAAAATCTTTTCATGTTGACGATGAGTTATTCGTTTCTTATCGCCCTCGTTATCTCGCAGGTTGCGTTGATGCTATCATTATTCGGCTTTGAGCACCTCAACCATGATGCCGGTTGGATTTTCTATTTCTGGCAGTTTTCCGCCCTGTTTTATTTTGCTCAAATCTGGTTTGCCCTTTCCCTTGAGCGAGAGGCTCAGCCTGAAAGTTTGCTAGTCGGTTTTCTGATGTATTTTTTCTATGGATACCTTTGGATGTTCGCTATCTTGCGCGCCCTTTATCACGATGTGGTCGTAAGAAAAGCACGCAACTGGGATAAGACGGTTCGTTTTGAGACCGAGCTTGAAGTCGGTCGCCAAAACTGATTCTGTTTCACCTGTATCGGCTAAGAGGGTAAGGATGAGAGGGGTACAGAATAACTGAAGGACGTCAGTAATTTCTGGATCCCTTCACGTGCTTCTTGCGACAGATTTATGATTCTGAATCCCGATTGGTAATATCCTGATATGCCGCTGGGATGGCACCATGCGTTTTCAACATGAAGGTGAAGAAATTGGTGACCCGTTAATTTTGGATCCACGGTTACGCGGATATTGAGTCTTTGTCCCGGCTCAAAATGGCATTGGCTATGGAGGCTGATGCCTTCCTCGCTGAGGTTGGTGACGAGTCCCGTTGATTCTCCGGTCTGCTCATCGTGCGCAGGCCAGTAGGCCAGTGTCTCTCGGCGCTCCAAGTGGCGAATCTTTTTCATAGAGGAATAAGTGGTGGGCCCGGTCGGACTTGAACCGACGACCAAAGGATTATGAGTCCTCCGCTCTGACCAACTGAGCTACGGGCCCGTCATTTGAAATGACGAACGTGGGTATTATGCCTTTCGCGGCGATGACGGCAAGATCTTTTCGCTTACGCCAATGAGTTCTGGTTGCGTATGAATTGGACTTAGGGTCTCGACTTTTAAAAAACAATACTTTATCTTTGCGGCATGAGTAACATGGCGGCTAAGGATGAAAGTCATCAACATGCGGACCTGGAAAGTCAGGTGTGGAGTGCAATTGCTGCATTTGAGCAGATAGTTGAAACCATTCCTAATGACCGAGTTTCGCTTGAAGCGTTATCTCATGCCTACGAGCAGGTTGGCGATTTGTCGCGTGCCCGGGAATATCTTGTGCGGTTGGCTGGCGTTGTCATTGAGGAGAATGATCGGGATACCGCAGAATTTTTAAGAGAGCGGTTTTTGCGTTTTGCCCTCACTGATCCTATTGCCGGAGATGCAGGCGCCAGGCTTGATGCTTTTCTTAATGTAGGGCAGCCCCAAGCGAAGCAATTTGATTTATCAGCGGAACAACTGACGGACGACCTGAAGAAGGATGATGAGGCGGAAAATCGCAATGCGCATGTTGCCTCGGAGCTTTCTTTTGCGTGGACTTTGTTCCAGGCAGGGGAGTTGACCCAGGAGGATTATGCCGTGGTTGCACAGGATTTAAGCGCGATCTCAACAAATTCTGCGTTAGTGACGGTGTCTGTGCTCCATACGCTTCATGACCGTTCAAACAGGGGTTTAGAAAGGATCATGGCGTTTGCCGCCCGAGATTCAGGAATTCCCCTTGTTCCGCTATCTTTGTTCGAAATCACGGAGACAGTATTAAGTTTTCTGCCGCGGGATTTTATGATCCGCTACGGAGTCATACCCTTTGAACTGATGGGGAGTGACGTGCTGGTCGTGTTATTGAACCCTTACAATAAGACGCTGCGTCAAAAAGTTCAGTCATTAATCGAACACAGGTGCCATTTCTTCATAACACCCCCAGCTGATTTTGATAACACAATGGAACGTTTTTTTAAGAAAGAATCGAAGCCACTGGCAGTGTCTGTTACTCCGTAGTAGCGCCTACAGAGAGTAGTTTGACCTCTCCGCTGAATTTTAGCTTCACCTTTTGCTTGTCTATGGAGTCAATAACGACACCCTCTATGGTTTCGCCCGGGCTCATCATTTGACCATTAAGAATCACGGCACTCCGACCATTTTTTGAACTTCCGATGATTCCTGATACCGTTAGTTTCGGCCAAACAACTGGCATTTCGAGTTTGGCAGGGGTGGGGGGCGGAGGTGCAATCTTTTGGG
>Ga0194053_10000419_pt1 | contig 32505 bp, 27 predicted proteins | sample SepL228m_MetaG_FD_161684 | JGI IMG/M metagenome (GOLD analysis project Ga0194053, IMG submission 161684) | Anoxic zone freshwater microbial communities from boreal shield lake in IISD Experimental Lakes Area, Ontario, Canada - Sep2016-L227-8m | ecosystem: Environmental > Aquatic > Freshwater >... | reverse complement strand
GCATATACCTATATTGGGGAAGGGAAAGTAGTTGTTAACAAGCAACTTATCTTTTATCAGGAAAAAATTGCTACTTTTGCAGAGTTTATTAAGGCTCTGTATAAGCAGGAACAGATTTCATATCCTAAGTTCTACAAGATGGATTCATTGAGTAAACTTGGGTTTATGTGTGCAGAACTGCTGCTCAGACATGAAAAACCCGGTAGATTCAAGCCCGGATCGCTTGCAGTGGTACTTGCTAATTCAAGTTCCAGTTTGGAAACCGACCTGACATATCAGGACAGCATAAAAAACAGGTCGGCCTACTTCCCAAGCCCTTCGGTGTTTGTTTATACACTGGCGAATATCGTAATCGGAGAGATCTGCATTCGGCACAGCCTGAAAGGGGAAAACGCTTTTCTTGTAAGTGAGAAGTTCAATCCCCGGCAGCTGCTTGATCATGTTTCAGATCTCCTTGATAATAACCGTGCAGGGGCCTGCATCTGCGGCTGGGTTGAAATTCTGGGCAATACATTCAAGGCAATGGTCGCACTGGTTGAGAAAGAGAATGACGGGACCCTGAAAACAAGCTTCGGCAGTATGCCTTTCACCGAAGCCTCACTTAACGAATTAATGAATTTAACTGAAAAGAGTATATGGAAGAATTGATCAACAAACTTAAAAAAGAAGTAATTACACAGCTAAATCTCGAAGATATTTCTGTGGAGGATATTAACCCCGATTCCCCCTTGTTCGGGGAAGGACTTGGATTGGATTCCATTGATGCACTGGAGCTTATTGTCCTCCTTGAAAAAAATTACGGCATTAAAATAGAAGATCCCAAGGACGGGAAGAAGATATTTTTCTCGATTCGTACCATGGCCGAATATATCACCGAGCATCAAAAGAAAGCCTAAATGCCTTCAAGGATTTTTGTTACCGGATTGGGTTTTATTTCAGGTCTGGGTAACAATGTTCAGGAAAACCTTAATTCATTGCTTAACCTTCGTTCCAATATTGGCCCGATAAGGCATATTGATACCAACCTTAAGCACGAACTGGCCGTTTCGGAAGTCTCCATGACCAGTGATGAATTGATGAGGGATGCTGGATTGCCTGATGATTCAGCCTATTCCCGCAATGCGCTGCTTGGAATCATTGCGGCAAAAGAAGCTTTTTCCCATGCTAAACTTGATAAACACCCGGGCCTTAATATCGGATTGATTTCAGGCACTACAGTTGGTGGCATGGATGAATGTGAGAAATATTACCAGGATTTTCTTACCAACGACAGCAAAAACAGGTTTATTGAAACCTATGATTGTGCCGACAGCACTGAAAAAATCGCTGACCACCTGGGGCTTAAGGGATTTATGACAACAATCAGTACTGCCTGTTCGTCGGCAGCCAATTCAATCGGGTTTGCCGCAAGGATGATGAAGGCAGGTAAGCTTGACTGTGCTGTTGCAGGAGGTACCGAATCCCTGACCAGGTTTCACCTCAACGGGTTTAATGCCTTAAAGATACTGGATAAATTTCCCTGCAGGCCGTTCGATGCGACACGTAACGGGATTAACCTGGGAGAGGGTGCAGCATATCTTGTTCTTGAAACTGAAGAGACCAATCAAAAAACAGGGAACCCTGTTCTTTGCGAGCTTGTTGGTTACGGCAATGCCTGTGAAGCCTTTCACCAGACTGCCTCCTCCCCCGACGGAGCCGGGGCCTACCTGGCGATGAAAAAGGCCCTGGATATGAGCGGGGAAACCCCTGATGCCATTGATTATATCAACGCGCACGGCACGGGAACCGACAATAACGACCTTTCGGAAGGACGGGCCATTGAGAAGCTGTTCACCGGGAAGATCCCGTATGTAAGTTCAACCAAACCCTTCACCGGCCATATGACTTCGGCCGCCGGCTCTGCCGAGGCAATAATCTCTATACTTGGCATGCAGCAAGGTATTATATGGCCTAACATGAACTTTTCAAACCCCATGCCTGAACTAAAATTTCAGCCGGCGGGGGAAATTATAAGAGGCGTTGATATTAAACTGGTAATGAGCAATTCCTTTGGCTTTGGTGGAAATGACAGTACCCTGATTTTTAAGAAACATGGCGTACATTAACGGTATAGGCATTATCTCGCCCCAGGATACCCTTCCCGGTTCCGCTTTTCTCGAGCCGGTCATAGAACATACTTCCGAATTCATGAAATCGATTGAGCCGGTTTATAAGCAATATATCGATCCCATTGCCTCAAGGAGACTCAGCCGGCTGATCAAAATGGGTATAAGCTCCGCCAAAATGTGCATGCTGGATGCAGGCCTGGAAGTGCCGGATGCCATCATAACGGGAACCGGTTTAGGAAGTGTTGAAGACACTGAGAAGATACTGGGGGAGCTCACGAAAGAGGAGAAATTTCTCAACCCCACCCCTTTCATACAATCTACATATAATACCATTAGTTCCCAGATTGCAATAAACCTGAAGTGCCACCAGTACAATTCAACTTATGTTCATCGCTGTTTCTCCCTTGAGAGCTGCTTAATTGATGCACTTCTTCAAATAGATGAAGGCTCCGCCCAAAATATTCTTACCGGCGGGATTGATGAGATGACCCTGAATCATCTTACTATTATCAGGAGACTTGGCTTATGGAAGATGGAAGCAGTCAGTAACCTGGACTTATGGTCAAGCCCCCTGCCAGGCGCCCTAGCAGGTGAAGGTGCAGCCTATTTCAGCATTTCAAAAGAACGGAATGAAAAAACCTATGCCAGTCTTTCGGCTGTTGAAACCCTTTACAAGCCCTCTTCTACCGAACAAACCGCTGAAGCTGTCGTAAGGTTTGTTACCGAACAAGGCCTCAGGCCCGAAGACGTAGACCTGGTCATGATGGGAAACAACGGGTATGATGAACATGACAAGATATGTAATGAAGTGATGATGAAGGCGCTCCCCTCGGCATCCAGGATGCTTTACAAGCATCTTTGCGGCGAATATCATACCGTTTCGGGATTCGCCCTTTTTGTTGCGGCGAATATTCTCAGGAAACAGTATATCCCCTCTTCCCTTATAACTATTCCATCGGCCCCAGGGAAACTTCAAACTATCCTGATCCACAACCACTTCAGGGATACAGATCATTCCTTTATCCTGGTCAGGAGGTAATACCTCCGGAATTTTCCTAAATTTGCAGCTCAAATTTTTCAGATCGCATGGGGATCCGTGTAGTAGTTACAGGTTACGGAATTGTCTCTTCCATTGGAATGAATGCCGGTGAAGTGCTGCGTTCATTATTGGACGGGATCTCAGGTATAGGAGAGATCACCCGGTTTGACACCATTTATAAAGGGAAGCTCCCCCTTGCCGAAGTAAAGAGATCCAATGCTGAATTGCTGGAACATCTTGGTCTTAAAAACAAAAAGAATTATTCGCGAACAAGCCTTCTGGGAATGGCCGCAGCCCGCCAGGCGGCAGGAATGGCCAGGATTAAGCCGGGCCAATCGCTGAGGACAGGCCTTATTTCGGCAAACACCGTTGGCGGCATGGACCGTACGGAGGATTTTTATCCCCTCTTCCTCGAAAACAATTCAAAAGGCAGGATTTCAGAAGTGGCTACCCATGACTGCGGCGACAGCACTGAGAAAATCGGCGAATACCTGGGTGTCAGGGATTTTATCACCACGATAAGCACAGCATGCAGCTCTTCCGCTAATGCGGTCATGCTTGCTTCGGAGATGATCAAAGCCGGGCTTATCGACAGGGTCATTGCAGGGGGAACCGATGCTGTGACCCGTTTTACCCTGAACGGCTTTAACACCCTTATGATACTCGATAAAACAGGCTGCCGTCCCTTTGATGAGGAGAGGGCCGGACTTACCATAGGTGAAGGAGCTGCGTTTCTTGTGTTGGAATCAGAAGAACTTGCAATACGTGAAGGACGTGAAATTATCGGTTTGGTTAGTGGTTACGGCAATGCAAACGATGCCTACCACCAGACGGCTTCTTCCCCTGAAGGCATTGGAGCCGGGCTCGCCATGGCCAAAGCTCTTGAGATGGGTTGTATTGAGCCCGCGGCCGTCAGCTATATAAACGTTCATGGCACAGGTACACAGAACAATGACCTCAGCGAAGGTATTGCGGTCCAGAAACTCTTCGGAGATACAGTGCCCCCTTTCAGTTCAACAAAATCCTATACAGGACATACCCTGGGCGCTGCCGGGGCGATTGAGGCTGTAATATCCCTGCTCTCTGTTCAGAACAGTTGTATTTTCCCCAACCTGCGCTGGGCCACACCCATGAAAGAACTTTATATCCGGCCGGTAACAAGCCTTCTCAGGAATATACCCGTTGAACACGTACTGTCAAACTCTTTCGGATTCGGAGGGAACAACTCATCACTGCTATTATCAAAATATAACTCCCGGTGATCCTATGACAAATTTAAATGCCATATACATCAACGGCCTGGGAAATTTATCGCCCCAGAAAACAACCGACAGCAGCCGTTTCCTTGACGAAGTCAACAGGGTCCAGTCAAACCGGCTTGCATGTATTGAGCCAAATTACAGGGATTTTATTAGCCCCGACATCCTCCGCAGAATGGGCAGGCTGATCAAGATGGGCATTGCATCTTCGAAGATATGCCTGGAAGATGCAGGATGCAAAATGCCTGATGCGATAATTACGGGAACCGGCCTGGGCTGCATGGAGGATACAGAAAAATTCCTTTCAACAATGATCAGGAATAAGGAAGAACTCCTCACCCCTACTTCTTTCATCCAGTCGACCCATAATACCGTTTCCGCCCAGATCGCCCTGCTTCTGAAATGCCATAACTATAATTTCACTTATGTACACCGCGGCTGGTCTTTTGAGTCGGCCCTGCTGGATGCAATGATACAGTTGAGGAACGGCAGGGCTTCAACAGTTTTGGCTGGCGGGATGGATGAACTGACCAACGGCTCCTTTGAGATCACCAGGCGGCTCGGCCACTGGAGAACGAAACCGGCAGATACGTTTGACTTGCTTAAGACAACAGTAAGGGGAAGCATAGCGGGTGAAGGATCGGCCTTCTTCCTCCTCTCATCCGCCCCCGGCGATCATACTTATGCTGTTTTAACCGGACTGCATACCTTTAACCGTAAAGCAAGCCCTCTTGCCCTGCCCGGTATCCTTAATGAATTTCTTGAACGATCGGGAACCAGTCCTGAAGCAATCGATCTGGCAGTATGCGGGTTTAACGGTGACACCTCATCCGCAGGACCATATTATGAACTTACAGGCTCATTGAACAATGCAGGCATTGCAGCATGGAAGCACCTGAGCGGAGAATACATGACTTCCTCTGCCTTCGCACTCTGGATGTCTTCAATGATCATCAAGAACCAGAGGGTCCCGGAAGCTGCGGTAATCAGGGCCCCGGGCCCAGGAGCCATTAAAACAATTTTAATTTACAACCATTACCTGGACCTGAATCATTCCTTTATCCTGATACGGAAGCCTTGAAGATCCTGAATTTCAGAAACACCTCCACCCTGTTCCTGCTGCTAATGTCAGCTTTCACTGCATGCAGGATCTTCCTCTGTCCATGCGAATCCTGCTTCATGTCGGGCTTGTGCAACCACCCCTGGCTGTTCTATACTATACTGATAACAGTATACTTAAGTATTTCGGTTGGGATGGCCTTCTTCCCTGCCTCCGGATTTCACTACAGGGAAGTGTATTCCCGTGGGAAAATCGGTAAGAAATTGCTTTCACTGACTTTCGATGATGGTCCTGATCCCGTGAACACTCCCGGGATCCTCGATATTCTCGGAAAATTCAAGGTCAAAGCAGCTTTCTTCATTATCGGAAGAAAAACAGCAGGCAATGAAGGGATTCTCCAAAGGATTGCGGGGGAAGGGCATGTAATCGGGAACCATTCCTGGTCACATTCTTACTTATGGGACCTTTACTCCTCTTCAGCAATGGCGGATGATATTGAGAGAAATATCAAAGAAACGGAAAGGATAACAGGCAAAAGGATGAGATTTTTCAGGCCGCCCTACGGTGTGATCAATCCGATGGTCGCCAAAGCTGCCGGAAAAACCGGTGTTGATGTAGTTGTGTGGAGTTTCAGGTCGTTCGATACGGCAGCAAGGGATCCGAAGGCCCTTCTGGATAAGACCTTACGCAGCGCCAGGCCCGGGGATATCATGCTTTTCCACGACAGTTCGGCCCTGACTGCAGGGATCCTTGAAAAAATAATTGTATCATTGCAGGAAAGAGGTTTTAATTTTATTCCACTGGATGAAATGTTAACATTGAAAGCATATGAAAACTGCTAAGATCCTGATATTCACAATGGTCTTTCAAGGTGTTTGCATGCTTTTGCATGCCCAGACCAAACCGCTTTCCCCGACCGATGCAACGGATGTCAGAAAAAGGATAAGTGAAGCAGCGAAGCAGACCGTTTCGCTGGAAGCCCAGTTCATTCAAACAAAAGAACTGAGCGTTATCAAGGAGAAAATTATTTCAAAAGGAAATTTTTATTTCAAAAAGGAAAAGCTTCTCCGCTGGGAATATACAGAACCTTTTCCCTACCTCATTATTTTCAATAACGACAAAGTCTACGTCAAGGACGAGGATAAGGAAAACCATATCAACCTGCAGTCCAACAAGGTGTTCAGGGAAGTTAACAATGTACTTATCGGTGCGGTCCAGGGAAGCCTGCTGTCCGATACTAAAAACTTTGAATGCAGCATCTCCGACCTTCGGGATCAGTACCAGGCTACCATGGTTCCGGTCAGCGCGCGTATCAAGGAGACCCTGAGCGAGATAATCCTTTATTTCAACAAATCCGATTATACTGTCGACAAACTGATAATGAGGGAAGTCTCAGGCGATTACACCAGGATTGAATTCAGCGGGAAGAAGATTAACCAGAATGTTCCAGATGCGAAGTTTAATATCCCTTAATATAATTCTTATACTCTTATTGTCGGCTTGTGACCCTGTTAAAAAGTCAACATTAAGTTTAAGCCTGGAAAAGTCTGATAAGGCTCCAGTTTGGAGTTCCCCTTTTCGCAACGGATTTGAAAAGGCCTTATTCCGCACTTCGCTTGATGTGGCCGATAAACACCTTACCGGTATCTCTATTATCAAAAAAACTTCCGACAGCAGTTTCCACTTCACTTTTGCCAATGAAATAGGATTAACCTATTTCGATATAGAAATCCTTAAGGAAACATACAGGCCTGATTATATTTTTGATCCTATAAATAAAAAATCGTTCCTGAAAATTTTACAGCGGGACTTTTCCGTACTGTTTTTCAGTGAATCAACAGGTAAACAGCCATTAAGGAAGTATATACAGAATGGTTCAGGGGAAGCAGTATACCTCTACATTGGAATTAAGCTGTATGCATGGATGGATACGAAACAGAATTCACTGACAGGCCTGGTTGGATGGAGCAATTACTTCGATGCCGTGATCGTCAGTTTCAGAGAATACGAAAACGGGTTCCCAAACGAGATCAGGATTGTGAATCCGAAAATCAACATGACCCTGACATTTAATTTCTTAGGTCATTAGAACCGTTTCAGGGCGGCGGGCTCAATGTCCCTGCCGGCCGGCAGTCAGGTATTTTTTAACTTAATTTCGTATTTTTACGCAATCAGAAACCGGAATTTCCAGGGATGTTAAAGGATAAGTTATATCAGGTCAATACAATAGGGCTGGTTCGTCAGGATCAGGAACTCCCGGGTGTACAAAAATATATTGTTTCACTCAGTCTTGACGGCAGCCATGATATCTTCAGGGGCCATTTTCCCGGCAACCCGGTTTTACCCGGTGTTTGCCAGGTTGAAATGGTGAGGGAAGCCGCAGAGGAGATAAGCGGTAAAAAACTCATGCTGATACAGGCCAGCCAGGTCAAATATCTCGCCCTGATCAATCCGTCGGCAAATAAGCAGCTTTCGATGAGCTTAAAGTTCACTGAAGCCGGGCAGGACGAAATTGATGTCACAGCTGAAATTTCTTCAGGTGAAACTGTTTTTATGAAGATGAAAGGCCGGTTAAAAGAGTTATAAATTCGATTTGATGTTTCAAAGCAGGATAATTGCAAGGGGATATGAGCTTGATTCATACGGTCATGTTAACAACGCTGTATTTTTCAATTACTTTGAGCAGGCCCGCTGGGAGTTGTTTCAAAAGCTTGGATTGCTTGATGAGCTCACCGGGAAGGGATTGTTCCTTGTTGTAGTGGAGGTTAATTTGCGCTACCAGCATGAAATAAGGCTTGGCGACGAAGTCGAGGTCACCACGAACGTGAAGAAAGACGATCCGTTTATTATTTTTGAACAACGGATGAAGATTGTGCCAGGGGGACAGGCTGTGGCAAGGGCAAGGGTAAAGACTGTTTTTGTGGATTCCCAAAGGATTTCGCATGATATCCCCCGGAGTATAGAACCGGTTTTCAAACTTAATTTCTTAGGACAGGATGGAAATAATAGATAAAATAAGCTGGGAGATAAGGAGTGATATCGGTATAATTACACTTGACAACCCGCCTGAGAATTATCTCGTTCAGCCGGAATTTGTGCCGCTTGAGGTCCTGAAGAAATGGACATCGTATGATTACCTGAAAGGCATCATCATATGTGGAGCGGGAAAGCATTTTTCGGGCGGTGGAAAGCTTGAGAACCTCTTCAGGATGATCCGTAACAAAGAGAACATCAGCGAGAGCATGGACAAAGGAAAAGCGGTGCTGGACCATCTTGAGGAATTGGAGATACCGGTGGTGGCGGCTATCCAGGGTATTTGTTTCGGCGGAGGGCTGGAAGTTGCTTTGGCAAGCCATATCAGGGTTTGCTCTGAAAATGCCTTGTTTGCCTTCCCGGAGATCAACCAGGGAGTCATCCCCGGGCTTGGCGGTACTGTAAGGTGTTTCGGTAAAACTGGTTTCCCCAGGGCTATGAAACTCATCATGAGCGGGGATATGATCAATGCCGAGGATGCACAGGAAATGAACCTTGTGGATTTCATTGTAGGTAAGCAGAAAGTATTTGATTTTTCATTCAACCTCCTTCAGAAACTCACGAGGGACAGGCCCTTAACGGTTATAAATGCCGTTATGAAAGCTTTGAAAAACGCCAGGTCCATGAGTATAGAGGATGCTATGAGAGAAGAAACCAGGATGTTTTGCGAGCTGGCCCTTGCCGAAGCAAGCCGCAGAAACAGCTCACGGGAGATTAAAAAATGAACATACCCGTTTATTCTACAATTCACCTGGATTTTGATGAAGGCATAGGCCTGCTCGAACTGAACACCCCTCCTTCAAATACCATGACAATGGAATTCTTCGCGGAATTTGCATCGGTGCTGGAATTTATTAGGGCGCATACCGAGTTCCGCGCACTTATAATCAGCGGACGTGGCAGGCATTTTTCTTCAGGTGCCGATGTGCCGGTTCTTTTGAGAGAAATTCTCGAAAAAGCCGGGACTGATAAAAACGGGAAACTGACGAAAGTGCCCGATTTCCTTTCAAGTAATTATAAATCACTTTTGATCCTTGAGAGTTTTAACATCCCGGTGATTTCTTCCATACGCGGGGTATGCCTGGGCTCAGCCCTGGAACTCGCCCTCTTTAGCCATTTCAGGCTTTGCGGTGAAGATGCTGTATTCAGCCTGCCCGAGGCATCTTTCAACCTTGTTCCCGGACTGGGTGGAATATATAAACTCTGCTGTATATCAGGACAGGCATTAGCGCTTGACCGCGTTCTGAGAGGCAGCACATTTACAGCTGAAGATGCCTTTAAATACCGGATCGTTGATAAGCTGGTCCCGAAAAAAATACTCCTCTCAACGGCAACCGGCTTTGCCCGGGAGGTGATGCAGGATTTCAGGATTGAAAAGAAAGCGATGTATGTTAAGAAATATCTGGCGTGAAAGAAAATACACCCACTTTTTCGGCACCCGGCGGGGTCATGGTTTCAGGCAGCGGTTCTTTTCTGCCGGGCCAGCCTGTTCCCCGTTCAGAAGTTGATCATTATCTTGGGGAACTTCCTGAAGCTCCCCTGAAAACCCGGAAATGGCTCCAGCGGGTCAGGGGATTGATGGCTGAACTTCTCGAGATAGAATATTACCATTTTGCACTGGACCCGGTAAGCAGGAAATTTACCGAAGATAATGTAAGCATGTCGGTCAAAGCCGCAAATCATGCGTTGCAGTCGGCTGGTGCAATGGCATCTGAAGTACAACTCATAGTATACGGCAGCGCACACCAGGACCAGATGCCCACGGCATCGGTAAGGATACAGGAGGGTCTCGGGATCGACCGTTGCGGAGAACTGTCGATTCATGCCAATTGCACTTCCGCCTACAAGTCCCTGCTACTGGCTTTCGACATGATTCGAAACGGACGTTATGACAATGCCCTGGTAATATCGTCCAGCATGTCATCATCGGAACTTGTCGCTGAATATTACAACCAGGCCCTGGTTACAAAAGAAGAATTGTTCCTGAGATATTTCCTTTCCGACGGGGCCTCTGCCCTTTTCCTGAAGAAAGCCGGCGGGCAGGAAAGCGGTTTGTATATCGACCATGTTTACATGGAATCGGCGGGTGGGAACAAACCATCGGCTATGGGTAACAAACGTCCTGCCTACTGGATGAACCCAAAGGAAGAATATGAGAAAGGCTACCACCATCTTGCCCAGATGTTCCAGGAGGAATTGCGGGCGAATTTCCATGAAGCCGATGGTTCTGTATTCCTGAATGGTTTAAAACGTATGCTGAAGCAGTACCCCATCGATATGGAAACACTCAGGTTCTTCCAGGTAAATTTTCCTTCAAAGCATATTTCGGAACTTGTTATGGAGGAATGTTTGCAACTGGGAATTCCGGCACAAACATTATATTCAAAGATGTCGACCATGGGATACCTTGGCCCCCCTATGGCGTTTTTATGCCTCGACAGGATATTAAGGGAAGAGAAACTGGCCGATAAGGATACCGTACTTAGTTTTGTCACAGAAGTCAGCAAATTCATGCAGGCAGGCTATGTCATGAGCTGGAGGCAGTTCTGATTTACCTATCAAACATCATGTTCGAAAAGAAAGCGAGATATCATCTATTCTTATTAAGCCCGAGGCAGAAGTACATCAACTATCCTGCCCATTCCGAAATGGCAAAGATGTTCGGTAAAAAGCGCCTGATGATTCCCCTGGCCCTGCCGACTATTGCATCTCTTACCCCCGCTAATTACCATATATCAATTTATGATGAAGAGATCGGGAAAATCCCACAAGGTGTAAGGCCCGACATCGTTGGCATTACAACCCTTGCAGCCACTGCCGTGAGGGCTTTTGAGCTCGGCGACTATTACCGTTCCCTTGGAGCAAAGGTTATCTACGGTGGGCCTTATGCATCGTTTATGGTCGATGAGGCCCTGAAGCACGGTGATGCCGTTGTGGTTGGAGAGGCAGAAGGGAAGTGGGAAAAATGTCTTGCCGACTTTGAGAAAGGAGATCTCAAACAGGTTTACGAATCTTCAACATTGACCGAATACCGCCGCCAGAAGCCGCCGCGCTGGGACCTTGTGGATATGAAGAAGATCTTCCAGGTGGCAGTCCAGGTATCCCGGGGTTGCCCTTTTAACTGCGATTTCTGCCTTGTTTCAAAGATCTTCGGCCGTAAAATGCGTTACCGGGAGATCGATAACGTCGTTGAAGAGATCAAGGCGGCCCCTTCAAAGTATTTCTTTTTTGTTGATGACAACCTGACCATCAACAAACGTTATGCAAAAGAACTGATGAAAGCCATCAAACCCCTGAACATTTCATGGGGTTGCATGTGCAGCCTGGATGTTGCCACCGATGATGAACTTCTCATGCTTATGGCCGATGCAGGCTGTTTCAATATCCTTGTCGGGTTTGAATCCCTTAATCCCGGCAGCCTGGATGAGACCCGGAAACACCACAACCGCGGGGGGTCAATATACAGGGAAGCGATTCAAAAGATACATGCTGCAGGAATCCACATCAATGCAAGCTTTGTAGTTGGTTTTGATCATGATACTGCGGATGAGTTCGAGCGGATATTCAACTTTACCCTGGAACATAATCTTCCGAATGTAAACCTTCACCTCCTTAACGCCCCTCCCGGCACCGAAACCTATAATAAACTGAAAGCCGAAGGAAGGCTTATGAACTGCGATCCGGAAATGGGGGTAGGGCACTTCCCTACCATTCAGTACGTGAATATGTCGCAGATAGAGATCTTCGACAAATACATGGAAACCATTACCAGGCTCTATTCCTTCCCTGTTATCAGGCAGAAAGCGGAAGCCCTGTTCAGCAACGGAGCGTTTACCCGGCCCGGCGGAGATATCCCGGTATGGCTGAAAGCCCGTCTCTCATGGATAACCTTTAAGGAGTTTATCCTTACTTCCGACAAGGACCGCAGGGCTTTATTCGGTTTTATATTCAACCTTATCAGGTCGAAACAGATCGCAATTGACAAGGGGCTGGGGTTCCTTCTTTCCATGCTGGGTTACAACAGGCATGTTCGCCGGCACTACCTCAGGATGGATGAATACCGCAAGCTCGTGATGTCACAGGATACGGGTAAATGGGAACAGCAGGGTAAGGAAGCTGAAACGGTTGGAATTATCGGGGAAGGAAAAATGGGGACAAACCTGGCCCATTATTTAATCGAATGCGGCATTGATATCCGCTGGCTGGTAAGTCCAGAGGCCGATCTGACGAAAATCAACAGGAACCTCGAAAAGAAGATCAGGAGACTCAGTGAAAACGGGATGATCCCCGAAGAGAAGTCTGACCGGATTAAAAACTCAAGGGTCTCAAAGGACTTGATTGTCCTGGCAGATTGTTCGCTTGTGATTGAAGCAGTGCCGGAAGAAACAGAACTCAAGAAACGGGTTCTGATCGGGGCCGACTCAATTTTGCAAGCCAATGCAGTACTTGTTTCCAACTCTTCCTCTATCGATCCTTCAGTTCTTTGCCCTTCGGCAGCCAGAGAGAAGAACTTTGCCGGACTTCATTTCTTTTACCCGGTGAACCTTGTCAATATGGTTGAAATTGTGAAAGGGCCTCGCACTTCTGCGGATACAGTAGGCAGGCTTACTGCTTTTCTTGATACCGTCAAACGCAGGTCGGTCATCCTAGAAGAAGAGGAAGGATTTATACTTAACCGCATTTTCCTCGATGTTCAGAATGAAGCCTACCGTATAGTCAGCATGGGGAAAGCCACTTATGCCGATATCGACCAGGCTGTGAAAGGAAAACTTTTCCCTGCAGGCATCTTCGAATTTTTCGACCATGTAGGCCTTGACACCATGCTTGTAAGCATAATGAATTATACAGCCTGTTACCCTAATACAGACTACTATTCCCAGCTTATCGGCAAACTTAAGGAGCTGGCTTCCGATGGGCATCTGGGAAGAAAATCGGGACAGGGCTTTTATGATTATACCGGGGATGAAACCAGTATCAAACCTGCAACTTCCAGTCCTGAGGAACTCGAAGAAATCAGGAACCACCTGGAGTTCACCTATAAAAATGCAGCCAGGAGGTTTATTACACATTCAGGCCTTACAATAGAAGAACTCAATGAGGCATTAAAAGAATATTTCGGGACAGAACAAGGTCCTTTTGAATAATTCTCTGTATTTTTGTTTGTAGCAATACAATGAAAATTATGAAAAGAACAATTGGATTTTTAGGAATATCATTAACTGTAGTCTTTTTTCTTGCATTGGCCTTCAGGCCTGTAAACGCATCGGGTTCCGGCAAATACCTGGAAGGGAATCCCGAACTTCCCGATTCGGTTGCCAAAGTCATCCAGAAAGCATGCCTCGATTGTCATGGTGAGGACGGAAACGGCATGGCCAAGTCACATGTTAACTTTAGCAAATGGAATACAAATGATGCTAAAAAGCAGGCGGGCAAGGCTGCTGACATAAGCAAAGAATTGTCAAAAGGTGCAATGCCCCCGGGAAAATGGCGTAAAAACAACCCCGATAATATCCCCACCCAGGCTGAAGTCGACCTGATCAAAAACTGGGCGAAGGCACTAAATAAATAAATACTGGGAATGGTTGGAAAAGTTGTTATCACCGGGATGGGAATCGTTTCATCCCTGGGTTATGATTTAGAAACCTTCTGGAAGAACCTTGCAGAAGGTAAAAGCGGGGTGAAAAAGATCTCGCTTTTTGATGCCTCTTCATGTGCCACACGAATTGCTGCCGAGGTTCCGCAGGATTTTGATGAATTTTCAAGGACCCTCATAAGAAAACGTGCAGCCGGCCAGATGACCAGGGTTACCAGGATGTGCGTGGTTGCAGCAAAACAGGCAGTGGCGCTTTCAGGCCTTGACTTTGAGAAAGAAGATAAATCCCGTTGTGCTGTGATCATGGGTGTTGTTAACACCGGGAATTCCAGCGTGGAAAAAGACACCTCGCCTCAAAATACGGTCTTTAAAAGCATGACAAATTCCATGCCTGCCTGGATATCGCTTGAATACCAGCTGCTCGGCCCCAATTTTGCCATCAATACTGCTTGTGCTTCATCAGCCTATGCCATTGCCACGGGGATGCAGATGATTAAAAACAACATGGTGGATATCGTAATCGCCGGGGGAGCCGATTCCATCATCAACCCCGAGGAAATAAACGGTTTTAATGCATTATACGCCTTGTCGGTGGCAAATGATCCCCCTGAAGCCGCAAGCCGGCCGTTTACAGCCTCAAGGGACGGGTTTGTGATCGGTGAGGGTGCAGGTGTGCTCATTCTCGAATCTGAAGAACATGCCATGAAACGGAATGCCCTTGTTCATTGCGAACTGGCCGGCTACGCGCTTACCAGCGAAGGATATAACATCATGGCCCCGATGAAAGACGGCATCGGAATGGCGGCCACTATTGAAAAAGCAATAGAAAGCGCCGGCATAGCTAAAAGCGAAGTGGGATACATCAACGCCCATGGCACATCCACCGAACTTAATGACCGTTATGAAACCATGGCCATTAAAAGGGTCTTCGGCGAACAGGCATACCTGATCCCGGTTTCATCATCCAAATCGATGATCGGGCACACCATTGGAGCTGCCGGGGCAATTGAAGGGATCATCACCATCCTCAGTCTGAAAAATAATACCCTGACCCCTACCATAAACTATTCCGACCCTGACCCCGAACTTGACCTGGACTATGTCCCAAACGTAAGCAGAAACAAAACTATAGAGGTTGCACTTTCAAATTCATTCGGCTTCGGGGGACATAATGCCACCCTGGTGTTTAGGAAATATCCCGGAAATTAATATTTTTGCAAAAAAAAAATACTCAGGATGGCAAAAATCACAGAGAACACACGTACTGAAGTCAGGGAAATTGTTTTAGCGTTCTTTGCTGAAGAATGTGAAGCCGACAAATCACAGATCAACGATAATACAAGCATTATCAAGGATCTTGACGGAGACTCACTGATGTTCCTCGAACTTATAGAGATCTTTAAAAAGAAATACAATCTTGACATAGAGCTGAAAACCATTGGCAAATATGCCGTTAAACATCCGGTTGAGACCATAGGACAGCTTATTGAAATGCAGATGCTGATCATTGAACACGAAAACCGTCTGCTGGAACTGGAAAAATAATTCCGTATTTGGCTGAAAATACAATTTCATTCGTTTTTCCTGCATTTATAAGTGATTACAGGGATGATCCCTCACGTGCAGTCCCCGTTTTTCATGAGGTCTTTCAGGAATATCTTTCAAAGGCGGCCGGTCTCGCCGGCAGTGAACTGCTTGCATTTCACCCTGAATCGAATCCCCTGCTGCAGAATGAACTCCTGAACCAGTATATTTCATATATCTATGGTTGCAGCTGTGCTGGGATCCTTTTAAATTCAGGTATTAAACCTGTAATGACAGCCGGTTACAGCATGGGGATCTATGCTTCTCTTTATTCAACCGGCTCCATTTCATTCGAAACCGGACTTCTCTTTATACAAAAGGCCTATGAAGCCATCAGGTCCACCCTGCCGGGCGACCATTACGGAATGTGCGGCGTTATCGGCCTTAACGAAAAAGACATCAGGAATATCGCTTTGCATTACAATCTCAACCTGGCAATTGTAAACTGCAACAGCGACCATTCATTCATAATTGCAGGCGATAGTTTTCACATCAACGTATTTCTGCTTAAAGCCAGGGAGGAAGGAGCCTTGCACGCTCGCTCCCTTGGTGTCAGCATCCCCTATCATACCAACCTTTTAGCAGAAGCTGCAAAGCTGTTATCTGAAACTGTATCCACTGCGGATGTCAGTGCCCCGGAAATTCCTGTCATTTCAGTCCTCAGCCATGAAATGATAACTGATGAAAGAAAGGTAAGGGAAGAAGTGGTGAAGAATATCTGCCACCCGTTCAACTGGCTTGCAACCCAGTTAAAGATGTTCGATTCGGGTGTAAGGATATTTACTGAATGCGGCCCCTCTCAAGCATTACGGAAGAATTCGAAGTTCATTCCCGGGGCCGGGAAGTTCGTAAACTGGAATACGCTTATCGATACACATTAATGCGATATCAGGCTCTTTCAAACATCAAATTAAAGTTTCCCAGCCGCTTTCCACTCCCTTCTCAGCCTTAACAGCGTGCGGAACATGGGCTCATCAAGGCTTTGCGCTTGCCGTAAAACAGAAGCTTCAGCCAGCATACCGGACGGGGGTGTCGTTTCGTATCCCGGCAGGCAGTTTATCCGCTCCCTGCACGCAAGTTGAATCCATTCTTTCAGCTCTTCCCGGGGGGATCCCTTTGAAAAATAAAAGACAGAAGGCTGTAAGAGGTTGAGGGAGGTGGAAATATATCCTTCCTTCAATGCTATATTATATAAAGGCGTTCCCGGGTATATCCTTAGCCCGCCCGACATATACACAAGGTCGTCGGGATTAATGTAATTACCAATAAAATCAAGGGTCTCATTAAAAGTGCCCCGGTTTTCACCAGGTCCGCCAAACAGGAAAAACCACATGGAAGGGAGGTCGAACTCCCTGATAAGCCCGGCTGTACGTTGGATATCATCCATGGTAAACCCCTTTCTCAGATTCTTTATCATTAAAGGGGAAGCAGAATCGGGAGTCACATCGATCTGGGCAAAACCTGCTTCTTTCATCAGGTGGAACAATTCCCTGCCGGTATTCCGCGGGTTTATTCCCATGGTTCGCATCCTGACTTTCATTTTCCTGCGGATGAGTTCCCTGCAGATATCTTCGGCATGTCCCTTCGGTTCGTTAAAGGTTGAATCGACAAATTCGAATGTCACGCTCCTGCCAAGCCTTGCAGATGCCTGTTCAATCTCATCAGCTATGGAAACAGGAGTCCTCAAACGGTATTGCCTGCCTTCAATCAGAGGATAGGAGCAATAGATGCATTGAAGTGCGCAGCCTTTCTTCGTTTGAATGCTGTAAACACCCCTTTCGGTATAGGGAGTGAAATCAAGGTTGATATCTATGGCGGAATATGGCCTCAGGCTGTAATCACTAACACCTCGCCCAATCCCCGGCCCATGGCCCTGGCGGGTATACACATGGGGCAGGTTCCCGGCATCTTCTCCTCTTTCAATTGCCCCGAGAAGTGAAAGAAGCGTTTCTTCCCCCTCTCCTGCTATGCCGTAATCGGCACCTGTATATTCCAGAATCTCTTGCGGGAAAATCGTGTACCCGCTTCCCCCGAGGATAAACGGCACATTGGTATATTTTCGGGCAGGCCCTATGAAACTCCTGTAAACTCCCTCGATGAAGAACCTGGCTTTCTCAGGTACCACCTCATCCACATTACGGATACTGAAACCGATAAAATCAGGATTATAACTACGGATGACCGGTTCCAGGCCGAGGCCTTCATCAAACATGCCATTATAGATCCTTACATCATAACGGCCTTGCAGGAACGATGCGATCAAACAGATTCCCAGGGGAGGTATGGGGTAAGGGAATTTTTCAGTGTTTGTATTTACCAGGAGCAGTTTCTTCATATCACATCTTTCCCCTTTTTAATAAGCCAGAGGCTCCCTACCCTTTCATGAAATTTTTCATACGGAAGGGTGGTCTTCATCACTGAATTAAAGAAGTTATACTTCAGGTAATCGTGATCGGTGATTTGCTTTTTAACCTGGCTGTAAAACACTGTTCCCGGCATGGGTGTAAGGATGGTATAGCCTGCATAAACCACCGGGTTGCTTGCCGAATAGTCTTCAAGTGCCTTGAAATCATCCCCGGAATAGTCATTGGGGATTACATAATTCCCCCTGATCATGATATCATTGTCATGAAAAACTTTAATCGCTTTGGCTATGTCGCTGGCAGGTGAATCCTTGCGGTATTTCTTCAGCTCCTCATCCCTGTATGATTCAAATCCGCAGATCACTACTTTTAGCCCGCCCTTTGCCATCTTCCTGATGATCCACGGGTGCATGGCGGCCACATCGGCCCTGATATCCATTACGAATGTCTTGCTGATCCCTTCTTCCAGTATCCGGTCGAACAGGGCCTCCATAAAACCCAGGTCAACAACAGTATTTGCATCGGCAAACCGAACCACAGGGTAATCGGGAATCGAGTGAAGCTCGGTGATCAGGCTATCGATGGTCCGCTGGTAGTACTTACCCTTGAACTGCGGCCAGATTGAACAGAAAGTGCATTTATAAGGGCAGCCGAGGGAGGTATACACATAAGTGCTCGGGTCAGGGCTGACGCCGACTTTGTAAGTACTGATCCATTTTTTAAGGGGCTCCCGCTCAGGCATAAGGTAGTCGGCATCAGCCGAATCCCATATCCTGGGTTTGCCCGCCGTGCGTTTCAATCCTGATCCCTGGTTCAATAATATTCCGGGTACTGATTCCAGCGAGTCCCTTCGTTCCAGGGCATCAACCACATCCCTGAAAACATGAGGGCTCTGCCCCGGGCAGACCACGTCAACCGAAGGATGAAAACAATCGTACGGAAGAAGGGTGGGATGTAATCCGCCTAATACGGAGATGATCCGGGAATTAGCTTTTTTTGCTTCAGCGAATATTTCAAATGCATAGTACAGTTCGGAAGTAATTGCAGTGCTCCCGACAATATCCGGCCTGAATTCAAGAACTAACTTATTAACAAGGGCCGCAAGAGATGGATGTTCAGGCGACAGGTCAAACTCCCCTTTGGTGTCAAATAAAAGCACATCATGGTCTTTTACAGCAGCGGCTATAGTCATCAGGCCCAGGGGCGGACCGATCAGTCTCTTGTGAATAAAAGGCTTCGCCGCTTCAGGTGCAAACTCAAGTATCCTGTTCTCCGGGGAGCGTGGTGTGTTAATGAGCAGGATTTTCATCGGTCAAATTTACGGTTTTTTGTTATTTTTGTTCAAACTGCCAGAAACGATATCACAGTACATGCAAACCAACCCTGAACTCCGCCTCAAGATCGATGAACTGCAATGCTGTGTATTAATCCCCACTTATAACAACGGGGGCACTCTTGAAAGGCTGATCCGTGAGGTTCAATCCCTTACCGGGAATATTATTGTTGTGAACGACGGTTCGACAGATAATACTCCATCAATACTGTCGGGGATCCCCGGGATACTGTCTTTTACTTTTCCTGTGAACCGCGGCAAAGGACGGGCGCTTCAGAAGGGTTTTGCAATAGCCGTTGAGAAGGGTTATAAATATGTTCTCACCATTGACAGCGACGGGCAGCATAAAGTCAGTGATATCCCGAAATTCATCGAGCTTATCGAAAAAGAACCCGGCAGCCTGATCGTGGGAGCCAGGAACATGGAAGACCCTGCTGTTCCGGGATCCAGCCGCTTCGGGCATAAGTTTTCGATTTTCTGGTTCCAGATCGAGACAGGACAGAAAATCGCCGATGTACAAACAGGGTTCCGCCTCTACCCTATTGAGAAAGTGGGCGGGATTAAGCATTTTTATACCGGGAAGTACGAATTCGAGGTGGAAATACTGGTACGGCTTGCCTGGAGGGGAGTAAAACTGCTTTCAGTGCCCGTTGATGTTTATTATGCCCCGAAGGAAACCAGGGTTTCGCATTTCAGAAAAGGCCCGGATTTCACCCGTACCAGCCTCCTTAATGCATTGCTTGTGTTTATGGCCTTGCTTTGGGTGAGGCCTTTCATGTTTGCCAAGGGACTGAAACGAAAGTCGGTAAAGGGGTTTATCAAGGAATATATCGTCGACAGCGCAGATTCAAACGCCAAAATAACCTTTTCGGTTATGCTGGGCATATTTGTTGGTGTCGTACCCGTTTGGGGATGGCAGATGGTAGTTGCATTCGGCCTGGCTCATTTTTTTAAACTGAATAAATTCGTTACTGTTGCTGCCTCTAATATCAGTATCCCCCCTGTGCTGCCGCTTATATTGTATTTAAGTTATAAAACAGGGGGCCTGGTCCTGGGCTCGAATAATTCGCAGAACCATTATGCTTCGGGAATTGATTTCCATTGGATCAAAGCAAACATTGTTCAGTATATTGCGGGAAGCCTTATTTTTGGCGCACTTCTGGCCCTGGTCTTTGGTAGCCTGACTTATTTGCTGCTCAAGGCCTTCAGAAAATCCAAAACAGCCTGATCCCGGGCTGAAATTGTATAATAGAATGATTACTGTAACCTGATGTCAAACCTGTTTATCTCAATATATCTCCTGTTTGCACAAAAGAGATGGCTCTTCTGGCTCTTTTCTGGAATGGCCGTGCTTTTTATCCTTTTCGGCATATCAAGGATCCGTTTTTTTGAGGACATCTCGGGCAGTTCTTCAAATGCTGGAAATCAGACCCACTTTGATTTTGTGGTCAGCCATTTCAGGTTTGCGGAAAAACTGGTGATAAATCTTGAAATTACAGACACGACAGGGGCTCTCAGGGAAGATGACCTTTGTTTGACAGCCGATAGCCTGGCGGTTGCAATCAACTCGGCATGCAAAGAATACATCAGCAAACTTTACTACAAACCTGATGATTCCATCTTCCCCGAACTGGTATCATGTACCCGCGAGTACCTTCCTTTATTTCTTGAAGCAGGGGATTATTTCCGGATCGATACAATGATATCCCCGGGCAATATTGAAAAGGCCATCCGTAAGGACTACCGCCAGATTGTAACCCCTGCTTCGATTATCAGCATGGGCCAGATCCTTAACGATCCTCTTGGGATACAGGTTCTTGCCCTGGGGAAATTAAAGGCCCTGCAGGGAAGTGAGCAGTATGAGTCCTACAACGGGTATGTTATCAGCAAGGACCACCGCCACCTGCTTATTTTTATCAGTCCAGCGAATCCACCCGGGGAAACCGGCCGTAACAGTGAGTTCCTGAAAAAGCTTGACCATGTGATCGATAAACAGATCAATTCGGGCCGGGGGTTCAGGGCCGGATATTTCGGGGCGGCGGCTGTGGCAGTAGGCAATGCGGAACGCGTTAAGAAGGATGTCATCCTTACCCTTCTGATCGCCTTCCTGGCAATTTTCATGCTGCTTGGATTCTATTTCAGATCACTGCTGGTTCCTGTTTTTGGCCTCTTGCCCGCTATTTTCGGCGGGGGGCTTGCCATTGCCGTTATTGCCTTTGTAAAAGGTTCTGTTTCGGCGATTGCCCTTGGAATTGGTTCCGTGATCCTGGGGCTGATCATCGATTATTCATTATACCTTATCAACCAGTACAGGAAATGCGGGGATGTCAGGCAGACCCTTCGCGAAATGTCGCAAAGCATAGTCGTATGTGCCCTTACATCCGCCGGGGCGTTTCTTTGCCTGGTATTTCTCGAGTCAAGCGTCCTGCATGACCTTGGGTGGTTTGCCTCAATAAGCGTTGCAGGGGCCGCCCTGTTTGCACTGGTCTTCCTTCCCCAGATGTTCTCTCAACGTTTCCATGAGAAATCTCCCTCAGCGTTTTCATCATTCATCGACAGGATAGGCAATATCAGGTTTGAAAAACAATATGGACTCATTGCAGTCTTGGGCCTGCTTTGTATTGCCAGCCTGTTTTTCTTCAGGAAAGCCGGGTTTGAAACAGACATGAATACCATGAACTACATGGAGCCCCGCCTGAGGCTGGCAGGGGATAAACTTGACAGCTTGTCAAACGGAAAACTTAAAAATATATACATCGTTGCTACAGGCCCTTCCCGTGAAAGTGCCCTCAGGCTGAATGAAAGGGTGCAATCACGTTTTGACATACTTATCCGGAACAGGACTGTTGACGGTGTTTCAGGGATAAGAACGTTGCTGCTGTCGGATTCCCTTTCATCTCTCCGTCTAAATAAATGGGTCACGGCATTCCCTCCTGAAAGATCACAAAGGATAATTGCCGTCCTTGAGAAGTCCGCTGCAGAAACCGGGTTCACAACGGGTGCCTTCAGGGGATTCCGCGAAATGATGACTAAATCATACCAGCCCCTGAAGCCAGGCTTAAAGTCAAGGTTTGAAGATGCATTGTTCTCCGAATGGCTTAATGAAAGCCAGGGAATATATATGGTCTCATGCATTGCAAGGGTAAAGCCTGCTGTAGCCGGAAAAATATACAGTGAATTCAACAACATGCCGGGAGTGGTGATCTTTGACCGCCAAAAACTCACCGACCTTTTCGTTGAAGGTGTTAAGAGAGATTTCGACCGTCTGGTGCTGCTTTCCATGCTTTTTGTAAGCCTGCTTCTGTGGTTCTCTTTCGGCCGGATCGAACTGGCTTTCTTCACTGCCATTCCTATGTACCTGTCATGGCTCATAACACTGGGCTTTATGGGCGCGACAGGGATAAGGTTCAATATTTTCAATATCATCGTTTCATCATTTATTTTCGGATTAGGTGTTGATTACAGCATCCTGATGATGAGGGGCCTGCTGCAGGACTATACATACAGAACGCAGAACATTTCATCATACAGGGTATCCATACTTCTGTCCTCGGCAACAACCTTATTTGGCGTGGCGGCCTTGTTTACGGCCAGGCATCCTGCCCTTTATTCTATTGCCCTTGTTTCCGTTGTAGGGATCGTTATACTTGTCCTGATCACCTTATGCATTCAGCCATTGGTTTCGGGCTGGTTCATAGCAGGCAGGCTCAGGAAGAGCACATTCCCCATAACGGCCAGGATCTTCGTCAAGACCTTTATCACCTGGGGAAATATTGTCTTCATCGCCCTGATACTTGCCGTTACCGGGTCGCTCATGTACTTTCTGCTGCCTCTTAAGCGAAGATGGAAAGAAAACATTTTTCATTCCATGTTCTGCAGCCTTTCAAGGCTGTATATTTTCCTTACTTTTCCAAACCGCAGGCTGTATAACCCGCATAGTGAAGATTTCAGAATACCGGCTGTTATCATCAGCAACCACCAGTCACTAATTGAAACACCCGCCATGCTCAGGCTGTATCCGAAAATAATCATACTAACCAATACCTGGGTATACTATTCACCTGTATTCGGACCTATTGCAAGGCTTGCGAGTTTCTATAATGTTGACAAGGGACTAGATTACATAATGGAAAAACTTAGAAAGAAAGTCGAAGAAGGGTATTCCATTCTTATTTTCCCCGAAGCTCACCGTTCGATTGACCACCAGATCCAAAGATTCCACAGGGGGGCTTTTTATATTGCAGAACAGCTCCAGCTGGATATCCTGCCCCTGATGATGTTTGGCACGGGTGATTTCCTGGCCCGCGGTGCATTCTGGGGAAGGCCCAACATGTTCAGGCAAAGGATATATCCAAGGATAACTCCCGCCGACACCTCGTATGGAAAAAGCTACCAGGAAAGAGCCAGGATGATAAGGAAATGGTATGTGAAGGAATATGAGCGTTTCACGGCCGAAGAAGGCAACACTTCATATTACCGCCGCAAACTGGTCCTGAATTATATCTACAAGGGCCCGTTACTGGAATGGTACCTCAGGATCAAACTTCGACTTGAAGAGAATTATTCCATAATTAATAAAATTGTGCCCCGGCAGGGCGAAATCCTCGACCTGGGTTGCGGATACGGCTTCATAAGCCATATGCTTGCCCTTACATCCGCAGAAAGAAATATCACAGGTATGGATTATGATGAGGGAAAAATCAGGATTGCTGAAAGCGGATTTCTCAAATCGGACCGGCTGACATTCCTGGCAGGGGATATCAGGTCGTATGAATTCCCCTCAAAGGATTGCATCATCCTCAGCGACGTTTTGCATTATATACCTGAAGCTGACCAGGAACGCCTGTTGATGAAATGTATGGCAAACATTACGGATGGAGGTTGTATCATAATCAGGGATGCAGATGAGAACAGCGAAAAGCTGCATTCGCGTTCAAAGTTCACCGAACTGATGTCAACCGGGATGAAATTCAACAAAACCTATGATGAAACCCTGAGCCTTCATTTCATTTCCACTGCCAGGATAAGGCAAATCGCGTCACAGGCAGGCTTCAGCCTTGAGGTGATAGCCTCGAAATCCTACAGTTCCAACACTTACTATTCGCTGAAAAAGAACCACGAAACAACCGGGGAAATATGAACCGCTATGACGTCATCATCATCGGATCAGGATTAGGCAGTTTGCTTTGCGGTTACATCCTCAGCAAGGAAGGATTCAGCGTTTGCATACTTGAAAAGCATTCGGTTCCCGGGGGATGCATGCAGAGTTTTCAGAGAGGAGAGAATTCATTTGATACGGGGATACATTATATCGGGAGCATGCTGCCCGGCCAGACCCTTCACTCCTACTGGAAATATTTCGGTCTTTCGCAGTCACTTGGGCTTGAGCGGATGAATATTGACTGCTTTGATTTAATTTCCCTGGATGGCATGGATTTCAGGCTTGCACAGGGCTTTGATCATTTCACCGAGAACCTTGCCGCGCAGTTCCCTGCATCCCGGGAATTCCTGGGGCAATATGTTGCGGCCCTGAAAGAAACTGTTTCGGCATTCCCACTGTATAACTTCCAGCTCACCGACAAGCATACAAAGACTGCCTGGATGGGAACCAATGCATGGGATTTCCTTAATAAGATGGCAGGTACCGATCCCGGGAACCGCCTGCTCCTGGAGGTGCTCTCGGGTAATAATTTTTTGTACGCAGGAAGAAAAGTCTCCACTCCCTGGCATCAATATGCGCTTATCAACCATTCCTTCATTAATAGCGCATGGAGGCTGAGCCATGGCAGCACTCAAATAACAGACCATCTTATAGCATACATAACTGCTGCGGGCGGCAGGGTATTGACAAAAATGGAAGTTAAGAAGATATCCTCCCTGAAAAATAAATTCCAGGTTGAAACCGCCGGCCATGAAATGTTAGTCGGAAGCCGGATCATTGCCGGGATTCATCCGCAGTCGGCCCTCGTGATACTTGAACCATCATTATTGAAACGATCGTTTCAATCCAGGATTATGAGCATGGAAAATACCGTTTCCTCATTCGGGTTGTATCTCGGGCTGAAGCCGGACAGTTTCCCCTACATGGACCATAACCTGTATTATCACTCGACCCGTGACGCCTGGGCAGGGCAGGAATGTAAAGCAGCAGGCTGGCCCGGAATGTATTTCATGTACACACCCTCATGCTCGAGGCATGGTGAATTCACATCCGCAGTATGCATACTTTCAACTATGTGTTATGATGAAGTGAAACGTTGGGAAGGTACATCAACCGGTAAACGCGGGCCTGATTACAAAACATTCAAAAGCGAATGCGCAGAAAAATTATTGAAGCTGGTCGAACGAAAGTTCCCTGAAATACGTTCTTCAATAACAGATATGGAAATTTCAACTCCGCTGACCTGGAGGGACTATACTGGAACACCTGAAGGATCGATGTATGGCATACGCAAGGAATCGGAAAACTATCTTAAAACGATGATTTTGCCTCATACCAAGATCCCGGGCTTTTACTTTACAGGGCAGAACCTTAATATGCACGGGGCGCCGGGTGTGACAATCGGAAGTATTATGACATGCGCCGAAATACTGGGACTGGAATACCTGTTTAACAAGATCCGTGATGCAGAATAAAAAATACAGCAGGAAAAACAGGGTCTGGACGGCCGTTTTCATCACGATTGCAATTTTGCTCAGTCTCTGGGCATGGTTCAGGATTTCCATAAATGTAAGCCCTCCCCCCATAGCCGACCGCTCGGCAGATACCCTGAAGGTTTCAGTGATTTCCGGGGATTTCACCAGTTGCGGATCTTCCTGGCTTAAGAAAGACACATCGGGCTTGTGGCTGATGTACCTGAAAGGCAGCCCGTATGAACGAGGAGTGGCGAACGGGAAACTTGCGAAAGCACTTATTTACAACCAGGAAAAAGCCTTTATCGACCAGATTAGAACGATGATCCCTTCCCGCTTTTACCTCCGTTTCCTGAAATATTTCATATACTGGTTCAACAGGGATCTCGATTCGTATGTCCCGACTGAATTCAAGCAGGAGATTTTTGGCATTAGCCGTTCGGCCAGCAATGATTTTTCTTATATCGGCAATGCATACCAGAGGATGCTGAATTATCATTCTGCCCATGATATAGGCCATGCAATGGAACAGCTGAACCTGGTCGGATGCACCTCATTCGGGGCCTGGGGGAAATCAAGTGCCGACGGCAGCCTCATCATCGGCAGGAACTTTGATTTTTACATGGGTGATGAGTTTGCCCGTAACAAGATCATTTGCTTTGAACAGCCCGACAGCGGTTATGCTTTCATGATGGTTACCTGGGGAGGTATGACTGGTGCGGTATCGGGTATGAATGATGAAGGGCTTACCGTAACGATCAATGCGGCAAAATCAAAGATCCCCCTTTCGGCCCGGATGCCGATCTCCCTTCTTGCCAGGGAGATACTCCAGTATGCTTCGACAATTTACGAGGCATATGCCATAGCCCAGAGGCGTAAGACTTTTGTTTCTGAATCCCTCCTTATTGGCTCGGCAAAAGACGGCCGTGCCGCAGTGATAGAGAAATCCCCGTATAAAACCGCTTTAAGGCAGCCCAGGGGAAGTTCAATTTCAAGCGCAAACCATTTTCAGTCGGCCGACTTTGCAGAGGACGCCCTGAATAAAGAAAATATCAGAGAAAATGCTTCCATGTACAGGTACCGGCGTTTAAAAGAAGACCTCAGAGCGCAATTCCCACTGGATGTCGAAAAAGCAGCCTGGATACTGAGGGACAGGGCCGGATTGGAAGGCAAAGACATCGGTATGGGGAACGAAAAAGCAATGAACCAGATGATCGCCCATCATTCCATAATTTTCAAGCCTTCCGAGCGGCTGGTATGGGTTTCGACCGGTCCATGGCAACTCGGTTCTTATAAATGCTTCGACCTGAGGAAAATTTTTCATAATTTTGCAGGCTCATGCCAGGGGGTGGATGTTGAAGTGAAGGAACAGGAGATACCACCCGATAACTTCCTGCAGTCAGCCGGTTACAGAGCTTTTAACCAGTTCAGGGCTATGAAGAGGATCCTGCGTGATTGTTTAAAGAATGGCAGTGCTCTGCCCGATGAGCGTTCTTTTATTCCTGCTTTTATTCATACGAACCCGGAATTTTATGAGTCCTGGTACCTGGCCGGGGAATACTTTCTCCTGCACGAGAAACCCGTTCAAGCCAGGTCGTATTACTACCGGGCTTTGAATTGTGAAGTGCCGAGATGGCAGGAGAAGCAAAAAATTATCCGCAGGATTGCCGAATGCAATACCGGATTGAAAAAAAATTAAACCGGGATGAAACGGTTTGGTCGTGCCATGAACAGATTTTGCATGGCGAAATGGGATTAAACAAGAAAAGATGAAGTTTAAACTGATATATCCCCGTTGGGAAAAACTGGAAGGGCAAACGATATTTTACCTTCCCCCTCATGGACCCGTGGTCATGGCTGCGGCAGTGCCTGAGGATATTGAAATTGATTTTACCGATGAAAATGTCGAAGACCTCGTCATTGATGATTCAGCCGACCTGGTTGGAATCTCCATGATGCTTACGACTCAGGTGAAACGCGGCTGGGAAATTGCCGACCAGTACCGGGCCCTGGGAAAGAAGGTTATTTTTGGGGGCATTTCCACTATGCTTCATGCCGAAGAGACCATGCTTCATGCCGATTCTGTATTTCTTGGTGAAGTGGAAGGCCGCCTTGAACAGGTGTTTGCAGATTTCAGGAAAAACGATCTCAAAAAGATCTATAATTACCTGAGCAAGCCCCCCGATATGAACCTCATCGGACCGGCCAACAGGAATATCCTTAAGAAAGACCTCTATTACCATAAGGGATTCAGGATGGTTGACCTGTTCCATGCCTCACGCGGGTGTATCTATGACTGCTACCCATGCGCAGTGAGGTATCTTGGAGGAAGAGGCTTCCGCCCCCGCCCTATCGACCGCGTGGTGGAGGAACTGTCGCAAATGGACAACAACCGTCTTTTCATCGTCGACAATTCCCTTGCTCTCGATACCGAATGGGAAAAGGAATTGTTCAAGGCCATGATCCCTCTTAAAAAGAAATGGGTCAGCCATACGATTGAAGATAAAAATGAGGTTCTGGACCTTGCCGCCCAGGCCGGCGCATGGTATGTTTACCAGGCCGTGTTCGATACTTCCGATTACATCCGCAACCGCATCAAACAATACCATGATTACGGTATCGCGGTTGAAGGCACAATTTTGCTGGGCCTTGATAACCAGACCGAAGATGATATCAAAAGGCTCATCGACTTTCTGCTGGAGATTGACCTGGACCTGGCCGAATTCACAGTACTGGCGCCATTCCCGCATACCAAGGCATACAGTGACCTGCTGAAGCAAAACAGGATCTTTGATAAGGACTGGAACCATTATAATGCCGGTAAAGTCGTTTACCAGCCAAAACATATGAGCCCCGAAAGGCTTACCGAATTGTACCATTATGCATGGGATACTTTTTATAAGGATGAACCCCAGACCATGAAAATGTTCAATCTCATTAACCGTGTAATGTCAAAGGAACTGGCCGATGGTACTTATACAGCGAGGCGCCGCGACCTCGCCGATTTAAGTTTCGGTAAAAAAGTCACCGATACTGTTTAACTCACTATTTCACTTTTTATGGAGACCAATCCTGCCTTTAACAAATACATGGACCGCTACTACGACTATCTTGGTCATTGGGACAGCCCGTCGAAATGCGGATTGAAGCTGATAAAGAGGCAGGACGGGAAAACACTGGCTATTGCAACCGAGATATACAGGCAAAACCCCGGCACCGCGGTTACTGAAGTCGTTGACTCCCTTGCCACTCAAATCCTTAAGACCAGCGGTGAAGCCCCCGGTGGATTAATATTTATTGAACATACCCCTGATCTTGGCAGCAAACTCACATTTTATGGAGAATCCTTCGACAGGGTCGAGTTTGAATGGAATGGTGAAAAATTCTCCAGCCCGGTCTGGACAAGGCTTACAAAAGAGCAGGTTGACAGGATGATGGAAGAGTAAAATCTCCCTATCTTTACATCATGCCTGCACTGTTTTACCGAGTTTCTGCTGCCCTGCTTACCTGTTTTTTCTTTTTATTCCTGTCTGCGGATGAGATTTCGGCCCAACCCGTGCTCAGATCGTCGGTAAAAGGCATAGTCCTTGACGCAGCCTCTCTGGAACCACTGGCCGGAGCGGGCATCCGGTTAATTGGCTCCGACCCTCCCATTGCATGTTCATCCGACGAAACAGGGCATTTCAGACTGAAAGGCATACCCATCGGCAACGCGGAACTCAAAGTGAGCTTCATCGGGTATGCCACCTATATATCCGGGCCCGTTGTGATCAGCAGCGGGAAAGAAGCGGATATAACAATACATCTGAGGCAAACAGGTATTGACGGAAAGGAAATTGAAGTTAAAGGGGATTACAGGAAAGGAGATATACTTAACAGGATGGCCTCCGTGAGCATACGTCCGTTCAGCGTCGACGAAACATTCAGGTTCCCCGGAACTTATAACGACCCCGCGAGAATGGCCCAGAATTTTGCAGGAGTTACTTCCGGCATAGATAACAGGAACGATATTATCGTGCGCGGCAACTCCCCTTCAGGCCTTCAATGGAGACTTGACGATATGGAAATCCCAAACCCAAACCATTTCGCTGCGGTCGGAACAACCGGAGGGCCTGTTACCCTGCTGAATGACAACCTCCTGACCAATTCTGATTTCCTTACCGGTTCTTTCCCTGCCCAGTATGGTAACACCACCGCAGGCGTTTTCGACCTAAGGATGAAAACAGGGAACAGCGATCACCACGAATTCTGGTTCGGTCTTGGCTGGAATGGCCTGGAATTTGGCTCCGAAGGCCCATTCTCGAAGAAAAGCGCTGCCTCCTACATCTTCTCTTACAGGATATCCATGCTGCAGCTTTTAGGCTATACCGGCATTAAAATGAACGTTGTGCCCCAATACCAGGATCTCAGCTTTAAAATAACTCTTCCTTTAAAAAAAGCAGGTGTGCTGACAATTACGGGAATGGGGGGATTAAGTTATATCCAGCTTTTCGACAGCCGCAAGGAACAAACCGACTGGATGTTCCCCGATTATGGTGAAGATCTTGCCAACGGATCCAATCTGGGGGTCCTCGGAATCACTCATCAGGCTTCATTAAAACCCGGATTAAGAATTAAAACAATGATATATGCAGTGAGTTCACTGGTTTATACCAGGGTTGATACATTTTCGAATGTTGCGACCACACCTTCTCTCTGGGCCGGGGAACGAAGTTCAGAGGTGAAACTCTCTTTTTCCTCAAGGCTGTTTAAAAAATTCTCAGCTAAAAGCTCCATTGAAACAGGCCTGGATTATGATCATTTTTTTATGAAATTTGCCGACAGCATGATGTTTAAAAACACATTCCAGGTTCATACCGGCACAAAAGAGCAGATGGATTTTATCAGGATTTACGGGCAGTGGGCCCAAAGCCTTACCCCTGCCCTTGAATTGAAAGCCGGGTTATACGCATCCTGGCTGCCCATGAATAATTCATGGGCTGTAGAGCCTAGAATAGGCATGGATTGGCAGATCTCCGGGAACCATGTCATTAACTTCGGTGCAGGGATGTACAGCCAGATGCCCCCACATGTCGTTTACTTCCAGATAAACAAACTGCCGGGGGGAGTAACCAACCAGCCAAACCGTGACCTGGGTTTTACGAGGAGTGTACAATCAGCGCTTTCTTACGATTTCAGGCCCTCAAAGACCCTTCACCTTAAAACCGAGGTGTACTGCCAGTACCTCTACGATCTGCCTGTAAAAGCTTCCATTCCCCAGTATTCCCTCATTAATGAAGGCCATGACTTCTTCCTGAACAGGCAATATTCCGACAGCCTGATAAACGGGGGCACCGGCTTGAATTATGGTATCGAATTCACCTTTGAGAGGTATTACCATAAACAGTATTACTTCCTTTTTACAGCCTCGGTTTACAACTCAACGTATACGGCTTACGATAATGTGAGGAGGAATTCGGCCTTCGGGGTCAATTATGTGCTGAATGCCGTCGGCGGATATGATTTCGTTATCGGGAAGCGTAAATGGGGTATCCTTTCCCTCGGTCTCAGGGCCACCTATGCCGGCGGGAACCCTTATATCCCCTTCGATGTGAATGCCACAGTGGCTTCAGGCGAGACCATGATGGACTGGCCTGCCTCATTCGCTTCGAGGTACCCCGACTACAAGAGGGCTTCCCTGAGGTTCGGGCTTAAAAGGAACCTTCCGGGTTACAATGTCGAATTCATTCTTGACCTGCAGTACCGCACAAATTATACAAATGTGTACCTTCAGCGCATCGATCCGAAAACGGGCGAGATCAGGAACTTTTTCAATATGGGTTTTTTCCCTATGGCAACGTGGAGAATACAATTTTAAATTAAAAACAATGAGCAGTCAGCAAAAACTTCCGCCTTTCGGCCTGGTAAAAGCGCTTAACCGGTTCAGGAACCTGGTCCTGAAACTGCACAGGAGCCTGTTCCCCGGCCAGGTTGTGCTTTATGAGCAGGTCCAGGCTTTCTGGCTTCTTCAGCCGCTGTATATTGCAGCCGAATTGAATATCGCGGAATTCCTCAAGGAAAAACCTTTGAGCGCTGAAGAACTTGCATATAAAACCGGTTGCCGGCCCGAAGCATTGTACAGGATACTGAGAGCCCTTGCCTCTGAAGGGATATTCATAGAAAAGAATGGCCGGCGCTTTATGCTGAATTCCCGCGCAAAGGCCCTGCTTGATGGCGAAGGCAGCCTGAGAAACATGATCCTTCACCACCTCGGGAAGATTAACTGGTCGGCCCAGGGAAACCTGCTGCACACGGTAAAGACAGGTGAAAACGCTTTCACTTACACTTATGGCATGGATATCTATCCCTATCTTCAGGAGGACCATGATGAACTTCGGCGGTTCGAAAGATCCATGTCGGACCTGTCGGCCCTGGCTTTTGATCCTGTAATTTCACGCTACGATTTTTCATCCTTTAAAACGATAGCCGATATAGGTGGAGGCGAAGGTTTACTACTTGCC
>Ga0194053_10000418_pt1 | contig 32553 bp, 36 predicted proteins | sample SepL228m_MetaG_FD_161684 | JGI IMG/M metagenome (GOLD analysis project Ga0194053, IMG submission 161684) | Anoxic zone freshwater microbial communities from boreal shield lake in IISD Experimental Lakes Area, Ontario, Canada - Sep2016-L227-8m | ecosystem: Environmental > Aquatic > Freshwater >... | reverse complement strand
CAATGACTCTTTCCACAACATCCTCACCGAGAGCAAGCAGAATTTTATTTCTCTGCCAAATGTCGAGCTGACCAAAATCGCTCTCGGCAATCCGGTCACTTTCAAGATCGTCGGCCAAGTTATGCCGGAAATTGATTTGGCGGATTACAAAAAGATTGCCAAAGCGGAAAATAATAAGAAGGAAGACAAAATCGAGGCGACAGATAAAGACGTCGAGGATGCGCTTGAACAAATCCGTATAAGTTATGCCAAGCAAAATCACACTCACGCTCCGGGCGAAGAACACAAGGAGGATGAAAAATTGGATCTGCCAGAACTCACTGACGATTTTGCCAAAAAGATCGGTGACTTCAAGGATTTATCTGATTTAAAGGCCAAATTAAAAGATAATCTGCAGAAAGACAAAGAGTTCAAAGCTAAAGACAAGAAGCGTTTGGCCATCATCGAGGAAATTATCATCAAGACAAAAATCGCTCTGCCAAAACTATTGCTGAACAGCGAACTTTCTAAAATGCAGGCGCAATTCACTGATGATATCGCCAGAGTCGGACTGAAAGCCGAGGATTATCTTAAACACCTCAAAAAGACCTGGGATGATCTGAAGAAAGAGTGGACACCAGATGCGGAAAAAAGAGCCAAGCTTCAACTGATACTTTCCAAGATTGCCTTGGTGGAAAAGATTGAACCAAAGAAAGAAGAAGTGGAAAAGGAAGTCGAGGGTCTGCTCAAAACCTACAAAGATGCCGACAAGGACCGCACCCAGGCCTATGTCGAAATGATTATGACCAACGAAAAGGTCTTCGAATGGTTGGAGAATCAGAAATAATTAGAATTAAAAAACTTCATCTATATCAAGATGAAGTTTTTTAATTTGTTAATTTTAAAGTAATTTAATTAAACTTTCACCATGGTGAAAGTTTGAATTATTAATCAAGAATAATTTTAAATTATTGCAGGTCCTTGTCTTTTTGGGAATAAGGCTTGGCTAGTTTTAGCGTTTTTAGTTTATTTAAAAAACCTATAGACTCTGCATAGCGGATGAATTCCTTTGGCAACGGTGACGGCCCGACCCAGACGCTCTTCTGAATCATTACATAATTATATTTCTTCAACTGATATCTAAACCAGTCTCTCTCACTTCTCTTCCCAGCCGGAATATCATACATAACGATCAAATCCCTAGGTGCAGCATTAGAAAAGTTGAAATCAAAATGTTTATAGCCTGAATATCTTCTTTGAGACTTTTGGGATCTTTTAGCCTCATTTTTATCTGAGAATAATACTGGCAAGCCAAAAGCATTGACCGTGACTCCTTTATATTTCAAATATTTTTTCATAGTTCTATTGTATCACAACAAACAAAACTTTCACCATGGTGAAAGTTAGGATAAGTGATTCTAATTAAAATGGTTACTACTAATGAAATTAGCGGAAAAGTTTTTGAGTGGTTGGAGAGTCTGAGGTAAAAAAGAAAAATAAAATAAGAAAAGAAAAAAGGGTCGGTTACATTTGCTGTCTGTAACCGACCCTTTGCGTTGCTTGGGCCATATCGCCCGAATCAAGAATCAAAATTCGCCGCAGACGGCGTCAAAAGATTCAAGAATTCAAGAGACAAGCTTCAGCTTTGCGAGGGGAACCCGGAGGCCGTACCGTAGCGGTCATTCGCATCGTCGACATAGCGGGTGTCGAACCAGACCTTGACGTCGTCGAAGCGGAAGAACGGAGCGACCGAGAAGTCGCCATCACCGTCCGGACTGAACTCGTCACCGGCGCAGTCGATCCACAGATCGTTGTAGTTCATGAGGCGTTTGGGATGGGTCAGGAGCATACAGCCGATGGCGAAAGCGCCAAGTCCGAATTCTCCCGAAGTCATCACCACCCGCGCCCGACGAACCGAACGACCGCGATGCCGCAAGCCAAACTGGCCAGCGACAATCAGGATGTCCGGATTGCCTTGCGCTTCGGCCACCTGTTTCCAGGCTTCCAAAGCTTTGGCCGACTGGCGCAGATGCTTATTATCAATCAGACCTTCACGGTAGTTGTAGAACTTGCCGTCGCGAGCCTGCTTGATCATAATGAGCACTTTCTGCACCGCCTCGGCGTAGGTCTCCCCGAAGATTCCGGGATTCTTCATCCAGTTCGGAATCGCGAACCAGCCCTCGGCGCCCTTCGGCAATTTGACCTGACCATTCTCAATCTGCTGAAGCAGATCCTGATTGGCAAAGCCAAGCCCAGAGAACAGCTCGCGCAGACGGTTGGTCTGCCCGGTAAGCCCAAAAGGCTTGTAGCCGGAGAGATAGCCGTAGCTCGACGAGACTTCCTCGTTCTCGAACGTTTCGAGATAGCGATGCTTCTTGATGAACTCGCCGATCAAATCGGCAAGTCCGGTAGCCTCGTTCACCCGCTGAGCTTCCCCTTCCGGAGTACCCTCGGGACCATCTTGAAGCCCGGCCTTGTTGTAAGCCGCTTCCACAATCGACATGAACTTGAGACCCTTCGAATCACGCGCTGTTACCACCACTACTGACGGAGCCAATGTTTTCTTTGACATCGGAGCCATCCTTTCTTTGTAAGTTGCCAGATTTACGCTCTGACACGGCGTCTTGTCTCTTGATGAGACCAGCCCCAAACCAACATCTATTATACAAAGATGCAATAAGGGCAAGTCAAAAAGTTTACCCCGTACCCAGCTTGACTGCGGTTCGGGGCTGGTCTCATTTCTTTTCAAGGTTCTGGATTTCTGTCTACAATTATATCATAGTATAATACATACTGTCAAGCATAGAATTAGCCTTTGTTACAGGCGTATTTGAGCCAATTGACCCTTTCTGTTATAATTTCCCCTGAGTCTAGGTTAATGCACAAGAGTCTAAGGATTCCTGTCGCCGAACTCTGTTTCTTTATGGATAACAATCAGAATCCGGTCGGCTATGGTTGACCAGAGAGTATTGTTTTAAGGAGATACTGCTTGTCTTTGTCTAAAGCAAACCACTAGGCTTAAAAGCCAGGTGTTGCTAAATTAAATTCAGGAGCAAGAAAATGCCTAGTTGCCAACAAGGATCATTTATCAAGTTTCGGTGCCACGGACAGACAAAGACAGATATCCGGACGGTGATGGCGACTTCTCGAACGCTCCGTACTTCAACTTCAACGACGACAAGGTCAAGTTCGACACCAACTATGTCGACAATGCGAATGACAACTACGGTACGGCCTCCGGGTTCCCCTCGAAGTCTCTTCCTTGAGAGGATAAAAGGTGTTTAAAAACACCTTTTATCTTTATCTTGAAATTGAACGAATCCAGCCACCAAGCATTCGGCCAATTTCGTCTATTGCAGTTTGAAGGATGATATATTTCTTAGCGTCCAAAGCCTTGGTATCTTTAAGTAACCTGACAAAAAGTCGAAGCATGTTTAGCTTGGCACTCGCACGGTCTAAAATCACCGATCGATTAGATCCGTTCACATAACCGGCCTCGTAAAATTTCTCCAGAATATCCAAGACCGATTCTTCTGCACGAGAAAAAACCGTAAAACGATGCTGTTTCGGTATCACCTTTCGATAATCGTCCAATGTTTGGTATAAATCGTAAGTTTTTTTGAGAATCGGAATATCAATGTCGTTCATAATTTAAATTTAAATATGTTTGATAAAATAATTAATCTGGAAAACTTATTCCTAGCTTGGGGCGAATTTAAAAAAGGCAAGACGAGCAAGCCGGATGTGGCCAAATTTGAGCTTGAACTTGAACAAAACATAATCCAGCTTCACCATGATCTCCAAAATGGAACCTATCATCACAGTCCTTACAAAGGATTTTATATCACCGACCCGAAAGTCCGGCATGTCCACAAAGCCACAGTCAGAGATCGAGTCCTCCACCATGCTATTTTCAACACTCTCAATCCCCTGTTTGAAAATGGTTTTATAAGCAGTTCTTTTTCTTGCCGAATCAACAAAGGTTCTCATAAGGGAGTAAAAACCATACAAAAAATACTCCGGAGGGTCAGTCAGAATAACACCGTGCCATGCTATGCGCTTAAATGTGATGTGAAAAAATTCTTTGATTCCGTTAATCACGACATTCTTCTGGAAATTCTGAGAAGAAAGATAAGGGAGGAGAGAACTTTTTCCCTCATTACCGAACTTATCCACAGTTACCCGAAAAAAGCGGAGGCCGAGAGAGAGAGAGGAAGCTCCTGCCCATACTGGAATTCCAATAGGAAATCTGACCTCCCAACTCTTTGCCAATGTTTATATGAACGAGTTTGATCAGTTTGTAAAGCATAAATTAAAAATCGAGCATTATGCTCGCTACACGGATGATATTATCATCATTTCAAATGATAAAGCATATTTACAAAACCTGATTAAACCGATTGAATTATTCTTGAAAGAAAAATTGAACTTGAGCCTTCATCCGGAAAAAACGATCATCAGAAAATACAACGCGGGGATTGATTTTCTCGGCTATGTCTTGTTTCCCCACCACATCTTGGTTAGGAAAAGAAGCAAGAACAGAATGTTACGAAAATACCAAGAAAGAATCAGGGAAGAAAAAGCAGGTATGATAGGAAAAGAAAAACTACTAGCCACCTTACAGTCTTACCTGGGAATGTTGTCGCATGCCAACAGTTACCATCTTCAAGAAAGGCTAAAAAATGAATACTGGTTTAAATGATTCTCTTTTTAATTATTCAAAACTTTCCAAACGGAAATAATGGCTGCGGTTTCGGCGCGCAAGATATTCTGGCCGAGGGAATGAATTTGAAAACTATTTTTCTTGAATAACTCCATTTCTTTTTCCGTCCAACCACCTTCTGGACCGATGAAGATAGCCACATCTTCCTTTCTGCCATCCTCTTTTTCCCCTCTGTCATCCTCGCGAAAGCGGGGATCCAGGGAATTGGAACCGGATTCCTGCTTTCGCAGGAATGACAAATCACTTGTATGAAACACTAGGCACTTTCTATTTTCCACCACCGCCTGTTTTATCGCTTCCTCCAAATCCATCACTTCAAACACTTCCGGCAATGTCACCCGGCCGCTCTGTTCGCTCGCCTCTTTGACTATTTTATTCAGTCTTTCCAGATTCAAATCTTTTTTCTCCGAACGCTCGGAAATTATCGGGTGTATTTCTGACACACCGACTTCCGTGCATTTTTCCGCGGCCAATTCAAAATTACCTTTCTTGATTAGGGCCAGGTACAAAGAGACATTCTTGTTCGACAAGGTTTTCGCCGACTGAGATAATATTTTGATCACCACACCATCCTTTTCCAAAGAAATAATTTCAGAAACGTATTCGAAACCGCTACCATCAAAAACGATAACCTGGTCGCCGGTTTGAAACCGAAAAACGCGTTTCAGCTGATGGGCCAAATCAGAATCGGTCAGGCTAATCTCCCCACCCCCAGCCTTCTCCCCAACTTTTTCATTGATATAAAATCTGTGCAATCTCATTTGTTCGTATATAGTATATGGTAGACAGTATATAGTAAAGTCTGAAGTCAAAAATTTTGGGTTCGCTTGGAAACGACACTTCTAAGTGATTTGCATTCTCCCGGCCTTTATTATATCTTTTACCTGTAACAAATTAATCATTTTCTGGTGGCTAACAAGCTAAAAAGCTAATAAGCTACCAAATTAAGCTATGTCATACCTAATTCCTACAGTCATTGAAAAAAGCCAGAATGGCGAGCGCGCCTATGATATTTACTCGCGCCTGCTCAAGGAAAACATCATCTTCCTCGGCGGCCCGATCGACGATGACACGGCTAATATTGTCATTGCCCAGCTTCTCTTTTTGCAAAGCGAGGATCCGAAGAAAGATGTCAAACTCTATATCAACTCCCCAGGCGGTTCAGTCACTGCCGCTCTTGCCATCATGGATACGATGAACCACATTAAAAATGATGTTTCGACGGTCTGTGTCGGCCTCGCCGCTTCGGCCGCTGCCCTCCTGCTTTCTTGCGGCAAAAAAGGCAAGAGATTTTCTCTGCCCAACTCTGAAATCATGATCCATCAGCCGCTCGGTGGCGCTCAGGGCCAAGCTTCGGATATTGCCATCACCGCTAGACAAATCTTGAAACTCAAAGAAAAACTTACTAAAATCCTGGCTGACAATGCCGGCAAATCAGTCGCTCAAGTCGAAAAAGATGCTGATCGCGACTATTACATGTCGGCCGAGGAAGCCAAGAAGTACGGTTTGATCGATAAAGTCCTGTAAAATAACTCACAACTGTTTGGTAAAAGCCGGGGTTTCGCTTCGCGAAACCCCGGCTTTCTCATATTCATCTAATTTTCTATTGAAGTGTCCCCACCGAACTCGTACCATAAGTCGTGCCTGTCGCCACCTTATCCGGCGTCAGATTGGAAATATTATAAGCACCCGCTACGCCCATAATCGTCGTGCTTGAGGTAATTGTCGTCGAGGAAATCGGCGTCAAAAGATCGTATAACTGTTTTAAATCACGAAAATTTCCTTCCGTGGTCGTTTTTTGAGGATAAAAAGTTTTTGAAGCGATAGAAGTATTGGTCAACTTGGCATAAATGTCATCCAAAGTGACATTCGTCGCTGACGGAGTACCCGCCGGGCCAAAAATATCCGTCCCAGCAAAAACGACAAAACCAACAACGGCAATTCCGGCTATTAAAACGATTAAAATCTCTTTAGCGAGTCTCATATTCCACATTATACACTAAATCCCGGAAGATTGAACACTATAGGGGGAATAAAGCTGGCCAAAAAGCTCGGAATTCAAGGTATTGGGCCCTGAAGCCAAGCCACCTTGATTAATTATCCAAATCGTTATACTATGAATAAGTTACTAATTTAATTAATATGATTTCGTTTTTTATCAATTTGAAACTTTTAGCCCTTGCCTCCGAAAGACGAGCCGATTTTGTGGAATTTATGTCAGGAAGCGCCAAAAGCCTTGAAACAAAAATGTTAAGCAGACTTGGTCTGCTCTGGAAACAAATAGTTGATTCAATTTCAATAGCATAAAGAGCGGAGTCCATTCGCAATTATGTCATTAAAAATAGTGTTACTGCTGGCGGGAATCGTGGGCATCATCGGTATTGCCCTCGGTTATTATCTGCGTCTCATAATTTCTTTGGGCAAAAAGGGTTCGATGGAATTAGAGATCAAAGGAATGATGCTTCAAGCCAAGGAAGAAGCTAAAAAAATCGTCTTGGAGGCGGAAAACAAAGCCGTCGAGACAATGAAAGATCTCAAGCGAGAAGCGAAAGAAAAAGAAGACGCGGCCAAGGTTATCGAACAGCGCTTGATGAAAAAGGAAGACCTTTTGGATCAGCGCCAGATCGATATCGACAAGGAAGTTGAAAATATCAAAAAGAAAATCGCCGAAATCAAGGAAATCCGGGAGAAAACCGATCAAATCGAGCAAGCTAAACTCGCCGAATTGCAGAAGGTTTCCAACTTGTCTATCGACGAAGCGAAGGAACAAATATTGAAGACTGTCGAAAAGAAATATGAGGACGATATCATGGCCAGAATTAAAAAACTGGAAACTTTTGGCGCCGAAAAATACGAAGAGAAAGCCAAAGAAATTATCACCACCGCCATTCAACGTCTCGGTAATTCTGTTGCCTCTGATGTGATGTCGACGATCGTCAATATCCCAAACGATGAAGTCAAAGGCAAGATCATCGGCAAAGAAGGCAAGAATATCAAGGCTTTTGAACGAGCAACCGGTGTTGAGGTGATAGTGGATGATACGCCAGGGGCGATTACTATCTCTTCCTTTGATCCCGTCCGCCGACAAGTGGCTCGTGTCGCTCTGGAAAATCTCTTGATCGATGGCCGAATTCAGCCAGTAAAGATTGAGAAATTGGTGGAAGAAGCGCAGAAAAATATCAATAAGATAATGAAAGACAAGGGCGAAGCGGCCGCTTATGAATGTGGCGCTTTCAATCTTGATCCGCGCATCATTGCCATTCTCGGCCGTCTGCATTTTCGAACCAGCTATGGTCAGAATGTTTTAATGCATTCGGTAGAAGTTTCTCATCTCGCTGGAATGATTGCCGAAGAGATCGGCGCGAACGTCGCTGTCGCCAAGGTTGGCGGCTTGCTTCACGATATCGGCAAGGCGGTTGACCACGAAGTCGCCGGTACCCACGTGGAAATCGGTCGCCGTATCCTTCAGAAATTCGGGGCGAGCGAAGATTTGGTGAAAGCCATGCAGTCACACCACGAAGAATTCCCTTATGAAACAACCGAGTCCGTCATCGTCCAGGTCGCCGACGCCATTTCCGGCGGTCGTCCAGGCGCTCGACGCGACAGCATTGAAAACTATTTGAAACGACTCCAGGATTTGGAAGCTTTGGCCAACTCCTTCCCAGGCGTCGAGAAATCATATGCCCTCCAGGCTGGTCGCGAAGTCAGAATTTTCGTCACTCCGGAAAAAATCTCCGATATTGACGCAAAAAATCTCGCTTACGATATTGCCAAGAAGATCGAGACTGATCTCAAGTATCCTGGTGAAATCAAAGTGAATGTCATCCGAGAAACAAGAGTGGTTGAGTACGCTAGATAATTCATATTCTCTGTCATTGCGAGCAAAGCGCGGCAATCCAGTTTCTTAATTAACAAATACAATTGGCCGGTTCGCAAAGCGAACCGGCCAATTGTATTGTATTATCAATAATTTTTGCATTTAAAAGGCCGGCAGTTGCTTACGCAGACTGCCGGCCGAATCATCCCTTCAAGTGAACCTTACATATCCATCCCGCTGGATACCCCCTTTAGTTCCAGCTCCTCTCGGTGTTCCTTCTCCTTTTTATTCCACAAATATTCCTCGAGGCAATTTCTGTAAAATACAAACAAAATGATTGCCGCCACAAGGACAAAAAAGAGGCCCACCATTACACCCCAGAGACCAGACCAGAAATATGACCATAGGTTAAATTCTGTTCGAATCTCCACCTTACCATCCCCAACATAGGTCAGACTTTTCACGTAGGCTCCGCCAACGTCGGGGATCTCGTAGTCTTCCATGTTCTGCAACCAGACGGCGCCGGACCTTACCCTATAGACACAAGACAAAGCGGGCTTAATGTACCTGATACACATCACTATGTAGCAAGGTTCTTTAATATCCTGAATCATCTTCTCGTATCGGTCGTGAGAACCGAGACTGCCTACTATTTCAAGATTAGACAGTATCGCGTTGGTCCGCACCATCTCCGCAAAATCGTTTGCCGAGATGATCTGGGACGTAGCTGGCATCCGGATCTTGATCATTTTCACATTATCATGACCATCCTTGTAGGCCTTGATAAACGTATCCCCGGCAATACCGATAAATACTGAAACGACCACGGCAATCAAGACACCCAAATACAACTTTTCAATCTTTGCTGCTTTCATTTTCCGATCTATCCTTTCTTCTATTGTTTAGTTCACTTAAATTGTTTAATGTGCTTTACCTCACAATGATAGCATAATTATTATATCTTGTCAACTAAGATAGAGACTAAATAATAACCTTATTTAAAGCCATATTCCAGACTTGACAAATAACCCTTATTATACAACACGGAATGAAACTATTTTACATCAGCCCCCTCTTGCCCCGCCAAATCATCAGAATAAAAAGACGGGCAAGCCTTATTTTATAACATAGTTTACAACATAGCATAGTTGCACAAAAAAACCCTTATATTATAATACATGGAGATCCCAAACTCTGGTAAATCTTGGATTTTCCAAGGTAAGTCGGAGCCTGAGAAGTAAGGGTCGATTGTCAGTTTAATTATTAGAACAAACGAAAGTTTGTTTGCCCGCGCGGGCAGTTAATTTAAGTCCGAGGTTTTTTCCAAAAGAAAGAACTAAGGTAAAAAAATAATATGAATAAAGCAGCAATCGTAGAAGCAGTTCATGGTGTTTTGAACACCACCAAGGTTCAGGCAGAGCAGGTCGTCGATAAGGTATTTGATTCAATCGTCGCTACCTTGAAGAAGGGCGAGGAAGTATCAGTTGCCGGATTGGGTATCTTCTCAGTCAAAGCTCGAGCCGCTCGAGAAGCTCGAAATCCTCGAACTGGTGAGACTGTCAAAGTCCCAGCTATGAAGGTTCCAAAATTCAGAGCAGCAAAAGCTTTGAAGGATGCAGTTAAATAGTAGACAGTATTTTGTAGCTTGTAGATAGTACAAATACAAAACAAAAACCACCTCTTCTGGTGGTTTTTGTTTTGTAAATTATTTCTTCTTCAGACTCGCTTTGATGAAAGCTGTAAACAATGGGTGGGGAGCAAGCGGTCTAGCCAGGAATTCCTGGTGAAACTGAGTGCCGAGAAAGAATGGGTGAATTTTCTTTGGCAGTTCGGCGATTTCCATCAAAACGCCATTTGGCGATTTGCCGGAAAAAACCAGTCCAGCATCACTAATTTTTTTCACAAATTCCGGGTTCACTTCATAGCGATGTCGGTGCCTTTCCTGGATTATCCCTTGCCCGTAGGCTTCGTAGGCGATAGTCCCCTTCTCCAACTGCGCGTCGTAGGCGCCAAGCCGCATGCTCCCGCCATAATTTCCCTCAGCGATTTTCTTTTTTTGATCGGGCATTATGTCGATCACCAGAGACACTGCTTTAGGATTTATCTCTGCCGTATTAGCATCTTTGAGTCCAAGCACATTTCTCGCATACTCGATCACCATAAGTTGCATGCCATAACACAGTCCGAAATATGGGATTTTCTTTTCGCGGGCGTATTTTATCACCGCCAGCTTTCCCTCAATCCCCGACTCGCCAAAGCCACCCGGCACCAGAATACCATCAAACTTACTCAGAGCTTTGAAATTGGCCGCCTTAGCATGCTCACCTTCATAATCACGGGCATTTACAGTGTGAATCTTAGCCTTCTTACCCAGCTTGTAAGCCGAATATTTTATTGCTTCCAGTACCGAAACGTAGGCATCAGTCAACACAAAATCGCCCGTATTGAAATATTTTCCAACAATAGCAATATCGACAGTATCTTTCACTTCCTTCACTTTTTTGGCAAAATCAATCCACTTGGCCAAGCCGGGTTCATTGGTTTTCTTTCGCAAGTGCAAAACTTTCAAGATGATCTTGCTCAAATTATCTTTTTCAAAATTGAGTGGCACATCAAAGACGCTCTCGATGTCCGGTGCGGAGATAACCTGTTCGGCCGGCAGACTGCACGAGACGGCAATTTTCTCTTTTCGGCGCTGATCCATCGGCACTTCGCTGCGAGCGATGATAATATCAGCATTAACTCCGTAGGAATTGAGCTGGCGGATGGCATTCTGGGTCGGCTTGCTTTTCATCTCACCGAGTTTTGACGGTACCGGCATATAGCTCACCATCACAAAAGCCACATCATTCGGCCGGCGGACTTTCAGCGTGCGGGCCGCCTCGATAAACATGATGTTTTGATAATCGCCGATCGTTCCGCCGATTTCGACTATCGTGATATCGGATTTATTTATTCGGGCCGAGTGCTCAAAGAGACGGACGATTTCATCGCGAATATGAGGAATCGCTTCGACACATTTGCCGCCGTATTTAAGCGCTCGTTCCGCTTCGATCACGTATTTGTAAACCATCCCGGAAGTAATATAGTCGTCCCCAGTCAGATCGCGATGCAAAAATCTTTCATAGTTGCCCATATCCTGATCGGTCTCTAGCCCAGAGTTCAAAACAAAAACCTCACCGTGCTCAGTGGGGTTCATAGTACCGGCGTCGACGTTGAGATAAGGGTCTACCTTGAGAAGATTGACGTTGAAGCCTTTCGCTTGGAGGATGGTGCCGATCGAGGAGGCCGCAATTCCCTTGCCTACTCCCGACATCACGCCACCGACCACGAAAATATATTTATGCTGATTTTTCATCAAACTTTTTTGCTTAAGTTATTCATCAATAATACTAGATTTGTAAGCTTAAGACAAATTATCGTATTTTAGGACAAAATAAATAAGCCTTTCGGCTATTTATTGTGCGGGTAGGGCGAATCGAACGCCCAACCAGAGTTTGGAAAACTCTCATTTTACCATTAAACTATACCCGCATTCCCTTTTTAACGAACCACAACATTATACACAATTTCTAAGAATTTCAAAATTATTTCTCCGCTACCTTTTTAGAAATCTTCACCACCTCATCAAAGTTATCGCTCTTCTCTACCGCCTTTCTTCGGCTAAAACCGCATTTCTCGCACTCATGGATCAAAAAATATTCGCCCTTTTCAAATTCCACCCCGATCGGTTTCATCATCCCGCCACAGACCGCCTCCCGATCACCGGGATTTATATCCACATGCTTGCTCCAAAGGCACTTCGGGCAATGATTAGTAAAACCATTACCGGTGACCATCTCCCCACATTTTCCGCAGACGAAATCTTCAATTTTCTTTTGAAACAGTTTCGGCATTATTTTTTACAGATTGTTTATAGGCTTCATAAGTTATCTTCCACTGGTCTAAAAGCATTCGCAATTCCTCCAAAGAGAAATTAAAGTTTTCTTCTCCGGCCGCTTTCCCGTATTTTCTGTTTAAATCATCATACAGGACCGGATTTGCCCTTTCCTCATCTAAAAATTCGTCCAACATCTGCGAATCATGCGATTCAAATTTTTCTCTCATATCAATATACCAGGTCAGGATATCTATCTCATTCTTGATAGCAGATAATTTTTCGTCAAAAGTAGTGATGCGACTGTCCATTATTTCCCCTCTTGTTTTTTGAAATATTTGATTGAGTCTTTCATCGCTGGGGACTATGTTTTCCATTGATTCAAATTTCATAATAAATTTAGGAGTTAGTTGTTAATAATTTAATTATATACCTAATCCGAGTTTTGCAAATAGAAAATATGTGCTAGTATACACCAAGTCAGATATATCGGGGCGTGGCCCGACAAGGTTAAGAAACCTTCACGGGTAAATGTAACGATAGCGTATCGAGGGTAATAAACAAATTAGACATATATATCGGGGCGTGGTGTAACGGTAGCATACATGTTTTGGGAGCATGCAGTTCGGGTTCAAATCCCGGCGCCCCGACAAATAACAAAAAACAGCTAGTCTTAGCTGTTTTTTGTTATTTGTCGGGGCGAGAAAGCAATTTGAATTGCTTTCGACCGGGATTTGAACAGCGGAACGATGCCGAGCCAGCAGGCGAGGCCGTGAGCTGGTGCCCAGGCAAAGTTTTTTGACGAAAAAACTTTAGACGAGGGCAAAACTCCCGGCGCCTTTATCATAAAAAACGGGAAATCTGATTCTCAGTACTTCCTAATAATTTTAGAAACTTAAATTTGTCGGGGCACCGGGATTCGAACCCGGAGTCTTACGAACCCGAATCGTAAATGTTACCGTTACACCATGTCCCGTCTCTGACTCAGATTAACATAATCTAAATATTTTACCAAACAATCCATATCGGACATTTCTAAAGGACAACTTTCTTTATTTCTAGAGAATTATATTTTCCAAATATTTAACCTTCGCTTCCCTCTTTTCTTTATCCAAATATACACAAACCACATCAAACTGCCATCTTGTTTCCCCACTTCGCTGAAGCTCCGCGGGGCAGGCACATGTATCTCTCTTATTGTCGTTATAATCAAGCAAATAGGTCTGTATTACCCTCTTTAGTCTATCCAACTTCCAGGTATGAAGGTTATCCTCAGGCCTATAAACATCCGTTTCACGCGAAACAAACGGTTTAGAAACTGCCTTAACCTCTACAAAATGAAGCTTTCCGGCCTTTTTACCAATAATATCGATTTCACCCCATTTCCTCAGATAATTTCTCTCAATTATTTCAAAACCCTGTTTCATAAGAAACCTACAAGCGATATCCTCGCCCAAATCACCAGTTTTTCTCTTTTCCGTTCTATTATCTTGTTTCATGTGCAACCTTTTTAAGTACAATGGTTAATGTTGGACCATAGTCACTATCACCGATTGCATTATAGACAGTAATAAAACCTGATCCGGCCATATCTTGAATATCTCGGTCTTTATAAGAATAGTAATATTTTTCGTCGCCCATATTATTAATCTTTATTTCCCTATATTCCCCAAATTTGGTTGTTATATACAAAACACCGCCATTTTTTAAACTTTTATGACATTTTTTGAGTATTTCAACTGTTTCTTCACGGTTCACGTGTAACAAACTAGCAAAAGCAAAGACAATGCCATATGTTTCGGGTGAAACATCCACCTCCCTCATATCCTGTAATCGAAAATCAACCTTTGGTAGACGGTCTTGGGCAATTTTAAGTAATTCTTTTGAAGCGTCTATACCGGTATAGTTAGTCTCCCCCACCTTTTTAACTATGTATTCAGCATCACGCCCATTGCCACAACCAAGCTCCAAGGCCCTGAGAGAACCACTTTCATTGAGTTTGATAGCGCGATCAATATCCTCTACTCTGACCCCGTAATCATCAAACTTGTCAGAATAGTGTTGAAAATTATCATCATAAGCCTTAATTGTTAGTTGATTTTTATCCATTTAAGGAAAGAATATCATATTTAGGTATTTTATGCACAAGTTATGAACAAAAAGTTTCGCGTGTAACCACTTTAGCTATCCAAAAAGGTTTCAATTGAAACCTTTTGCACATATAAGACTCATTAATAGGGTATTTAGGACTGTCCTACCACATTAGGCTTATAATATAAGGGTGTAATGGGAATGTCCGTCTGTTTTGAGACAAAATACCGATATAAATCGGTCATTTTTACCTGTCTTTTATACACATATACACAGAGTTATCCACAGTTTTGACCTTTTTATCTGTTGTTAGGCTTTACTAATTTTAGATCGACCCCTTGCGATTAGGTACAATTATTCTCTAATTCTGTCCCAAAACACCTCATTTGTCTCTTAAACTCAAAAACGTGTACAATAAAAAATACAAGCCAAGTGCTTGTATTTTTTATTGGTGCGGGCACCGGGAATCGAACCCGAATCTAATCCTTGGCAAGGACTTGTTCTACCATTAAACCATGCCCGCATATTTAATATATAAAAATCTGACTCAAATATCCTATCATTATTCGAAAAAAAAATCTAGAGGATACTTCTTTATTCACTGTGCTCTCAGTAGGACTCGAACCTACAACGACGGTTCCGAAGACCGTTGTGATATCCATTTCACCATGAGAGCAGTGCCTATATCATACACGAAATTCGCCAAAACACAAAAAATATAATACAATTGCAGTACCCATGTCTCCGGAAAAAATTGACGCAAAGAATATCATTATACCAGCCGAAGTCTGGTCTGTCGTAGAAACCTTGAAAAATAAGGGTTTTGAGGCGTACCTAATCGGCGGTTGCGTAAGAGACCTACTTCTAAATCGCAAACCAAAAGACTGGGATCTGACCACCAATGCCAAGCCAGAGGAAATAATTTCTCTATTTACCGATACTTATTACGAAAATTCTTACGGCACCGTCGGCGTAGTCAATGAAATAGTTGAGGATCAGACCCTGAAAGTAATCGAGGTGACACCATATCGGCTAGAAGCAGAATATTCTGATAATCGACGACCAGACAGTGTGACTTTCAGTGACAAACTGGAAGATGACTTGCAACGCCGAGATTTTACCATCAATGCCATCGCTTTGGATGTTAAAAAAGATGCCGAGGGTAATTTCAATGGTCATTATTTGGATCTATACCACGGGCACAAAGATATAAAAGAGAAAGTGATCAAAACAGTAGGGGATCCGCATGATCGATTTCAAGAAGATGGCCTTCGAATCCTCCGCGCGGTCCGGATTGCGACCGAAATTGGCTTTAATATCAACAAAAACACCGAACAAGCGATTATTGACCACGCTGATTTGTTAAAAAACATCGCCAAAGAGCGTATTCGGGATGAATTCACCAAAATACTCCTGTCCGACAATCCGCTTGAGGGTTTGATGCTTTGCCGCAAACTAGGTCTCTTACCTTATATTATCCCAGAATTAGAGAAAACGATCAGTATTGAACAGAGGGGAGCCCATAAATACGATGTCTGGGAACACCTATTACGAAGCCTCCAGCATGCTGCCGATAGAAAATTTGGTCTGGAAATACGAATAGCCGCCTTGTTTCATGATATTTCCAAGCCTTTTACCCGCCGTTGGAATAATGAGCAAAATCTATTCACTTTCTACGGTCACGACGTGGTTGGTTCACGTGAAACAGCCAGAATACTGTCTGAATTACGTTTTTCCAAGAAAATTATCGACAAAGTCGCCAAATTAGTGAGATGGCATATGTTTTTCTCCGATACCGAACAAATCACCCTGTCTGCCGTGCGTAGAATAGTCGCCAGTGTCGGTAAAGATAATATCTGGGATCTGATGAATCTGCGCGCCTGCGACCGTATTGGCATGGGACGACCCAAAGAAAGCCCTTATCGGCTTAGGAAATATCACGCGATGATCGAAGAGGCGATGCGTGATCCGATTTCGGTGGGAATGCTGAAGGTTGACGGTAAAGAACTGATGAATATCACGAATGAGAAGCCTGGTCCGAGAATTGGGAACATCCTGCATGCCTTATTTGAAGAAGTTTTGGACAATCCAATATTGAATACCTTAGAATATCTCAAAAAACGTGCTTTAGAGCTATCAAAACTAACCGATACCGAGCTAATGAAACTAGGGGAGTCGGGCAAACAAACCAAGGAGAAAGAAGAGGAAAAGGAGGTGGAACAAATAAGAAAGAAATTCGGAGTTAAATAAAAAGCAGCCAGAACTGGCTGCTTTTTATTTGACCTTTTCATTTTTGTCCTTTATAAAGGACAAAAGTAGCCCCTGTGGATAACTGTCCTTTACATGTCCTTTAGACGGGACTATAATAATGACAGACCACCAACAAAAATACACAAAAGTTCTCCTCGTGTAAAAGTTGAGTGAAGAAAAAAATCGCAAGATTTTCGTCGAAAGACTTTTTGTTCATTATAAGTTGAATGTCAGTTGTTAGTGATGTTGGCCAAACATCCGAAGATTCTCTGGTTACTATGGTTGATGACTCTACACATATCTACAATTTTTCAAATTCATTTTGCAAAGAGGTAGTGTGATTGTAATCAATTTAGCGAGAGAACTCTTCAACACCACCGTTGAATTTTTCTCGCATCCGACTGCGCAGGAAACTTCAAAGGTGGTTTTTTGTTTCTAAAAAAGACTTTGCGCGATTGATTATTTTTTATAATTAACATCTCCCAAGTAAGCCATGGCGTACTTGGGGGATATCACATATTTTAATTATTTAGCCAAGATTCTAATCCTTCAACTCCAATAAAACTGGGCAATGGTCGCTTCCTAATATTGAATCGAGAATCTCCGCTTTTTTGATTTTATCTTTCAGGTCGGTGGAAACGAAGAAATAATCAATACGCCAGCCGATGTTGCGGTCGCGAGCATAGGTCTTCATGTCCCACCAGGAATATTTCACTTCCGTAGGATGGAGAGCGCGGAAAGTATCAATCCAGCCTAAAGAAATTATTTTGTCTAACCAGTCGCGCTCGATCCGCAGAAAACCGGTATTTTTTTCATTGTCTTTCGGCCGGGCTAGGTCAATTTCATTGTGCGCGGTATTTACATCACCGCAGAAAATTACTGAGTAGCCTTTTTCTTTTAAATTTTCAATATAATTCAAAAATTCTTTGTAAAATTCCAACTTGTAAGCCAGTCTCTCTGGACCACCGCCACCGTTCGGAAAGTAGCAAGTGATCACCACTGTTTTGTCACTTAAATATAAAGCTAAAAATCTGCCTTCTTGGTCTAATTCATGTTTACCCATCCCATCTTCAATTTTTACAATTTGATCTTTAAATTTTGATTTAATGTAAATAGCAACGCCAGAATAACCTTTTCGTAATTTAGAGTGATCAAAATACGCGTGATAACCAGCGGGGTTACGCACTTCCTCTGGTAATTGGTCGGGATGAGATTTTGTTTCCTGCAAGCAAAAAATATCTGGGTCGACTTCAAAAATACTATTAAAAGCCCCTTTTTTAAAGGAAGCACGGAGACCATTCACATTCCAGGATAAAAGCTTCATATAATTAGTATAGCAATTTTACATAAAAAAATCCCCTCACCAGCCTAAACTGGAAAGGGGATTGCGTGAGCAGGGAACTCAGCCATGAACCGGAACAACTTTGAGCAAGCGCTTGGAAACCAATTCGTAGTTCAACACCCCGACAAACGCCCCGAGAATACCACCACAGACAACCGCGAACAATTTCTCAGGACTTGACGAAGCGTGGACGGCAAAGGTAAACCAAGCCACCGACCCACCAATAACACTATCGATCGCACACAGGACTCGCTCCTTTTTGTGTATCAGAACGACAAGGTTCCAAAGACCACCACCGATACCTAAACACAACTCCAAGATGATTATCTTAAAAACGCATTCGCGCAATAAGATAACCGGCACCTTCCAAACAATTCCGTAGACTGCGAGCACCAGTCCTTTGAAAAACCAGCGACTGACATTTGAATACGTAAGTGGAGCCTCAGTATATCCTTTTTCAATCAAAGATTTAACTTCCTGATCAATCTCATCTATTTTATCCAGCGTAACAAACTGACGCCAAAACTTTTTCTCGCCATACCTAGCCCCAATAAATGAGAATAATCGAGCAATGATGACAATCGGTATATAAACTACTATGCCAACTGCTATAACTGCTTCTGCGATTAACAGAACTCCTAGAATAAGCCAGTACCACCCAGGTGGCCGCTCATGTAGCCAAGCAAGGCATATACCAGTAGTTATCTCTAGTGGAACAATAGCGACAAGAAGGCCAAGCTGTTGAAATGGATGACACTCATGTAACCATTCCCAACCACTCTTTAGTCCCCTTTTTGTCACTCTCACTAATGAGAGAAACACTTTGGTCACTATCGTAATCAGCGCATTGAAGGCGATTGGCATACACCGAAGAACTTCCCGAAACTCGTAGCCGAGGTATCCGGCACTAGCTCCGCTAAGAGCAGCGACCCATAAATACTTCGGATTAACGAGAAGGGCGACCCAAACAAAGATCGCTCCGCCCACAAAACACGCCGCACCAATCTTTCCAGTCTTATTCATTTCTTTTCTCCTTTTATCTTACTTACCCTGTGCCATAACCACTTTTTCCTTTTAAACCACTCATTAAAGGCTAGAGCTAAAGTAAACTCAGTTAAAACAAAAAGCAGAATGCACGATAAACCTACTGCCTGAATAGCTCTCCCATGAAGTACGCTGGCAAAAAAACCACTATCACTTTGCTCATTGTATATAATCAGAAAGAGATAAGTGGTGGCACACGTCAAGATATACGACATAAAGCTCATGAGAAATAATTGCCATATTTTCATTTCTTTTCTCCTTTACGTTGATCATCAATGATCCTTTGTATTACCAAACTCAAAATAAGGATAACTAGCGATCCAAACATAATAACAAATGACATGTCCAATCCTAATTGACTGTAATCAGCACCAGACTTATCGGAGCACAAACTAAAGAATACAATTCCGCTACCGAAGAGCGAAAAAACGGATGATGCACCCAAAAAACCAGCCACGCTATCCCATTCCTTTGGTATCCTTATCTGGTAAACCTTTCTCCGTTTATTTTTCATTTTTTCTCCTTTTCCTACTGTTTTCAAACAACTCAGCCATCTGGAAATATTCTAAAACACTTATAGTAATTAGTCTATAATTTTGACAATGGATAGCAATGTGAAAAAAGGTGAATACTATAAAGCTAAAATATGCTTATAAATAAAGGTTAGTTGACAGCAACTTTTGGTAGGTATAAGATTATAGTGTTGTCAAAATTATCAACAGCTATGCAAAATAACCTAGAAAACATACTAAATAGGTACGGGTTGAATGACAAGGAAGCTAGAATCTATATGGCTTTATTAGCCCATAATGAACTTACTATTCATAAATTAGCTGAAAAGACCGGTATAAACAGGACCACATTATACCCAATAACAGATGAATTAGTGAAGAAGGGCATAATTGGCGAATTTAAGGGAAAAACCGGGGCGCATTTTATTGCTTCTAACCCTGAATCTTTACTTAAAAGGCTGGACGCACTAAAAGAAGACTTTAAAACCGCTTTGCCAAAATTTCAAGATATAGAAAAAAGATCAAAGTTTGCCCCGGATGTGTTTTATTATAAAGGCAAAGAAGGCTATCTCACAGTACTAGATGAAACCTTGGACAGTAAAGTGGGAGAGATACTTTATTTTGGTTCCGCCCAAGATTTAAATGACGTCATTACTCAAAAATACGCCGAGGAAGTTTATATACCAACTCGCATCAAGAAAAATATCTATTTTCGACAAATAGTTATGCCAGATAATTTTTCCAAAAACTCATCGCTTTCCGATGCCAGAGAATTGCGAAAGACAAAATTTCTGCCGGCTGATTTCCAGTCAACAGCCAATATGGTTATCTACGGGAATAGGGTGGCCTACTTTTCGTCAATCAAGGAATTGATTTGCGTAGTGATTGAAAGCGAGGAAATTGCTGGATTGGAAAAAGAAAAATTTGAAGTAATCTGGAAATCAATACAAGAAAATATTTGAATGGATAAAACCCCAAGGCTAAACCTTTTTTGAGATTCAAGGTTTAGCCTTGGTAAATCTAACTGGATTGCCACGCTTCGCTCGCAATGACAAACAAGAGATTATTTCAAAAAATTGAATAATTTACCGACAACCGGAAGTGGGACAGTTTTTCGTTCCAAGACATTTTTAATGCCGATAACAAGCAGGGAAAGCATCGCAATATTCCACAAACCCTTAAACCAAGTAAGGATGGCGAGCCAAAAAGGCAGGAAACCGAGACCAAAATTTCCAACCACAGCCACAATAAACAAGATAATGCCTTGATTGATATGAAAATTCAGGAATGATGAGCGATTCTTGGTCGCCAAAAGAGGAATGAGGAATAAAATATAGGCAAGAATACCCCAAAGCTTGTCGTTGTCTATTTCGTGATTAATGTTTAGTTCGTTGTCCATATTTATTTTTTAATTACATTATTAAGGTTTATTGTGGAATTTCTTATGAATATCCCGGAGATGTTTGTCGGTCACGTGGGTATAAATCTGGGTGGTTCCGATGTTGGCATGACCAAGCATCGCCTGAACAGAACGGATATCGGCGCCGTTACTGAGTAAATCCGTAGCAAAACAGTGTCGCAGGGTGTGGGGCGTGACTTTATGGGTAATGCCGGCAATGGTGGCATAGCGTTTTACAACCCTCGCTATCGTCCGCTTGTCCAGAAAGCCATGCGGATTGTCTTCCGTCTTTTTACTTTGAGAAGATTTTTGATCTGGATTTTTCGCTTTGAATGGATTGTCAAAAACTTGGGTAAAAAGGGCGTCAGACATATCTTTGCGCAGAGCCAGATATTCGCGGACTGCCGCTTTGGCTTCGTCGGAAAGAAAAACGACTCGTACTTTGCCACCTTTACCACGAATAGAAAACTCATCCATTTTCAAATCCAAATCATTAGTGAGGGAACAAAGTTCGGACACGCGCAGCCCGGTCGAAAACAATAATTCCAAAATCGACTTATCACGAGCGCGACGTTCTGGATTTTGCTCTTGGTTTGGCGCATTTAATAGTCTTTTTAATTCATCAGGAGAAATGACATCGATGGAGCGTTCGCCGACTTTGGCTAGCTCGATATTGTCGGCCGGCAGGGAAGTGATCCCGCGGCGAGTTAAAAATTTCAAGAATACCCGAAGGGCAATCAGATAAAAATTTTGGGTCTTTCGGCTCATCGTCCCGCCAATCGCTGACTTTTCGCCCATTAGATGATAGACGCGGGCGCCCGGACGGCGATTCAGCCAGATGCGAAATTCGCGGACTTTTTCATTGGTGATATCCTTCGGGTCGGTGATTTTGGTCTGGCCAAGGAAAATCGACAGGTAACGGTCATAATTTTCAATGGTTTTGAGGGACCGCCCTTTTTCAATTTCAATATATTCCAGAAATTGCTGTTTGAGTTCATGGAGAGTCATCAAGCAATTATAGCAAAATCAAAAATATTGTGCGACATGAGACATTGCCATAAAATACCTAAATAAGGTAAAAGGTTTCGTTGCGTGGGAATCGGCTTTGGAGTATTATTAGCCTATTATATATTAATATTAATCATATAAGTTACCGGTTTTTGATCTTGTAACTCATAAAAATATGAAAAACTTTGAAAATCCAGGTCTAGCTAGGGAGGAAGAGGGTTTGAGCGACGAAGCTCTGCTTGGCGTGAAAAACGGAGGCAAGAAAAATCGCCGGATTTTTTCTCGGGAAGACGGCTTTGATCCGGACGAAGATCCGTCTCGTTTTACAAGCAATAGCCTGGCCGATGCGCTTAATAAACTAAACATCCCAACTGAACCAACCCCGGAACTAGCGCCAGAAAAACCAAAGACAGTGCCGGCACCAGAAAAACCCAAACCAGCACCAGCCAAAAGACAAGAAAAACCGGCTGTCGAGACAAGAGAAAATCCAATAAAAATATTGGAGGGTATTAAGGACGTCGACACTGTCGCTAAAATCCTCAACCTCGTCAGGAAGGCTTTTGTCAATGAGACCACTGATGATGCAAAAAGTCGCTATACTTTAGTGCTCGATACGCTGGAAAAAATAGATAAAAAAATCAATAACGGCCAAGGAGCGGAAATTGATATCAAACTCGTCGAGCGCTTGCCTGAGATATACGATTTGAAAAATACGGTTAAAAAAATCCTGGGTCTTGATAAAGAACCGGTTCACAACCAGACAGAAAAAGGGGGAGAGGACATAGCCACAGAAGAAAGACCAGAACAAACTACTGGCAAAGCAGAGAAAGCCGAAGACCCCAAAGAATTAAAGCCGGAAGAGGCAGGATACGAAGTGGGGGTGGTCGAGGAAGAAGCTGAGGAAAGGAAAGTTTTGGATGAAGACAAAATCATTGCCCTAAAGACGGCGTTCGAGACGTCAGGATTTTTGGAATTCCTCGCTCAAAATCCAAACGAGGCGATGGATATTGAAAACCCAAATAATGCCGAAACGGTTCTCAAGATCCACGATGCCTATGTGATAAAAGGGGAGGTTTCCGCTGGATTAAAGTCAGTTGCCACCGAGGTGTTGAGCGGAATGATCGGGGTTGACGATCCTGAAATGGTAGCGAGCCTGGACGTGTATCTAAATTCTCAGGCTTATGAAAATCCGGAAAAACTGGCTGATTATAAGAGTAAGCTGGATACCGCAAACACCCAGCAGGCGGAAATTGCCAGCCTAGAAAAACAACTAGCAGAAAGAACCGCCGAATTACCGCTAGAAAAAATCACAACCGCTGAGGAGGCTGATTTGGCGATAATCAATACGCCAATTGATGCTGGCTTTTTTGGACCGGCCGGAAGAAAAATATTGCATCAATTCGCTGAAACTGGAAAAATGTTAGAAGTGACCGGACCGGATTCGCAACAGAATACCGGATGGCAAAACCTTTACCGCGGAGTGACCATTGGCACGAAATTGTTTTTCGTCGATCTGCCTTATAGTCTCTACCAGCTGACACGGATCAACTCGGATGAAAACAACCAGCTGAGGGAAGAAGCGCGCCTGAAGATTGAAAAGATTACAAACGAACGTTACAGCCGTAAAAGCGTCGGCAAATTCCTCGAGAAAATGGCCGAACAAAAGGAGAAGTCGGCAGAAATCACCAGACTAAACAAAGAGATAAACGGATCGACAGCCGCCTACGGAGTGTACAAAAGGGTAATCGGTTCAGAGTTGATCAGACAAGGTGACATCGCAAAAGACGCCGGCAGAAGGATAAAGGGAACCATTGGAAAAATATTGACTGAAAAGAATTTCGACTTTAGCAAGACGGAAAAAGCCCAAGATCTTCTCATGAAAGTCCAGGACGCTATGGACAACAACGAAGACTTGGCCTTCTTGAGTCCGGAGGAGATCACGGAATTGCAAGAGGTGATTGATAAAAAAGCACAAGAGATTGTCTTAAGCCAAATTAAGAAGATTTTTGATGCAAACAAGAAAGCCAACAGCCCATTTTCCAAAATCGAGACGTCGCTTAAAGGGATACTTGACCGAAACAAAATCGGCTCTCAGGAGGGGGACAATATCCGGAAGATAATGAAGGAATCTTTAGTCAAAGTAGCGGAAAGTTACAAGGATCCAGTCGTGACTACCAAGATAAAAGCTTTCATTTTAGTAAATAAATTATAAAATTATGCCGAATAAAGCTATCAAACTGAATACCGACGACTCGACCACACTAGCAGATGATATTATAAAAAATATCGGTTTTATCTCACAAAAAGACAAAGGGGAGACAACAGCTAATCTAGCCATCGCCTACATAGAAATGATAAATGAACTGAATGCCGAACGGATCGTAGTGCTCAAAAAAGGACTGGCAACACTTGATGAGCTGAATGCCGAGGAAAAAGGCCTTATTGACCAGGGAAAAGTAGCAAAGATCCGTCAGGAACTAAATATATGAGATGAATGCAAGGTTTTTGGAAAGCCTTGCATTTTTCAATATTTATGCTACACTCCAGACATGTTAACAAAAACCAAGAAAACCAAATTAATCAAGGAAGTGGCCGTCCATGATACCGATACTGGTTCACCAGAGGTACAAGTAGCCATCTTGACCAAGAGAATCGATGAATTGGCAGCGCATCTCAAGAAGAATGCCAAGGACAACCACTCCCGACGAGGACTCCTCGGAATGGTAGCGGATCGAAGAACCCATCTCAAATACCTGGAGAAGAAAAATCCAAAGCGATACGCCACCTTGGTCAAGAAATTAGGATTGTAAAATAAGAAATCAGTCCCTCTCGGACTGATTTTTGTTATACGAAGGGAAATAGAAGCAATAAGATAGTACTTATTCATGCCTTCAAAGAAAAAGGAATATCTTATTGCTTCTGTGTTACAATATACAGAAGGGTCGATCCGCCATTAAGAAATGGCGAGATAAAATTTTAATAAAAGTTAATTACCCTAGTAGTAAAGAAATATGAATTTCTTACTACGGGGCACGTATTTTTAAAATGTTAATTAAACACAAAGATCAGCGCGTAGGAATTTTTATCGATACGCAAAATCTCTATCACTGCGCAAAAAATTTGTATAATGCCAAGGTCAATTTTGGTCAGGTAGTCAAAGACGCTTTGGCTGGACGTTCGCTCATCCGAGCGATTGCCTATGTCATCACCACCGAAAGTGGCGATGAAAAGAGCTTTTTTGATGCCCTAACCAAGGCTGGGATAGAAACCAAAACCAAAGATTTGCAAATCTTTGCTGGCGGAGCCAAAAAAGCCGATTGGGATGTCGGCCTCGCCGTTGACGCCATCAAAATGGCGCCAAAACTTGATACCATTATTATTATCGCTGGTGACGGCGATTACGTACCGCTTGTAGAGTACTTAAAGATGAACGAGGGGTGCCAGGTCGAAGCGATTTGCTTTGGCAAAAGTACCTCAGCCAAGTTGATTGCCTCGGTTGACGGCTTCACAGACTTGGATGAAAATCCTCGCAAATACCTTCTCGGCCCGGTAGGAGGGAGGAGATAAAACTCAAGAAAAAAAACTTTCACCATAGTGAAAGTTTTTTCTTGCTTAATTATGTATTGACAATGTAATTACATTGTATATACTAATTATATAAGAGCTTAATTAATAAATAACATGACCACACTTAGCATTAGAATAGACGATAAGATAAAAAGAGACGTTCAAAAGCTGTATAAAAGCCTCGGTTTAGATATGTCTTCTGCTACCAAAATGTTTTACAGTCAATCTTTAATTTGTAAAGGCATACCTTTTCAACCACTAACTTCAAACGGTTATACTGTAGAAGCCGAGAAAAGAATTCTTAAACAATCTATAGATATAAAGAAAAAAGGCAAGACTTTCAATAATGTTGAAGATCTTTTTAAGTATCTAAACAAATAAGGACATGCTTAAACCAAATATCCTCAAGTCTTACAAGAAGGATTTTAAGCGCTTAAAAAATTCAGGGAAATTCAAGGAGGAAAAACTGATAGGAGTCATCACCGTCCTCCTAAAACAAGAGAAATTAGCTGAAAAACACAAGGATCACCAATTAAATGGCGTGCTTTCACATTTACGTGAATGTCACATAGAAAGTGACTTGTTATTAATCTATCAAACAGATGAAGAGAACGGTAAATTACATCTAGTAAATATCGGTAGTCATTCTGATTTGTTTGAGTAAAAGAAAAACCCTCGAACCAATTACAGTTCGAGGGTTTTGAGGGTGTGAGTGACTAAACCCATTTGATTTTTTTCAGGATTTTGTCATCAGCATCAACGATAGCAACAAACCTGCCGAATCGTCTTGTCTCAGTTTTCTCAAAATATGAGTAAAGTCCCAAAGCACGACGAAGAATCTCCGTCTTTGACTTACCCTCAGCTTGAGACAACTTTGTCAAAATTTTATCAACTTGCGGGCTAAAATCAACCGTCATACTAGGCATTTAAGCCTCCTTTCTTTTCCCTCCACTTTAAGAAAAAACCTATTTAAGATGTTAGCAAATTATTTTCATTTATGCTACCGTTAAACAGGAAAAGAACAAAAAAGGAGGTGGAAGGTGAGTTTCTTTGGCAGAGTAAAACTTTGTAAACATCGCAGTCCAATGCGAAATTGTATGTACTGTCGTGTCAAAACGAAGCCATTGAGTAAAGCGGTGATAGAGCAAGCACAGCAAATACTTACAGGCAGTCTTCAACCGATTGGTGGTGCAAGATGTTTGTGTCATCAAAAGGGACCGCCGATAACAAGAGAAATGGCGATGAAGAAACTCCGAAAGGATATAGCTAGGATGGGGAAAACAACAAAGACTGGGTAAAACCGAAAAAGTAAAAGCTGAACGTCAACAAACGCTCAGCCTATTTTTTTGATTATTAATATGATATTCTAAAGCCGTCCGAGGGTAGTCCCAAAGACGCCTTTAATAATAATGTTTGGTCTATGAATAAGCAGTTTAGAAAAGGCATTCGCCGTTTCTGACCTGAAATTCGTAGAGCAAACTTAATAGAATTTTTTGCCAAGGAACGACCTTTCTAAAGATTTAAGGTCGCACCTTTTCAAAAAACAAACAATATGAAAAAAAGAGAATTCTCTTTGGAAGTCGGTGGCAAGACAATGTCCGCTGAGTTCAACGATTTAGTCGAGAACGCGCACGGTTCCGTGATTTTGCGTTATGGCAATACGACCATCTTGGCTACGGCAGTCATCTCAAAAGAAGAAAAGGGTGCCGATTATCTACCTTTGACCGTTGATTATGAGGAAAAGTTTTACGCTTCCGGCCAAATCCTCGGTAGCCGTTTCACAAGAAGGGAAGGCAAGCCATCTGACGAAGCTATTTTGTCTGGCCGCATCGCGGATCGAACCATTCGACCGCTCTTTGACCAGTGGATTCGCAATGATATTCAGGTCGTCATCACCGTTTTGTCGATCGACCAGGATGATCCGGACGTTTTGGGCGTCATCGCCTCTTCACTCGCCCTCGGGGTATCAAAAATTCCGTTTCATGGCCCAGTCTCGGCCGCCCGAGTTGGCAAACACAAAAATGATGGCTTTGAAATAAACCCTACCTATACCGAGAGAGAAAATGAGCAGTTTGAACTCGATCTCATTGCTTGCGGTAAGGATGGAAATATCAATATGATCGAGCTTGGCGGCGATGAAGCGCAAGAGAGCGTCATTATTGAAGCGATGAAAAAGGCGTCCGAGGAAATCGAGAAAATAAACGCTTGGCAGAAAAGAATTATCGAGGAAATCGGCGTACCAAAGATGTCCATTCCGGCTCCCGTGATGCCAGAATCGGTTGTGAAACTATTTGAAGAAAACATTTCACCGATTTTGGAAAGCTATGTGATGAGCGGCACTCCGGGCGGATCAAAAATCGGTGAAATTATGGATAAATGGATGAAATTGGCCAAAGAAAGCTTGTCCGAAGCGGAAGCTAAATTTGCCGAACACCTGTTTGAAGAGAGAGTTGACACTTTGATCCACGAACAAGTCTTGAAAAACGACAAGCGAGCGGACGGTCGCGGGATTGACGAAATCCGACCGCTCTTTGCGCAGGCTGGCGGTATCTCACCAATCCTTCATGGCGTGGGAATATTCTATCGCGGAGGAACACATATCCTCACCGCGCTCACTTTGGGCGGACCAGGTGATGCCCAAGTAATCGACGGCATGGAAGAATCATCGGAAGGAAAGAAATTTATGCACCATTACAACTTCCCGCCATTTTCAACCGGTGAAACTGGCCGAATGGGCGGCACCAATCGCCGAATGATCGGCCATGGCGCGTTAGCCGAAAAAGCTCTGCTCCCAATGATTCCTAAACAAGCTGATTTCCCTTATACAATCAGACTGGTGTCGGAAGCTTTGGCTTCAAACGGTTCGACCTCGATGGGATCGGTCTGCGCTTCGACCATTGCCCTTATGGATGGTGGCGTACCGATGATCAAGCCGGTCGCGGGTATTGCATCCGGTCTTATGATGGATGACAAAGGTAATTTCAAAATCTTGACCGATATCCAGGGACCAGAAGACCATTATGGCGATATGGATTTCAAAGTCGCCGGGACAAAAGACGGAGTCACCGCTATCCAAATGGATGTGAAAGTTTCTGGTGTGCCAATTCCAGCCCTCGCGGTCGCTTTTGATAAAGCCAAAATGGCTCGACTAAAAATATTGGACGTGATACTCGCGGCAATTCCAGGACCACGCAAAGAAATTTCGCCAAATGCGCCAAAGATTATGGTGCTCAAGATCAAGCAAGACCAGATTGGCGGGGTGATCGGTAGCGGCGGAAAGGTAATCAAGGAAATCAAAGAAAAGACAGGAGCAGAAATCGATATTGAGGATGACGGAACGGTCTATTGTACCGGCAAGAACGGCTCGGCCGAGAAAGCTCGCGACATTATCGCTTCTATGACCCATGAATATAAAGCCGGGGAGAGATTTGTCGGTGAGGTGACCAAGATCACTGATTTCGGTGCCTTTGTAAAAATCGGTTACAATTCGGAAGGGTTGGTTCACGTTTCCGAGATTGCACCATTCCGCGTTGACCAAGTCAGCGCCGTCCTGAAAGTTGGCGACAAAGTACCGGTCATTGTGAAAGGGATTGATGAGCGAGACCGAATCAGCCTGTCGATCAAAAGCGCTGATCCCGCCTTCATCAAGAAACCGGAAGTGAAGACCGTCCCACCACCACAAGCTTAAAGATGAATAAAAAGAAACTGGCTGAAATTTGCTCCGCAAATTTCAGCCAGTTTTCATCTAAACACCAACTATATGTTATAATAATGAATATGTTTCCCGATGATAATAAAAACAAGCTGACTTCTGATATTCCCGTTCATACTTATAGGAATGACGACTCAAATCAGCCGACCGACAAAATCGCTCCAACTTTTGATGTTGACGACAAGATACCCAGAAAACCGCTCGCTTTGGACGACGATTTGTACAAATCAGAAATTGATCCAATTTTCCAAAAACAGGCGGCAGATCAAAACAAACCAAAAGAAAATTTTACCCAAATAAAAACCGGCGTTTACAGCGTCCTTCAGAACCAGCAGTATGTGCCAGAGAAAAAAATCAATCCTCAGCCGGAACCGGCCGCCAACCCGTCACCAGCCAATGCGCCTAGCCAGTCCCGCCCAATCATCAGGACCTACAAGAGCGACATCCAGGACATCATGAAGACTGACCATGTCTCATCCGTAAATATTGCCATCGCCGAAACCGAAAAAATGCGCTCAAAAATCCAGAGCTCCGTTATCGAGGAAGCAAAAAAAGAATCAAATATCACAACCGTTATCCTGACGATCAGCTTGATCTTGGTGATTGTCGCGATCGGAATAATCTTCTTGGTTTTTTCCGGCAACACCAACCCAGCAACGCAAAGCCAGACCGTAACGCCGATTTCCTTGTTTACTGCCGAACGCAACCAAGAGATAAATGTCGCTTCTTCGACCGCGATGATGCTCGGGACGACGATCAGAACTCAGATTAAAAATTCAACAATCAGCGTCAACAGCGTGGAAAATATCTTTCTGACCCAGAACACAACCGCCGGCAAAACCCTTTTGAGCACCAGTGACCTTGTCTCTGTTTTAAACCTGACCTTGCCGGATATCCTAGAACGCTCTCTGACTTCAGACTATATGATCGGTTTCTTCGCTTTCGGTCAAAACCTTCCTTTCTTGATTTTGAAGACTTCATCTTTTGAGAACGCCTATGCTGGAATGTTGCAATGGGAAAAAAACATCCGAAGCGACCTGGCGACCATATTTTCTCTACCGACAGAGACAGTCAGCCTGACTTCGCAAACCAATACCAAAGGTTTTGAGGATAAGGTCGTCGCCAACAACGACACCCGGATCCTGAAAGATAATTACGGGCAGACAATCCTACTCTATTCGATCATCGGCAAAGATACGATCATTATCAGTACCAGCGAGGTTTCTTTCAAAGAAGTGTTGGCAAGACTAAATCGGGAGAAAAGTCTCTCTCGTTGAAAGTCACTCGCCACCACCTTTTTAGAGCACGGATATTTTCTTGCTAGAAAATTCCTCGAGTTCGGCTCAGTCAGCCTCACTAGTCTCTAAAAAGGCGGTGGCTCGTTCCCACTACAATTCATCTGTTATTTTAATTTTTCATAGATTGTGATATCCTTATATTATGATCGATACAAACAAATACAAAACAATATTGGAAGCGGAAAAGGCCAGATTAACAGAAGAATTAGAGTCGATTGGCAAAAGAAACTCAGCGAGCCAGTTCGGTTGGGAAGCGGTAGAAACGGATTTGGATTCTGATTCTGCCGATGAAAACGAAGTGGCGGATGAGATTGAAGATTTCGGCGAAAACAAAGGAATCGTCGAAAAGCTTGCTCCGCAATTAGTTGACGTCGAAAAAGCCTTGGACAAGATCTCCGAAGGCACTTATGGCAAATGCGATGCCTGCGGCGAAGAAATTCCCGAAGCTCGCCTCGAAGCCAATCCAGCGGCAACGACCTGCATGGCACATACCAAATAAGTAGGTAGTATTCTGGATATAGTAGATTGAGAAAAAAACGCCTGACGGCGTTTTTTATCTTGGAATAAACTTATTTACTTTTTATTTTTTAATTAAACACATGTTATACTAATTGTAGTTAATTTTATAAATATGCAGATGACTAATTTTTTATTTTAGATTGTCATTTTGCACTTTGATTTTTTAATTTATATGTCTTTTGCCAAAACTTATAGTGCTCAACCCTCCGTTCTCGGGGCCAAGATCATCGACGTCGAGGTCGATATCTCGAACGGTTTAAACGCCTTTACCATTGTTGGCTTGCCAGACAAAGGAGTTGAGGAAGCAAAAGATCGCATGTCCGCCGCCGTCAAAAACTCCGGTTTCACATCGCCCAAACAATGCAATCAAAAGGTGGTTGTTTCACTCGCCCCAGCCGATATCAAGAAAGAAGGTCCCGTCTTTGATGTGGCGATGGCTTTGGCTTATCTCATAGCCAATGAAGACATCGACTTTGATCCCAAGAAAAAATTATTCCTTGGTGAATTGTCTTTGGATGGCAAACTGCGCAAAATTTCCGGTGTCCTCCCGGCCGTAGCTGAGGCTAAAAGAAAAGGTTTCACCGAAGTCTATCTGCCAAAAGACAATGCCAAGGAAGCGGCCCTGATCGACGGCATAAATATTTTCGGAGCGGAAAATTTAGCTGAGATTATCGACCATCTGACTTTTGTTGAGGAAAAAAGTAACAAGAAAAATGACCTGGAATATTTTGAAGCATCAGAGACGAAAAATAAAAACCATTTCAAAAAAGATAAGGTAAAAATTGCCTGTCAGCCAAAAACAAAAATAGAATATCCGGACGTTGAAAGTCTCATCGATTTTGCCGACGTCAAAGGGCAGGAGAGTGCCAAGCGCGGCCTGGAAATTGCTGCTGCCGGTGGCCACAATCTGGTCATGTTTGGACCGCCAGGAACGGGGAAGACAATGCTCGCTAAAGCCTTTTCGGGAATTTTACCGCCCCTATCTTTCGATGAAATAATCGAGATCACCGGAATACATTCCGTCGCCGGAACTTTGCGTGGTGATATTATTTCCACTCCGCCAGTTCGCGCACCACATCATACTGCCTCGTATGTTTCACTAGTGGGTGGCGGGAATATTCCCAAGCCGGGCGAAGTGACCTTGGCTCATCGCGGGGTTTTGTTTCTTGATGAATTTCCCGAGTTTGATAAAAAAGTTTTGGAGACTTTGCGTCAACCGCTCGAAGACCGGGAGATCAGCATATCCCGCGCCCGTGGCACAATTCTTTTCCCAGCCCAATTCATTCTGATTGCCGCCATGAATCCTTGCCCATGCGGAAATTTCGGCTCCAAGCTGAAAGAATGCATCTGCCGTCCGACCGATTTGCTCAAATATCAGAGAAAAGTTTCCGGACCGATCATGGACCGTATCGATA
>Ga0194053_10000417_pt1 | contig 32573 bp, 28 predicted proteins | sample SepL228m_MetaG_FD_161684 | JGI IMG/M metagenome (GOLD analysis project Ga0194053, IMG submission 161684) | Anoxic zone freshwater microbial communities from boreal shield lake in IISD Experimental Lakes Area, Ontario, Canada - Sep2016-L227-8m | ecosystem: Environmental > Aquatic > Freshwater >... | reverse complement strand
TGGGGGTACCATACCGGCACCGAATATGGCAATTTATTCATCGAAAATCGTTATACCGATTGGGGAAATTATTATCCGCACTGGACCTTCCGCAACCTGTGGCAACTGTCAAAATATGTACCGGCGCAATTGTTGCAGATAGAGTTTTTGAATATTTTGCGGAATGCCGATAAATATTCACTGGAAGACCCGTTGCGTCCATCCGCCATACCGGCTGATTACGCCTTTGCCGTCACCATGATGGCGCAGCCGTTGGGATGGTTTGAAGCGCAGAAGATGGGAGAATTGATTAAGGACTTATCACCGCTGATAAGCAGATACCGCGAATACCAGGCTGATATTCACAGCGGAATAATATTGCCAATCGGCAGCGAGCCAGACGGTACACAATGGACAGGTTTCCAGTCAATTCATGACGGTTATAGTTACCTGGCAATATATCGTGAATTTAATAATCAGCAGGAATGCCAATTCAAATTGCATGATTTGGTGAATTGTAAGATCAAATATGAATGCTTACTCGGACAGGGGCATGATTTTATTGCTGATGGTTCACCGGTGATCAACTTGCCCAGAAAATTTTCTTTTGCATTATACAGATACGAAGTAATTTGAGATGACTTCCTGCATTGACCAGCAAAGGGTATAATTAATATAGATGAAGAAATTGTATATATATTATCCAATAATATTTTTAATGATGATGGTAATCATAATCGGATGTGCCCGCTATCCATCTTCTGTGACTCCGGTAACAAAAGGTGCGTTTAAATTGCGGTGCGAAATGCATGTCCGCGGCAAGATTGATCCGTCGAGTTATTATTTTTTAGTTTTGGATAATACTGCTGATCCGACTATCGGTCCGGTTCCGGTAGGTATAGCACCAAACGCACAGGATATTGCAAAGTATGGTGATGCATGGAGTATTCTCGGCCCTGTCGCTCCCGGTGCGAATATAGTTCGTCCTAATTTTTATGTTGAATACAGTCCACAAACAGGCGGTTCATTTCGCCAGTTTCGACTGCGAGCTGATGGACAGAGTTATGAATTAGTAGGCAACCCGCTTCTTGGTGAAGTAACATCAGGCAACGACGGATTAAGAGTAGAGGTGGAAAGCAGTGCAATCAGCCTGACAACGCCTACTATTTTAAAAATGAACTGGATAACCATGAATGACATCACTTTCCCTACTCAGGTTAATATTGTGAAAGATTTTGACGCTTTTGGACCGCAAGGCAATGATTTTTTCGTTATGCAAAACCTGGGAATATCGGCAAGATGGGAAAGCGGGGTAAATGGTGTTGCAGATGAAAAGCAATACAACGACATCTACCCAACCGGCTTGCGTGAAAGCACAACCGATGTGCCAGCTCTTGATATCGTAAAATGGAGCACAGATCTGGTGGTTCAGTAAAATGTAGAGACGCACGGCCGTGCGTCTCTACGAATATGAATTTTATGGTAAAGACGCACGCCGTGCGTCTTTACGACATTTTTCTTAAATTATCTCCAACCCATCTTTATCGGGTAAAGCCGGGAATTTTACATGCGGCTCTGTTTGATACCAGAAAGCCACTGACGCGATATCATCCTGCATGGGCAGGTAACGACCACCGCTTCGCCATCCGAGTGCTTGTATTGTCACTGCCAGGTCATCCTGAAAACGAATTGGATCCATGATATGCCAGCGGTAAAGGCTGAAACGGGTGTTGGATTGATATGTCCCATCCGGGCGGACAACATGAGGCATTCCTGCGTATGCAGTGGTGAATTCCTGGTATTGCTTTGTAGCTTTATTCTCGAAGTTGTATGATCCGCAGAAATAATCTTCTGTTCCGGTACCGCAAACAGTGGGGAAGCTGTCTCCACCATATTCAGCAACGGCTTCTTCGATTGATTTTCCGGCAGGGATATCGCCATCCATATAAAATTTAATTTCGCCTTCACCCCACCAGCCATTATTGTTCACCTGCCATGCCATGTAGGTGCCTACATAATGTCCCTGGCCGCGCACTCCATCAAGAATGGTATAAATATCTTTATATTGCAACGGGTTGACGCGGCGAAATTGTGCGTGAAAATATGCGGCGTCTGCAGGAATCTCTGTCAATGTGTAATTAATTTGATAGAAAATAGTCATTGGAGTGGCATCGATATTTTCCATGGTGATTTTACAATGTTTGCGGAAAGGCATCTCCCAATAGCAATTGAATGCATTGCCGGGATTTACGCAGATTGGTAATGAATTAACGGGTGCATAAGTATTGAAACTTGTGTAGGCACTGGCGAAAAAATCTCCAACCGGCACTTCTACAGAAGGGTTTTCTTCATTGTCCCAGTAAAAACGTAAAATAGTATTTCGGTAATTACCGGCAGGCGTCATCCATATTTGCTGAATAGCCCCCGGACCGTCGACATCGGCAAGTATCAGTGTTTCACCTGGTGCAATCTGGGTGCATGGACGAACTTTCCAACCTGTGCCAAGGTCACGTGAAGGTCCGTGGTTAGGGTCAACATGCCGTCCGCCGGCACCTTTATCACCGGTAGGATTCTCTGCTGAAATCGACCGTGTTTGTGCGTTTGACAATAGCGACAAATTACCTAAATTCATACCTAATCCGTTGAAAGCCATAATTCACCTCTTTTTATTAACTATACAAAAAAGAGAAAACCGCCGCAAGGTGCGGCGGTTTTCAGGTCTGGGGTCTGCATTAACGGGTTTACATCAAGTGTATGCCGGTTTATGCAAACGCACTTTGGACAGTCATTTTACCAGCATTACCATCATGATAAAAAGTAATACAGTGACGATTAACAAAATGCTGCTCGGAAGCAACGATGACTCTTCAGGGATACGTGGAAAGTCATGGTGAGGTTTTAACTCACTGCCTTTATACATTACAATTTCCCCCCTTTTCCTTTTTTTGCCGGATCCTCGGCTTAGGGGCCATTGCTGCGACTTATACTGCGATTAGAAAAGATGAAAACATTATATCATCTAAATTTACAAAAAAAACTTGTTTATGGAAAGTATTTTAATTGATTGTATTTTAATGTGAAACAGCTATGAAATACTAATGTTTATAATCCGATGTTGCGCGGATTTGTTGCCATTAACGCTGCCAGTCCGCCTGATAATAATGATGCAATTGTTGTACGAATGCATAAATGTAATATTTGCATGTTATTGCCTGTCAGGGTGGTGAATATTGCAGCAGCATTATGACTGAGCAATATAGATAAAATTGTACCGGCAATCGGAATTGCCACCCCGGAAATAATTGCAAGCCATAAGGTAGAATAATTCCAGGTTTTGCCAACGATACGCCAGATTATATATCCAACAATAAATCCAGCTATCATGCTGATGAACAAATTCGGTCCAGGAATACTGATAGAAGCCTTAAGGGTTTCAGAAAAGTTTATAATTGGTATTATGCTTGAAATTTTTCCAATAATACCAGCAAAAATAATTACTAAAATTAATGTTACCCATCGCGCCTGATCAACAGCTACCGGGGCATGCATACCGGTAACTCTACCGTTTGATGGACGCAGGCAATCAATGCAGCGTATGCCGACAGGACCGTGATTTATACAATCAGGACATAGCGGTTTGCCGCATTTACCGCACGAAACTGCGGTAATACGGTCAGGGTGTCGGTAACAAGTCTGTTCATTTTGTGTGTAATTAGTTGTCATTTCGCTTCCTGTTATCTGCAAATAATAGCGGATTGCCCCGGTAATTGTAAACTTCGCGTTAAAAATGTACAATAACCCCGTAATTTTTATGCCATTAATGGCAATGGCGGTGCTTATCCGCCGGGAGGATCCTTATGAAAATTGTCGTGTGCATCAAACAGGTGCCGCAAACGACCAATGTAAAGATCGACCCTGTTACCAATACTCTGGTACGTCAGGGTGTCGAGTCGCAGATTAATCCGTTTGACCTGTATGCCCTTGAAGAAGCAGTTCGCGTTAAAGAGCGATTAGCAGAGACAGGTATAGAGTCGAGTGTAACGGTTTTATCAATGGGACCGCCACAGGTTGATGAGGCATTGCGTGAAGCGATTACATTAGGTGCTGATGATGCTGTGTTATTATCAGATCGCGCATTTGCCGGTGCTGACACCTGGGCAACGTCGTATGCGTTGGCTGCTGGCATCACAAAATTAGAAGCAGAACTGGTATTCTGCGGAATGCAGGCTATCGATGGCGATACTGCCCAGACCGGACCTGGCATTACCGTACATGCTGAATATGCGCTGGCAACTTACGTTAGCAAAATCGACGAAATAGACGTAAAACGCGCCCGCGTTCATCGTTTGTTGGAAGATGGCTATGAAGTTTGCGAAGTGCAAATGCCCGCTGTATTTACAGTTGTAAAAGAAATTAATGAACCTCGCACACCTTCATTGCGCGGTAAAATGAAAGCTAAAAACGCTAAAATTGAAGTTTGGACTGCAGAAAGTCTGGGCTTGGACCCGGATAAATGCGGTTTGAAAGGTAGTCCGACCCAGGTTATGAAGATATTTTCACCTGAGCATCGAGCGGGTGGTGAAAAATGGGACGGCGACGCCACTGATCTGGCAGCTAAAATGCTGGATATTCTACGCGAGCGCGTAACTGTATAACGCATTAATTAAGGAGCTAAAATGTCAATTCGTGTTATTTCTGATAAATGCGTTGGGTGTAAGGCTTGCGTACGCGCCTGCCCGACCGCTGCCGTTAGTATGGAAGGCAAACTGGCCACCATTGCGGTAGAAAAATGCACATACTGCGGAAGCTGCGTCAGTGCATGCAAATTTAAAGCGATTGTTATTGAAATCGAAAAACAGGCACGTGAAGACCTGAGCCAATATAAAGGCATCTGGGTATTCGGCGAACAAGCTGAAGGCAAAGTCGCCGGTGTAGTGCCGGAGTTAATCGGTGCCGGACGCAAATTAGCCGATCAACGCGGTTGCGAACTCGCCGTTGTGGTGCTGGGTCATGATCTTGATAAACTGGGTGATGAATTAGCCAAGTACCCGATTGATAAAGTATACCTGTATGATCATCCGAAATTGGAAAGATATCGTCCCGAGCCTTATGGCCGCGTATTAGCGCAGATGATTCGCACATACAAACCGGAAATCGTCCTTGCCGGCGCCACTACTACCGGACGCAGTTTCCTCAGCCGTGTTGCTACAGAGGTTTATACTGGCCTTACCGCTGACTGTACTGGTCTGGAAATCGGTGCCGATGACGGCTTGCTCTACCAGACCCGTCCTGCTTTCGGCGGCAACATTATGGCAACCATTTTATGCCCGTATACCCGTCCGCAAATGGCGACAGTACGACATAAAGTGATGCAGGCTGTGGACCCGGGTGAAGTTGCAAATGCAGAAATCATCAAGGTTACCCCGGTTGAACAATTAATGTCATCCAAGGTTGATATCATCGAGTTTATTGCTGACCTGACATCTAAAGTAAATATCGTTGATGCTGACATAATTGTCAGCGGTGGCCGTGGAATGGGCAAACCGGAAAACTTTGCGATTCTGGAAGAACTGGCTGACCTGCTGGGTGGTGCTGTGGGCGCGTCCCGTGCTGCCGTTGACAGCGGTTGGATGCCATATCCGCACCAGGTAGGACAAACCGGCAAAACCGTATGCCCAAAATTGTATATCGCATGTGGTATCAGCGGTGCTGTACAACACCTTGCTGGTATGCAGTCATCCGATTGCATCATCGCCATCAACAGAGACCCGCACGCACCAATATTCGACGTAGCAGACTTCGGCTTCGTCGGCGACGTGCTGGAAGTTGTACCTGAACTGATTAAGCAGATTAAAGCGAAGAAGTAAAAATAGATAAAAAAGGCTGGCAAGATTAATCTTGCCAGCTTTTTTGTTTTAGTTAAATGAATTGGTAATTGGATAATTATTTTAAAATATAAATAGACATCACAAAACAAAAGTGCTATCTTTTATCTGTTATGTGGGGTGCTTTTTTACGTTGGGATAAATATGGGTATTTCTTTGCTATTATATGCGTTTTAGCTGCAACGGGTGTGTTTTTGCTTGGACGCGATATTTTTGCTAAAGGGCAATGGGCACTCCTGTATTTGCTTATCATTGTTCTTGTTGCAGCTTTAGCTGGTTTTCGGGCATCTTTGGTAGCTTCGCTGCTTTCATTTCTTACCTGGAATTATTTCTTTTTGCCGCCGTATAATACTTTAATAGTTCATGACGTAAAAGACTGGTTATCTCTCGCGGTGTTTCTTGCAGTAGGCATAGCAATGGGGTTGCAAACCGGGCGAATGCATGACCGGGAGAAAATGGCCATTGCCCGCGAACGAGAAACAATTTTGCTTAATCGTTTGAGTGCTCACCTGGTTTCAGTTGCTTCAACTCATGCTATGTCAGAAATGTTAATTGAGGAAATTCAGCAGGTTACAGGTACAGATAAATCAATACTTTTTCTTGCGGATGATTCCGGTAAATTACTGATTCTTCCAGCGGATGAAAATATTGATAGGTCGATAATTTCATTGGCAGAATGGGTTAATCGGCAAAATAAAGCTATCGGGTTGCCGGATATTTCGTCTTTAACGCAACTTGGTGTAAAAGGTTGGCCTATATCTGTTCCACATAGTTCTGTTATGACAGATGCTGTGCGAACTGACATTTTTCTTCCTTTACAAACTACCACTCGCGTTGAAGGTGTGTTGTATATCGGTCCATTGCCTTCAGGCAAACCATATACCTTATATCATATCCGTTTACTCGTTTCTATAGCTAATCTTGCGGCGACTTTTTTAGAACGGCAAAGATTAGAAATGGCGGCAGCAAAGATAGAAGCATTGCGTGATGCTGAAAATATGAAAAGCACCCTGGTTTCTTCCGTTTCGCATGAATTAAAAACGCCGCTTGCTGCGGTTACGGCTACGGTTACCAGTTTACTGGAAGATGATATTATATTGGATGCAGATACAATTCGCGGTGAGTTATCTGCTGCAAAAGAAGACCTTGATCGTTTAAATGATCAGATTGGCGCTTTAATCGACCTTTCAAGACTTAAAGCAGATGCTTGGTCGCCACAGCGTGAATGGTGCGAGTTTGGTGAATTAGTTGGTACTTTGATTGCCAAGTTATCTATTAATGAACGTAAACGGATTACTTATACAATTCCACCTGATCTCCCGCCTCTTTTTGTTGATTCTCAGCAGTTATTGCAGGCTTTGCAGCATCTTGTAGAAAATGCGTTGGCATATTCTCCTGTTGATACTATTGTCACTATAGGTGCCATAACAAATCAAAAAGAGTTTCGTCTTTGGGTAGAAGACCAGGGAGAAGGAATACCAATTGCAGAACGCGAACATGTATTTGAACAGTTTTATCGTGGCGCATCTTCGGCGCATGCGCCATCCGGTACTGGTCTTGGTCTTACGATTACCTCTGAGATTATTCGTTATCACGGGGGGAGAATGTGGATTGAAGATGTTCAACCGCATGGTGCCCGTTTTGTAATTGCTTTACCGTTTTCTGGAGAAGGAAACTCATAATGAAAAATAGTTCTGTTTCTATTATTGTTGTTGATGACAGCGTGCAAATTCGCCGTGCATTACGTTCAGTTTTAACTGCGCGTGGTTATGTTGTGCATTTGGCGGAAACGGGTGAACAGGCACTTGATTTAGCAGCAGAACAACCACCGGATCTTGTTATTCTTGACTTATCATTGCCTGGCATTGGCGGGTTAGACGTTTGCCGCGAGTTGCGGGAATGGTATCACGGACCGATATTAATTCTATCAGTTCGAGGCAGAGATATTGATAAGGTAGCGGCACTTGATTTGGGTGCAGATGATTATTTAACAAAGCCTTTTTCCACCAGCGAACTTCTTGCGCGCATCCGAGCCTTGCTTCGTCGTGTTAATAATCGTAGCACAGCACCCAAGGTTATTCATTTCGGTGATGTCGATATTGACCTGACTCGTCGCATCGTCACTCGCGCCGGTGAATATATCACATTGACGCCATTAGAATATGGCATCCTTGCATATTTGGCACGAAATGCTAATTGTGTTGTCACTTCCAATCAACTTATTGATGAAGTATGGGGAGATGACGCACCTGGCGATACCCAGGCACTACGCGTTCATATCAGTCATTTGCGCAAAAAAATAGAAAAAGACCCGACAGTGCCGCAATACTTGCTTACCGAACCCGGCGTTGGGTTTCGTTTGTCAATTGAGTAAACTTCAAATCTTCACAAAATCTTTACACCTTGCTATCTTTGGCTTCACGCTCATTTAACACTGCAGCGGTATATTCCTTATATAAACTCATTTATTTGAGGAGGTTGACCGATGTATGATGTTCTTATTATATGTGGTGTTGCATTGATTTTCTGGTTATTTGCACGCTATGCAGCATTTATAGAAAAAGTGTAGATATAATGATAGCTTGCATAATTTGGATTATTATTGCTTTAGTTGTTTTGTGGTGTGGTCTTCCTACACCTGATATGTTTCGACATAATGAAGGCATTGTTTTATATTACCTTTGCTGGATTCCTGCTGTTATTTTAATGTTCTTAATCCATTTCCACTTAATGCCAATTTTTAGTTCAACTGTTTTGGAAATAAGAGAGGATTATTTAATTGGCAGTTTCTTTATTGTTATCTTTGTTTTACGAGTTTTTAATCTAAGGAGAAAAATATGACAACTGAATATGTAATTATCGGCGTCATTACGTTAGGGATATTTATATATCTCGGTTATGCGCTAATCAGACCGGAAAAGCTTTAAAGGGAGGAATTAGAAATGGGATTTATTCAATTAATATTATTGGTAATAATCATTATTGTGGTGACACCTCTAATAGGCGGATATATGGTGCGGGTATTTGCAGGAGAAAAAACTTGGCTTGACCCTGTTTTACGTCCTCTGGAGCGAATTATCTATCAGTTTTGCGGCATTAACCCGCAACGCGAGATGCGCTGGACATCCTATACACTGGCTATGCTGGGATTTAGTACTGTCTCTGTTATATTGTTATTTCTGATATTGCGATTACAAGGGATACTGCCGTTAAATCCTCAACATTTGCCAGGATTGCGACCAGACCTGGCCTTTAATACTGCTGTTAGTTTTGTCACTAATACCAATTGGCAGTCTTACATTGGCGAACAAACGATGAGTTATTTCAGCCAGATGGTTGGACTTGCCTGGCAAAATTTTGTATCTGCTGCTACTGGAATCGCAATTGCAATGGCGTTGATTCGTGGTCTTACACGACATTCTGTTGAAGAAGTTGGCAATTACTGGGTAGACTTAACTCGCAGTATATTATGGGTATTATTGCCGTTATCATTGGTGTTTGCATTAGTGCTGGTATCGCAAGGTGTTATACAAAACTTTATGCCATATATAAATACAGTTACTATGGAAGGTGCGCATCAGATAATACCGCAGGGACCAGTTGCCTCGCAGGAAGCCATTAAAATGATAGGTACAAATGGCGGTGGATTTTTCAATGCAAACTCAGCACATCCTTATGAAAATCCTACACCATTAACAAACTTTTTACAGATGTTGGCGATTTTTATTATACCTGCCGGATTAACATATACATTTGGACGATTTGCTAAAGCATCGCAGCAAGGCTGGGTGCTTTTTAGTGCCATGATGGTTCTTTTCCTGGCTGGATTTGCTGTCATTAATGGTTTTGAACAAGCCGGAAATCCTATGTTGACAAAACTTGGCGTTGATCAAACAGCAACAGCATTTCAGGCAGGTGGCAACATGGAAGGTAAAGAAGTTCGTTTTGGGATATCATCTTCGACACTTTTTGCTGCAATTACAACTGATGCGTCATGCGGTGCTGTCAACAGTATGCATGATAGTTATACTCCGCTTGCTGGCGGCATGGCAATGTTGAACATTGCTCTGGGAGAAATAGTCTTCGGTGGTGTCGGTGCCGGCTTTGTTGGTATTATCATCTTTGCATTGTTAGCGGTATTTATAGCTGGTTTGATGGTGGGACGCACACCTGAATATTTAGGCAAAAAAGTAGAAGCCAAAGAAATGAAACTGGCGATGTTGTATATATTAATTAGTGCTATTGGTATTCTGGGTTTAAGTGCCATTGCTGTAATGACTCAGGCTGGTCGTGCAGGATTATTGAATAGTGGTCCGCATGGATTGTCTGAGATTTTGTATACATTTACCTCGGCTATCGGAAATAATGGTAGTGCTTTTGCTGGTATAAATGCGAATACGCCTTTTTATAATATTTCAATAGGCTTAGCGATGCTTATCGGACGTTTTCTTACCATTATTCCGTTGATGGCCATTGCCGGTAGTTTGGTGAGTAAAAAAACTGTGCCAGCTACAAATGGAACATTTCCAACTACGGGTGGCATGTTTGTTGGCCTGTTGGTGGGTGTAATTCTTATTGTTGGAGCACTGACATTTTTCCCTACTTATGCTCTCGGTCCGATTGTAGAGCATTTCCTGATGCATGCAGGACGACTTTGGTAAAAAGGAGAGATTATTATGCCAGATAAAATTTTACATGAATCATCTGCAGAATCACCATCGAAATCGCGGGTTCATAGCCGTAAAGGTTCTTCAGCACATTTAGTATTACAGGCAATTCGAGCATCATTTATCAAACTTAACCCGCGGACATTGATGCATAATCCGGTGATGTTCGTCGTTGAAATCGGATCTGTTATCAGCACATATTATGCTGTAGCGTCATCAATAACTGGCAGCAGTGAATGCGGATTTTTATGGCAGATTGCAGCCTGGCTGTGGTTTACGGTGCTGTTTGCCAATTTTGCTGAAGCTATGGCGGAAGGCAGAGGAAAAGCCCAGGCAGATTCGCTGCGCAAGATGAAGACAGATACGATGGCAAACCTGGTTGCAGATGGTGGAATAACGCAAATCATTGCTTCACAACTAAAAAAGGGTGATGTCGTTTGCGTTTCAACCGGTGAAATTATTCCGGGTGATGGAGAAGTGATAGAAGGAATTGCATCGGTAGATGAATCGGCAATTACCGGAGAATCTGCACCGGTAATTCGTGAGAGTGGCGGCGACCGCAGCGCGGTAACTGGTGGTACTAAAGTTCTGTCTGACCAGATTAAAGTACAAATCACTTCTGAACCAGGTAAAACTTTCCTTGACCGGATGATTAATTTAGTAGAAGGTGCTTCCCGGCAAAAGACCCCAAATGAAATTGCACTGGATATTTTATTAATTGGTTTGACAATCATCTTTCTGCTGGTAGTTGTAACATTGCAGCCTTTTGCTATTTATTCGGGTAGCCCGGTGCCAATATCAGTTCTCATAGCCTTACTGGTTTGTCTTATACCAACCACTATTGGTGGTTTACTATCTGCAATTGGCATCGCTGGAATGGACCGACTGGTACAGCATAATGTGTTGGCAATGTCCGGACGCGCAGTAGAGGCAGCCGGGGATGTGGATACACTTTTGCTTGATAAAACAGGAACAATCACATTAGGTAATCGACAGGCGGCGGAATTTTTACCGGTAGCTGGAATTACCGAACACGACCTGGCTGATGCAGCACAATTAGCATCATTAAGCGATGAAACTCCAGAAGGAAGATCTATTGTTGTTTTGGCGAAACAATTCGGATTCCGCGACCGTCATCTTACTCATGAAGATGCGCTTTTTGTACCTTTCACTGCTATTACCCGTATGAGCGGCATAGATTGGCAGGGACAAAAAATTCGCAAAGGAGCTACTGATGCTGTTATAAACTGGGTTCGCGAACAAGGCGGGATAATTCCACCCGAGTTGGATAGCCAGGTAAAACGTGTATCAATGGCAGGCGGTACTCCATTAGTAGTAGCGCGCAATAACCAGGTTCTGGGAGTAATTCATCTTAAAGATATAGTGAAAGGCGGTATTCGCGAACGTTTTGACCAGTTGCGGTCGATGGGTATTCGTACTGTAATGATAACCGGTGATAACCCGTTGACGGCATCAGTGATTGCAAAAGAGGCGGGAGTGGACGATTTCCTTGCGCAGGCAACGCCAGAGGCTAAAATGGAGCTTATTCGTAATGAACAGCGACTTGGAAAACTGGTGGCGATGGCAGGAGATGGCACCAATGATGCTCCGGCGCTGGCACAAGCTGATGTTGGGGTAGCGATGAATACTGGCACCATAGCAGCGAAGGAAGCAGGGAATATGATCGACCTTGATTCTAATCCGACCAAGCTTATTGAGATTGTTGAAATTGGAAAACAATTATTAATGACACGAGGTTCACTGACTACTTTCAGTATTGCCAATGATATCGCCAAATATTTTGCGATTATTCCGGCGATTTTCATGGTTGCTTATCCGGTATTACAGGCATTGAATGTCATGCATTTGCATTCTCCGCAGAGTGCAATTTTATCTGCTGTTATATTCAATGCTTTGATTATTGTTGCATTAATACCGTTAGCGTTAAAAGGCGTTGAATATCATCCTGTGGGTGCGGCGACTCTACTGCAGCGAAATTTACTGGTGTATGGTCTGGGTGGTATCCTGGTGCCATTTATTGGAATTAAGTTGATTGATGTCATTCTGGTGACATTTCATTTGGTATAATAAAGGAGAGATAATATGTCTCGATATTTTATGACGGCCCTACGTGTGTCTATCTTTACAATATTGTTAACAGGAGCAATTTACCCGCTGCTGGTATGGGGATTTTCACAATTGTTATTCCCAGAAAAGGCTCGCGGCAGTATGATATACAATGGTGAGAATATATGCGGTTCATCTCTGATAGGACAGTCATTCACCAAACCTGAATATTTTCATTCGCGTCTATCAGCGGCAGGCAGCGGATATGATGCATTATCTTCTGGTGGTTCTAATTTAGGACCTACCAGTAAAGCACTGATATCACGAGTCACTGATGATGTGGAAAAGATGAGAAAAGAATATAATAATTTACCAGCCGTTCCTGTTGATATGGTAACAGCTTCCGGCAGCGGTCTGGATCCGGATATTACCATTGCCAACGCTTATGTTCAGATGCCTCGTGTTGCCAAGGCACGCGGGATTGATGAACTAAAGGTGCGAACTCTGATAGAACAGCAAATTATTTTACGGCAATGGGGAATTTTTGGTGAGCCACGCGTAAATGTATTGTCACTTAACCGTGCGTTAGATGAGGGTAAATGAGCGATCAGGTAATAACACAGACTGTTAAACAACGAGGGAAGCATAAGATATTTCTTGGCTATGCTCCAGGTGTAGGAAAAACTTATACCATGTTGGCTGAAGCTCGCCGGCGCGTCAGCCGTGGGGAAGACGTCGTCATCGGTATTGTTGAAACGCATGGACGCACTGAAACTGCGAAAATGACTGAAGGCCTTGAGCAGATCCCGCGAAAAATACTTGAGTATCGCGGCAGTACTTTTGAAGAGATGGATACTGCCGCGGTGATCGAACGAAAACCGGAATGGGTACTCGTTGATGAATTGGCGCATACTAATATTCCTGGTACTCAACATGCCAAGCGTTGGCAGAGTGTTTTGGAAATTATTGACGCCGGTATAAATGTTATTTCTACTGTTAATGTCCAGCATTTTGAAAGTTTAAATGATACAGTAAAAGAAATAACCGGTGTTCTTGTACGTGAAACGCTTCCTGATTCTATAATAGACACTGCATACGAGGTTGTATTAATTGACCTTACTCCCTCTGCTTTGCTGAATCGTTTAAAACGTGGTGATATCTATGCCTTAGCAAAAGTGCCTACTGCGCTGAATAATTTTTTCCGTCAGGGTAATCTAAGTGCACTCCGCGAGTTAGCCTTGCGGAAAACAGCGGAAGAAGTTGATGAGCAGATGCGCGAATATATGGATCAACAGTGCATTGGCGAATCATGGCGAACTAACGAACGATTAATGATATGTATCACCCCCAACATGGAATCAGCAAAACTTATCCGGCGAGGATATACTATCGCACGACGATTTAATGCTGTATTTTGGGTTGTTTATGTCCGTATACCAGGTTCATTGCTACCAGCAAAAGAAGAGTCGGCTCTTCAGGAATTATCAGAACTAACCCGCAATCTCGGTGGCGAAATGATTGAATTGGAAGGCGAATTAATTGCCAAGGCAATAGTTCGCTTTGCTCGCGAGCATCAGGTTACTTATATTGTAATCGGCCAATCAATTCAAAGCCGCCTGGAAGAAATAGTGCGTGGCAACATCATTACCCGTATAATGCGTGAAACAAATAATATTGACGTATTGGTAGTAGCGGAATTTGAAGAAAATAAATGCTGATATTAAGATGATATCATTAATCTACTTCTCATCCGCCATTTTCTCCCCATTATTCATGATAGCCCGCAAACCAAACACAATGAATATTGGCAGTATTGCGCTGGCGGGGTAATTGTAGCGATGCTGCACTTCTACCAGCAGGTGGCAGGCGGTGAAGCAACAGACTACGATTGATAAAAACAGCAGTGAACTGGACGTTTCTATCGCGGTTAATGACTTGATCCATCGGGTGCCGATAATAGCCATTATAGTTACCAGCAGGTTGGTGAAAAATGGCAAGATGAGAAAAAGTGGACGGATATCTATAAACCCTGGGTAAAGTTGTTTGTTGTCATCGTAAAGGTAAGAATAGTAATTCGCTTCCGGGCTCCAGAAAATTCCTGTTTTAATTAAAAAGAGCGGAATGTTTTGTATTCCTTGTGCGTATATTCGTTGAAAAGCGTACCCTCTTAGTATATCCTGTATCTTCTGAGCGTCAAATACCGGCATATCTTGTTCAACCTTCGCCAGCAGCAGTGAATCTTTTGTATTCCATCTGCCTAATGAATTAAGGTTAAACCCTACATTTAGGGAATGTCCCAACGGCATACGGGCAATACGGGTTTGAATAATAATATCTATCCCCATAGCAATGCCGCGCGATACCAATGCATAACTGAAAAGCAGCAATATAAAAGAAATAAAACCAGATAATATAAGCAGTCGGTTTGTTTTTAAAATGCGCTGCTGCCATAAAGTGATGATGAGGAATGCTGCCCCTGCTGCCAGCAGTACCAGTCCGTATGGACGGACAGCATTGCAAAGAGAGAATAGCGCGCCTGCACCGCATAAAATGCCAAATTGTTGCGGAGAGAATTGGACAAGTTTCTGATAGTCAACAGCAGTAAATACCAGCAACGCGAGCAGCATCAGCATGACAAACAGCGGTTCAGTTATTACCAATGGGGCAGTGATAATATGTGATGGCCATAAAGCCCAGATGAATCCTGCAACAATGGCATATTGCTCGTTAAAATATCTTCGTGCTAATAAATAAAATAGTCCGATACTAATGCAGGTGAATAAAGTATTTACCCACAGGGATACCATAATATCTGAACCAAAAAGTCGGTAAAACTGTGCCAATACCAGCGGATAACCGATGGTATGCGGAAATAATGCGACATAATGTGCGGCATAAGCACGACCAATCGCTAAAGATGCAGCCATGTTGTGATAAAACAGGGAGTCACTGACAGGGGTTACCTTTATCGCATACATTAAAAATATTCGTGGAACTGCACATGATAAAACCATGATTGGAACTGCCCATCTGGATATAGGTGAATTGAAATATTTCTGAAGTGAATGAAAAATATTTTCTTTGTATTTATAACAAAGAAAAATGATTAGCAATGTTACAGCCAGCATTGCAAGATAAGTGAGATTGAATAAACCAATGATATTTGATACTGCCACAATGAAAAATGTTATTACTATACATAGATTAATAACAGCAGGCAGCCAGTTGCGTTGATAATTCATGATAATAATAATAACAAATTTAAACAGTTCCTGTCCAAGCGATAACCGATAATATTACCTTTGAAATTGGTGTTATTGATAAAATATTTAAAGTATATTTTGGTTTTATGTTTGTACTTTTATGATTGATTGTATATAAAAAGTTTAGAGAAATGAAATGTAGAGTATTGAATTCATGGTAGGTAAAATAGTATAATCTATCACTGCGAGGAAATGATGTCTAAAGGTAAATGTCTCGGTAAAGATAAAAAGCTGATTTTAGTCGTTGATGACGAACATGTTGTTCGCGAGACGGTGCGGCTAATGCTGGAAGATTTAGGTTACAATGTAATTACAGCTAATGACGGAGAAGATGGAGTACGGGTATATAGAGAAAACGCACAGAAAATATCGCTGGTATTAATGGATATGGTAATGCCAAATCTGAATGGAGTTGAAGCATTTTATAAAATCGTAACAATTAATCCGGAAGCGAAAGTTATCCTTGCCAGTGGATTCAGTACTTTTGATGAAAAAATAATGGAACACATGTATGTAAGTGGTCTTAAATTGTTTATGAAAAAACCATACCTGCAATATGAATTGGGTCGTGCACTATCAGGTGTGTTGAAGAACTAATCAAGTATTTAAATTAAATGTATAAATCACGAGTTCAAAGTTTCCTTCTTGTATTTTGAATTGCAATCGGAGTTAGAATACAGCAGATTAATCGTGCCAGCAGGTAGAATTATTTCTTTTTTAACTCAAATTCCTTGCTAGTTCTTATCTTTTTCTGATAAAATTGACCCGCCGGGGTGTGGCTTGGCCGGCCAACCGGTTTACGGTCTATTATTTAGGGGTATGTTGGTCACATAATCCTGTTTACCGTAAGATGAGTGATATTGAACCTGTTCTTTCATAGGGGCAGGTTTTTCGTTCGTATTGGCTTATTATTAAAATTATTTGCTGCTGTAATTGCGAGGGTATATTCCGGCAGTACTATTGGAGCACAAGCATGAGTGCAGAAGGTTTCCCTGCTCAGGGACTATACGATTCGCGCTTTGAACACGACGCCTGTGGCGTCGGTTTTGTTGTTAATATTAAAGGTAGTCGCAGTCATAAAATAATCGAACAGGCATTAACTGTATTGATAAATATCGATCATCGTGGTGCCCGCGGTTGTGAGCCAGATACCGGCGACGGTGCTGGAATATTGTTGCAGATTCCTCATAAATTTTTTATAAAAAATGCCGGGTGTAAATTGCCTGCTGTTGGTGAATATGGCGTTGGTATGATCTTTATGCCGCTTGATCCGAAACAGCGCGCAGCATGTAAAAAACATGTTGAAGATATTGTAGCTGAAGAAGGTCAAACAGTACTGGGTTGGCGTGAAGTGCCAACCTGGAATGGCAATATTGGTGCTTCCGCATTAAAGTGCGAACCGTATATGATGCAGCTATTCATTGGAAAGTCTGCAAATATTACAGATGAGATGGCATTTGAACGCAAATTGTATGTAATCCGCAAACGGTCGGAAGATGATATCAGATTTGGCAAAAAGTTCGCAGGTGGCGATGTATTTTATTTTACCAGCTTATCTTGTCGTACCATCGTTTACAAGGGTATGCTTACCCCACAGCAAGTTGGCACTTATTTTCCCGAATTGCACGATGAAGATTTAGATACTGCTATCGCTTTAGTTCACTCCCGATTTTCTACTAATACCTTCCCCAGTTGGGAACGCGCACATCCAAATAGATACCTGATTCATAATGGCGAAATCAACACGATTCGCGGTAATGTGAACTGGATGCGAACCCGCGAGTCCATGTATGAATCAAAAACATTCGGCGATGACTTGAAAAAAGTGTTGCCGGTTGTTCATGAAGATGGTTCTGACTCGGCGATGTTTGATAACGCATTGGAGTTCATGCATCTTGCCGGGCGGCCTTTGCCTCTTGCTATGATGATGATGATTCCGGAACCGTGGCAAAATCACGAAGGGATGAGCAAAGAGCGCAAAGCGTTTTACGAATATCACAGTTGTTTGATGGAACCATGGGATGGCCCGGCATCTATCGCATTCACCGATGGAACCATGGTTGGCGCGGTTTTAGACCGAAATGGTCTTCGTCCGTCCCGCTATTATGTATTGAAAGATGATGTAGTAGTAATGGCGTCAGAAGTAGGCGTGCTGGATATTCCCAATGACATGGTTGAATATAAAGGACGTTTGAAACCAGGTTGCATGTTATTAATTGATACTGCCGAAGGCCGTATTATTGACGATGAAGAAATAAAAGCAAAATATGCGAATGAAAAGCCTTATGGTGAATGGCTGGAAAAATATTTAATTTCACTTGATGAATTGCCAGACCCACCGACAATACACGCGCCAGACCATGACAATGTGCTGCAGCGTCAACAGGTTTTTGGTTTCAGCTATGAAGATATCAGACAAATACTTATCCCAATGGCGAGTGACGGCGTTGAACCGGTTGGCGCGATGGGCATTGACTCACCGCTGGCTGTTTTGGCAAATGAGCCGCAGTTGCTATTTAATTACTTCAAGCAACTATTTGCCCAGGTGACAAACCCGCCAATCGACGGTATTCGCGAGTTAATCGTTACTGCTACCAACACGCTGATAGGTTCAGAAGGCAACCTGCTGCATCCAGAACCGATGAATTGCCGCCAGGTTGAAGTGAAATCTCCGGTATTAACAAATGAAGAATTAGAAAAACTGCGTCACATCGACAAGCCTGGTTTTGCATCTATAACAATACCAATTCTGTATGATGTTAATGGCGGCGGAAAGTCATTGGAAGCGGCACTTGATGGTATTTTTACTGCAGTCGATGAAGCTATTGCAAACGGCACTAACATTATCATTCTCTCAGATAGAAATGTATCAGCAGAAAAAGCCCCGATTCCATCATTACTGGCAACTGCCGGCCTGCATCATCATTTAATCCGCACCGGTAAACGTACCCACGTTGGATTAGTAGTTGAAAGCGGCGAACCACGCGAAGTTCATCATTTCGCCTTGTTGATAGGATACGGTGCCAGTGCGGTTAACCCGTATATGGTATATGAATCCATTGATGATATGATTCGTAATGGAATATTGAAAACCACAAAATATGAAAAAGGTGTTTATAATTACAGCAAAGCTGCGGTAAAAGGCATTTCAAAAACAATGACTAAAATGGGCATCAGCACTATTCAAAGTTATTGCGGAGCACAAATATTCGAAGCGTTAGGTGTTAATAAAACTGTAATTGAAAAATATTTCACCCATACTCCATCACGCATAGGCGGTATTGGTCTGGATATTATAGCAGAGGAAGTACGCCGCCGTCACGTTCACGGTTTCCCAACCCGGTCTGCAATTTCTCCGCTCAGCGAAGGTGGTCATTACCAGTGGCGTGCAGACGGTGAAATCCACATGTATAATCCTGAATCTATTTACGTGTTCCAGACTGCGGTACGGAATGGCGATTATGGGTTATTTAAAAAGTTTGCTAAGATGATGGATGAACCAGGCAGCCGTCCTATTAATCTGCGCGGTTTGATGAAATTTAAAAAGAGCAATCCTATTCCTATCGACGAAGTAGAATCTGTAGAATCAATTTGCAAGCGGTTTAAGACCGGCGCAATGTCTTATGGTTCTATCAGCCAGGAAGCCCATGAATCATTGGCAATTGCAATGAACAGGATTGGCGGGAAGAGCAATACCGGTGAAGGTGGCGAGAATCCCAGCCGGTTTATTCCAGATGCGAATGGCGATTCCAGATGCAGTGCTATTAAGCAAGTTGCATCTGGGCGTTTCGGAGTTACTCTTGAATACCTGGTAAATGCTAAAGAAATCCAGATAAAAATGGCACAGGGAGCAAAACCGGGCGAAGGCGGACAATTGCCAGGCGCGAAGGTTTACCCCTGGGTTGCAAAAACAAGATATACCACCCCTGGTGTTGGACTTATTTCACCACCACCGCACCATGATATTTACTCAATCGAAGACTTGGCAGAGTTAATTCATGACCTGAAAAATGCAAACCGCGACGCACGCATATCCGTGAAATTAGTAGCAGAAGTTGGCGTCGGTACCATCGCCGCTGGTGTGGCGAAGGGGCATGCGGATGTTATTTTAATATCGGGTTATGATGGTGGTACCGGTTCATCACCGCGTTCATCCATCCGCCATGCTGGTCTGCCATGGGAACTCGGGCTTGCTGATACTCATCAAACCCTGGTGCTGAATAATTTGCGTGACCGTGTGGTGTTAGAGACTGACGGAAAATTAATGACCGGCCGTGATGTGGTTATTGCCGCGCTGCTGGGTGCTGAGGAATATGGTTTTGCGACTTTGCCATTGATAGCATTGGGTTGTGTCATGATGCGCGTCTGCTCGTTGGATACTTGTCCGGTAGGTGTTGCAACACAAAATAAAGAACTGCGCAAGTGTTTCAAAGGCGACCCGCAGCATGTTGTGAATATGATGTATTACATAGCACAAAGTGCTCGTGAAATTATGGCAGAACTCGGATTCCGCACCATTAATGAAATGATTGGCCGTTCCGACTTGTTGGAATTAACAGATGCATTAGAACACTGGAAAGCAAATACAGTTAATTTAGATGCTATTTTGTATCGTCCAGAAGAATCCGACGAAGTCGGCGTTTGCTGTATGGTTCCGCAGGAACATGGCATTGAAAACTCATTGGATGTGAAGAAACTGCTTGATATTTGTAAGCCTGCTATTGAAAATGGTGAAAAAGTCAGAGCTGAATTGAATATCAGCAATGTGAACCGCGTGGTAGGTACTATCACCGGCAGTGAAATCGCCAGGAAATATGGCCGCGAAGGGTTGCCGGAAGATACCATTCAAATTAAGTTTAATGGTTCAGCCGGTCAGAGTTTCGGTGCATTTATACCGAAAGGCATGACACTGGAACTGGAAGGCGATTCTAATGACTACATTGGCAAAGGGTTATCTGGTGGTAAGATAATCGTTTATCCACCGGCAGGAATTGTAGCTGAAGATAATATCGTAATAGGCAACGTTGCATTTTACGGTGCAACCAGCGGTGAGGCATATATTCGCGGTATCGCCGGTGAAAGATTCTGTGTTCGCAATTCTGGTGTTAATGCCGTCGTTGAGTCGGTTGGCGACCATGGATGCGAATATATGACTGGCGGTCGTGTAGCGGTTCTTGGTCCAACAGGTAGAAACTTTGCCGCCGGCATGTCTGGTGGTATAGCATATATATATGATAAAGATGGCACTTTCAGCAACCATTGCAATACCCAAATGGTAGAGATTGAAGGTCTGTTGCCAGATGATTTAGTAGAATTGAAAACCATGATAGAAAATCATCTGAAATATACTGGCAGTGATATAGCGAAAGCTATTCTTGATGATTGGAATAATACATCAACAAAATTTGTTCGGGTAATGCCGATTGACTATAAACGCATGTTGGCTGTCATGGACAAAATGCGTGAAGCAGGTCTGAGCGGTGATGACGCTGTAATGGCTGCTTTTGAGAACAACAAGCGTGACCTGTCACGTGTTGGTGGGAACTAATAACGGAGAATATGACCATGGCAAAACCAACCGGATTTTTAGAGTTTGAACGCGAAATACCGACGGACGAGTCACCGTTGGCGCGTGTTAATAATTGGGATGAATTTCACCATCATTTGCCGGAAGAAAAACTACTGAACCAGGCAGCCCGGTGTATGGATTGCGGTATCCCATTCTGCCACAGCGGCATTATGCTTGAAGGTATGACCAGCGGCTGTCCGTTGAATAATTTGATTCCAGAATGGAATGACCTTATTTATCGCGGCTTATGGAAAATGGCTATCGAAAGATTGCTGAAAACGAATAATTTCCCCGAGTTTACCGGACGGGTATGCCCTGCACCTTGTGAAGGCTCCTGTACTTTAGGGTTGAATAATCCGGCAGTGACAATCAAGAATATTGAAGTCAGCATTGTTGAACGAGCATTTGCAGAAGGTTGGATCAAACCGAACCTTCCGCAGTTGCGTACTGGGAAGAAAGTAGCTGTAGTTGGCAGCGGTCCTGCCGGTTTGGCAGCCGCAGATCAGTTGAATCAGGCTGGCCACACTGTAACGGTGTTTGAACGTGCTGATCGTATCGGCGGCTTGTTGATGTATGGTATTCCCAATATGAAGCTGGATAAGCAGGCTGTCGTTCAGCGTCGTGTTGATATCATGGCAGCAGAAGGCATTACTTTCCGCACCAGCACAGAAGTCGGTAAAGATTATCCTTCAGAATTATTATTAAAAGAATTTGATGCCGTGGTTTTGTGTGGCGGTGCTACCAAGCCTCGCGACCTGAAAATTGAAGGCAGAGATTTGAATGGCATATATTTTGCCGTTGATTTCTTATCGCAAAACACTAAATGCCTGTTGGATGATGGTGGTGAACAGGTAAGAGCAGATGGCAAAGATGTTATAATCATCGGCGGCGGCGATACCGGTACCGACTGTGTAGCAACTTCATTACGTCATGGCTGCAAATCGCAAATTCAATTTGAAATAATGCCAATGCCGTCGTTAGAACGAACCAGTGACAACCCGTGGCCGCAATGGCCGCGCACCCTGAAGGTTGATTACGGTCAGGAAGAATCTATTGCAGAATATGGTCGCGACCCGCGTGAATATTGTATCACCACGAAGAAATTTATTGGCGATGAGAATGGCAATGTGAAAGAACTTCATACCATGCGCGTAGAATGGATGAAAGATGACAACGGCAGGTTATACCCGCGTGAAATTCGCGGCTCTGAACAGGTTTGGCCGGCACAGTTAGTGCTGATTGCAATGGGTTTCCTGGGACCGGAAGATAAAGTGTTAATCGATCTTGGCGTTACCCGCGACCAGCGCAGCAATGCCCAGGCAAATTATGGCGAATACTCAACTAATGTACCGGGTGTATTTGCCGCTGGTGATATGCGTCGCGGACAAAGTCTGGTAGTATGGGCAATTCGCGAAGGCAGGGACGCCGCCCGTGAAGTAGATAAATATCTGATGGGAAGCAGTGAACTTTAAGATAAAAAAGTAAAAGCCGGGATTAATATTCCCGGCTTTTTTTTACAATGCTTTATAACATAGTCGTGAATAGATTGTGAATTATATTGCCTTATTTTATTCCAGCCCGTTCCCGTATCTTCATGATATCTTCTTCGCTTACTTGTTTTTCAAAACTGCGGAAACCGGCTAATTTAAAACCGTGTTTGGTGGCGAGTCGACCGATTTCTTTCACTTTTTCCAGTTCCAGTTCTTTGCCCAGGCTGTATGATTCATAACGGTTTTCTAAAGATAAAATCATTGTTTCTGCCATACAGGCATAACTGGTTTTTGGCGGGAAACCGAAGTTTAAGCCGAAATCTACATCGCCGGGGACGGCGACTACACCGCCTTCTATTACTAATACGTCGTTGCGTTCTTTTGCAACTCTTACCGACACGTCGCGAGGGCGTGAAACATCGCAAACCACTGCGCCTGGTTTCAGGTGCTGTGGGTGGATCACTGCGTCAACCGCAGAGGTAACGGTAATAATGATGTCTGCTTCTATTAAATCATTATCAGGGTCTGTAGATACAACAACTTTTGTACTGGGGATTTCATCAGCAACAGTTTGCAAGCGCGCGCTGTCTCGTCCCAGCAGTATCATTTTTGATACCCCGAAGTCTGCCAGCAATTGAGCGGAAACTCTGCCGATGCTGCCGGTTGCACCCATGACTGCCACCACACAATCCTGCGGATCAACACCCATCAGTTGCGCGCCTTTTCTTGCGCCTTCAATGGCGGTGAAACAGGTATAGCTGTTTCCTGTTGTAACTGCTATATCGACATTTTTCGCAACCGTAATGCCGCCATCTCCCGCTATAGAGGTATATGCGCCTAACCCGACAATCTTTGCTCCCAAATTTTGACATGCAAGAGCGGATGCGGTAATTTTTCCGGTTACAAAGTCCACTGGCAATTCCATGAATTGTCGAGGGGTAAGGGGGCAGCCAACAAACCAGCCTTCGGTTTCGATGCCAGTCGCTGATTTAACGCCGGTGATATGGCTGATATATTTAGGCTTCATATTTGACATGAGGAATTCGACAAATTTCTCCGGGAGAAAATTGGCGATAGGATATTTTCGCGCCACATCTTTACGAACAGATATTGGGTGAAGTAAAAAAGAAAAGTTTTGCATAACTGAGTAAAATATACCTTAAATTTAATTCATCTGGCAAATTTTTAATAACTACCTTAAATGATTGGATTTTCTTAATCAAATCTTAATCTTTTCTCCATATATAGTGTTTGACAACCGATAGCAATACTATATATAATCTTGTCGGCAACAGATGCAATGAATAGATTATATAAAGTTAAGTGTCTGGATGTTCTTATATCTATCTTTTTTCTTCATTTCATCTCGTCTATGTTTTGTCTTTCCATGTTTGTTATGCGTTAGGATTGTTAATTATTGGTTAAGAATAGGCAATGTTTTAATTAATTGTAAAATATTGTGTATTTTTTTAAAAAAGTACTTGAATTTTGTTTGAATGATGGTATAATCATTTCATACAGGCATAAAATGCCGCATTATCATCAAGGATGAAATCTCTAAAGGCAGAGTATACATTACTCGATGGGAGATTTAATGGGTGATATGATGTTAACGCCGCAGATGGCGTCGCTTGAAAAAGTCCTTGATGGTACAGTATCGAGAAACCGTGTGGTTGCAGATAATATTGCGAATGTTGAAACTCCCGGATATACCCGAAAGGAAGTATCTTTTGAGGATCAATTAAACAATATTATGAATCAAACAAATGGTATTTCAGACGACATGATTGCTGATATTCGCAATGTCACTCCTTCAGTTAACAACGACGAAAATGCTCCGCGGCGAGAAAATGGCAATAATGTAAATATAGAGCATGAAGTTGTTGAATTGGCGAAAAATTCAATGCAATTCGAAACCGCTGCCCAACTTTTAACCATGGAATTCCGTGGTGTCCGCAGTGCAATTTCTGAAGGCAGAAAGTAGGAGAAAATAAATGAATTCACTTGATATTTCTGCTTCCGGGATGACTGCTCAGCGGGTAAGGTTAGATCTTATTGCGAATAATATCGCGAATGCTGAAACTACTCGTGTAGCAGGTGGAAAACCTGGTGAAGCATACCAGCGCATAGTCGCAGTTTTTCAGGCTAATGAAGACGGTGGTGTAGATGTAAAAGATGTAGTTCAGGATCAGACTCCCGGTAAAATGGTTTATAATCCTGGTCATCCTGACGCATCAAAAGAAGGGTATGTTCAGATGCCAAATGTTAACGCTGTTACCGAAATGGTTGATATGGTGGTAGCATCCCGGGCATACGAAGCAAATGTAACAGCAATCAATGCATCAAAATCAATGACAAGAAAAGCTCTTGATATCGGCAAGGGTTAACAGGGGGTGAACAGTAATGAGAATAGGTAATTTTCCCCTTAATTCGTATTCACCGCAGACAATTAACAAACCTGCGGCAACAGACAATACGCCGACTGCTGTAAATGAACAGCAATCGGCAGGTTTTGGAGATCAGGTTACCCAGGCAATCGACAATGTTGATGCCTTGCAGAAAAACGCGTCTTCAATGGCCACCAAGGTCGCGGCAGGTAATACTGATGATACACATAAAGCAATTATCGCCATGGAACATTCTCTCATGGCTCTCGACTTTACAATTCAGGTACGCAACAAGACGCTTGAAGCGTATCAGGAAATAATGAAAACCCAAATGTAATTTTGCTTAAAATGAAGCACAACAACGCAAAAGCGGTGGTGCTTCAAGGATGAATAATAGCGGTAACCTCCCAATATATTTGCGTCAAAAGGTGATTATTTTATCACAATTGCTTCTTTATACTGGTTTTATACGGGAGTTATCGGATGCCGCAAAAAAATATTTTTTCAAGTTTATTTGAACATTGGGGAGCGTTGTCTTCACAGCAAAAGACAGCTTTTACTTTTTCTATTTTAATTCTCGGTGTTCTTATTGGCATAGTTGTTATGATGGCCAGTACTCCTAAATATTCCCAGGTATTTTCAAATTTATCTCCTGCCGATTCAAATGCAATTGTAACAAAATTAAAAGAAATGAAAGTTAATTACCGCCTGACAAATGGTGGTTCTACTGTTGAAGTTCCCAGCGAATCTGTTGACGAAACAAGAATGGCATTGGCCGGCGAAGGAGCAATGCCGGAAAGCGGAAGTCCGGGATTTGAACTTTTTGATAAACCGCAGGTTGGCCAATCAGAATTCGGTGAGAGATTAAATTATCGCCGGGCATTGCAAGGCGAATTAGCGCGTATAATTGCAAAATTAAAGTCTGTCCGTAGTGCAAATGTAATGCTTGCCATGCCGGAAAAACGCGCACTTGCCAATGATGACCAGCCAACATCAGCATCTATTTTAGTAACACTTCGTGAAAAATCACTCAATACAAATGAAGTGAAAGCTATTGTTAATCTTGTTTCATCTTCAGTTGAAGGTTTAAAACCTGAAAATGTTCGCGTAGTAGACCAATATGGAAATCTGTTAACAGAATTTGCTGATGTTAACGGATCCGGTGGCAGCGGTGATAACCGAATGCGGGTACAAAGATCGATAGAATCGCAAATTGAACAGCGTGTTCAGTCAATGCTTGATCGAGTTCTCGGTCCAAACAAATCAATGGTTCGTGCTTCAGCAAAGATTAACTTCAATCATAAAGTTGTTGAAAACGAAATATTCACTCCAAATCAGAATGCTGCCGGTCAAATTACCGGCGTTTTGGAAAACGAGCGTTCAACAGAAGAAACTTATGGGAATTCAACTGGCGGAATAGGTGGAGTTACCAGTATGCTCGCGCCAGGTGGTTTATTAGGTGGGGGAGGAAATAGTAAATCTGGTGGATATTCCCGCAAGGAAAAGAATGTAAATTACAAGATATCAAAACGGGTAGAAAAAGAAGATATTCCACCCGGACAAATAGATGATGTGACAATATCGCTGATGGTTGATAAAACAGTTACGCAGAAAATTGAAGATTTAAGGGCAAATGTCGCAGCTGTTGTAGGGGTAAATGTAGCCAAAGTTACAGCAACTTCAGTTGAGTTTGACCAGACATTCTCTAAAACGGAAGCAGAAGATGCACAAAAACAAGATCGTATGTCTATGATAATGATGGGTGTAAAATGGGGTGCCGGTATACTTGTGACAGTAATCTTCTTAGTTGTTTTGATGTCAATTTACCGTGCAACTCTCGCACCGGTACAGGGAAAATATTTACCGCCAGCAGAAATCAACTATGCTGAATTAACTAATAATTCCCAAACATATAATCAATTACCAAATTTTGTAACACCGGATGGACAGCCAACTGACGCGATGCAAAATATGTATAGTTCTCTTGGTATTCCGCAAAGCCAGTCTCGATTTTCCGATACTCAATTAGCTGAATTAGACCCTAAAAGGGTAGCGACTGTTATTAAAGGGATGTTATCTGATGAATAACAAGGCAGGGTGATAAATATGAATGATACCAGACCGGTAATGCCATTAACAAAAACACAGAAAATTGCCACTTTATTAGTAGCGTTGGGTGAAGAAAAAGCCGCCGCAGTTTTAGAAATATTATCTGCAGATGAAGTATCGCGTATCACTCATGACTTAATACATATAGATTCTATACCACAACATGCCAGAAGAGCGGTTTTGAGGGAGTTTCAGACTCGGGTAAACGCTGAAGAACGCAGAAATGCCGGCTTCACCTTTGCAAGACAGGTACTGGATAAGGCGTTGGGTGGTGAAAAAGCTGACGAGATAATCGGACAGGTTTCTTCCCGTCCGCATCAGGTTGATTTTATAAATAATCTGACACCGGATATGGCTGTTAAATTGTTGGATGGTGAACCCGCGCATATTGCGGCTATGCTGCTATTGAGTATGTCTGCCGAAAATGCCGCATCAACTTTAGATATGATGCCTGATGACAAGAAAATTGAAATAGCAAAAAAGGTCACTATCTTATCAGCACCTGGCATTGAAGCAATGTCGCAGTTAGACAAAGCATTTAAATCAAAAGCTGATAAAATGCGAAAAGATGGATTTATCAGTATTGAAGTAGAAAAGCCAGTAGTTAAACCTGTTGTAAATGTCGATGTGCCAATGCCGGAAACGCCGGAAACAGAACATCGGGTATCATTCTTTGATTTTATCCGTATCGACATGACTATTTTACGTCCCGCATTAAGCAATGTGAATATTAATGATATTTCAATTGCATTAATTGGGGCTGATGATGAATTAAAACGAAAGATAGTTTCAGCATTGCCGCTGTCTCGCCGTATGTCATTGCAGAGAAAGGCATCTGTTCGGCCATTAAGCGAGATAAACCAGGCACAAGAATCTGTTGCCAGCGCAGTGATGAATTATCTGTCATTCCGAAAAGAAGAAAGTGTGATAGCACGTTATGCAGTCGAAAGTCATTAGAAGTACTGAATATATAGGTGAGTGTTGGCAGCCGGTAAATCTTATATCAGAATCATCATACGATGAAGAGTGTGGAGTTTCTGTTGAGGATAAGGTCGCTGAAATAATTAATGCCGCACAACGGGAAGCTGATGCTATACGGGCATTGGCTGATTCTGATGGAGTAGAAATTCGCGAAAGAGCCAGAAAAGATGGATATGAAACTGGCATAAAACAAGCCGAAGATGAATATCGCGATATTGTAAGGAATATAGAGAATCTGGTCGTTGAAGTGAATAATGACCGTGATGCGTTTTATGAAAGTTCTGAACAAGAATTGCTAAATTTAGCGATTGCGATATCAGAGAAGATATTAACCCAGCAATTAAAAATGAATCCGGAAATGTTGCTGGATTTAACCCGCAATTGTTTGAAAAGATTACGGGAGAGAGACCAGGTAACAGTAGTTGTAAATCCACATGATATGCATATCTTTTTGAATAAAAAGAATGACTTGATATTAGAAGTTGATGGAGTTAAGGATTTACAGATACATGATGATAGAAGAATAGAGCGGGGTGGAGTTCAGATAGAAACCGTCAGTGGTACCTTAGATGCCAGACCGTCATCGCAATTGAATGTGGTTAAAAAGGCATTGCTTGATGCTGCGGAGGCGGAATACGATGGAAATGAAAACTCCTGATCTCTCAAAATTTATTGGAATAGTGCGCCGCCTGAATACAATTCAAATGAATGGCAAAGTTGTTCAAGTTGTTGGAATAGTTGTTGAATCAATGGGTCCGCAGGTAAGTATTGGTGAAATTTGTCATATTATTACCGGCAGAAATCGTCGTCCGGTACCTTCGCAGGTAGTTGGATTTCGTGAAAATCGCGTATTGTTAATGCCGCTTGCAGACGTCGAACAGATAGCTAATGGCAACGAAGTCGTCGGCACCGGTGCTTCAAGAACAGTAAAGGTTGGCATGGAATTGCTTGGACGTGTGCTGGACGGCTTGGGCAATCCGATTGATGGCAAGGGACCAATTTTTCCCGAGGCAGAATATCCTGTCTTTCAAACACCACCGCATCCACTGCAACGAAAATCTATTGAAACGCCATTGCGCTTTGGTGTGCGTGCAATTGATGGTATTTTAACCTGCGGCAAGGGACAGCGGGTGGGAATTTTTGCCGGTTCCGGTGTCGGAAAATCAACATTGTTAGGCATGATTGCCAGAACTTCCAGTGCAGATGTAAATGTCATTGGATTAATTGGCGAACGCGGACGGGAAGTACGGGAATTTATTGAAAAAAGACTTGGCGAGGAAGGAATGAAACGTTCAGTTGTTGTAGTTGCTACTTCAGACCAGCCGTCAATTCAACGTTTGCAAGGTGCAATGGTAGCCACTACTATTGCCGAGTTTTTTCGCGATCAGGGAATGGATGTAATGTTGACTATGGATTCGATAACACGTTTTGCCTGGGCACAGCGAGAGGTAGGCCTTGCTGTCGGTGAACCACCCACAACCCGCGGATATACCCCTTCTGTTTTTGCTGTACTGCCAAAACTGCTTGAACGTGCTGGCGCAGGGGATAGAGGAACGATTACAGGATTATATACTGTTTTGGTTGAAGGCGATGATATGAATGAACCGGTTGCAGATACAGTGCGCGGTATTCTGGATGGACATATTGTATTGTCACGCGCATTAGCGGCAAAAGGGCATTATCCAGCTATTGATATATTGCCTTCTGTCAGCAGATTGATGCCGGATCTGGTATCACAGGAACACATGAAGTCAGCGACATGGATGCGTGAAATATTGGCTACTTACCGACAATCAGAAGATTTAATATCCATTGGAGCTTATGCCCATGGCAGCAACCCGCGCATTGATGCTGCAATATTGAATATTGATAGAGTGAATGACTTTCTTGTTCAACCACCGCATGAAAGATCTGATTGGGAAGAAACGGAATCATACCTGTTAAATATGGCAAATGTGAATGAACGGCAGGTTAGCCAGTTATGAGAAAATTCGCATTTAGATTACAGGTAGTATTAGACCATCGTCGCGAGGAAGAAGAAAAGCAATTGCGAATATTAGCTGCGGTTCAAAATGAAAAGTGGCGTAAAGAACAAGAAATATCGCAACAGGATGAGATACGCCTTCTGCATTTGCAAATTATGTCAGATTTTCAAAAAGATCCATTTGACCCTCGTGAAATGGTAGACATGCATAATAGACTGGATGCTATAAACGATGATTTTTTCGGGTTGCAATGTGAATTGACGGAAATTGAAAATAAACTGCAAAAGCAGCAGCAAAAAGTATTGGAATCAATGCGGGCGCGGAAGGTGTTGGATCAACTGCGCGATAAACAGATGACATTGTATCAGCATGAAGTGGCGCGTGAGGAATTGCAGATTATGGAAGAGGCTGTAAATCCGCGAATATCGCGCGAGGCTATGGAACGGGCAAGAAATCAGACGGAGATATAAAATATGGATTCACCAGTACCAGCGAATTTGAATAGCGTATTACAACGCATTTCTGAAATAGAAGCTAAAATAAAGTCGGTTGATTCTACCGGTCAAAACGAAGGGTTGAATTTGACTGAGTTTGCCCAAGTTATGCAACAGAATATTACTTCAGCACCACCATCACATCAGGTGCGTAATATGCGAAATATACCGGTGGCAAATATACGCGATATGATTAAGAAAGCTGCCAAAGAAAATAATTTGCGTCCTGAATTGCTGGAAGCTGTCGTTCAAGTTGAATCAGGATATAATCCTGATGCAGTCAGCAGTAAAGGTGCAGAAGGATTGATGCAGTTAATGCCTAATACGGCAAATGCTTTGGGGGTATCAGACCCGTTTGACCCCGAACAGAATTTGATGGGTGGAGCAAAATACCTTCGCCAGCAATTAGATAGATTCAACGGTGACGAGAAAAAGGCATTGGCAGCATATAACGCAGGTCCGGGTGCGGTTTTGCGCTTTAATGGTGTCCCACCGTATCCAGAAACACAGAATTATGTGAATAAGATAATGTCATTTGCGGGACCAGAAGTTGAATAGCTGTTTTAATTGCTTGCATAAAGTTGTTTTATGTTGTTTTTCTTGATGAATATTTAATCTATTTAGCCGTTTTTTAGCTATTATTTTCACCTTCTATTTGATAAAATATGCAGAATGTAGTCAGGTAGGAGGTTGCGATGTCTTCGATGAATGACAATAATAAGTGTAATTTAACTGATTCAGATTCGAGCAATATCGACAATAAGTTTAGTGCATTATTTGAGTCAATGGCTGAGGGTGTGGCAATACACGAACTAATTAATGATGAAAACGGAAATGCTGTAGAATATAGAATAATTGATATTAATCCTGCCTATGAATTGCATACTGGTGTCAAAAGAAACGAAGCAATAGGCAAACTAAGCTGTGACGCGTATAAAACTGATCAACCCCCATACTTTGATTTATTTGCTGGTGTTGCAAAAAATGGAAAAGCAGTCTCCTTTGAAACTTACTTTCCGCCCATGGATAAATTTTTCCGCATTACGGTTGTAAAACCCTCTGATAATCAGTTTGCCACAATTTTTCATGACATTTCTGAATTAATTAAGCGGGAACGGGAATTGAAGGATAAAAAAGATGAACTTGAAAATTTCTTTAATATCTCTATAAATATGCTGTGTATCGCTAATTACAAAGGTTATTACACCAAGATTAACAGAAAGTGGCAAGAAGTTACCGGTTACAGCATAGAAGAGCTATTAGCAGCTCCTTTTACAGATTTCCTATATCCAGATGATATAGCAGGTGCGCAATGTGCCATGGATGAATTATCTGCCGGTCGTCCTCTGGTTAATTTTAAAAATAGATTTCGCTGCAAGGATGGACATTATATCTGGCTTGAATGGAACGCAAACTCGACTGAAGATAAGAAAATATTTGCTGCCGCTCAGGATATTACAGAAAAAATTAAACATGAAGAAGAACAGAAATTAAACGAAGAACGATTGGCAGCATTATTGAAATTAAATCAACAAATTGATATGCAGGTTTTTGATATTGCGAAATATGCTTTGGAAGAAGTTGTTAAATTATCACGCAGCCAAATCGGTTATATTGCAATGGTAAATGAAGAAGAAAACACCTTGAATATGCTTAGCTGGTCGCATCAGGCAATGGCTGAATGCAGAGTACCAAAT
>Ga0194053_10000416_pt1 | contig 32576 bp, 22 predicted proteins | sample SepL228m_MetaG_FD_161684 | JGI IMG/M metagenome (GOLD analysis project Ga0194053, IMG submission 161684) | Anoxic zone freshwater microbial communities from boreal shield lake in IISD Experimental Lakes Area, Ontario, Canada - Sep2016-L227-8m | ecosystem: Environmental > Aquatic > Freshwater >... | reverse complement strand
TGATGGGGGGGGGCTATTTCGCGGCTAGTTTCTGGGGCTTGGCGGGAGGCTTTTCGGGTGCCGGGGCGCGTTGAGTGAAGAGAGTGATGCCTTTGAGCAGGTCCATGGCGCGCTCGAGTTGCGCATCGTGGGTCTTGGCGAGCCGCTCGCGATCTTTTTCTTCCAGGCTTTCCATCCCGCCGGGCGTGTGCTTGAGCTGAACCTGGTGTTCTTCCTCTTCCGTGATCGGCACCACGATGTCTGGTGTGATGCCTTCTTCATGGATGACCTTGTGACTCGGGGTGTAATACTTGGCCGTGGTCAGCCTGAGCGCGGGAACGCCGTCGGGCAGCGGCGCCAGCGGTATGATGCTTTGCACCGACCCTTTGCCAAACGTCTTCTCGCCCAGGATGATCGCCCGCTTCAGATCCTGGAGGCACCCGGCGACGATTTCCGAGGCGCTCGCACTGCCCAGGTTGACCAGGACCACCATGGGCATGTTGTGCAATTCATCACCGCGCCCGAGCGCCCGGCGCTCGGAATTCTGGCTCGGGTTGCGGCCTTCCGTCGTGACAACCAATTGGCCGCGCGGCAGGAACTTTTCGCACACATCCACCGCTTGTTCGAGCAGCCCGCCTGGGTTCCCGCGCAAATCCAGGACCAGCGCCTGCATCCCCTGTGCTTTGAGTTTCCGGAGCGCTGCTTCGAGGTCGGCACTGGTCTTTTCCCCAAACTGCACCAGGCGCACGTAGCCGATCTTGTTCTCGCCAATGGGAAATTCCTTCTTGCCGTTAATATCCTTGACCATGTCGATTTTGATGACCGCACGCTTGAGTTTGTAATCCTTCATCTGGTTGGATGACGGACGAAATACCGTGATCTGCACTTCGGTATCCGGTTCGCCGCGCAGGATTTTCACCGCATCGGCCAGGCTCATCTTCTCCGTGCTCTTGCCGTCGATCTTGACGATACGGTCGCCGGACACAATTCCGGCCCTGAGCCCCGGCGAATCTTCCATCGGGGTGACCACCGTGATGAAATTGTCCTTCATGGCGATGACAATGCCCAGCCCTCCGAACGCCCCTTGAGTGTCATTCTGCAGTTCCTTGTACTTCTCCGGCTCCATGAATTCGCTGTGCGGGTCGAGCGTGCTGATCATTCCCTTGAGCGCCGCATACACCAAGTCCTGGTAGGTCAGCTTCTGGCCATCCACGTAATCCTTGCGCACCTTTTCCATGACATAGGAAAAAAGCTCCATGCTCGGATAGGCCGAATCCTTTTCGGCCGCCTGCGCCGAGCTGAGGTAAATGCGGGCCCCGATCAGCAAATTAACCGTCAGGACAACTGTGACCAGGCCGTAAATAAGACGTCGCTTCATACTGTTCTCAATATCGTTCCGGCAGACAATAAGGGTCGAAACGCCTATTTGCAAGGAATGGGGGCGATCAAACTGCAATTCAGCCCGCCAAACACGGGCAACTGGAGGTGCTGCAATCAGATGTCTTTCCGCTGCCCGCCCCAATAGATTCCCCTGCCATGGCTTTTAACTCTTGCGTTGCCGGGTTAAGCGCGATGCATTGAGCGAAGAATCTTCAGGCCAAACCGTTCGTCGGGCGCGAGGACGCGACCGTGGGCTTTGAGTTCGCGGAGGGCCGCCAGGGTCATGCAGAAATCGACGGCGGACAGAGGGCGACCCCGCACGACACGCTGCCGCCAGCGTTGGGGGTCGGTGATTTCCTCGATTCCCTCGTTTGTGCCTGGATAAAATGAAACCAGCCAGTCGTCACGACGCAGATAACCTTCGGCCTCGCTTTTCGGCTCGAACCACGGATCGCACAACTGGATGCAGATGGACCGCTCGCGGTTGGCGCCCAGCCGATAGAACACGATTCGCCCGTCAATCTCCGCGAAATGATGGTAGGTGGTTTTGGGCGCATCGACTGGCTGGGAGGTGAACTGGGTCTGGAAACCGAGCCGGACGCCCCCGGACGCCTGAGGGTCTTTTTCAAAGCAAAGGTTTTCCTCGAGTATCCAGACCAGGTTCGTGGACAGGCCACGTTTGGTCAGCACGGTTTTCCATGCATCCAGAGCGACTTCAAACGGCGGGCGTTGATAGCAGCGAGCAGTTTCCATAACTCAAATTAGAGGGTGTTTCGCCTGAACCAGTCAACAAAAAGCGGAATACCCTGCTCGATCTTTACGCTGGGGTCGTAGCCGAGCCTGGCCCGCGCCTTCGTGACGTCCGCGCAGGTGATCGGCACATCACCAGGTTGCGGCGGTTGCCGGTCAATAATGGCCTTCTGGCCCAGGGCGCTCTCCAGTAGCTCGATGAGACGGTCCAGGCTCACGGTCTGTGACTCGCCCAGGTTGAAGACTTCATACCCGAACTCCTTCTCGGTGCAGGCCATGACGCCGTCAAGAATGTCGCTGATGTAAGTGTAATCCCGCGCCGCCGAGCCATCGCCAAAAACCGGGATCGGCTTGCCAGTGGTGATGAGTCTGGAAAACTTGTGAATTGCCAGGTCGGGCCGTTGGCGCGGGCCATAGGCGGTGAAAAACCGCAGTATCACCACGTCCAGACCATACACGTGGTGATAAACGTGGCCGAGCGCTTCGCAGGCCAGTTTGCTGGCGGCGTAAGGCGAAATGGCGCAGAAAATAGGGTCGCTCTCAGAAAATGGCACCTTTGAGTTCACTCCATAGACTGACGAAGAAGAGGCGATGGTGATTTTCCGGACGTGGTTGAGCCGCGCCGCCTCCAGGAGGTTCACCGTGCCTTCGACATTCACCCGCTGGTAAAGCGCCGGCTGTTGCAGACTCGGGCGAATTCCGGCTCGAGCGGCCAGGTGGACGATTTGGTCGAACTTCACGCTGCCGAGCAACTCGTCAAGCGCCGCCCGATCCGTCAGGTCGCCATGCACGAATTCAAACGGACGCGCCAGAGACTGAATCTCGCAGAGGTTTCGCCGCTTCAGCCGCGTATCGTAGAAGTCGTTGAGGTCGTCAAAAGCCCAGACTGCATGGCCGAAACGCAGCAAACGCTCGCAAACATGCGAACCGATAAAACCAGCGCCGCCGGTAACCAGAAAGTTCACATCGCAACGCTACCAGACCAGCCCGGCGGCTGTCGAGGGCCACCATTGTGCCCGGAGCGCCGGCTTTAGCCGGCTTTGGACGACCGATAGCCGAGACTGCCCGCCGGTAAGGGGGTGCGACCTAAGCCGGCTTTGGACGACCGATAGTCGAGACTGCCCGCCAGTAAAAGGGTGCGACCTAAGCCGGCTAAAGCCAGCGCTCCGGCGGTTACCGTTATCGTAATCGAGCTTTTGCTCGGCTGCCAGAGCCATTGCCTCCCGAGATGGCGGGCGTGGCTCCTACTTCCCCGGTGCCGCTGTTCGCGCAGCCTTCTTGCGGGTGAACGTCCCCGCCGTGGCGACCTTGTGGTTCTTGCCCGAGCCCAAGACTCGGACGACCATCGTGTCGGCGTTGACGAGCGTGCCGGTCGAGATCACGTCGTCCTCGACCATCGAGACCAACTTTCCATCCTCGCTCACGATCCCAAGCATGGTGTCCTTTGCCTTCGCGGACGACTTTGAACCGTAGAAGGCCCGCCCTTGCTGCTTCTCGACGACGATGGTGAAGGTACTGATAAGAATTTGCTTTTTGGCGCACCCGCTGTACTGACGACACTGTGCGGGTGATTGAGAATTGGTTTTTGTTCTCGGTCATTGCAATATCACCTTGCCGGACAGATCCCAAGGTGTCAGCAGAGTGTTTTCTGCCCCAAAGACCCTCACGCTATGATGCGCACTCAGACTTCAGACTTTAGACTCCAGACTTCAGACTTTAGACTTTAGACTCCCGACCATAGCCTGTTAACTATAGTCGGCATGAATCTAGCCATTGAAACAGTCGGGCTGACGCGCCACTTCGGCAGCCTGTGCGCGGTGGATGCGATCAACCTGCGCGTGGAACGTGGGACGTTCTACGGCTTTCTCGGCCCGAACGGCGCGGGCAAGTCCACCACCATCAAGATGCTGACGGGGCTGCTGGCGCCGACCTCGGGCACCATGCGGCTGCTGGGCGAAGATTTGGGCGACCGCGAACGGGCGCGGGCCGTGAAAGGGAGGCTGGGAGTGGTGCCGGAGAACCTCGCGCTGTTCGAGAACCTCACCGCGCGCGAATACCTGACGTTCATTGGCCGGATGTACCTGCTGCCGCCGGCGACCATCCGCGAGCGCACCGAGGAACTGCTGACCATGATGGACCTGGCCCAGGAGGAGAAGAAGCTGGCGCTCGAATACTCGCATGGGATGAGGAAGAAGCTCGCCCTGGCGGCGGCGCTGCTGCCCAATCCCGAACTGCTCTTTTTGGACGAACCGTTCGAAGGAGTGGATGCGGTGGCCTCGCGCGTGTTGCGCGACACGCTCAAACGCAGCGTGGAACGTGGGGCGACGGTGTTCCTGACGTCGCATGTGTTGGAGATTGTCGAGAAGCTGTGCTCGCATGTCGGGATCATCGCGCAGGGCAAGCTGGTGCATCAGGAGTCGATGACGGCCGTGCGGGAGCAAGGCTCGCTTGAAGAGCGGTTCCTCGCAGTCGTTGGCGCGGACCAATTCGAGCGCCAGAAGTTGAGCTGGCTGGAGGCCGGACGGTGAACTGGCAACAGCTCAGAGCCATTCTGTGGTTGCGCTGGCGGCTGACGAAAAACCAGTTTGCGCGCGCCGGGCAGATCAACGCGGTGCTGTCCATCTTCATGCTGGCGATGCTGGTCCTGGGGGCCGTTGGCGCCGGCGTGGGGGGTGTGGTCGGCGGCGTGTTCGCCGGCTGGAAGGCCCCGCCCCAGGTCTTGCTGGTCATCTGGGACGCGGTTGTCTTTGTCTTTCTGGTTGTCTGGCTGAGCGGGCTGATGGTTGAAATCCAGCGTTCCGAAAGCATCGATCTCACCAAACTAATGCACCTGCCGGTGACGCTGCAGCAGGTATTCGTCTTTAACTACCTGGCATCCCACTTCACCCTCGGCATCATCCTTATCCTTCCGGGCATGTTGGGGCTTTGCGCCGGACTGGTGATCGGAGCGGGGCCTCTGATGGCGCTGCAGGTTCCGCTGGTTCTGAGCTTCGTTTTGATGGTGACAGCCTGGACCTACTGCGTCCGCGGCTGGCTGGCGGCGTTGATGTCAAACAAGCGCCGGCGGCGCACAATTATTGTTTGGGTCACGATCGCCTTTGTCCTTTTCTGCCAACTGCCAAATCTCTTCTTCAACTCGCGCTTTTTCCGCAAGCCAAGCCTGCCCAAACAAGCGGCGAACCAAACGCCCGGTCAGGGGCGTCAGGCGCCTGCCCTAACGCAGGGAGGCCTGGTGCTGCCGGATTCCGTCATGCAAGCGCACCTGGCCCTGCCGCCCGGCTGGGTTGGCTACGGCGCGATGGCGCTGAAAGAGCGCAACGTCTGGCCCGCGTTAGGGGCCGCGTTGGCGAACTGCTTCATCGGCGCGTTGGGCCTGATGCAGGCATATCGCTTAACCATCCGCTTCTACCAGGGCGCGGAAGGCCGGACGAAGCCGAGGCAAGTCGCGCAAAGTTCGCCCGGGCGGCGCGGGGTGTTGCTTGTCGAGCGCCGCCTGCCGTGGCTGCCGGATGATACGGCCGCGCTGGCGCTGGCAACCTTCCGCTCGCTGTTGCGGGCGCCCGAGTTGAAAATGGCCTTCATTATGCCGCTCGTGCTCAGCATTATGCTGGTTTCAGTGCGCTTGACGCGAAACCGAAACAACCTGCCGGAGACTTGGACGAGCTTCGCGGCGACGGTGGCGGCGGTGGTCGCCGTATTCTCGATCGCGCCGATGATGGCGAATGCCTTTGGGCTGGACCGGAATGGGTTCCGCGCACTGGTTCTGTTGCCGACCCGACGACATCACATTTTGCTGGCGAAGAACCTGGCCTTTCTCCCGTTCGTCGCCACGGTCGCCCTGGCCATGCTGATCGCGGTCAAATTCCTCCTCCGACTCTCCTCGGAAGCCTTCCTGGCAGGCGTGTTGCAAGCCGGCATCGCGTTCTTGCTGTTCTCTCTCGTGTGCAATTTGCTTTCCATCCTGGCGCCCTTCCGCCTGGCCGCCGGCACGCTCCAGGCCAAGAAACCCAAAGCCGTTGTGTTCGTAGCGGTGTTCATTACGCTGCTTCTCATGCCGCTGATCACGCTCCCTTTGCTGATCCCGGCTGGTCTCCAGATATTATTCTCCGCCATGGACTGGACCCCCTGGCTGCCGGTGAACTTACTGGCGACGCTCGGTTTGCTGGCGGTGGCAGGATGCCTTTACCGCTTCCTGCTGCCGCTGGAAGGCCGGTTGCTGGAGCGCCGGGAACAAGACATCCTCCGCGAGGTCACGGAAGAGGTGGAATAGCGCCTGAAGTATGGCCAAAGCGAATTGAACAAGTCACACCGGTTTTCGCCGCTTGACAACGAATCTCCCGGCTAACCAATCTGTAACCTGAAGTGTTTACAGACGAATCATTACACATCACCGGCAGCGCGTTCTTCCTGAGTCGTCCGCGGCCTTTACGCTGCGGCTGCCAGCCCCTCCCCTTGCTTCAACTTCTCGCGCCATGAAAGCCTCGTGGACTTTCCTGGCCGGGTTGGGGGCGGGCTTCCTATTGATGTTTGGCCTCACCGCGACCGCCTTCTACCTGAATCTAGGGGTGCCTGGTGACTCATCCCGCTGGGCTTTCGAACTCAACCTCAAAAAACGGCTCCTGGCCAATCAGACTGCCTCACCAAAACTCCTGGTGGTCGGCGGCTCAGCAACTCTCTTTGGCCTCAGCGCCAGGGAAATTCAAAAGCAAACGGGTTGGCGCACCATCAACATGGGCACTCATGCGGCTCTGGGAACCGCTTACATCCTCCACCTGGCCCAGGAAGCCGCCAAGCCGGGAGACACCGTTCTGCTGGTCTTGGAATATGAACTCTACAACTATGGAAAAGTAAAGCAAACTTGGGCCGACAAGCTCCTGGTTGATTACCTCGTTTCCCGCGACCCGGCCTTCTTCCACAGTTTATCTCCCCCCGAGCAGTGGACCGTGTTCATGTTGACCTCCTTCAGTCGCCTCGTACAAGGCCTGAAAGACCGCTGGCGGGCCGAGCGCCCTTACGACGATAGCAATTTTGGGGCTTATCGCGTGCGTTACCTCAACGAGTCGGGCGACCAGACCCATCACATCAAAGCCGTTCGCCCTCCGCAACGAAACGAAGTTCTTGAGTGGAAATCCGCTTTGGCTCGCGGAATGCCCGAACATCCCGAAGGATTCTCTGTGCTTACCTCCTTTTGCGCCTGGGCGCGGACAAATCAGGTCCGGATCCTGGCTACGTACCCGAATATTTGCGACCAGCCGGGCTACCACGAACAGACTGCCAAGCAGGTTGCCCAAACCATCAAGGACTTCTTCTCCCGCTTGAACGTTCCCGTGATCGGCGACTATACCGATGCGCTGCTTCCGCGGGACCAGTTTTTTGATACCAACTACCACCCGACCGAGGAAGCCGCCCTCGCCCGAACACAACGCCTGATTCCTAAGCTGAATGCCGCTCTAACCGCTGCTCACAATTAGAGCCCGAAAGCCGCAGGCATCCTTCCCTCAACGCTCGAGCGGGCCCCATTATCCGGCATAGCAGCGCAGGAAGTCGCCATTCATCCGACCTCTTCACCGTTCTAACGCTTTAACTGCTCTCAACCAGTCGCTACCCTCAAACCCCGGCAAGCTTCCGGCGGACGTCACAGGAGTCCCTGGGAAATACCCTGGTCATGCTGAATCGTGCAGCCCGTTAGCGTCGCGGCATGGTCAGAGGCCAGAAAAGCCACCAGCGCACCGAATTCAGCCGGGTTCTGAAATCGCCCGGCGGGCAAGTTCCGAACACGCTCTGCCTCAACCACGTCAAGTCCAACGCTCCTCCTTGTCGCTTCATCCTGCATGAGTTGAAGGGCACGATCCGTACGAAACGCGCCGGGGCACACGTTGTTAATGGTAATGTTATGGCGAATCAACTCCGGCGCCAGCGTCTTGGCCAGGGCCACGACGCCGGTTCGGAACACATTCGAGAGAACCAGCGAGGGTGCGGGCTGTTTCACAACCACGGACGCAATGTTGATGACCCGGCCCCAGCGGCTCTTGATCATTATCGGCAGAACCAGCCGGTAAAGATCGACGACATATCCCAGCAACGACTCATAAGCCCGCAGCCAATCCTCGCGGTCGGTCTCAAAAAAACTGCCAGGCTTTGGACCTCCAGAGTTTGCCACAAGGATGTCTAGCGTCCCAAAAGCCTTCAGACCTGCCGCTACCACGCGATCAACCTCTCCACTGCGGGAAAGGTCAGCTTGCACCTCTACGACCTCAACCCCATGCGCCTTTCGAATGTCCGCCGCCGTCGCCGACAAAACCTCGTGATTCCGCGCGCACATAATGAGGCGACACCCGGCGGCGGCAAGTTGCTCGGCGCAAGCCCGCCCCAGCCCTTTGCTGGAAGCGCACACCAGCGCGGTTCGATTGTTGATGCCCAGGTTCATTGCTATGCAGAAACTAAAGCGTCCCATCCAAATGGTTCGTCCGGTGAAATGGGCCGTGCCGTGACGGATGCGACCACTCGATCGACGAAGCGAGGTTCGATCCCGTTTCCCGGCCGTTTGAAGGCAAGCTCGTCGCGCGCAATCCGATGGCCAACCGGCAACGAGTGGCGGGCGACAATGCTCCGGCGCATCACCTTGCGATCCGGCAGTTCGCCAGGCGCCACAATCTTGTCCAGCGTGCGAATGCTGGAAGTCACTCCGCGCGCCATCCGAACCGCTTCCGCCATTTCCCCTGGCTCCAAACAAATGTGCCAGTCCGGCCCGCGCTCGGCCCGGCTTATTGCCATGTGCTTCGTCACCACAGCCGCGCCGGCAGCTACAGCGGCAGCCGGCATCCATTGGTAGGCCGTGTGGTCGATGAATCCCACCGGCACGCCGTATCGGCTGCGAAGCATGCCAATCGCCCCAAGGCAGGTTGCCTCCGCCGGCACTCCGCCGCTGCTCGTCGCCATGATGTGTTGTCCGAGCAACAATGCGAATGTGTTCGCTCCGTGGTCACGCACTCGGGCCACGGCCCAGTCGATCTCATCCAGTGTCGCCAGCGGAATGCTCAGAAAGAAAGGGCGGCTCGATTCACAGACGGCATCCAGCATTTCCGGATTTGTCAGGTCCGACGCGTTCACATTGAAAGCGGCGCATCCCGCCTGGCTCAGCAGGCGCACCAGACGAGGGCTGAAGGCACACGCGATGAAGCCCAATCCTGCCTCGCCAGCCGCCTGCGCCAGATAAACGATTTGCTCGCTCGTGAATTCACGCGACTTGTAGATATCATAACCGGGATGGGAACGAACATAGAAGTCGTCGGCGTTCGCCAACTGAAATTCGATACCGTCGGCCCCGGCGCGACCGGCCGCTTGGATCATATCCAGCGCAACCGGGTGGCGCCCGAGGTTGGCCTGTCCCTCCTCGATGATGAACGGCACTTCGCCCTGTGCAATGTCTCGCTTGCCAATAAGAAATGTGTTCATTCGGACCCAGGTTACATTGATTTCACCCAGGTTACATTGATTTCACCCAGGTTACATTGATTTCACCCAGGTTACATTGATTTCAATACGGTGAGCCAATCTACCGGCGCACGGTGTCCGCATCAAGCTCAAATGTGCTAAAGACCGCTTAAGACAGGACGGATTCAAGAAATCGTAGCCGCCGACGGGAGTCGGCGCTAATCTCAGTAATTGAGGAAAAGTGCGCCGACTCCCGTCGGCGGCTACAAATTTGCAGGTTCTTGAATCTGCCCTGGCGATTGCTTGCAGCCAGATTTCTCCGCTTGACAACAAATCTCCCGACTAACCAACCTATGAATCAAAGTGTTCAAAGACAAATCAATTCTCATCACCGGCGGCACCGGCTCGTTCGGGCACCACTGCATTCAAGCGCTGCTCGACCGCTACGCGCCGCGCAAGGTCATCGTCTATTCCCGCGACGAACTCAAGCAATTCGAGATGCAGCAGCGATGGTCCGGACCGCAGATGCGCTACTTCATCGGCGACGTGCGCGACTACGAGCGGCTGCGGGTTGCCCTGCGAGGAGTCGATTTTGTCATTCATGCCGCCGCTCTCAAGCAGGTGCCGGCCGCCGAGTATAACCCCATGGAGTGCGTCAAAACCAACATCCACGGGGCCGAAAACGTCATCGCCGCCGCCATCGAGAACGAAGTCGAAAAAGTGGTTGCGCTCTCGACCGACAAGGCGGCCAACCCCATCAACCTTTACGGCGCCACCAAGCTGGTCTCAGACAAGCTCTTTGTGGCCGCGAACAATATCGCAGGCGGACATCGCACCCGCTTTGCCGTCGTGCGCTACGGCAACGTCGTGGGGTCACGAGGCTCGGTGCTGCCGCTGTTTCAAAAACTCCTGCGGGAAGGGGCGCGGGAGCTGCCGATTACTGACGCGCGCATGACGCGCTTCTGGATCACGCTCTCTCAAGGGGTGGATATTGTGCTCAAGAGCTTTGCCCGCATGCATGGCGGGGAGGTGTTCGTGCCTAAGATCCCATCCATCCGCATCATGGACCTGGCGAAAGCCGTCGCGCCGCATTTGCCTACCCGGGTCATTGGCATCCGGCCGGGTGAGAAACTGCATGAAGTAATGTGTCCGCTGGACGACTCGCATCGCACGCTTGAGCTGGCAGACCATTACGTCATTCAGCCCAGCATCCGCTTTGCGCAGGAGGTGGATTTCAAGCTGAACCGTCTGGGTGAGTCCGGGCAGCCCGTCGCGGAGGGGTTCGAATACAACTCCGGAACTAATCCGCATTTCCTCACGGTGGATGAACTCCGGCCCATGTCGGCCGCATGAAGCTCATTCGGCGATGGTTTCGCCTTTTCCCAAAATTGCACCGTGGGCAATAACAAGGGAGTCTATCCGGTAATTGGCGAAAATGTGCGGATGATGGCCTATCCCCGTAATCGTAATCGCGCATGATCTTAGCCATCATTCCCGCCCGCGGCGGCAGCAAGCGCATCCCGCGCAAGAATATCAAGCCGTTCTGCGGAAAACCGATGCTCGTTTGGTCGATCGAAGCTGCCCGGGCGGCGGCCATTTTCGATGCCATCGTGGTTTCCACCGACGACGACGAGATCGCCGCGGTGGCGGAGAGCAACGGCGCCGAGGCTCCGTTCCGCCGCCCAGCCGAACTGGCCAACGACCATACCCTCACACTTCCGGTATATGCCCATGCGATTCGTTGGTTTGAAGAACATCGTCGCGCAGTTACCTTCGTTTGTGGCATTTTCCCAACCGCCCCGTTTCTGCAACCGCATTACCTGCGCCAGGGGCTGGATTTGCTGCGCAACGACGCCGACGCCGACTTCGCCTTCAGCGCCACCTCTTTCGACTTCCCCATCTTCCGCTCGCTCAAACGGAACGTGGACGGCACCGTATCGATGTTCTGGCCGGAGCACGAGTTGACACGCTCGCAAGATTTGCCCGAGGCCTGGCACGACGCCGGACAGTTCTATTGGGGCCGGAAGGAAGCCTTCCTCAAAACAGATCGTCTGTTCTCCGCGCGTTCTTATCCAGTAATCCTGCCGCGGCATTTGGTTCAGGACATCGACAGCCCGGAGGACTGGACCCAGGCCGAGATCATGTTCCGCGTTCTAACGAGCCATGCCTGATCGCCTTCTCATCCGCGCTGATGGCAGCGCCCGCACCGGCACCGGTCACGTGATGCGTTGCCTGGCGCTGGCGCAAGGCTGGCAACGCACCGGTGGGCAAGTAGTATTCGCCCAGGCGGAATCAACGCCAAAACTGGTGGAGCGGCTGAACCGCGACGGCATGGAAGTCGTGCAGTTACACGTTGCTCCAGGCACTCCGGAGGATGCCGCCCAAACCGCGGAACAGGCTCGTTCGCGCGCCGCGTCGGCGATTGTGGCCGATGGCTATGCTTTCGGCGCGGCATGGCAGCAGCGAATCAAGGCTGCAGGATTCCGGTTGCTGCTGCTGGACGATTATGCCCATGCAGAACATTACAGCGCGGATTGGGTGTTGAATCAAAACCTGAATGCCGATGCGAATCTCTACGTCCAACGCGAACCTTATACACAACTTTTGCTGGGCACTCGTTACGCCCAACTCCGCCACGAGTTCCTCGCCTGGGCCAAGTGGCAGCGCGGTTTCCCGCCTGTGGCGCGCCGAGTCCTCGTCACGCTCGGCGGCAGCGACCCCGATAACGTCACCAGCAAAGTAATCGCCGCGCTCGCTCCCCTGCACGAAGCGGAAATCGTGGTGGTCGTCGGCGGCAGCAACCCGCGCCTGGCAGAGCTTGAAGCCGCTGGCCGCACAGCACAGTCAACCTTGCGGCTCGTTGTGGACGCCACGAACATGCCGGAATTAATGGCGTGGGCCGATGTGGCGGTCGCGGCAGCCGGCACGACTTCGCTGGAACTTGCCTTTATGGGATTGCCGGCGCTAACCTTCGTCCTCGCTGACAATCAGCGCGCCAGTGGCGAGCAATTGCAGACCGCCGGCCTCGCCCGAAATCTGGGCTGGCATTCGGATGTCTCGCCGGACCGGATTCTCGACGCGCTGGCTGAGTTGCAGACCGATCTGCCGGCGCGCCTCGAGATGTCGCAGCGCGGCCGCGCGGCGGTGGACGGCGCCGGTACCGAGCGGGTGGCCGCTATCCTGCGCGCAAACTGATTTACAGATGACCAACGCAACAGAAACCAAAGGCGACGTGCAGGCGTTCTGGAACAGCCGCGCCGGCCTCGGGCAATGGGCCGGCACGCGTGACGTGACCGCCAAGCAACTCGAAATGGAAGCGCTGGCCGCCCAGGTGCGCGACGGCATGCGCGTGCTCGAAGTCGGTTGCGGCAACGGCATTACCGCTCTGGAAATCGCCCGCCGCCATCATGTGCGTATTGTGGCGATCGATTTCGCCGAGGACATGATTTCCGCCGCCAGGAAGTTGGCCGAGGGGCAGGAACTGAAAGGCGCCGTCGAGTTCAAGGTCGGCGACGTGCGGCAGATGGCGGGCATCGCCGAGCGCTTCGACCTGATTTACACCGAGCGCGTGCTCATCAACCTGCCCGACTGGCCGGCACAGCGTCAGGCACTCGCCGATGTTACCGCGGTCCTTGCCCCCGGCGGCGTTTATGCGATGTGCGAGAATAGCCAGGATGGCCTCGATTGTCTCAACACCCTCCGCGCGCGCGCCGGCTTGCCCGCCATCCAGCCACCGTGGCACAACCGCTATTTCCGTGACGCGGAGTTGGCGACCGTCCACCTGCCAGGCATCCAACTTGAAGCCACGCACCACTATAGCGCCACCTATTATTTCCTCAGCCGCGTCGTGAACGCCTGGCTTGCCGCCCGCGATGGCAAAGAGCCGGATTACGAAGCGCCCGTAAGCCAGCTCGCACTCAAACTGCCATCCTTTGGCGAATGCGGCCAGGGTCGGCTTTGGCTTTGGCGCAAAGCATCCTGAATCGGAGGCATCGTGCAAACCATCACCATCAACGGACGCGAATACGGAGCAGGCCGCCCCTGCTACATCATCGCCGAAATGTCGGCGAACCACGGCCAGAAGTTCGACCACGCCGTCGCCCTCGTCCGGGCCGCCAGCGCCGCCGGCGCTGACGCCATCAAGCTTCAGACCTACACCCCCGACACGCTCACCATCCGTTGCGATAACGAATACTTCCTCATCCGCGGCGGCACACCCTGGGATGGGCGCACGCTCTACGACCTTTACGGCGAGGCATATACCCCCTGGGACTGGCATCCCAAGCTAAAGGCGGTGGCGGATGAGGAAGGACTGGATTTCTTTTCCACCCCGTTTGACTCGAGTGCGGTCGATTTCCTGGAGTCGCTCGACGTGCCCGCGCATAAAGTCGCATCCTTCGAGTTGGTGGACCTGCCTCTGCTCCGTAAAATCGCGAGCACCGGCAAGCCGGTCATCATGTCCACCGGCATGGCCACCCGGGAGGAAATCGAGGAATCCGTGCGCACCCTCCGCGACGCGGGCACCCAGCAACTGGCACTCCTCAAGTGTACCAGCGCCTACCCCGCGCCGCCCGAGGACATGAACCTCCGAACCATTCCGCACCTGGCGGAGACCTTCGGCGTGCCGGCAGGGCTCTCTGACCACACCCTGGGCATCGCCGTGCCAGTAGCGGCCGTCGCGCTCGGTGCCTGCATCATGGAAAAACATCTCACGCTGTCCCGATCAACGCCGGGTCCGGATGTCGCGTTTTCTCTGGAGCCGCACGAGTTCAAGGCGATGGTCGAGGCCGTCCGCATCGCCGAACGTGCCCTGGGACGGGTCGTTTATGATCCCTCCGAAAAGGAAAAATCCAGCCTCGCTTTCCGCCGGTCGCTCTTCGTGGTGCAGGACATGAAACCGGGCGATCGTTTCACTCCTCAAAACGTTCGTTCCATTCGGCCTGCCTATGGCTTGCATACGCGTCATTGGGACGTGGTGTTGGGCAGCCGGGCCGCGTGCGAGATTAAGCGCGGGACGCCCCTGAACTGGAACGTAGTAAAACGCGCGGAAAATCCATGATGGGCGTCGTGCCCACTCCCAGCGCTGTATTCTTCGCGTCTTCGCGTCTTCGCTGTTCATCCCGCTCCAAGCTGAGAGCGTCCGGGTCTCGGCGGGTCAAGGCCAAAGCACAGGAGATCAATTTGACTTCGGCAACCCTGAAGGTAATCTCCGGAACATGAAGTCTTGCAATCGGATATTCGGCGCTCTGCTGTTACTCACCACAACGATCTCCTTGTCCAGCCTGGCGGGAGAAATCGAGAAAGGCTTCACCTCCATGTTCAACGGAAAGGACTTGACCGGCTGGGAAGGCCTGCCGGGGGCGTGGAGTGTCGTGGACGGCGCGATCACGGCGGAGAGCACGCCAGAGAAACCCTGCAAACAGGCCCATTATATCATGTGGCGGGGCGGCAAGCCGGGGGACTTCGAGCTGCGGACGGATTTCCGCCTGCAGGGAGCCGGCGGCAACTCCGGCATTCAATTTCGCAGCCGGGAGCTGCCCAACTGGGACACCTCCGGTTACCAGGCAGACATGGAGAATGGCAGTCAATGGTTCGGCTGCCTCTTCGAGCACACTCGCGCCGGTATTGCCATGCGCGGCGAGAAGGTCTTCATCGACAAGGATGGGAAAAAGACTGTCGCGTCCGTCACGGTCCCCGAGAAGGTGCAAAAACTCACGGCCGGCAATGGTGCCGCGGGCGGAAATCTCTCCCTGAACGCCGCCCTGCTTCGGCAGGTGAAAATGGGCGAGTGGAACTCGTACACGATCATCGCGCGCGGCCCCGACATCACTCTGAAGATCAATGACATCGTCATGAGCCAGGTGACGGATCAACAGTCGGGCGTGGCCGCCAAAGACGGCGTCATTGCCCTCCAAATGCATCCCGGCCCTCCGATGAAGGTCCAGTTCAAGAATATCCGGATTAAGTTGCTTGATCCCAAATGATCCCAGCCCATCTGCCTGGGCCATCCGCACTTATTAGATAACAACCCTCCAACAGAAACGCTCGCCTGTGAAAAGACGCGAATTCCTCCGCCGTTCCGCCGCCGCCACGGCAGTCCTTGGGTTTCCCATGGTAGTCGCCCGGGAAGTGCTTGGCGCCACCCGCCGTCCCGGACCGAACGACCGCATACAAGTCGGGTTTATCGGCCTGGGCGGCCGCGCCCGTTGGATTCTCAAGAATGAGGGCTTGCCCGGAGCCGACCTCATCGCCGCCGCCGATTGTTCCCTCACCCGTATCAACGAAGCCGCCCAGCGTGTGGAGGGCGGCGACAAATGGAGGAAGTATCAGCATTACCGCGACATGCTGGAAAAGGAAAAGCTCGACGCGGTATTCGTGGAAACGACGACGCACGCCCGCGTGCTAATCTGCATTCACGCCATGCAGGCCGGCTGCGACACCTACGTGGAAAAACCCCAGAGCCTCACGGTGGCCGAGGGACGCACGCTGGTCAAAGCCGCCCGCAAATACAAGCGGATCGTGCAAACCGGTTCCCAGCAGCGCTCGATGCCCATCAACATGCACGCCAGCAAGCTCGTGCGCGACGGCGCCATCGGAAAGGTGCATACCGTAATCACCTGCAACTTCGCCCCGGGCCGGGTCTGGAAACCGCGCGATACGCCGGATCAACTCCCCGCCGGCCTGGATTGGGATCAATGGTGCAACCAAACCGAGATCCGTCCCTTCTACCTCGAGTTATTCAATAGCTGGGGCGAGTTCGTGCAATTCGACGGCGGCGGCCAAAGCTGGGGTGTCACTGGCTGGGGCACGCACAGCCTAGACCAGGTCCAATGCGGCCTTGGCACGGATGACACCGGCCCGATCGAAATCTGGCCCGAGGACCGCGGACCCCGCTGCAAAGTGACCATGCGCTACGCCAATGGCGTCCAACTCAAGATCGAGGGAGCCAATCGTAACATGGAAGACCTGGGCGCCATCTTTGTCGGCGATAAGGGCCGGATTGAAATTCTCCGGGGAGACTACACCGCCGACCCGCCGGAACTGCGTCAGCACGCGCCGCCTGTCACTCCGCAGGGACCGAAAGAGTCTGTCCCCCACTTCGAGAACTTCTTCGAGTGCATCCGAACCCGGAAGCCGACTCATGCCGACGCCGAAACCGGCCACCGCGCCACGACGCTGTGCCATCTCCTCAACAACTGCCGCGCGGTGCAACGCAAACTCCGTTGGGATCCCAAGAAGGAGCAATTTGTCGGCGACGACGAAGCCAATAAACTGCTCTCTCGTCCGCGTAGGAAAGGCTACGAACTACCCAAAATCTGACTAAGGTGAATTACCGGTACGCACCGGGCGCATAGCTGGCGGCTTTGAATCGCAGGATATCCCGATCCACCGGCGAGGTGCCTGCGGCCATGATACCTTTGGCTCTTGCGGTTGTCGGCTCCCGCCAGTGCCATGCCTCGGAGCGGCCATCGGCAAACGAAACCGCGCCGCCATTGCCGTGCCGGCTGGCGGGTGAATTTGGCCAGATCGTACCGGCGGCGGTAAACACGCCAAAATCACCGTCATCAAGACTGGTGTAGCTGCCGGTCAAGTCCATCGGATCGGATTGTTCGTCCACAAAAAAGAGGGCGTCTGAAGGACCCGGCAGCCTGATGCTGCTGAACTTCAGATTCTCTTTGATCCCAGGATGGCAGAGGTCACCCAGATCTCGCGTTTGAGCGCCCATCATGCAACTGAGCGAATAACTGCGGACGCGCGGCGTATTCTTGCCTGACATGGGGAAATTGTCGCCCGGGCAGCGGTAGATGGTCACGGACTGGTTGTAAGTGAACAGGAGGGCGGCGCGGACATCGGCCAGGTTGGTGGCACCGGGCAGCCTGCTCACATCCCCGCTCACCCAAGCGTTGGTGCTCATGGCGTAATTCGGCACAATCCAGTCCGCCTGATCCGCGCCGTAAAGCACTGCGGCCAAGGTCAGTTGCCTCAAATTATTGACGCAACTGATCGCGACGGCCTTTTGTTTCGCCCGGCTCAAGGCGGGCAGCAACAGCGCGGCCAGGATCGCGATGATGGCGATGACCACCAACAGCTCGATCAGTGTGAACCCTGCCCTCCAGCCCATTTCTGTCCTGCTTCTCGTGTTCATAGTTTTGACCGATCAGAAATTAGTTTTGGGGTACGACCGCTTGTTTTACTTGGCGCTGCGCGGGTGAATTTGTTGTGTTGATTCTGTTGTCTTTCATGCATGGTTGCAATATCAGCCATTGGTCTGCAAGACAGTAATCGGTAATCGGTAATCGGTACTCAGTAATCGGTGATCGGTGATCGGTAATCAGTAATCAGGCCTGTTTTGGGCTAAGAGGCGACGGACGGATCGGGCATCTTTCACTGCGGCTGCGGCGCCGCTTGGTTCTTGGTAATTGGAGCTACCGTGCGCTACTATTTCGGCATGCCTAAGAAACTATTCCTGCTGGATGGAATGGCGCTGGTCTATCGGGCGCACTTCGCGTTTGTCAGCCGCCCGATCCTCACGTCCAAAGGCGTGAATACCTCGGCGCTTTACGGGTTTACCCAGACCTTGCTCGACATCCTCAACAGCCAGCAGCCCACGCATATCGCCGTGGCCTTCGACACCCAGGCGCCGACACAGCGGCACGTGGAGTTTCCCGCTTACAAGGCGACGCGGCAGAAGATGCCCGAGGACATCAGCCAGGCCCTGCCGCACGTTCGCCGCATGGTCGAGGCCTTCCGAATGCCGGTCCTGATATGCGACGGTTTCGAGGCAGACGACATCATCGGCACGCTGGTTCGCCGCGCGGAAAAGGAAGGGTTCACCTCCTACATGGTCACGCCCGACAAGGATTTCGGCCAGTTGATCGATGAGCACACGTTCCTCTACAAGCCCGCACGCATGGGCAACGAGGTGGAAATCATGGGATTGCCCGAGATACAGAGCCGCTGGGGCGTGCAACGGCCCGAACAAGTGGTCGATGTGCTGGCATTGATGGGCGACGCGTCCGACAACATTCCCGGCGTGCCGGGCATCGGCGAGAAAACCGCCATGAAGCTCATCGCCCAGTTTGGGAGCGTGGAAAATGTCCTCGCTCACGCGGGCGAACTGACCGGTCGCGTGAAGCAATCAATCGAGACCAATCACGAACTGGCGCTGCTGTCGAAACGGCTCGTAACGATCAATATCGCCACGCCGTGTTCCGTCGATCTGGACGCGCTCAAGGTGCAGCCCGCGGACGAGGAGAAGCTCAAGGCCCTGCTGGTCGAGTTCGAGTTCAACTCGATTGGCCGGCGTTTGTTTGGCGAAGACTTCAAGACCGGATGGGGCGTCCTCGCAGAAAGTAGGGCAGGCGTCCCGCCTGCCCAGGCTCCGTCGTTGCCTTTAAGTCCGAGCCGCTCCAAGGGCAGGCAGGACGCCCACCCTACTACTGGTGAGCTTGCGCTATTTCCGGAAATGGAGGGAGCGGCGGCGGAAACGAAGCCCGAGCCGGCTGTTGCTGCGCCTGCGTCGAACCTCAAGACCATCGCCGATGTTCCGCACGAATACCATCTAGTGGACTCGGCCGCCGAGCGCGCGAAGCTCATTCAGGTATTGCAGAGCCTGGACTCCTTTTGCTTCGACACCGAAACCACCGGCCTCGATCCCAAAGCGGCGCGGCTGGTCGGGCTGGCTTTCTCGTTCAAGCCACACACCGGTTATTACATCCCCGTCCCGAACGACCCCGCCGCGGCCAGGCGCGTGCTCGATGACTTCCGGCCCGTGCTCGAATCCGACCGCATCGAAAAGGTCGGGCACAATCTGAAGTTCGATCTCAGTGTGCTCCGGTGGCAGGGTGTCTCGGTCCGTGGCAAACTGTTCGATACCATGATCGCTCACAGCCTCATCGAGCCGGAGATGCGGCACGGCATGGATTATTTGTCCGAGATTTATCTGGGCTACACGCCGGTGCCCATCAGCCAACTGATCGGCGACGCCAAGACCGGGCAAATCAACATGGCCGACGTGCCGGTCGCCAAAGTGGCCGAATACTCCGCCGAGGATGCCGACGTGACCTGGCAACTGCGCGCCGCGCTCGAGCCGTTGCTCAAAGAAAAAGGCCAGGAACGGGTCTTCTACCAGATTGAATCGCCGCTGATCCCGGGGCTGGTCGGGATGGAATTCGAGGGCATCAAGGTCGATGCCGCCGCCCTTGCTGATTTCGCCGCGCAGCTCTCAAAGGAGATGGGTGAGTTGGAGAAGACCATTTATCGGCTGGCAGGCACGACGTTCAATCTGAACTCGCCCAAGCAGCTTGGGCAAATCCTGTTCGATCTCCTGAAAATCGGCAACGCGCCCAAGAAGACCAAGACAGGCCAATACGCCACTGACGAACAAACGCTGGCCACCCTCGCGACCGATCATGAGATCGTCCAGCGGCTCCTCGAATACCGCACCGCCACCAAGCTCAAATCCACGTACGCCGATGCCTTGCCCCAGGCGATCTGGCCCCCGACCGGCCGCGTCCATACCACCTACAACCAGGTGATGACCACCACGGGCCGCCTCAGCTCGCAAAACCCGAACTTGCAGAACATTCCCATCCGCACCGAGCGCGGCCAGGAAATCCGCAAGGCATTTGTCGCGCGCGACGCCGGATTTGTTCTGCTCTCAGCGGACTATTCCCAGATCGAACTGCGCGTCATCGCCGCGTTGAGCCGGGAGCCGGCGCTGCTCGAAGCGTTCAAGAGCGGCGCGGACATCCATACCGCCACGGCCGCGCGGGTGTTCGGCGTGCTTCCCGAACTGGTCACCCCCGAGATGCGGCGCAAGGCCAAAATGGTCAATTTCGGAATCATCTACGGCATCTCGGCGTTTGGCTTGTCGCAGCGACTCGGTATCCCGCGCAAGGAGGCGGGCGACATCATCGACCAATACTTCCGGCAATTCCCGGGCATCCGGCGCTACCTGGACGACACCATCGCTTTCGCGCGCGAGCATGGCTACGTCGAGACTGTCGCTGGCCGGCGCCGCTACATCCGCGACATTCGGTCCGCGAACAACGCGGTGCGCGCCGCAGCCGAGCGCAACGCCACCAACGCCCCCGTCCAGGGCTCAGCCGCCGACATGATCAAGCTCGCGATGATCACCATCCATGACGAGTTGGCCCGCCGGCAGCTCAAGACCCGCATGTTGCTCCAGGTCCACGATGAACTCGTGTTCGACCTCTACACAACCGAAGAAAAGGAAGTGCGCGCGCTGGTCGAGGAGAAGATGAAAACAGCCATCCCGCTGGACGTGCCGATCGAAGTGGAAATTGGCGTGGGCGAGAACTGGCTTGCGGCGCATTAACGCTCACCATGAACTCTGGCCGAGTGCACAGGGCGGATTCAAGAAATCGTAGCCGCCGACGGGAGTCGGCGCTGATCTCAGTAATTGAGGAAAAGTGCGCCGACTCCCGTCGGCGGCTCGATTTTGCAGGTTCTTGAATCCGCCCTGGGGAGACGCCAAGGGCGTCATTCATACCAGCCCAGGGCAACGCCCTGAGTTCATCAGCCCCAAAACCCATCAGCGCTGAAAGCGCGATTCATCCTTCGTCCTACCAGCCGCCAGCCAGCCACTCGGCGTCAGTCCCAAACGTATCTTTCATCGAACATGGCACCGCAATCCCTTCTTTATCCGTGCTATCCGTGAAATCCGTGGTTCTCCTCTCGTTCCCCTCAGAGCGGGAATATGATCACGGATTGCACGGATTGCACGGATGGGGCAGTATTTGTTGTCCGCGTTATCCGAAATCCGTGGTTCCAACTGCTGTTTTCAGGTTTGATTCCCATAAAATCGCAGGCTTCGACCAATTCTGTCTTGCGCCCCTGTCCTCGCTCCGAAAAATCTAAGATGCGCACCTCAGCAAATAACGCGAAAAAAAGCGTTCGACAACTGGAACGGCCCTGCATACCGTTCCCCGCTAGACAAATCAAATAGAAAGGCCATACTCCATGAAGTGCGCAGCGTCAAAACATAGATATCTATCCGTTCCAAAACGAAGCACCTGGGTGACCCGGGTGGCGAGCATCGGCATGGTCTTGGGAATATGGTTGGGATGCTCTTGGGATGGGTATGCCTATAAATTCGCCGCTTTTGGCGATGTCCGCGGTAAAGGAACCAATAGCCCAGCCTATCCGATCGTTTCGGTGCCTGTGATGCAAGCCTTTGCTCGGGCCGTGCAGGCCGATGGTGTGGATTTCGTGGTCGTCAATGGCGACCTGATAACCGGACAAGTCGCGTGGAGTGATACGAACATGACCTTGACGGAAATGTTGGGGATTTGGACCAACACGATGACGGAGTTCACCAGTCGTGGCATAGCCGTGTATTCGATGAGGGGCAATCACGAGCTTTATTGGATGACCAATGGACCGGACCCCGCGCAAGCATGGACGGAAACCGTGGGGCAATATTTGCCCCAGAATGGCCCCCAGGGCGAGCAAGGTTTCACCTATGGCTTTACCCACAGCAATACGCTTTTCCTGTGCGTGGATGAATACGGCGGAACCACCAGCCATTGGTGGAAACCTTATCCAAAAGTCAACACGGTTTGGCTGGAGCAGCAACTTAAGACCAACACCCAAAAGCATGTGTTTGTTTTTGGACACGAGCCTTGTTTCCAGATGGTAATGTCCTGTTTGTCAGCGGAAACCAATTCCCGAACCGCCTTTTGGAACTGCATGAGCACCAATGGAGTTCGGCTTTATTTCTGCGGTCACGATCATTTCTACGGGCGCGCCCAAGCCAGCATCAGCAATTCGCCGCCGATGCAACAAATGGTCGTCGGAGGTTGCACCTTCGATCTCATGAGTTGGCCTGGCTATTATCCCGAGCAGGGGCGTAACGGCGTAAGCATTCAAACCGAAGCCTATTTCGGCCTCGAGGAGTCGCAGTGTTTTTATCGCTTGCTCTCCACCAGCACAAATGTCGTTGCCACTGGTCTTACCCCTCAAGGCTATCTGCTGTGGACCAATGGTGGCGCGGCGGAGGATCTGGTGGTGGTTAGAAAGCTCGATTTTCAGTTTCCCGATTGGACTGTTTGTCTGCGCCGACCCGCTCCAACAAATGGGCTGCCGATTAAAATCGCCAACCTGCAACCCACCTATGGCTATGTCTTAATGGAGGTCAACGGCGCGCAAGTTCATGGTTGTTACAAAACTTCGCATGATATGCAGAACTGGGAGGCAACCGACCAGTTCTCCTACGAGGTTCCCTAACCCTCCCCCAAGCGGCGCTTGACGCCACCCAACTAACGAAGCGGTTCGCAGACCGACCCGCGTGGGCCGGCATCAGGCTCGACCCCTGCTTCCGCTTCAAACGCGGGGCGCGCCCCTTGTGCCAAACAAAAACAAGGAGGCGCGCCCAATGCTTACCCCGAATATGACGGTTTACGGCGCGATGTCCGGCAGCAACACTCTTGCGCGGTAGAACAGGTTCGTGAACGATTCGATGATACGGTCGCCATCACTATGGTCGAACCAGATCGTGTTCGTTTCGGAGCCTGGCCAACCCGAGCCGTGCGGTAGGATGGGCGTCCACGGCACGAGACCAATACTCGGCGTGGACTGTATCTCGTACTGTGAATGGGGGGTGGTGCCCTTGATGACCAACCGCACCGTGAGGTTGGTGCCAACCAACTGCCGCTCCAGACTCGAAATCCACAGCGGTTCCACCAGGACAGCCTGCGTTGCGGTCACCGTACCCCACTGGTTGGAGGCGGTCACTTGGATGGATTTGGCGCCCGGCGTGTTCCAGGAAACCGTGGTCATGTCCGGGCTGACGCCGCCGACGTGCTGAACGGCCGGGCTCCCGGTCACCGTCCAGATGTACTTGATCGGTTCGCTGGCATCACCCGGCGCGACACTCGCCAGGGCATCGTACCGACCGCCGAGGGTGACGTAGCCGGGCACGTCCAGGCTCACTGATGTCAAGACGCCGTAGCCCCAATCGATGCGGTCGTAGCGGTCGTTATCGTAGGCCTCGCCGGCGAAAACACCCGTGGCATCGCGCATGATGACACGTCCCTGGTTCAACGACTTGCGAACATTTGCGGCGCCACCGCCGGCATTGCTCGAAAAGATCGTGCGCATCGCGGTGAACGTCTGATTGTTCTCAACGCGCAGCAACGAGCCCCCGGCGACGCCGTTGCGGAATGTGCAATCGTCGAAAGTGGCCCCCGGGTCCACGGTGGCGCCATCCATGACATAGACGCCGTCGGTATTGAGATACTCGAAGACCGCCTGCCGCGCGGCGATGGTCGCGTTGCTCTGGATCAATACGCTGAAGTTCCCACTTTGCCGCGAGATCGTTGCGGGGTTGCCCGCCGCGCCGATGACCTCGAGCCGGCCGCCGGCCTGCACTGTCAGGTTGCTGCTTGCTCCCAGCTCGAGTTCCGCGCCAGCGTCCACGATGAGCACCGCGTTGCTGCCGACCGTGACGCCGCCGGTCACGCGGTCCAGGTGGCCGGCCAGGTCGTAGGTGCCCTGCACCACCGCCAGTCCGACCCCGCCGAGTTGGAGGATGTCTGACAACAGACGAACGCGGGCGCCACCGGCCTTGTCGATTGCGATGTTCGAGAAGTAACCATTGGTGCCGGCGTAGTTGATCGTGGCGTCGCTGCCGCCGGTGAACCATACGGTGTTGGCGGGGGACGAATCGCCCCACGCCCCGCCAGTATGCACATACACGTTGCCCCGGAGATGGTGCTGGAGGCCACCGACAAAGGAACTCCAGTATCCGTTGCTAATCGTGAGCTGGCCGTTCACATACACCGAATCGAGCGGGCGCAAGCCTCCGCCTGGCCGGTCGATCACGAGATCCCAGAACTCCTCGGCCGGGCAGTCCGTCCCCAGAGTCAAGGTTCGGGTTCCGTCGAAGGTCACTCGCGAGGAGCTGCCCGGGTCAAATCCGTTGTAAATGGTGTGATTGGTGTTCTGGTTCACCCAGTTGCCACCCACAAACAGCGAGGTGTTCATGTCATTGGCATTAAGTCCGGCCCCCCGGACCAGCGTCATGTCGCCACGCACGTTCAACACGCTGTCGGCGTTCATCTCCAGCGTGCCGTTGGTGCAAGTCAATGTGTTGTTCACGGTCACTCGGATGCCATCGGCCAGTTCCAGGGCGTCGAATCCACTATACGACTTGTTGACCTCCAGGTTGTAGAAGGTTTCGTCGGTGAGAATGTCCGCCGGGGTTGCCCCGTCAAATACCACCGTCCCAAGCCCCTCGACAAAACCGGCCGCGCCCACGCCGTTGCTCCAATTGCCGGCCACCGTCATGCGCTGCGGAGCGGTGAAGACACCGTCATCGATCGTGAAGTTGCCAGTCAGGACGATATTGGTGATCGCCGTTACGGTCGCGGCCCGCTTGTTGATGATCAGACTGTGAAGACTGCTGCCAGCCACCAGGTTTAGCACCTTGCTGGGCGCTCCGTATAGCTCGACTTCCCCACTCGGCGGACTGAAGGCCGTGTTTGCGCCAACGAAGTCGCCACTGGTCCGAATGCGGCCACCCGTGATGCTGTTGGTGAAAGCGTAGCCGTTGTTATGCACACGGATACCGGCGCCATCGAAATCGAGAACCCCGCCGGTCATCCGCAGCGAGGCGGTCGTCGAAAACGGCCAATACGAATATCCGTTGCCGCCAACCACACGCAACGTGCCATGGTTGATGTCCACGTTGGCGTTGAGGTCGATGAACTGCGCCGCATCCTGCTGCAGCGTGGCGACTCCCTCGTCAATGGTGTATTTCCCAAAGAGGCCGTTGTCCACCAGATCAGACGCCCAGAATTGGCCGCCGTACAGGTACAAGTGCCCGCCCTGATCAAACTTCGCTGTCGTCACGTTGCCGCCCGAGTAAACGGCAAACTGGCCGCCAGCGGAATTCAGATCGAGTGTCCCCAGGACACTCACCCGGCCATTGACGCCATGAATGGTGGTCACGTGGCAGGCGTTGCTGACGACGATGTCGTCGTTCAACCATAGCGTTCCGGCACCGCCGCGGGCGTCCCAGATGGTGTGGAAGATATTGGAGCCGTAAACGTACTGCGACGAGCTGCCGGTGAAGGTCACCGACCCGGTCCGGCACAGGAACCCGGCGCGTCCGACCTCATTGGTCCAGTTGCCGCCAACCCAGAGGCCGAGGCTTGCGCAGTCGATGGCGTTGCTGACGATACTCACGTTGCGGGCGACGCGCAGGTAGTTGGTGTAGGTGTTGTGCAGCACCAGCGGACCCGTGCCGCTTTGCACCAGATTGTTAAAGTACGAATCCGCCGTCGGATTGAGGGGCACCGCACTGGGATTTCCAGTGAACACCGCGCCACCCGAGGGCCACTGGAACACGCCGCCCATGTTGTTCATGAACCCGCGGATGATCACATCGTAGGCCGAGTAGCAGCGGAACTCCGTGCCGCCGTAGATATAGAGATTGTTGATGGGCAGGTCCTGGGTGCAGAGCGGACTCACGCCCAGGTAGTTCGGGGCAGCCTTGCTGCAGTTCAGGTTGAAGAGGTTGCAGTTGTCGTCATAGCAGCGGATAAAACTGATCCCCGGCCCCTCGAACTCGACATAGCCGCTGGTCAACTGCACGTTCGCCCCAGCCTCGAAGTTCCAGTCGCCAGTGACGAGAATTCGGGCCGAGCCGATCATGGAAGCGGTGGATCCCGACTCCCATACCATATCCCCGCCGAGGTGGAATTTGGCCGCCGTGCTGTTCATGTTGAGAAACCCGTGGATATGGGAGTTGCCCCCGGCAAAAAGCTCGTTGGTGTTGATGATGAGCGTGGCGCCGGCCTGCACGGTCAGGTTGCTGCAATAGGCCGCCTGCCGATATACCCGCGGGCTGAAGGGCGTGCCGGGCGGAATGGTGACATCGTTCCCGGCCGCCGGCACGGCGTTGTTATTCCAGTTGCCAGGAGTGTGCCAGTCTTCAGATACATCGCCTTCCCACAGACCCGCCATCACGGGCACAACCTCGATATTGTAGGTGGCGCTGTTCGTGTCGTTCGCCCAAACGCAGAGACCGTACCAATCGGCGTTGGTCAAGGACACATAGAAAACATCCGGCATTCCTGCAGCCCGGGTTGATCGGGCGAGGTACTGCTCCCGGTTGCGGTAGTAGTTCCCGTCGCCGGAACCAAATAGCGCGGTATCGAGATTGGCCGCGCCCGCCGTAACCGTCAGGGTGATCCGGTAAGTCCCGGCAGTGAGGTTGATATCCCGCATCTCGACCACGTCGCCGGCGGGCCACAAGATTCCGGCAGTAGTGCCGGTCGATAAGGTCTCGTTGCCACCGTCAAATTCAAGCGCGGCGGAGCCGCTGCCAGAGTAGCGATAAGCCTCGATGCCCCGCCAAACGTTCGGCGCATGGTTGCGGTCCACCACGACAAAATCTACCGGCACCACGTAGGCCGAAGATACCAACTGGGTTCGGAAGTCCGGCGCCGAATAGAGCCGCAGACTCCAGTTGTCCGCCGGGTTGTCTTGCCGCACGCCAACCGTCACCCAGTAAGCCGAGGCCTCCGCAAACTGGTAAAAGGACGGGGTGTTCGAGATATTGACCTTGACATCATCGACAAGGGTTGGCGGCTGAACGTAACCCGAATCCACAGGACTGAAGGCGCTGGCCCGAAAACCCGCGCTGTCGGTGGCGGCCTTCACCCAGTAATAGTAGCAGGTTCCAATCTCTGCGCTGAAGTCATCAAGGCTGGTGCCTGCAATCCACCCGGACATAGCAGATGCCCCCGCCGAATCGTTCACCGTGTGGCGGTAGAGGCGATAGTGCGACGCCCCGCTGACCGCGCTCCAGGAGACCGACACCCGGTCGGACGCGCTGCCATCGGACGCGCTGCACGCCACTGGCGACGCCAGCGGACTGACGTCGCGCACGCGCAAATTGTAGTTGCCGGCGACGCCGTTCGCCTTGATGACGAGAACAGCGAGGTCGCCCGAGGTGGCTGCGGCGTAGGTGAGCGTCTCATCCCCGCCCGCCCCGGTAGTATTGCTCATTCCATCGTAATCCAACCGCGAACCCGAGGTCCGACTCGGGTCAAAGACGAACAGCATGAGGTCCGGTGTCCCGGAGGTCACGTCGGCCGACACCTCGTAGGTATGGCCAGCCAGCACCGGAATCTCCATCAGATCCATCACGTCATTGGTGCGCAGGCTGCGCGCACTCCAACTCTCGAGCACAAGGTCCACGATATTGTTTTCCGCCTCGATGACGTACGGCGTCGGATCCCCATACGACACCTCGGCGTAGTGCGTTCCGTTGCCGAATCTGTGCCCGTTGGCGACGACAAAATCCGGTGTAACGCCGCTAATTGTGGAAGTCTCGTAAGGCGAAGGCAGGCCAACGTTGGTGTCAACCTTGAGGTCATGGTCCTCGGTGGCCGGACGGATGGCCACGCCCGCCCAGTCGGAACTATACACCGAAAAGCTGTAGCGCCGCGGCACCGCCGTCATGGTCCACGGAGTGTTGTTGGCCAGCGGAAAGTACTCGCGCACCATGTTGACCTGGCTGGCGGGGTCGCCGTACAGGTTGAAATCGAACTGGTTCATCAATCGCGTATTGCGGCTGCCAATGTCCGCCACAACCGCCATCTTCCCATCGGTCAGCGCGCGTCCCGCCGTCTGCCCATCGGTCAACCGCTTGACGTATTCGTAACCGATGCCCGCATTCACCGATGCCCCGTTGAACGAGCCGTATCCATAGGAGGTATTGAAAAAGGAGACGCGGCTCGAAGACACCGTGCCGATGGCGCCGCGGCGGAGCAACTGGTATTGAAGATTATTGCTTTGTTCGGGATAGCCGTTCAGGCAGGAACACTGGAACGTGAACGAGGGATGATTGTCGTCGAGAGACCCGGTCATGCTGCTCTTGAACAGATCGCCATCCCAGCAGCCGTCATAACCGACCGCCGCCACGTCCACGTTGCCATGTGCCCACCAGCAGACAATGCCGTAGTCGTTGGCAGCCCAACGGTCCCGGACAGTGTTCCCACCGCGCAACTCCTGGTCGCTGGCATAGGCCGAGTTCGGGCTGCACGCGCCGTTGCCCTGCTCGTATTGGCGCCACCGGCCGTACCCGCGCGCGCTCAAGTAGTCGTCCCACATCTGCTCGGCAAGGGGTGCCCCGTCGTAACCCGCCCCGCTGAAACTCATCGGCAGTAGAATGTTCTTGCGCCATGCGACATTGGCCTCGTTGTCAAAGTCCATGATCTTCTGCAATACGTCCCGCAGTCCGTTGTAGTCGGCTCCGTACACCGGAATGCGCCCCACGTAAACCTCGGGCGTCAGGTTAACGCCGCCGGCCGTCGTGTAATCTGACCACTCGCCGTATATCTGATTCCCGTTGATGTCCCAGTTGCCCGTGAGATCACCGTAAAACATGTCGGTGGGCGCTTCCCGATCACCCGCATCGCTCCACTTCGGCCAGGTCATCTTCATCGGAATGTCCCCCTCGCCGTTCTCGTAAGGCGTCGGGTTGCCGATGAGCAGCACATAAGAAAACCCCCAGCTTATGTAGTGATCCATCAGCCATTTGCGAATCTTCTCGGCGCGGTGATTCGGAGCCTGGCCAACGACGGCGTTGAAGTCCGTCTCGGTGATGACCGCGACGGTGTTGCCCAGGGCGGTCTTGTTGGCGATGAACTCCTGCAGCTTCGGGCAGTTGTTTGTGATGGCCGTCGTAGTCACAATGAGGTAGTTGGCCACAAAACTCTTTTCGGCCTCCGCCTGAGCCTTCGCCGTCGGGGCATACCAGGCGGCCGCCTGCTCGAAGTTGATCAGCAGCGTCTCGGCCATATCATCCATCGCATGGTCCGCCAGCAGAGCATCGTCGGCCACCGGGACGCTCCGTTCAAATTCCAGTTCCACCTGCACCTTCGGCCAAAATTGCGCCGCGCCAGTCGCGGGATTCCATTGCACCGGGCTGAACTCTACCTGGGCATACTTCCACTTCCGCATCTGGCCGTAGGGCAGCAGGCGGACGGGCGAAGCCGGATAAGGCATCGCAAGGCTGTAAACGTCCATGTCCCGACCGTTCACAATGTTGGTGGCTGCCCCAAATCCCGCCGGGACGCCGCCGGGTGCGCCAGCCAGGTCGGGTGTGGCCGGAGCAACAGCCGCCGGCAGAGCCAGCGCCTGCCCCTCTCCCTGAATCCCCCTCACTTTGAGCGTCGTCCAGTCGATGTCCGGTGGCACCGCGATTCGGAACACTTGTGCCGGTAGATCCGGCTGGCCCGGCCCGCCACTGCTGTGAAATCCCGCCATAATAACCCGGCTTCCGTTGGCCGTCCCGTCGATCACCGGGGGCGGCGCGGTAAGTGTGATGCTCAGGGTTTCCCCGTGAGCCCTGATGGCCAGCACAGCCGAAAGACAAATCCACCCGGCCACGCGAGACATAACGCTTGCTACATTATTCATAGTAAACTTCTTTCTTTAGATTTCGCGGTTGACAGAGAACGTTTCCCCATCGCTTCCACTGCCTCCCATGTTATGCTTATGTCCGCCAGTGAAAAGATTTATTTGTAACTGGCAACTTCAATGCCTTGCGTTGGCGACCGGCAAAAGCCACCAACGCGGCCGCCATCGAGTCCAGTTTGAGCTTCTGCCGACAGACTTGACGGAGGCCACCCGCAACTTGCTGGTCGGTTACCGGGACGATTCGATCCACAACCAGCGAGTTGACTCGGGTTCCAGTTGCAGACGCAAGCCCGCTTCGGTGGGTTTAACCGCAGCTCCGGCCAACGGGTCACGGACATGGTCTGGCGTGACGGTGAATCCAAGGCTGGCTTGGTTGAAGGTGAGAGTCGCCTGCACCGCGGCGGCTGAGATGTTGCCGACGGCCAGCAGGGCTTTTCGTCCGGCCTGGCAGAAACCTGAGACGCGGACCTCGGGTTTGTCGGCGGTGGCCAGACCTCCGGGTTGCCAGTATGGATACCAGCAGGCTTTGTCCACGTCGAACTGTCGATAGAGTCGCAGCATGTCCCAGCCCCCCAAGCACCACGGACTGGGAGCGTTGTGCAAGGCCGTCATGGTCTGCGCCCACGGGCCGCTCAACGGCGGGTAGCCAATGAAGTCGGTGGGCAGTCCGTGCGCGTGGCCCATGCCCTCGGCGCGGAAGAATTCGAGCGGCGGGCGAAAGGTTTCCGGCGACTTCCAGTATTGCTCGCCGGTCAGCAGGAGGTCCGCAAAACTCAGGGTCGGCAGGGTGACCATGCCGGACATGTGCGCGACGATCAGGGTCGGTTTGCCCTGGGCCTGGCAGATGCGGGCCAGTCGCTTCATCTGCTCGCGCGCAGCGAAAATGGTGAAGGTCGGACGCCGTTGACCGTCGGCCCCGACGTAACCGCAGCCGTGCTTGCCGTTGGCGCAGTAGCCGGGCGAGGCAGCCCCGTCCAGATACACGCCGTCAATGCCATCCTCCTTGAACAACCGCTCAATCCCAGCGGTGAAAACGGCCGAATAGCGGCTGCGATGGCAGATCGGGTAATCGCGCTGCTTGGGCTCGCGTGCGTGAATGTAATACGCACTCTGCGGCTCGCACAGTGAGTCGGTGGCCAGATCAGCGTATTCGGGTGCGATATCCGGCAGGAGCATGGAGTGGTAGAGAACCAGTCCCATCTTGCGGGCGTGGACCTGTTCGACAAGGTGTCTGAGCTTCTCGGGCTGACTGACGCGGGACATGCCCTCGAAATCGGTCCAGTCTTCGTGCATCCCCAGGAAACGGGCGCCCAAGCTGCGGCGATAGTCCAGTTCGGTGGCTTGCGGGTTGGTCCCCACGCGAATCGTATCGCCCATCGCGTAACCAGCCCAGTGACAATAGCCAAAGTGCCCCTGCTCGAAAGTTGCCGGAGTGGGGCGCACCGGACCGGCCATCAGGCCGAAGGTCAGACGGAACGACCGGTCAATCTTGGTTCCCGAATCGAGGAGGTGAATCCGCAGGACCACTTCATCGTCCGTGGTGGTGATCTCCAATGCCGTGTTCGGATCTCTTGGTCGCCAGTTTTCGTCGGACTCGCAAAACCATTGGAGGCCGCATTGGCAGTCCATTCGACGTCGAATCGCATCATGCCGTCGAACTCGGCCGTCCCGCGACAGCGATAGGGAATGCCGGCCAGCGTGCCGGAGGATTCCCATGTGGCCGCTTCCTGATTGGTGGTGGTGAAATGGCAACGAACGTCGCTTGCTTCGGAACCGTTGACCCGGAACATGACCGGGCGGGCAAGCAAATGTTCGTCCCGGGACTGGATCGCACGGGGCAGGCCAGTCCGAGCGAGTTCGTAGCTTCTTCCCCAAATGCGGATGGTCGAACCTCGGACCTGAACCGCCGGCCAGAGACCGAGATTGGTTTGCGCCGTGACGGGCAGACCGGTCGCCGCAAGACCCAAGACGGCCAATAGCGAATAGCACCACGCAACTTTCCCCGCATGGCTGACCGGCAGGCATTTACTGGTTCGCATCGTGGGAGCATCCACCAACGAAAGCGGTCGTTCAATTCAGATTTTGGAAACCTCCGAGTCGGCGCTGCTCGAACCGGCCGCGGCGTGAAAATATTGCTCGATGAGTGCGTTCCGTGGCCGATGCACCGGCTGCCGTCGGCGGCTACAATGCGGTAGCCGTGAACGGCAGTTCGCGCTAACTCCATTTGCGGGAGAGCCTGACCAATCGCGCGCCTCGTCCCGCTCGAAAAGTTAGCGCCGACTCCCGTCGGCGGCTACAATGCGGTAGCCGTGAACGGCAGTTCGCGCTAACTCCATTTGCCGAAGAGCCTGACCAATCGCGCGCCTCGTCCCACTCGAGAAATTAGCGCCGACTCCCGTCGGCGGCTACAATGCGGTAGCCGTGAACGGCAGTTCGCGCTAACTCTTTTTGCGGAAGGGTCTGACCAATCGCGCACCTCGTCCCACTCGAGAAATTAGCGCCGACTCCCGTCGGCGGCTACAATGCGGTAGCCGTGAACGGCAGTTCGCGCTAACTCTTTTTGCGGATGGGTCTGA
>Ga0194053_10000411_pt1 | contig 32625 bp, 23 predicted proteins | sample SepL228m_MetaG_FD_161684 | JGI IMG/M metagenome (GOLD analysis project Ga0194053, IMG submission 161684) | Anoxic zone freshwater microbial communities from boreal shield lake in IISD Experimental Lakes Area, Ontario, Canada - Sep2016-L227-8m | ecosystem: Environmental > Aquatic > Freshwater >... | reverse complement strand
ATAGAAAGACCTTTTGTTTAGTTTATATTGTAGAATAGTATAAATATTCTACAAAAGGTCTTTCTATCCTCTTTTTTGGGGGTTTTGCAAGAGCCTCTGTAAATTGCAAATTACGAAAAATATCTCTTTGGTTGTAGAAGAGAAGAATGACTTTCAGGGACTAACACCGAGTGGCGAAGCCAGGAAAGTGTCTGTACCACCATGTTATCGCAAGATTTTGCAAGAGCCTGTAATAATTATGCATAGTGAACGGGGGATTTTGTGAAAGAATTAGAAATTATTGTAATAGGTCATCCTTTTCATTCCTTCCATAAATTCCCATTCCACCAATTAACAACAAAGGTAACACCATAACTATGAAAATTTATATTTTGGCTGATATGGAAGGCATATCGGGGATTTGGATGCAGGAGCAATGCGTACGGGATTCAGCATCTTTTTCCCACGCCTGCCAGTTTTTGATGGACGATATCAATGTCGCCGTAAACGCCGCTTTTGAAGCCGGCGCCACAGAGGTTGTGGTTTGCGATACCCATTATGCCGGCGGGCAATTGCAGTTGGATAAAATGGATGCCTGGGCAGTATACGAAACGCCAAACACCGGCTTAATAATGCCATCACTTGATGAATCTTTCGCCGGGTTGGTGCTGCTGGGACATCACGCCCGCGCCGGCACGATTAACGCTTTTCTTGACCATACCGTGTCATCCGCCTCATGGTTCGACTACAGCATCAACGGCCTGTCTGTGGGTGAGATGGGTCTGGAAGCCGCCTATGCCGGGAATTTCAATGTACCGGTAATTGCCGTATCCGGCGATGCCGCCACCGCCGTAGAAGCGTGGGAGCTATTCGGCAAGGTAGAATGCTCCATCGTAAAATGGGCAATCGGCCGCAACCGCGCAAAATGCCTTTCCCTGCCCGCCGCCCACCAGCACATCCACGACGCGGTATACGTAGCTGTAAAAAACGCCGGAGAATGCAAACCATTCAAACCAAGTCTCCCCGCTAAAATTCAGATTGTCCTATACCGATCCGACATGGCCGACGACCTTGCCACCCATCCCGGCATAGAAAGAATAGACGCCAGAACAGTAAGCCGAACGATTACATCGTTGCTGGATGTGACGAAGTTTTAACCACAGATTAAAATGATATTAAATGATTAGAATGATTTCAGTTGGAATATAGAAACCATCTTTGCCAAATCATGTTTCGTTGTGGGAAAATTCAGCCCCAACACTCACTCTTATACACATTTTAACTATCATTTCAATTAAAATGTTGGATAACTAGGTAGGGGAACTGCATACGAACTTTCAGTAAAATGCCGATGAGGATCAAACAGGTGTATCTCCCAAAAAGCAGAATAAATATCCCATGAAGGAAAATATTTTTCATTTTATATCCATCAAATATATGCGGCAGGACAAACCGCGTTGGGCTTTAAATATCTTCATTATGCTGTTGCTGCTATGCCCGGTGATGTCAACACTTGGCGCTGTCACCGGTTCGGTGCGTTTGATATACCCGGCTGCCATCTTCTGGGGCATTTATACTGTTGCGCTATTCCTGCTTCGACTCATCGCCGCGCGTCCGGTTTGGCGTTACCTGGTTATCGCAGTGCTGTTGGCATTGATATGCTGGGCAGCCTTCGCCGGTCGTCCATACGATACTGTTGGTTTGCGTGCCATGTATCGTTCCCGTCTAATCTCATTTTCTGGCACATTGTATGTCTGGGGTGGCGAGTCGCATCTGGGGATAGATTGCTCCGGGCTGGCGCGTACGGCGTTAATCGAAGCCATGGTATTCGAAGGCTTTCGTACCGGCAACCCGCGCCTGCTGGGACCGCAGTTATGGGATTTCTGGTGGCATGACATGAGCGCAAAAGCGATGGGAGCAGAGACTTTCGGCTACACCCGCGAAGTATGCCGTCTGCCGAAATTAGCAGGCGCGAAAATTACCCAATTAAAAGTCGGCGACCTGGCAATAACAGAAAGCGGAGTCCATGTGCTGATTTACCTCGGAGAAAATCGCTGGATAGAAGCAAACCCGGAAGATATGCGCGTGGTAGCCAACGAAGCAACCGTCACCTCAATCCGCACATATTTCAACCAAACCTTTAAAATCATGCGGTGGAAATGGCTGGAATAATAGGTAGGGGCGGGTTCTAAACCCGTCCCTTTGAAGAGCAGGCATGGTGGGTTATAATCGAGGGCGGGTTTAGAACCCGCCCTCTACATTGGAAATTGATAGGGCGGGTGGAAAAAAGGGGTGGGTTTAGAACCCACCCCTACTGTTTACTTTTCCACTGCCACCTCATACAACATCCTTGCTTTCCCGTTATCATTCACATCCAGCGGTATTACCACTTGACCGCCTTCAACGGTGATTTTTATTTCTTCGGTTCTTTTGCCGGCGGTGGTTACTCCCCATACTTTTGTTTTAGCGGGGTCTTTTACTTTTATCTTTACGGTGGCAGTGCCGGTGCGTACCAGGTAGGGAAGGCTGCCCCATGCCAACAGGGTGCGGCGTGCTTTTTCTGCGTATTTTGTGTTGGTATCCTGCAGGTCGGTGAGGTGGGTTATCAGCATGCGGCTGCTGTCTTTTATCGGGCGGTTGTCCATGCTGGTTACTGTTACCGTCGCGCCGGTTTCAATGATTGATATCTCCATGTTGGTGCCGATTATTTTGCTGCCTGCCGGTGCGTAGCCGCCAAAGGTGTTGGGAGTGTTAAGGGTGAATACGTCGGCGCGGGAGTCAACGGTGAACTCACCGGATTCGCTTTGGAAGATGTTTTTGTTCAGGTCGGTATTATTATCTGCCACCAGCCAGCCGGCTTTTTTAATTTCTGCCAATATTTTCTCGCCGGCATCCGGCTTGTACGGGTTAATTTTTGTCTCGTCGGTTTCCGTCAGGTTCAGTACCATATCGGCTTTCACCGGCAGTTTTGTTTTGTCCGCCGCCACCATGGTGCCGACACGGGTGACCAATGCCAGGCCGTCCCAGGCAGGTTTCATATCGCGATCGGTTTTGGCATCTTTATTCAATTCGTCCGGAGTCATAACGATGGCAATTAAATGTTTTGCCGGTTTCAGGTCGCCGCGCCGGAAAATCACCGATGCTACCCGGTCTGCCGCCTGGTTCAGCGGGTCGCTTGCCATGTCAAAATAGGATAACGGCAACTGGTTGACGATGTTGTTACGAGTATGGCTATAGGCGAAACGCCATAGCGCCGACCAGTCCTGCGTTGCCGCCATCGCGCTGGTCAGCATGCCGCCAACGCCGCGGAAACGACTGGGAGCAGCATAGTTGTATTCGCTGATGGTGAATGGTTTGTCGGCCAACCGGTGGAAACTGCAATACCTGCCGCCGGGCGCGCCTGCCGCCACCGGGCTGGAATTGCTGCAGCGTGAAGGTAATTGCCACGGCTTTTCTATGAACTCCGGATGGTCGACGTAAAAATGGTCGTCAACGTAATCATAATCCCGCCGCACATCCTGCATCTGTGCCGGGTTGGTCCAGCTATTCAAGTTGGTTATCATCGCTTTGCAGCCAATAGCTTTCATGAAATCGCGCATTTTAACGGTGAATGCCTTTTCCGTATCAGCACAGAACCGGCTGGAAAGTATTCCTTTCGGAGTATCGTCAAAACGGGTAACCAGCGGGATATTTCCTTTGGCTGCATCCTGGTCATCCGGCAAAGTGCCCATCGCCGTCACCAGGTCGACGCGGTTGGGGTAATTTTTCAGAAGCCATTTATTCCACGCTGCCTGCCAGTCTTTATTCACGTTATCGCTGCAGCGTCCCAGAAAATTCCCGGCGTTCCCTTCATTTATCAGGTTTATCCACGCCAGGGTGGGGTCTTCCGCCAGCCGCGTTTCGGTATACGGGTTTTTATGGTTCATCAATTCCAAAGCAAATTTGCAATAATTATTATATGCCTTGTCATTCACTAATATCGCCATTTTAAAATTGTCCATTCCCACGTCGCCGGCTGCACCTTCCCATATTTCTTTTGCTGCTACCGGACGGGAAACGAATAAGTCGGTGGTGATATATATGCCGCGCTTCTTAAAGGCGCTGATAAGGTAGTCCAACTGGTCCAGGCTATCCTGGCGTAGGGTGTAACTATTGGCGGCGGCGCGGTCAATCAATTCGCTTTCGTAGTGGTGAATGCGAATAGTATTATAGCCGGAGCGCACCAGTCGCTCTGCCAGCAAATCCGCCTGGTCATGGGGGATATATTGCCCGGTGAAACAAAGGTTGCAACCATAGAAGCGCTGCGGTGCTTTCGGCATCTTTTCAAATACGAAATGTCCGTTGTCGCCTGCTATCACCCGTCCGTATTTACCTGACGGGTAGTGCCAGGCCAAGATTGGCGATAAGTCTACGATAGAACCCGGTTCAACGTTCTTTTCATATTCCAGCGGCAGCCAATCTTTGCCAGCGGTTATCGTCACTCCTTCGTCCATTGAATAAGTTATCCCGTCATCGTTTGACAAGGTGAAATCAATAATCTGGCTCCTGCCGGCGTCCCATTTTTCCGCATTCTGAAATTGCGGCCCAATTCGAAATGTAAATGAACTTACCCATTTGCGGTCGTCCTGTACCAGCACCGGTGTGATGGAATCAAACTTGAAATTTATCCGCTGTTTGTCAGGAAATATTAGCGCCAATGATTTTGCATTGCCGCCGGATAATGCTACTTCACCAAGCTGGTCAGGAAAAACTTTTTCTTTGCGATCGTAAATAAATGAACCACCTGCCAGGTAAGCTACCGGCATATTGATAGCGACATGAAGGCTGTTCAGCATCATTTCTTCGCGTGGGGTTAATTTATATTGCACCCGGACGCCTTTATTCGCCGGGGTAACGGTTATTACAACATCAACCATTTTGCCGGTGGGGGATTTTATCACGCTGTTGAATACTCCATCAGCAACCTTTTTGCCGGTTGTCGCAGTTGCGCTTTGCCAGGTATTTTCAAATAATCCGGGATCAATCGACCCGATAGAACGCCCATCAACCGATACCTGGACAGACCCGCCGGTAGATATCAATGCATCAACAACCGCGTTAGCCATCATTGCAGTCACCACCAATAATAAACAAAACAAAACAATTTTCATAGATTTTCCTTTCCATATGCAAAATAGTTATATAGAAATAGCAACAGAATTAACCAGTCATGGTTTTTATTTTTAGACATGATTAACATGATTAACATGATTTTTAGCTTCGCAGATAAATGAGTAAATCATGTTAATCATGTCTAAAAAATTGTGAGATTGAAAATACTGCTAATCATTAAAATGATAAAAATATTCGTCTGTGAATGGGCTGTCTTCGCCTTTCATTCCTTTTTTGATATCTTTTGATTTAAACATTGATTTTAGGAAATACCAGTCACCTAATTTGTCGAATTTTCTGGTGGATGTGGTGACGGTAATCCCGGATTTGCGGATGAATTTGCGCTTTGTTTTACCGGCTAATTTTTTCATTCGCTGTGCGAAATCCAGGTCTTCCCCCAGTTTAATTTTTTCGTTAAATGCCCCGGCGGTGTAGAAATCCGCCTTGCGTATCCAGAACATCCCGCCGCCAAGACCGGTGAAAAACAGCACGATATTCAGCAGCATCTGGGTGAATCGCAGCGCGAAAGAATAGCGGTCCAGTTTTATATCTGCGACCCCGCCGATTATCTTGTCATCGGCTAAATATTGTTTGATTTTTCGCAAGGCATCTTCCGGCATTCGCGAGTCGGCGTCAATGGTGACGATGATATCGCCAGTCGCCGCGTTTACCCCGGCGTTGCGCACCTTGGCGAGATTTTTGTCGTTTTCAATAACAATTTTCGCCCCTGCCCCCTTGGCAATAGCCTCGGTAGCATCATAAGACCGGTTGGAAGCCAGCACGATCTCAACGGTTTCTCCGCAGTAACCAGCGGCCCGGGCGATAGAATCTAAACAACCCGGCAAATACTTCTCTTCGTTGTGAGCGGGAATAATAATAGATATCATAATACAACAATATTACCATAATTTGGCTGGTTAAGGAATGGATTATTACACAGATTCACAGAGGAGACACGGAGATACACGGAGGGTATTAATATTATTTCACAAAAGTAACATTCGCATTTTAATATATTAGCCTCTGTGTATCTCAGTGTCTTCTCAGTTGCTCTGTGTAACCAATAAAAAAACAGGATACTGGCTATCTTTCTCGAAATTTCAGGTTATGGTTAAATATGATATTGTCACTGTTGGTTCTTTATTTGTTGAGGCAACTCCCACTACTCCTGGGCAATCGCTGCGGTCGGCGCGGGAATACCGCATGGTGGCGGGTGGGGCGGCGGCTAATTTCGTCTTTGCGCTGGCGCGGTTGGGGGCAAATGTCGGTTTTATCACCGCGGTGGGTGGCGATTCGTTTGGCCGGATGGCAATGGATGAAATCGCGGCTTTTAATGTTGATACTTCATGTGTAAAAATCGCGGCAAATCATCACACCCCGGTGACATTCGCGGCGGTTGATGGCAAAGGTGGCAAAGATTTTTCATTTTACCGTTTTCCCGGCGTATGCAATCCTTCCGAAGAACTTAATGAAGATGATTTCAAGGCAGCATCTGATTGCCGTATATTTGACTTCAGCGAAGGTGCGATTCGCGGTGCGGAATTGCGCGATATAATATTTAACGCGGCAGATGAAGCACGCAGACAAGGCATACCGGTAATATACGCAATGAACCTGCGCCGGTCGGCGTGGAACATGCCGGATAATATAATAGCTGAAATTGAGCGCGAAGCCTGCCAACACGCGGACTTCATCATTATGAATCAGGAAGAGATGGAGTTGATAACCGGCATGTCGGGTAGCGATGGGATTTCAATATTGGTGAATATTGGAATAAACAACGCGGTGATAACTAATGGCGGCGATGGCGACATAATGATGGTAACCGGCGGCAAAATCGCGTCAGTCGCGCCTTATATAGTTCTGGTGATATATGATGTCGGTGCCGGTGACACTTTTCACGCCGGTCTGGTATCTGCATTATTGAAGTATAACCTGAAAAAGATAGAAATTACTGACCTGGCAGAATGCTGCCGCTTTGCCGCTGCCACCGCCGCCATCCGGGTATCCACCAGCGCAGATCCCCACGACCTGCCAGATGCAGAAGCAGTGATGAAATGGCAGGGAGAGAGGTGTTAGGTATTTGGTGTTTAGTTTTCAGTGTTCAGTTTTCAGATTAAGTTACTTCATAAAACAACCCATTCTGAAAACTGAAAACCGAAAACTAAACACATTGTCCATTTTATTTGGGTTAGGTTGATGTCGATTGAAATCGGCTGAAGTCGGTTGCAATCGATTTCAGCCAGTATTTAACTCAAAAAAATTGTCAATCGTCAATTATCCATTGTCAATTTTTTCTCAAATTTTCTCTCTTCTCTCTTCATCTTTCTCTATTCCTTCTACTCTTCGTCCAACTCTTCCTCTTCGTCATCCAGAACCGTCATTAACGGTTCAATAGCAGTTGGCGCCAAGGCTATTTCGCGAATTTTGTTTTCAATTTCGGTTGCTATTGCGTCATTTTCATCAAGATATTGGCGGGCGTTTTCACGGCCGTGTCCGATGCGAACATCGTTATAGCTGAAGAACGCTCCAGATTTCGTGATAATATCCATTGAAATGCCAAGGTCAAGAATTCCGCTGCCGCGGCTGATGCCGGTTCCGTATAAAATATCAAAATCTACTACTTTAAATGGCGGCGCGACTTTGTTTTTTACGATTTTTGCGCGGGTACGACTGCCGACGATATCGTTGCCAACTTTGATATTTTCCACGCGGCGCAATTCAATGCGTACTGACGACCAGAACTTTAATGCGCGGCCGCCAGGGGTAGTTTCCGGGTTGCCAAACATGATGCCGACTTTCTCGCGAATCTGGTTAATAAAGATTGCGCAGCAGCGGCTTTTGTTTAATGAACCGGCTAATTTGCGCAGTGCTTTCGACATCAATCTCGCCTGCAAACCTACCTGGCTGTCGCCCATTTCGCCGTCTAATTCTGCCTGCGGTACCAATGCTGCCACCGAGTCAATGACCAGGCAGTCAACCGCGCCGCTGCGTACCAGCAGGTCGGCGATATCAAGTGCCTGCTCGCCGCTGTCCGGCTGGCTAAGGAGCAGTTCGTCAACGTTTACGCCGCATTTTGCCGCATATGCAGGGTCAAGGGCGTGTTCCGCGTCGATGAACGCGCAGGTTCCGCCGGTCTTTTGCGCCTCTGCAATTACATGGTAGGTAAGGGTGGTTTTACCAGATGATTCATTGCCATATATTTCAATAATGCGCGCGCGGGGAATCCCGCCTACGCCTAATGCGATATCCAATGGCAGACAACCCGTACTGATAACCTCGGTCTGAATGCGTGCGGACATTTCGCCTAGGCGCATTACAGTGCCTTTGCCAAACATTTTATCAATTTGCCCTAATGCCAGGTCCAGTGCTTTTTCTCTATCCTTGGCCGGGTGTCCAGTGCCTTTTGTTGATGACGATGCCATTGAAATTACCTCACTTTTTATTTCTTAGTTGCTGCTTTCAGCTCTAAAATAAACGATTTTAATGTTCCGTACAGGTCGCCGTCGGCGTTTTCCGCGATTACCTTTACCGGCGCGCTACCGACAATAGCTCCGTCGGCATGTGTGCAAACTTCGCGAACCTGTTCGGGGGTGCCGATGCCAAAACCTACTGCCACCGGTTTGTCAGTTATGGTCTTAATATTGTCAATTAATTTAAATAAATCCGGCGGCAATTCGCTTTGCACCCCGGTTACTCCCAGGCGGCTGATGCAATATACAAACCCGCTGCCTTGTTCCGTGACAATCTGTATCCGTTTGTCCGGGCTGGTGGGAGCCAGCAGGAAAATGGTGTCGAGTTTATGGTTCTTGGCTTCAATCAGCCATTCCGTCGCTTCTTCCGGCGGCAGGTCGACTATCAGAAATCCGTCTACGCCGGCGGCCTTGGCATCAATGCACGCGCGTTCGATACCGTATTGCAGCACCGGATTCCAATATGTCATCAGCAAAAGCGGCGTTTCGTAATTTTGGCGGAATTCACGCACCATTTTAAAAATCTGTAATAAATATATCCCGGATTTCAACGCCCGCAATGCCGCTTGTTCAATAACCCGGCCGTCTGCCATCGGGTCAGAAAATGGCACGCCAAACTCGATAACGTCCGCACCGCCGTCTGCAACCGCACGCAAAGCCGTCATGCTGCGGTCATAGTCGGGGTCGCCCGCCATAATATATATTACCAGGGCGCCTTCGTCTTTTGATTTACATTCTGCAAACTTGTTTTCTATTCTACTCAACACAAATCCCCTTGATAAAAAGATAATACCAGTTCATTTTACAAAATTCTGTCACTTTAGTCTTGATAAAATAATTTTTGTATTTTTTTATTCATTCAACATGTCGCCCCGCTGGGGCTTTAAAGCTTTATAGTGAAACTTTGTACTATTAACATGTCGCCCCTCTGGGACTATTCAACATGCAAATTGATAAATATCATAATAAATGTCAATTCTACCAGTAATTGTCCATTGTCCACTGTCAATTGCCCTTATCTTTTCGTATATTTCCGGTCCATGCTGCGGTATTGCACGGCTTCGGCAATATGCGGCATGCCTATTTTATCGGCACCGTCCAGGTCGGCAATGGTGCGGGCTAACTTCAGCACCCGGTCATACGCACGGGCAGATAGCGATAGTTTGTCAATCGCGCTGCGCAGCAATGCCAGGGCGTCGTCATACATGTGGCAATATACTTTCATATCCTTCGGTCGCATCTGGGCATTATTTTTCACCGGGGTGTCATGAAATCGCTGGGTTTGCCGTTTTCGCGCATCCATCACCCGGGTGCGCACCGCCGCGGATGATTCTCCCGGTCGATTCGACATTAATTCATCTTTATTCAATCGCGGCACTTCCACATGAATATCCAGCCGGTCAAGAATAGGCCCGCTGATGCGCGCCTGGTATTTTTCTACTGATATCGGGCTGCACGAACATCGCTGGACAGTATCGCCAAGATATCCGCACGGACAGGGGTTCATAGACGCTACCAGTTGCAGCCGCGCCGGGTATGTCAGGTTCGCCGCAGCCCGGGATATCGTCACCAGCCCGTCTTCCAATGGCTGGCGCATGACTTCCAGGGTACGCCGGTCAAATTCCGGGAACTCATCCAGAAACAGCACCCCGTGATGGCTCAGTGAAATCTCGCCCGGTCGCGGGTAAGACCCGCCGCCGACTAAACCGGCAGTGCTGATGGTGTGATGCGGGCTGCGGAATTGGCGTGTTCGCAACAGACCGCTTTCCGTGTTCAACATTCCCGCTATCGAATAAATCTTTGTTATTTCCAGCGATTCGTCCAGGGTTAAATCCGGCAAAATGGTGGGCAATCTGCGCGCCAGCAGCGTTTTACCGCTGCCCGGAGGACCAACCATCAGCATATTATGACCGCCGGCAGCGGCAATCTCCAATGCCCGGCGCACTGACTCCTGACCTTTCACCTCGGACAAATCGACATCGAATATTCCATCTTCCGGCGAGAAAGAATCCACTCCGCCGCGTATTGGTTCACGACCGGCGACGTAGTTAAATACTCGTGCCGCGTCAAACAGTGTCTCGACCGGATAAATATCCAGTCCGTCCACCACTGCGGCTTCGCGCAGGTTGCCTGCTGGCACAATAAGTGCTTTTTTGCCTTGTTCCTTCGCCGCCAGTGCCATCGGCAGCACGCCAGCAACCGACCGCACCGAACCGTCCAGCGATAATTCTCCGGTAATCATGAAGGAATTGATATCTTCCATCTCAATCTGTCCGGTCGCCATCAATATCCCCATGGCGATGGGCAGGTCAAAACCGGGACCTTCTTTGCGAACATCCGCCGGGGCAAGGTTGACTACCAGCCGTGAACTGCTGGGAAATTTAAACTCAGAATTGCGCATGGCAGCGCGCACCCGTTCACCGGATTCCCGCACCGCGGCATCTGGCAAACCGACCAATAAAAACTTCCCTTCGCCTGGTGAAGCGTCAACTTCTACCACCACGCGAAAAGCATCAATTCCCAATACTGCAGATGAATCTATACACGAAAGCATAAAACAAACATTCGCCTTTTTGACATCTTATTCCTTTTTTATTTAGAAAAAAATGTATAAATTTTTACGTTAGTGCTAAAAAAAGAGAAAAAGGTTCCATCTATTTGGGTTTATTGCTAAATAAATTAAAGGTAGAGTGAAATGTGGGACGTGTTATTAATCGAAAATAGGACAGATTAGTCGGATCGGACGGATTTTCTACAATTTGGAATTTGTGATTTGCCATTAACTGCTTGCCATTCACACCAAAAACCAAAGCGGGGTGAAGATACCATCTTCACCCCGCCCGTTACAGCCGCTAAACCTTCCCGCAGTCATCGATTGACTGTGCCGGTGTATCTGCTCACTCCAGGGGGGAATGCCCCTCGTTTGCGCGGGCTGCGTCCAATCTGAAGGACGGGTAGCCGCCAATGCATAACTATTGGAGTGCTTGAATGCACCACAGGCTTGCAGCACTGTTCCTATAATTTATATTACCACAGTTTTCTCCAGTGTCAAGCGGGTAAAGGCACTTTTTTATACTAAATTTTCGTATATTTTGTAGTCAACAGTGAAGTTGGAAATTGGTGAATTCTTACAGGCTTTTTCAAAACCTGATTTTTCATTGTTTTAAATTTTAATAAAATTATGATTTAGCACCAAACGTGGCGTCACCGTCCCGGTGACGTTAGCTGCGCAAGAAGGTACTAAGCGCTGAAATTTATTTCCGGCTCTTTCTTTTTCCGAGCGGGACGCTCTTGCTACCTCTCGAATGACTCGAAATACTCTTAACTGAATAGATTTTGCAATTACCTATATTGAATATTAAAAAAAAACAAAGCGGGGTGAAGATATTATCTTCACCCCGCCCCCCAATAGTTGCAAAACCTTAACTCAGTCATCGGTTGACTGTGCCAGTGCATCTGCTTACTTCTGCGGCTTGCGCTCATTGTATCGGATTATTTGCCGCTAACAACTAAACTCAACTAACCGATTTGCTTGATTGCACTTTAGGCTCGCAACTTCATTGTTGCTTATATTATATTTTACCGCACTTTTTTCAGTGTTAAGCAGTTTTTTAAACTTTTTTTATAATTTTTTTTGTCACAGAGATGCACGGAGAATACACGGAGATTCACGGAGGGATTTACTAAAATCTCTACAAACTACCGCTCAAAAATTCTCAATTCTCAATTCTCAATTAATCAATCGTCGCCTTTAATCGTCAGCCACAACTCATCCATTTCGGCGAGGGTCATGGTGTGAAAATATTTTTTGGCTTTTCGGGCGGCAGTTTCCAGGCGTTTGAAGCGGCGGACGAAGCGGTCGTTTGCCTCGCGCATTACTTCTTCGGCATCTACATGGACGAATCTTGCCAGATTTACGGCTGCGAACAGGATATCGCCGAGTTCGTGGACTATCCGTGATTTGGGAGCAGCATCGGCAATCTCCTGTGCCTTCTCATTTTTCGTCATCACGTCGTCAAGAATGACCGGTTTTATCCAGTTTTCTGGTATGCCCAACTCTTCTGATAGCTCCTGCAGTTCTTCATGCAGTTTTGACAGCGGGCCGCGGAAATCTGCCCAGTCGAATCCTACCCTTGCCGCGCGTTTTTGCAGTTTTTGCGATCTTGCCAGGGCGGGCAGCGCCAGTGGAACATCGTCAAATATCCCCGGTACTCCCTTGTCCTTGCGTTCGCCAGTCTTGATATTCTCCCAAGAGCTTAACGCGGCTGTTGCGTTATTTGCTTCAACATCGCCAAATACGTGGGCATGACGGCGAATTAGCTTGTCGCCCAGTGCCTGCATGACATCGTCAAAATTAAACAGGCCTTCTTCGTCGCCCAACTGCGCAACGAAGATGATATTCAGCAGCACATCGCCCAACTCGTCGGCAATCGCGTCCGGGTCGTCGTGGTCAATCGCCTCGGTCACCTCGTATGCTTCTTCAATGATGGTGCGTTTCATGGATTGCATCGTCTGTTCGCGATCCCATGGGCAGCCGCCTTCGCCGCGCAGCATCGCCATTATTTTGCGCAGGTCGGTAATGCTGTGGCGCCTTTTTTCCCAATGCAATGCCGGCACAAAAAGTGATGTAAGGTGATTTATTGCCACTCCGCGGTCAAGGTCTTCCAACGGCAGCGTGGTAACCTGTTCTTCACTCTGCATTCCCAGCGCGGTAAGTACCGTCACCGGGTGGTCAGGCGGGTAAAAATCCAGCAGCAGTAGTTTTAAATCGCTGGCTACGTGAGGGGTATCAACCTGCAGCCAGGTAGTGGGAACGGCAGAGTTTACCGGTTGCTGGGCACCGTGAAAAGCGTTGTGGTCGTCGGGCAGCGGGGTGTCATAATGAAACTTCAACTCCGGGGCGCGGGCATCGCTAATAATCATGCCGTCGCCGGGGTCTATCCCAATGCGGTCAAACAACAGGTTAAGCACTCCCAGTGCCGGTTGAATTATTATTTCGCGTCCGGTTTTCTCGCAGGCTTCCCGCAGCATGACGACGGTGCGTTCTGCCACCGCCGGGTCGCCAGGAACGGCAAATACTGTATCATCGTCTGATGACAATACCCGTTTAACCACGGCGGCATATACTTCATCAAATGATGCGTGTTTCTCGTAAAAATCGTCGCAACTGGAAAACTTGATATTGTAATCGGTCAGCTTATCCGCTGCCGGGTGTATGCGCGTGCGCAATATCACCCGGTCGCATTTTTGCATCGCCTGCAATGCCTGCAGCGATATCAGGTCAATATCTGCCGGTCCCAATCCAACGACGGTAATTTTGCCCATTACTTGCCCGGTGCCACAGGTGCGGGTGCAGGTGCCGGAGTTGATGGCGCAGGTTTGCCGGTGGTATCTTCCTCATCATTCATGCCGGGTATCTGCGGGTTTCGCACTTTAACATCTTCAAAATGTTTCTGTGCCAGCGGGAATTCTGCGCTTTTAAATTGCCAATCGATATCATTCACCGCCTGCGCTTCTAACGAATCTATCCGTTCCTGGTATTTCTTGTCGGATTGTACCAGTATTTTCGCGGTAACAAGGTTGCGGTTTTCAAATGTCGGCAATACTGGCGGAATGATTTTTTCTACCATGAATAAAATATAAATAACTGGCGAGTCTTTTTTCGCGCTGGCTTTCATCGGCAATATATTTGTGGTGCCGCCGGCTTTCGCGTTTTTCAGTGCTTCATCAATCATTTTGTTATCCGGAGTAATCGGCGGGCAATAGACGAAAGTACGTTTTACATCATTGGGTGACAACGACATGTTGCCAACGGTAGACAAGCTGTTTGCCTCGCCTCCGTCTAATAACTTTTTAGCATTTTCAGCTTCTTTCATGGTGGCGAACATCAACTGGCGCAAGGTGTAACCCTGCGGCTGGTATATTGGCGTCATACCTTTGGCGGCGGCCATGGCGATAGCCTTGCGGACGTCATCTTCGTTTACCACCAATTTCAGTTTCATTGCCATCTGGGTAATCTGCCGGTCTACTTCATCTTTTGACATGCCAGCTTTTTCTACCGATTCATCAAAATCTTCACCACGCATTGCTGCCCAAAATCTTTCGTCATTCAGCAACTGCTCTACTTCTTCAGGAGTAACACGAATGTTTCTTTTATATGCCAATTTTGCGATTAGTCCCTCATTTACCATGCCAATCAATGTGTTTGTTCCCTGCTGGTGTTTTAACGCGCGAATTAAATCGCCTTCATATATAGTGTAATCATCAATTCGAACAACCGGTTGATCCGGTGTGATTCCCTTGGAATTGCTTCCTGTAGGGTGAAATGCCATGATGAGAATTATTACCACAGCAATTAAAAGCGCAATATCTTTCCAACCCAGATTAATCTGCTTCATATTTTTCTCCGTATATGTGAGTATGCCTAATTTTACCCATGCCGGGGCAAGTTGTCCAATTTTTTTAATATCTCTGGATATTATTTTTTTAGACAGGATTAACGGGATTAATGGGATTTTTTGGCTTTGCTGCTAAAATCGTGAAGGAGTGCTGATATTATATGATATACTTTACCCGGGTATACTACTAACGAAGTATCGAATAAATAAGAAAAATCGGTTTAAAGATGATTGAAATTACTAAAATAGCATTATCTGATAAAACTCAGCATCTGCGTGACTGGGCAATGACAACGGGACAGCATTACGGGTATCAGGATGCCTTGCGTCGCGATGTAATGCAGTACCAGATAATTGTTAAAAGTGATGCAGAATTATCACATGTAGAACGCTGTGCCCAAGGTTTTGCCGGTATGCTTAAACAGATTCCTTTGTTTATTGGAAATGATGATTTGATTGCCGGGCATTTTACGCCACCGTCTTCAAATGCTGAAGAACAGGAACTAAGAAACGAACTTGTTCTGCTTACTAACAGCCTTCAATTGCCAATGATGGACTATCCGTCCACTTTACGAAACTCTCTTGATGAATTATTACAGGCATATACCAAATCCGCCTGGATAGGTGGTGTTGGGCGTGGACATAGCAATATTAATTATGGCCGGGTATTGCAGGAAGGATTGCAATCATTAGCATTGGAAGTTGAAGATAATGCTAATATTCTTTCAAATAAAGACAATGCCGCTTATTGCCAGGCAATGGGTACCACATTACGCGGAGTTATTCATTTTGCAGAACGCCATGCAAATTATGCGGATGAATTGGGAAAAGATGCTTCGCAATGTCGCGCAGCAGAATTAAATCGCATTGCTGCCGCCTGCAGAAAAGTGCCTGCTAATCCGGCAACTACATTCTTTGAGGCTCTGCAATCATTTTGGATGGTATACCTGGCACTGGGAATGAGCGAATCACCCAGCGCGAACTCGTTGGGCAATCTTGACAGGTATTTGTTTCCATATTATGAAAATGACATTAAAAATGGAACACTCACTGAATCAGAAGCAGATGAATTGCTGGCGCAGTTTTTAATAAAATGCGGGTCGTATGCCGAAGGACAAACAATTACATTAGGTGGTCTGTCACCCGATGGCAGCGATGCAACAAATGCCTTAACTTTAAAAATATTGTATTTGATTCGAGAAATTGGCTTGCCGGAACCAATCGTAGGTTTGCGAATACATGACAATACGCCAGATGAAGTTTGGGATGCGGCTACCGCGTTAACTGCTGCCGGTTTTGGCCAGCCAAGTTATTATTACGAACCGGCATGCCGCGCCATGATGAAGACCAGAAATATTCCACCATGCGACCAGGAAGCAATGGCGATTAATTCCTGCATGGGAGTTGTTGTTGCCGGTGCCGAGGTCAGCGATATGTGGGGCGGCATTGTAAATCTGCCGCTATGTTTGGAAATGGCGGTATCACGAGGCATAAAAGCTGATGGCACTGTATTGCCGGAGTTTGTTGCGCTTTGTCCTGATGATTATCATTCGATTGACGATTTATACCAAGCTTACCAGCGAATTCAAAATCATGTGATTAAGATAATAATAGATAAATATCGTATTGATTGCGATTACCATGCGGAATGGTATCCAAATCCGTTTCTTTCCGCATTATTGGATGATTGCCGGGTACGGGGATTAGATCGTTTGGCGGGCGGGCCGCGATATCATTCGGTGATAATTGAAGGTATCGGGTGGGCAAATGTCAGTGATTCGCTAATTGCAATTAACGAAACTGTGTTTAAACGTAAAAATATAAATTTAACAGCTTTATTGGAAGATGTGCGTAATGATTTTCAAGATGCTCCTGAGTTATTAGCAAACCTGCGTGAGTGTATAAAATATGGCAACGGCGAAGAAATAGCGGATAGTTTGGCGGTTAAGGTGGTAAGTTCATTCGCAGAAGCAGTTGCCAGCAATCGGAAAGAAGGTGAGTTCAGAGAATATCTGCCATCATTGCACACATTAAACCAGCACATTTACGCTGGCGCGTCTGCCCCGGTAAGTTTTGATGGACGTCGTTACGGTGCGCCATTGAATAAACAACTTGGTCCAAGCAGTTGGATACAGCCTTCATCGCCGACATCGGTATTAATCAGTGCTGCTGCTATTCCTATAGCTTCATTGCCTGGTGGTCAGGCGCTGGATATCTCAATACCATCCAATTTGTTGAACACAGCAAAAGGGTGTCAGCAATTTCGTGCGCTAATAAATACATATTTTTCTTTAGGTGGCGCGGACCTTCAGATTAACAATATAAGCACTGATGAATTGCGTGCTGCGCAAGAAAAACCAGACGCATTCCGACATTTGATAGTACGCATAGCCGGATACAGTGAATTTTTCATCAAATTAGACCATAGCCAACAAAATGATATTATCGAACGTGTGTCTGTCGGGTTGTAACACCGGTAAGTTCTCTGCTGGTGAAAGAGTCTTATTTTATAGTCGATTTTATTTTCACATCGATTAATAGGATTTAATGGATAAAATTATCTTAATTAAATAGACATTTCACTTTTTAGTACCTTAAACCCAAAAAACGTTAAAATAAAACAAGGTATTTGTAAATTAATGTAATGGGCAATTATTCACCGCAAAGGAGCACAAAGAACACAAAGAGTTTTAATAAATTCTTCTTTTGTGATCTTTTGCGATCTTTTGTGGTGAATAATTATGGGTTGTGGGCAAATCCCACATTAGATATATCGTAGTGATAATCTCAATGTTGTTGCCCGATTTTGCGGCTAATAAACTAAAATATTATAAAAGTTTACAATCAGATATTAAAGACATTAAATCTTTTTTATCCTATTAATCGATGTGAAATAAAAGATGATTGTGGACAGGTGAACTCAGTATCGCCAATCTTCTACTATCCATTATTCATATTTCCAGATATAATTGTTTTATAAACGAGGTTTTTATGAACATTATTGCCGTTCTGGCTACAATTATATTATTCGGTTTAATCGTGCTGGTGCACGAAGGTGGGCATTTTATGGCGGCCCGGCTCACCGGCATGGGTGTATTTGAATTCTCCATTGGTTTTGGTCCCGCGATAGTGCAGTGGCAGAGAAAAGGCGTTCTTTACGCAATCCGCATTATTCCACTGGGCGGTTATTGCCGAATTGCCGGAGTATCGCTGGATGACGAGGAAGACGCCGACAGGCCCGATGGTTTTGATAAAAAAAATGTATTTGCCCGAGTATTTGTACTGGTAGCCGGCGTAGTAATGAATGTGGTGCTGGCACTTGTAGTATATATAATTATTGGCTGTTTTATTGGCAAACCGGTACCTGCAAGTCCTGTTATAGTAAAAAAAATTATACCGAATATGCCGGCAATGAAATCTGGATTAAGAACTGAAGATGTGATTGAGAGTGTAAATGGACAATCTGCTACAAACACTTTAATAGTATCAAAATTGATAAAAGAAGGCAGCGGTCCGGTTAAATTAATGGTGCTTCGAGAAGGTAAAAAGTTAGAGTTCAATATTAATCCTGAAGTTCAAACATTTGAATATAACAAAAAGGTATTGTCTGTTCGATTAGTTGGAATTGAAATGAATAGTGCGTATCAAAAGATTCCTGCTGGCGAAGCCGTATTATCTGGTGTTGAAGATACATGGTACACTTTGCAAACTGGATATTTTCAAATGATTTATATATTTAGTGGTCAGGCTAAATTTAAAGATGTAGGTGGACCGGTGATGGTTATGGCTGATTCATATAAATCATCTAAAGATGTTGTAAAAGGTAAAGAGGGTATTGCTTCTTTTTTAGAAAAATTAGCCACATTTTCTATTCTAATAGGCATGTTCAATTTGTTGCCGATACCTGTAGTAGATGGTGGTCGGGTAGTCATTGAAATATTCAAAGCAATCTATCGGAAGCCGGTAGATAAGCACAAAGAAGCGATGGTTCACATTGTCGGATTCTTTATATTGATAGCAATCATGGCAGCAATTACCGTTAAAGATATTTATCTATTATCTACTGGACAAATGCCGTGAGCACCGCAACATACCCATTGCCGCGACGGCGTACTCGCCAGGTACAGGTGGGGAAACTGCTGATTGGCGGTGATGCCACTATCACCGTGCAGTCGATGACGAAGGTGCCTACACATGATGTTGACGCGGTGATAAAGCAAATCGACGATGTTCAGGCGGCGGGATGCGATATTATTCGCCTTGGCATACCGGATAAAAAAGCCGCGCTGGCGTTGACCGAGATAAAGAAACGCGCCAGAATCCCGATTGTTGCCGATATTCATTTTGACCACGAACTCGCGCTGATAGCCATCGATGCCGGGGTGGACAAGCTGCGGTTGAACCCGGGCAATATTAAAAAACCGGAATTTGTGAAAAAGATAGTCGAGTCTGCCGCAGCGGCGAAAATCCCCATCAGAATCGGAGTCAACAACGGCTCTATCCCCCATGAATTGCGCGATAAATACCCGTTCACCCCGGATGGCAATGCCGACGCGCTGGTGGAATGTGCCCTCAGCCACGTCACCATTTTAGAAGAGTTGGGTTTTCAGGATATCGTGGTATCGCTGAAGGCGTCAGATATCATTACTACTGTGCTGGCGTACCGCAAAATGGCGGCTATTCGCGATTACCCGTTGCATATTGGCATTACCGAGGCGGGTCTTGCCCCTACCGGACTGATTCGTTCTGCGGTAGGCATCGGCCAGCTATTGGCGGAAGGCATTGGCGACACCCTGCGGGTTTCCCTGACCGGTGATCCGGTTGCCGAGGTTGAAGCGGGCTGGTCGATATTGCAGTCGCTGAATATGCGGCCCGGCGGCATAATTATCACCAGTTGCCCCACCTGCGCCCGCTGCGATATAAATCTGGAAGCAATCACCCTGGAATTAACCAGAAAAACCGAAGCCACTGGCAGAAAACTCCGCGCCGCCGGCAAATCACTTCATGTGGCAGTGATGGGCTGCGAGGTAAACGGCCCGGGCGAGGCACGCGACGCCGAGATAGGCATCGCCGGCGGCATGCACAGCGGCCTGCTGATGAAAAACGGCCAAATAATCGCCAGAATAAAAGAAGCCGACTTTGTAAGTAGATTGTTGGAAGAGATAGAAATAGAAACTGCATCTATAGTTTTGGTCAGCCAATGAATAGGCTAAATTTTCAGGATGTGAACCCAGTCCCCTTATCCTACCGCACTTTTTAATAATCAGCTAAATTAGATTTCTACAAATTTATAATCCAGTAATATGAAAAAATATTGGCTGTGTAAGGGGAATGGCACTTCGGCAAGCTCAGCACAGAATTAAATCCGGTAAATTTAATCCCAGTAAAATATTAAGCGGCAGTCCGGATTTTTGCTGTCCCCGGCAGTATTACGCTGGTCAGCCGGGGACAGCTGTTATTTTCTTTCAAGGGTAATAGCACACATTCTCTACTAATGGTATAATTTGCGTCGGGGGATTACTATGCGCCGGATTTTTGTTTTTTTCTCCATATTATTGATATTTGTCGTTATTTCTCACGGGCAAGAGAACCGTGGTCCTTTGCCTGTCAGCAGCAGTTTGATAGCTGTTAAAATAACCGATCCTGACACGCAAATAACGAATCTGATGCCAATGGTTCAATTAGTTGATAAAATGGCTGCAAATAACCCCAAAGCTCCAAAAGGTGTTTCGATATCAAAATCGCTGGCATTTTTATCTGGCATGCTTAAAGGTGTACCGGGAATTAAAAGCGACGGAACATTTTGGATACTTGTTATGCCCCCGCAATATTCGCAGAAAAATCCCGAAGGCTTGTCTACAGCAGTTAATGACAATGGTACCCCGACATTTTTAGTTTTCCCGCTTTCCGACCCCGACGTTTTTCAAAAGTTCCTCGACTCAGAAACTACCAAAGCCAATAAAGATATGCCGCGCGGTATGGTATATGGCGATTATGCCCTTCTCGGTTTTGAAGGTGTAGTGCCGGCATTCTCCCAGGTTGACTTTGACCTGCTGCCGATATCGCGCCGCGACCTGGTAGTGATGCTGCAATGGCAAAACTATGAACTGGCAAATAACGCCTTGAAAAGTATGGATATCCCTTCTTTTAGTGAATTAATGCCAAAAGGGATGCAAAACACACCGTTAGGCATGAAAATGGGCGATTTCATGCAGAAATACGAAACCAGTATTTTGCGTATGGAGTTTGGCATAAATATGTCTAATAATGTACTGGATGTGGAAATGCTGAATCTGCCCATTGTAGGCAGTCAATTAGAAGAAGACCTGGCAAAATATAACACTTCAACAGCTAAACAGCTATTAAGATATATGCCGGCAACTGTAATGTATGCCGCAGCTGGCGGTCCATTGGTGGAGAGTTCCCCGGGAACCGGGTATCAGGTAAATAAGTTTGTGATTGACACCATGAAGAAAAAAATTGGCAATGAAGCCGAAAGTTCACTTCCAAAAACTTTTGTCACAATGATACAGGCTTATGAAGAAATTTCGCGGAGATGTATAAATGGCCGGGCAATCGCCTGGGTACCAACTCTCGTTAAAAAAGACTCTATACAAGGTAATTTTCCGACATTTGTCGGCGTATATCAAACCAGTTCCATCAATAAGGATTTACGGGATGAATCAAGAGCATTAATCCGCAAGATGTTTGATTCGATTTTTCCGGCAGAAAAAGATGAAAAAGGGAAAATTAAATTTAATACGGATAATGCTCGTGAAATAAGGGCCAGATATCCCGGTATAACATTAGATTTTTCTGCGGTCACATTTCCGTCTTTAGAAAAATATGGGACAACTGATGTTGATGTGATAAAAGTTGTTACTTTAAATAAACCGTTCGCAAGTAAAACATTTCAGACTGAAGATAAAATAGTTAAAGTTACTACAAAGAGTGAGTCTATATTAGAGTTTAGATTCGCGTATATAGGTGATAAATTATTGATGACAATTGGCGGCCCGGAATCAAAATTGCAAATGGCAAACCTTATTTCGCGGATAAATGGCAAATTAGCCGGGTTATCTGCATCACCTCGATTTATCGCGCAGACTCAAAATTTAAGAGGAAATGTACGTTCAGTTGAAGTGATATCTCTTCGTGATTTTGCCACTACAGCAATCAACTTTATTGATGGTATGAATGATGAAGATCTCAGAAACGCAAAAAAAGGCATACCACTTGCGTTACGTTCCGGCCAGGTTAAATTATCTGTCCAAGACAAAGCTATTATTAAATTTCAAAGAAGTTATCCGTCTTTATCAACATATAACGTAACTGTTCAGGATGCGAATGATGGCTGCGAACGGTTTATTTACCGGATACCTTTAGAACAGTTGCGATACATCGTATCAACTGTCAGCAATGTGAATAATCCACAAATTCCAGTTGCAAAACCAGTTGCAAAGCCAAAAGCACCAGTAAAAAAGACCACCCGCAAAAAGCGGTAATATATATTTTGGGAGTTTGTTAATGAAAGCGGCGATCCTTGAAGATTTGAATCGAATTGTAGTACGCGATGTCCCTATGCCGGTGCCTGGCAAAGGCGAAATGCTGTTAAAAGTGAAAAGTTGTGCGGTATGCGGTTCCGATGTACGCATATTCCACCATGGCAATCCCCGTGTTATTCCCCCGGTTATTATAGGACATGAAGTCGCCGGTGAAGTAGTAACAGTAGGCGAAGGCGTAGATAGTTTTAAAGTTGGCGATCGCGTCGCTATCGGCGCTGATGTGCCGTGCGGGAAATGCGAAACCTGCAAGCAGGGATTCGGTAATAACTGCGCCATAAACTACGCCATCGGATACCAGTACTCCGGTGGTTTTTGCGAATATATGCTCATAAACGAAACTACCGTCAACTTTGGCCCTGTCCACAAAATTCCCGAAGGCGTGTCTTATGATGCCGCCGCCCTGGCAGAACCACTTGCATGCGCCATTAACGGATTCGAGGTTGGCCGCGTTACCCCCGGTTCATCATTATTAATCGTCGGTGCCGGCCCTATCGGTTGTATGATGATTGAGTTGGCCCGCCATTGGGGTGTGACCAATGTCATCATGGCGCAGCGTGGAAAAGCGCGATTGGAAATTGCCAAACAGTTCGGCGCAGACGCCTATATCTGTACATCAGACGAAGACCTGGTTGCCCGCAGCCGTGAATTGACCGACGGCAAAGGTCCGGATTGCGTAATCACCAGTTGCGGATCAGTCGAAGTGCACGAACAGGCGATTGAGGCTGTTGCGCAGCGCGGCTGCGTGAACCTTTTCGGCGGGCTTGCCAAAGGAACCCGCAACATGTCTGTACCAAGCAACACTATTCATTATAAAGAATGCCTGGTGACCGGCAGTCATGGCAGCACTCCGCGCCAGCATAAGATGGCGCTTGATTTTATCGCCCGTGGTTATGTGAATACCGAAAAATATATCACTCATCATTTTTCTCTGGACGACATTGAACAGGCATTGGCGGCTAACGAAGACCGCGCCGGCCTGAAAGTGGTGGTAAACCCATGAAAAAAAGCGTAAAGATATCAGCATCATTAATGTGTGATTCATTTCGTCACCTTGAAAAATCTCTGCAAGAGATGGCAGAAGCAGGGATTGACTTGATTCATGTGGATGTGATGGATGGTACCTTTGTGCCTAATTTCACCATGGGACCGGATATTATCCGTGCGGTGAAAGAGATGACAAATATTCCCATTGATGTTCACCTGATGTCATTAACGCCGGAGCGTCACCTGGATACTTTTTTAAGCTGCGGCCTGGAATATTTCTCCATTCACGCCGAGACCTGCTTCCCGCTTACCCGATCAATACAAATGATTCACAGTGCCGGAGCAAAAGCTGGCATCGCGCTGAGTCCTGCTACATCGGCGACAACCCTTGACCATATACTTTCTGTAGCGGATTTTGTCATGCTAATGACGGTGGAACCCGGCTATTCCGGACAGAAATTAGTGCCGTTTGCGCTGGATAAAATAGCGGTAGTAAAAGAGATGGTAGTGCGGCAAAATCCGCATTGTGAAATTATGGTGGACGGCAATGTAAGTTTTGAATACGCGCCGCAGATGGTGAGTGCCGGTGCGGATATTCTGGTGGCCGGTACCAGCAGTGTATTTAAAGAAGGCCTTTCTATTACCGAAGGTACAGAAAAACTGCGTAAATCTATTTGCAGCAACAGAGGATAACGATGATTTTACCCATTCCCGCAATCGACTTGTTGGACGGCCGCTGTGTGCGGTTGAGCCAGGGAGAGTACGATAAAAGCACTGTTTATGGCGACGACCCGGTGGCAATGGCACTGAAATGGCAGTCGCAAGGCGCGAAAAGACTGCATGTAGTAGACTTGAACGGGGCCAGGGAAGGTTCACCATGCAACCATGATGTAATCGCCGCTATCGCCAATGCGCTTGATATTCCGGTGCAGGTAGGCGGTGGAATCCGTGAAGCCGATACCATCGAGAAACTGTTGTCACGCGGGGTGAATAGATGCATCCTCGGCACCCGCGCCGCTATTGATCCTGCCTGGGCACAAGAAATATTCTTGAAATTTGGCGATAAACTTATTCTTGGCGTTGATGCGAAAAATGGTCAGGTAGCGGTTAAAGGCTGGCAGGAAACAGTAAAAATGACTGCCACCGAACTGGCGCTATCACTAAAACCATTCGGTGCTTGCCGGGTGATATATACCGACATCAGCCGTGATGGCATGCTAACTGGCCCCAACATCCCCGCTACCGCACAATTGGCACAGGATACCGGTATGGCAATTATCGCCAGCGGCGGTATGTCAAAAATAGAAGATATCCGCCAATTATCAAAATACCCCGGCATAGAAGGCGCCATCATCGGCCGCGCATTATATACCGGAGATATTGATTTGGCAGAAGTAGTTGCTGAGTTTGGATAAAAAAGAGAGAAATCGTCACCGGGACGGTGACGCCACGTTTTCTCTCTTCTCTCCTCACTCTTCTCTCTTCTAAACAGGGGGTATTATGCTGCTGGAAACAGATTTATTGCTGATTATTGATGATTACACCAGGCGAAAGACTGATGGAAAGGTGAATGATGTTGTCATTTATGCACCATCTGCCTGGAAGATAGATACTTCATTTGTAATTAACGAAAACGAGCGCTGCCAGATACGCAACATTCGCGAAGGTGACCTTGAACTGCTTTATAAATTCGGCGAAGGTTTAAGTGAATTATCTAAAGACCTTTTTGGGCCATACCCCTGGTATGATGCCCCGCGACTTAAAGATGCTTTCCTTGCTGCAATCCAGCAATCAATTAACCATCAAACCGCTTCTTACCTGATTATTTACAATAACATTCCGATTGGGCATTTCTTTCTATGGGCGGCGGGTGGCAATGCTCATTCCCGCGAACATGGCGTCGAACTGCCGGAGTTGGGTGTGGCAATTGCCGACACCTATCACGGCAAGGGTTTTGGCGGATTGGCAGTGCGCATATTGCAGGCAGTTGCACACAGCCTTAATGCTGACGGCGTAGAATTAACCACCGTTAAAACGAATGAAGCGGGGTGGAATACTTACCTGCACGCCGGTTTTGAATATGTCGGCATCCTGCGTATCCCGCTTGAAGTAGACGTGACAGCGGCGACATCCGGCACGGTACAGGCTACCCGGCTTCGCGACGAACGACAAATGGTTTATATTATAAACCAGCAAAAACGTGATGACATATTGCGTTATTTAAAACTAAAACGCATAGATTCCGGGACAGAAGTATAACAGGGAGAAAAAACATGGATTTACGATATCGTCAGATTCATCTTGACTACCACATTCCGGCTGATATCCCCGACCTTGCGGTGGATTTTGATCCTGAAAAGTTTGCCGACACTATCGTTGCCGCACACATTAATTCGGCGACATGTTTTGCCCGTTGCCATAATGGGTGGCTTTATTACGATTCTCCCCGTTTTCCCGAACGAGTGCACCCGCAATTAAAGCACCGCAATCTGTTGGGTGAACAGATAGAAGCGCTGCATAGCCGCGGTGTCCGTGCGCCGATATACATAACCGTGCAATGGGATCATTTTACAGCACAACGGCACTTGGACTGGTGCGTGGTGCGACCGGATGGCGTTATTGATGGGAATGGCCCGTTGGAACCGGGATTCTATAGATTTCTATGCCTTAACCATGACAAATATATTGAATTTCTACAGGAACATGTTCGTGAAGTGTTGGAGATGTTTCCTACTGATGGAATATTCTTTGATATATTGTGGCCACGCGAATGTGTTTGCGATCTTTGCAAAGCTGATATGCTGAGAAAGAAATTAAATCCATTTAACGAAACTGACCGTAAAAAACATGCCATTGAAGTAATGAATCGTTTTCTGCTGGAAATGAGCGATTTCGTCCGTGGGATAAATCCCGACTGTTCGATATATTACAACAGTGGTGATATTCGTCCGGGCAATCGTTCCCAGTCGCCTGCCTTCTCGCACTTTGAATTTGATGCGCTCCCCAGCGGTTTCAGCGGTGGTTACATGGCATTTCCCACCATAGCCCGTTTCGCACGCAATCTTGGCAGTCCCTGTATGGGAATGACCGGCAAATTTCATCGTGGTTGGGGTGATGTGCATTCGCTGAAAAATCTGGCAGCGCTGGAATATGAATGCTACCAGTTGCTTGCACTTGGCTGTCGATGTTCAGTGGGCGACCAGATGCATCCAAATGGTGTTCTGGAATCACCGACCTACGAATTAATCGGTAAAGTTTATGCCGAGGTGGAAAAGAAAGAACCGTGGTGCCTGGATGCAAAACCGCTGACAGATATCGCAATGCTTTCCGCGGAAGAGTTCGGTCCCTGGCAAACCAGCGTTTCCGGCATGGTTCGGATGCTTGCTGAAGGTGGTCATCAATTCGATATTATAGATTCGGAGATGGATTTCAAACCATATAAAGTAGTAATTTTGCCGGATTATATCACTGTAAATTCAATGTTGGCAGAAAAATTGCGCGACTTTGTAAAGTCTGGCGGCGCATTGCTGGCATCATTTGAGTCAGGTATTGACCCTGATAACAAGACAGTATCATTCCCGGAACTTGGGATTCGTTCCCTGGGTGCCGGAGTATTGGCACCGGATGGCAAACCGGCACGCGGACGGCTATTCAGTGAACATTGGGATTGGTGTGATACCACCCATGCCGATTTTATTCGTCCCCGCAAAGAGATAGCCGCGGATGTCCCTGCCGGTGACATGGTGATGTATACAAAAGCGGTTGAAGTTGAGGCAATCACAGGTTCTACTGTTCTGGCTGATGTGGTATTGCCATATTACGATAGGACTTATGAGCATTTTGCTTCGCACCAGCAATCGCCAACATCCGGTCGAATTGGCTCTGCTGCTGTGGTGCAGAATGGAAATGTCATTTATTTTGCTCATGCTATCGGTGCACTTTACGCAGAATTCGCACCGCGATGGGTACGGACTATATTTCTTAATGCTCTTGCTCGAATATTGCCAGAGCCGTTATTGCGGCATAATGGTCCGGCAGCAATGGAAACAGCAATACACAAACAGGACGGTCGCCGGGTAGTACATTTGCTTTATTATGTGCCGGAACGACGAACCAGCAGATTTGAAATAGTTGAAGATGTGGTGCCGCTATATAACATTAAGGTATCACTTCGCGAAGATACTTCTGTCACCCGGGTGCGATTAGTTCCTGAAAAAACCGAGTTAGAGTTTATCCGGGAAGACAATCGTATAATTGTGGTTGTACCGATGATTTGCGGGCATGTCATGTTGGAAATTAGTTGATTATTCACGGGAGCAATTATGCTATTTATTCAAATGGGAAACAATAAGGTTTCAAAGTTTATTCTGGGCGGCAATCCCTTTAGCGCGGTATCGCATCTGGGTACTGAAACCGATGAGAAAATGCGGCGATATTTTACGGTTGAACAGGTAAAAGAGATTCTGCGCGACGCGGAAACGCACGAGGTGAATACCATAATCGCTCGCGGAGACGCCCATATATCGCGGTTGATGTATGAATACCACAACGAGGGTGGGAAGATTCAGTGGCTGACGCAAACCTGCCCGGAGTTCGCCTCGATTGACAGCAGCATCGGCGGTGCTTTGCTGGGTGGCGCGATAGGCTGTCATATTCATGGCGGAGTAGCGGATTACCATTTGGCCAACGGCAAGGAAGACGAACTACCGGAAATGGTAACAAAGATAAAAAAAGCCGGTTTGCTGGCAGGAATTGCCGGGCATAACCCGGCAGTTTTTGAATGGGCAAAGGAAAACCTGGATGTTGATTATTTCATGTGCTCATATTACAATCCCATTCCGCGGGTAAACAACGCAAGTCACATACATGGATTCGACGAACAGTTTCTGACTGAAGACCGCGATGCCATGGTCGCAATCATAAAAGATTTGCCAAAACCAGTAATTCATTATAAGGTACTCGCCGCCGGCCGCACTGAACCACGCGAAGCATTTGCCTTTGTAAAAAAACACCTGCGTGAAAATGATGCCGCCTGCATAGGAATTTTCCCGCAGGTAAAACGCGATATGCTGGCAGAGGATATTGAATTGTTGACGAAGAAATAAGTAATCACAAAATATTTTGGAGGTAAAAATGTTAGTAACAACCACATTTGCTGTCGAAGGTTACAAAGTTGTGAACTATTTAGGTATAGTTCGCGGCATAGTTGTACGATCTCCGACTATTGGTCAGGGATGTCTGGGAGGTTTAATCGGCATATTTGGCGGTCATAATGCTGCCTATACTGAGATGTGTGAACAAACACGGCAGGACGCTTATGATTACATGGTTAGACACGCTAAAGAGATGGGAGCAAATGCAGTGATTGGCTTCCATTACGATGCAACCGAAGTAGTTTCCCAGTCATCAGCAACTGAAGTCTTAGCGTATGGAACTGCAGTAGTACTTCAGGAAATAACATAATTTCCTAAAGACAGTAAATATACCTTTTGTAGTTTTAAGTTTTACCTCGAAATACACGAAAAGTACAAAAAATGTGTATAAAGCACAACTTGGCAAGGAGGGGTGTTTGCAAATATCTGGCAACAAATCAAGGTGACTGCTTAACGCCAGCATTCGCCCGACAATAGTCGTATTCCTGTTGTTCGGAAGCTGATAATTTATAGCCTAATTTTATGCCTTTTTCAAAATATTTTAAGGCAGTTGGCAAATCGGCACCGGGGATTTTATTTTTTACCATGGCGTTAAGGTATCGCGCCATGCGGATATTGGCAACGTCATAATCCGGGTCTAATAGCAAAGCGGCTTCTACCTGTTTTTTTGCGCTTAGCAAATCTCCGCTGGTAGTTAATGCAGCAGCGTATGAGATGCGAACCTGGGAAGAATTTGGTTCAAACCTTACCAGATTCTCAAACAGGTGCAGCGATCTCTTGATATCTATTTCAGCTTCTCCCTGGTCATTATTTTGCATTTCCCCAACTGCCGCCTGGCGGTAATAATCCGCTAATTTTCGCAGAACCAATGGTTCTCGATCATTTATTCTTAACGCGGATTCGCCGTAAAAAAAGACATCTTCAGTAATCTTAGCCTGTTTTTCTGGTGTATCTTCTGAATCGCGAATAGATTCAGAAAGCTCCATCAAATCCTTGTCGCAAGTCGCATCACCTATTGGAGTCAGGCCTTTAGCACGTTCAAACGCAAGTTTTGCATCATACAACTCACCAACTTTGCCATGTTTAAACCCTTGTTGGGTGTAATATGCGCCTGCGAATTGCATAAACACTACCGTTACAGTTATTGCAACAGTAAATATAAGAGCAAGCCGCAATAATTGAATTTTTCCAGTATCAAGGGTGGAAACACTAATTTTTATAGCGTCAGTAGAAGCGGCGATACCGCAAATCAGCCAGAAAATCCCTCTTGTCGCGCCATTATCAAATGAACCAAGACTTGATATTAAATATGCAGCCAATGCACCAGATAACCCTATTTTCAAAAGTGGATTTTTCTGTTGCATGATAGATTTAAATAACATAAATATGAAGAAAAGCATCGCCAGGGTGCCAACGATTCCCGTTTCTGCCAACGATTGGATAATGAAGTTATGGGGAAGCGCGGAAGCGTAGCCGCGATTTACCGGGATACCCATCTCAACCACCGTGCTGGAAGGACGATATTGCGGAAATACTACTTTTAAATTGCCTGACCCACATCCGAATATCGGATATGCCTGAAACACATTCAACGCGGTTTCCATATACAATTCGCGTTTATGAAAGGTGTCTAACTTATTATTTAAAACTGTGAATATAGATATTACCCGGTTGCGCGTTGGTGCATATAAGATGATTATTAACACCGCCGCCGCAAATAGCGATGATAGCAATACCACTATCGATTTAAGGTATTTCTTGTCTGCCCGAACTACATTAAAAGCAACTATTATCAAAGAAAGTGCAAAACCTATCCATGCCGCCCTTGCCTCGGTAAACACTAATGCCGCTACAGTCAACATAAAAAATGTCAGTGATAATAACCGCATCCGATGATTTACAGCAGTGATGAATAATCCCAACTGCAATGGAATAATCATCGCCATCAAAGTGCCAGTGAACATCGGGTTGCCCAGGGTGGCAGACAAACGCTTACTGCTAAATACCGAGTTTAACGGGAATAAGCGATAAGTGAAGAAATGGTCGATTAACCCGATTAATGCGCAGACTGCGCCTGCCGTCGCGATGGCGATTATTAATTTTGTCCGTGAATCATCTGTGCGCAGCATTCCGCGGCAGCATAAAAATATCAATACGCCAGTAGCAAATGACGGTATCGCCAATTCACCTGACCATAACTGGGAAAGAAAAGAAAGATGCGGATTTTCACCTAATAGTCCTGCCAGCAGAATTGAACCGGCATAAATCATCAAAGGTTTATCAAGGCTTGATTGCAAACGTCCAACCGTCCCGCGCGTCAGCGACATTATTAATAAGATAGCCCCGCCAATGCCAGCAGATAACAATAGCAGCAACCGCCGCGGGGTTTCAATACTGTTGTATAACAGCGGTACATCCGGACGAATATATGCTAATATCACGGCAAATGCAGCGAACATCAGCAAATATAACCCTATATTGTTCCACTTGTCGACAACCACCGGTAAATCAACAGCTATTTTAGGCTCAAAACGTTTTTTCATTAATATTAAATATCACTTTCACGGTAATGTTATTTCATTACCGCTATAAAATAACATATTTATAGGAGTTTTGGGAAATTAGTGGGTAAAACACAATGCTTACTTTTATCATAAAAATTTAATACCCACGAAATAAATAGGATTAATAGCCAGAATTTCCTCATTTCTCAATTCTTAATTCTCAATTCTCAATTTTTTTAACTGCGCCTTTGCAACTTCAATTATCGCTGCCACATTTTCAACCGGGGTTTCCGTTGGCACTGCGCCGGCAGGGGCAAGGATGTAGCCGCCTTCGGAAAATAAATCAAGCATGCGCACCGCCTCTTCCCGTACCTGTACCGGAGTGCCCAGGGGGATTGTGCTTTGCGAACCGAGACCACCCCAGAAAGTTACATCGCTGCCAAATTCGCGTTGGCAATAGATGACATCCATTGCTTCCGGCTGGAAGGCGTTGATTACCTCTACCCCTATCTCAATAAGGTCAGGCACTATATCGGTTATGTTGCCGCAGGAATGTATCATCACCACCAGACCGGCATCATGTGCTGCCTGGTAGATGCGGCGGTATTGTGATTTAAAGATGCGCCGCCATACATCAGGCAGAATCATTAATTTATCCTGAAATCCCCAATCGTCGCCAAAGCGGATGCCGTCTGCCCCCAGGTCTGCTAATTGCGCGGTGACGGCACAGGAGAAATCTGCAAGATGTTCAGTCATTTCAATGACAAAATCCTCATCGCTGAGTATATAACTGAGATAATTTTCAAACCCGCACAATCCCCAGGCGTTTTCAAATAGCCCGCTGCCATGCGCCATCAAAAAATGATCTGGATACTGCCTGCGTAAAGTCGGTATATGGTCCCACCGACCGGGATTTGTGCCGTCCGGGAAATGGTATCCCGCAAGTGATGGCTCGTGGAGAGGGTAAGAAATCAAATCGCCCCAGTCGCCGACATTGCTGTCGCGGGCGCCGGCACGCCATATTGTGCCAAACTCATTGCGCCACAAACCAGTCCCGGGGTCATCTTGTTTTGTCCCGTGTCCAGACCCAAATCCGGCAGTGACAAAATGGTCGCCGGTTGCAGTCAGCAAATCATCATTACCAAAATAAACCCGTAATTTCTCCGCCGCCACACTGGTAAGGTCAAATTGCCAGGGAATAGCATCAAGCGGTTTCCGGCGAATAGAAGCCAGTGTTCGTTCGCGTTTTGTCATTATGATTCCTCAACAACTTTTTTCTTCATAAAAAATGTCACAGTCATCCCATATCACCTGAGAACACATAGTTTTCAGGTGATTTTCTTTTTATCTGAACGTAACTTTTTTGATTTTTTATTATTGTGCAAACACCCCTTTTGTCATATTTCTATATTTACTCT
>Ga0194053_10000409_pt1 | contig 32661 bp, 28 predicted proteins | sample SepL228m_MetaG_FD_161684 | JGI IMG/M metagenome (GOLD analysis project Ga0194053, IMG submission 161684) | Anoxic zone freshwater microbial communities from boreal shield lake in IISD Experimental Lakes Area, Ontario, Canada - Sep2016-L227-8m | ecosystem: Environmental > Aquatic > Freshwater >... | reverse complement strand
CCAACGACTTCATATCCTTGCCGCAATAGTTCGGCAGCACAGTGCTGCCCAATGTAGCCAGTGATACCTGTTACCAATACTCTGTCCATCATATCGACTCCTTTGGTGCAAATTCCCCCCGATGGCCACCCAAATTCCCCCGGGTATGGCCACTTCAAACTCCCCCACCTGAATTGATCGGGAGCGGGTAGTCAAGCCGACGTCGTCGGCACCTGTTTGGCGGGACATAACCCGACCTTGCCCGAATGGAGGTCATGGAGTGAATGTCTTGAAGCCGCATAAGCAAACAACCATCTTTACCCTTTTGGGTCTTCACAAGAGCCAGCGCGACATAGAGCGCATTACCCGGCATTGACCGCAAGACCATCAGGTTCTACCAACGTCAATACGATTCCAGCCACCCAAACTCCCCCGGGGTGGCCACCGACTCTTGCAAGCAAACTCCCCCACCCTGGCCACCGACTGTGGTGGCTGCGGCTGTAATGAGCAGCACCTCCAAGTGCGAGCCGCACCGCGCCTTTATCGACGCGCAACTGCGCCTGGGCCGCAACGCCATGGCCATCTACCAGGACCTGGTGGACCGGCACGGCTTTGAGGGGGCCTACAACTCCGTCAAGCGCTTTGCAGCCCAGTTGCGCCACAAGGAGCCCGAGCAGTTCGACCGCCTGTCCTTTCTGCCTGGCGAGGAGATGCAGGTGGACTACGGGGAGGGTGTCCCCCATGGGGGAATTTGACTGGCCATAAGTGGGGGAATTTGAAGTGGCCATCGGGGTTCCATTAACTTGCATTTTGCAAGTATAACACGAAACTTGCAAAATGCAAGTGATACAATGAACTTAAGCTTGAAATCCGACCATGCGAGAGCCGCGCACCGCGCTTTCAACCCCCTATGTCGCCTGCCGCCTCGGACTAGATTTGCACCCGGGTGCCGAGTTCGATCACGCAGTTGTTGGGCAACCGGAAGAAGCCCGCCACGCTGCCGGCGTTGCGCGACATCAGGGCAAAGAAGGCTTCGCGCCACTGGCTCATGCCCGAGCCCTTGGTGGGCACCACGGTCTCGCGGCTCAGGAAATACGATGTCTCGAACAGGTTGATCGGCAGGCCGTGCGCAATGCAGAGTTCGAGCGCCTTGGGAATATCGGGCGTGTTCTTGAAACCGTAATTGACCTGCACCCGCCAGAAGCCCTGGGCCAGCAACTCGACTTGCACCCGATCCTCAAACGCGATCCAGGGCACGTCGTGAAACACGACGGTCAGGATCACGTTGCGCTCGTGCAGCACCTGGTTGTGCTTGAGGTTGTGCATCAGCGCCTGCGGCACGGTGCCGGGGTTGGCAACCGCGTAAACGGCTGTTCTGGGAACGCGGTGCACGCTGTCGGAGAGCAGCCCCTTGACGAAAGGCAGCAGGTCGGGGTCGTCATGGCGAATGCTCTCGATCAGCAGTTCGCGGCCACGCCGCCAGGTCGCCATGACGACGAACAGGGCGACGCCCAGCAGCAGCGGAAACCAGCCGCCCTGGAAGAACTTGAGTGAGCACGAGACCACCAGCAGCGTGTCCAGTGCCAGGAATACGGCAGTAGCGGCAAGCGCCACGGGTAGCGGGTATTTCCATCCGTCGCGCACCACAAAGAAGGTCAACGCCGTGGTGATGAGCATGGTCACCGTCACAGCAATGCCGTAGGCGGCCGCCATCGCCGACGAGCTGCCAAAACCCAGCACGGTGATCAGTACGGCGACGAGCAAAGCCCAGTTCACTTCGGGCATGTAGATTTGCCCGGCCTGTTTGGCCGAGGTGTACTGCACCTGCAAGCGGGGCAGCAGACCGAGTTGCATGGCCTGCTTGGTCATCGAGTACGCGCCCGAAATCACTGCTTGCGACGCAATCACCGTAGCGACGGTAGCCAGTATGACGGCGGGGATCAGCCAGAACGCAGGGAACAGCCGATAAAAAGGATTTTCCAGCGCGCTGGGGTCGCGCATCAACAAGGCACCCTGGCCCATGTAGTTGAGCGCCAACGCAGGCAAAACCATGCCGCCCCAGGCCCACTGAATCGGCCGTTTGCCGAAGTGCCCCATGTCGGCATAGAGCGCCTCGGCACCAGTAAAGGCCAGCACGATGGCACCGACCGCCAGAAACACATGCCAGCCTTGGCCGGTCAGAAAAGCGAGCGCGTTCAAGGGGTTGAGCGCCGCCAGAATGGCGGGCTGTTGCACGATTTCCGTGATGCCGGTAACGGCCAGCACGCCAAACCAGAGCACGATCACCGGGCCGAACAGCTTGCCCACGGTGGCGGTGCCATAGCGCTGCATTGAGAACAAGCCGATCAGCACCGCAATGCAAATCGGCACCACGTAGGGTTTGAACGCTGGCGTGGTGACTTCGAGCCCCTCCACCGCGCTGAGCACCGAGATTGCCGGGGTGATGACGGTGTCGCCATAAAACAGCGCGGCCCCGAAGACACCGGTCAGCAGCAGCGCCAGGCGACGCTGCGGTGTCTTGCCCGCGGCATTGGCCGCCAGCGCGGTCAATGCCATGATTCCGCCCTCACCACGGTTGTCGGCGCGCAGGATCAGCACCACGTACTTGAGCGTCACCACCATCAGCAGGCCCCAGAAGATGACCGACACTGCGCCGATGAGGTGGACCGGGTCGAGGGGAACGCCGGTGGCCGGGCCAAAGACCTCTTTCATGGTGTAGAGCGGGCTGGTTCCGATGTCACCGTACACCACGCCCATGGCTCCCAGCATCAGGGCGGCGAGACTTTCGCGGTGGTCAGCGTGGTTCATGGCGGCGCATTGGCAGTGGACAGGATGCCACTGTCGCCGCATTGGTATCAGGAACGCATAAGGAGTGCTGGCTCAGACCACCGCCAAGCGGTAGCCGATGCCGGTTTCTGTCAGCAGGTGGCGCGGCTCGGCCGGGTCAGCTTCGATCTTTGCCCTGAGTTGCGCCATGTAGAGCCGCAGGTAATGCGTGTGCTCGGTAAATTCGGCACCCCATACGTCGGAGAGCAGTTGCCGATGGGTGACCACCCGACCCGCACTGCGCACCAGGCGGGCGAGTAACTTGAATTCGGTCGGAGTGAGGTGCAGGGTTTCGCCACGGCACTGCACCAGGTGACGGGTCAGGTCCACGTGCAAGTCGTCGAGTACATGGACCTTGACGGCGGCGTCCAGGGCGGTGCCCCGGTGGCGCAGCGCGACGCGTATGCGCGCCAGCAATTCGCCCACGCTGAATGGCTTGGTCAGGTAGTCGTCGGCACCGGCGTCGAGCAACTGGATTTTTTGAGACTCCTGGTGGCGCGCCGATACCACCAGGATCGGCAGGGAGTAGCGTTTTCGCACCGCATGCACCAGCTCGATACCGTCGCCGTCGGGTAGTCCCAAATCGAGCACGACCACGTCTGGCGTGGTGTGCTGCAGAAGTGCTTTGGCCTCGCTGACCGAAACCGCCGTCTGCACCGCGAATCCTTCCGCAGTCAATGAAGACTGCATCAGCGAGCGGATCTCGCGGTCGTCTTCCAACACCAGAACGCGCAGTGTCATACTTGCTCTTTCTCCGGCTGCTGCGCGTCAACCGGCAGCGTCAGCGTGAACGTGCTGCCGCCGCCTTGGCGGTGCCTGAAGGTCAAACTGCCGCCATGCGCCAGCGCAATCGCCTTGCACACCGCCAAGCCCAGCCCGGCACCGCGCTGGCCCGTGCGGTCGGTGTGCGAAAACGGCTCAAACAGCGTGTGGACTTGCTCGTGCGGTATCCCCGGCCCCCGGTCCTTGACGTTGACCAGCAATTCGTGCGCATTGGCGCTCACGCTCAGGTCGATCGCGTCAGTGCTGTACTTGAGCGCGTTGTCGAGCAGATTGCCGATCAGTTGCGCCAGCAGCACCGGGTCGGCCTGGATCAGCGGCAGGTGCTCGGGAACCCTGGATTTGATGCGGCGCTTGGTGTCGCGTTGGCGCACGCGCGCCAGCACCGCGCCGACGATTTCCTCCATCGATTCCCAGTCGCGGTTGAGCACTTGCGAGGCGCTGGTCAGGCGCACCAGTTGCAGCGTGTTTTCGGTCAACGTGGACAGGTAGGTGGCCTCGCTGACGATGCTGACCAGCAAGCGCTCCTGTTCGCTGCTGCTGAGCTTGTCGCGCTGTGTCTGCAACGAAGACGCGGCACCCACCACCGCTGCCAGCGGGGTGCGCAAGTCGTGCGAAATGGCCGCCAGAAACGTGCTTTGCATTTGCTGGCGCTGGGCTTCGTGCTGCGCCGCCAGCATCGACGACGTGAGGCGCACGCGCCACAGCGCCTGGCCCAGCAAACTGCAAAGTGCCTGCGCGTGTTCGCGCCCACTGTTGTCGCGGGAGTCAGCCGATTGAATACAGACAGAGCCACTCATGTGGCCCTTGGAGCCCAGGGGAAGGTGCCAGGCGTCAAGTCCCGGCCAGCGTCCGGTTCCTGGCCCCAGGACGGCCGCTTCAGTCACGCAGCACTGCATCGCGTTGCGCGTGGACTCGGGCAGGCTGGCACCAAAGCCTCGCTCGGAGTCGGGTTCGCACAAGGCCAGCAGGCATGGGCCCTCAAACGCCGAGTCCAGGGCGGCGCGCGCCAGCGCAATAATTTCGTCCGGGGTGGTTGCGCTGGCCAACTCGGTGGCCAGCAATTGCAGTTGGCCCGCGCGTTCTGCATTGAGCCGCGCAAACTCGGTCTCGCGCCGCAGACCCGCAGCCAGGTGGCTGATGACCAGTGCCACCAGCAGCATGGTGAAGAGGGCGATCAAGTGTTCCTGGCTGTCTACCTGAAGCGTCAGGCGCGGTGGGACAAAAAAGAAGTTGAACGCCGTGACGGCACCAATCGCGCACGCCACCGACTCTTTCCAGCTTAGCGTGTACGAGGCAATCACCACCGCCAGCACATAGACCATGGCCTGGCTTGTGAGCGACACATGGTGGTCCACCATAAATCCGCACGCCGTTGCCGCGCCAAGCAAAATGGCCACCATCGACCAACGCCACACGATCGGGCGGCGGCTGAGGGTTTGCGTTTGATGGTTCACGATGGCATCAGCGTACCACCGCCCACATTAGGATTGCATCAGGAATCCTCGGGCAGGGTGCATGAGGCGCACCCGCTCCGAGTTTCGTTAGAGCCCGAACTTGGCGTAATACTCGGCGATGGCCGGGGTTTGGGCAATGCGTTGCACGTGGGCGACGAGGTCGGGTGCAACCGTCTGCACCAGATCGGTTGGAATATGGTCCAGGCGGCCAGAGGTGAGGCCGCGCACAAACACAAACGCCTTCAGGTCGGCAATGGTGAGGCGCTGGTCGGCAAAATACTGGCCACCATGCGCCTGAAGTTGGCGCTGCAGCCAAGCCAGGTACTGCGGCAAGGGGCCAGCTACCAGCGCAGCGCGCGCCTCCTTGAGAGCGTCGCCGGTCAAGCCAAATGAGGCACCCAACTTGACGTTGATGTCCTCCAGGCCATCCATCACTTCGTCGCACAGCAGGGCCTGGAACGGGTCGGTGGGGTACAGGCCCGCAAGCTTGCCCGCATAGCGCGTGATCGCATCGCTTTGCGTCACCTGCACGCCGTCGACGTGCAGGGTTGGCACCTGCCCCAGCGGCGTGGATTTGCGCAATTGGGCAAACTCAGGAAAAGCAAAGCGGTAATCCTCAAACGCAATATGGCCCAGGTGCAAGGCCAGCCGCGCCGCTTCGCCGCGCCCGCCGTGAAAGTCGAAATAGGTCAGTTTGAGTTGGCTCATGGTGGTTACCGTAAAAGGTGGCCGCAGCAGGAACGCGGCCCTTACTTTTTGGCCTTGTCCATCGACTCCTGCAGCGCCTTCATCGGGTCGTCGTTGGCGTTGTCCTGGCTGGCTGCCGGTGGCACGGGCATGCCATCGGTGGGGGCTGAGGCGTCTGCGCCGGGCTGCGGTGCCTCTGCGGCCTGGTCTTGCATGGTCGCCTGCATTTCGGCGCTGATCTTGTCCATGTCATAGACCTCTTCCTTGTCGAGGCCGCTGGAGACAATGCCGGGGAAGAAGATGATCAGCGCCACCATCACTACCTGGATCAGCACAAACGGAACGGCACCCCAGTAAATCTGCATCGTGGTTACCGGCTCAGTCAACTTCTTGGTAATGCGGTCGGTGTAGGGCACCGAGGCTGCCACGCTGCGCAGGTAGAACAGGGCAAAGCCGAACGGCGGGTGCATGAACGAGGTCTGCATGTTCACGCCCAGCAGCACGCCAAACCAGATCAGGTCCACGCCGAGCTTGTCGGCCACGGGCGCGAGCAGGGGCACGACGATGAACGAGAGCTCAAAGAAGTCCAGGAAAAACGCCAGGAAGAACACCAGCAGGTTCACCACGATCAAGAAGCCGGTTTGTCCACCAGGCAGGCCCGTCAAGAGATGCTCGACCCACTTCTGGCCGTCAACGCCCTGGAACACCAGGCTGAAGATGGTGGAACCCACCAGAATGAAGACCACAAAGCTCGCCAGTTTGGTGGTGGTGGTGAGCGCCTGTTTGAGCAACTTCATGCTCAGGCGACCACGCGCCATGGCCATGATGAAGGCCCCCACTGCGCCCATGGCACCGCCTTCGGTCGGGGTGGCAATGCCCAAAAAGATGGTGCCCAGAACCAGGAAGATCAGCAGCAGCGGCGGAATCAGCACAAAGGTCACGCGCTCGGCCATGCGCGAGAGCAGGCCCAGGCCGGTGACTTTGTTGATCGAGGCAATCACAAAGGCCAGCATCACGCCAGCGCACATGGCCACCACGATGGTTTCATCGGTGGCCACGCTCTCCACCAACTCGCCCTTGAACCAGCTATAGACGTTGGCATAGTGCTGGCCAAAGTACACCGCCACAACGGTTGAAATGATGGTCAGCACCAGGAGCGAGCGCAGGCCGCTCTTGCCATCGTCTTCGCGGATGGTGCGTGCTTCGATCGGCAAGGCCGGCACCCAGGTCGGGCGGATGATGGCGATGAAGATGATGTAGCCCACGTACATGCCGGTGAGCATGAAGCCGGGAATGAACGCGCCCTTGTACATCTGGCCCACGCTGCGACCCAACTGGTCGGCCAGGATGATCAGTACCAGTGATGGCGGGATGATTTGCGCCAGCGTGCCCGAGGCGGCGATCACGCCCGAGGCCACGCGCCGGTCGTAACCGTAGCGCAGCATGATGGGCAGCGAGATCAGGCCCATCGAGATCACCGACGCTGCCACCACGCCGGTGGTGGCCGCCAGCAAGGCACCAACAAAAATCACCGCAAAAGCCAGACCGCCGCGCACCGGGCCAAATAACTGGCCAATGGTTTCGAGCAAATCCTCGGCCATGCCACTGCGTTCCAGAATCAGGCCCATCAGGGTGAAGAACGGAATGGCAAGCAAGGTGTCGTTTTGCATGATGCCAAACAGGCGCAGCGGCAGGGCTTGCAGCAGCGCTTCGGGCAGCATGCCCATTTGCACGCCGATGAAGCCGAAGAACAAGCCGCACGCGCCCAGGCTGAAGGCGACGGGAAAGCCGATCAGCAAGAAGAGAATCAAGCCCGCGAACATGATCGGGGCCATATTGCCGGTAATAAGTTCCATGACTGGTATTCCTCGCTCAGGCTGCTTTGTTCTTGGATTCGGCAAGTTGGCGAATCGCCTCTGCCAGTTCTTCTTCGGCGGTCTTTTCCACCTTCTTGGCGGTCGGGTCCTCAATCAGACCCTGCAGGAAGGCGACGCGCTTGATCAACTCCGACCAGCCCTGCAGCAGCAGCAGCGAAAATCCCAGCGGCATCATCATGTACACCGGCCAGCGAATCAGGCCACCGGCGTTGGATGACATTTCACCGGTGTGCAAGCCCTTGAGGAAAAATGGCACGCCGTACCAGAGGATGGCGCTGCATACCGGGGTGAGGAAGAAGGTGAAGCCCAGCACGTCAATCCAGGTCTGGGTGCGCTTGGAGAGCTTGCTGTAGATCACGTCAATCTTGACGTGCTCGCCGTTGAGCAGGGTGTAGGCCGAGGCGATCATGAAGGAGGCGGCAAACAGGTACCACTGCACTTCCAAAAAGGCGTTGGAGCCGATATTGAAGGCCTTGCGCACTGCCGCGTTGACCGCGCTGATGACGGTGGAGGCCAGAATCAGCCAAATAACGTATTTGCCGATCTGGCCATTGAGCCAGTCGACAGCCTTTGAGAACTTGAGCAAAGCGTTCACATTTTTCTCCGGTTGAGAGTTTGTCCTGCGACAGGCTGCAACGGGCGGATGAGCCCTGGCAAGTCTATCGCGTAACAGGTGGCGTACAGCACCCCTATTGACGTGGCCCGTATTCTAAGGGCTGGAGCGCCCGCACTGGCACCGGCTCAGGTGCTTCCAGCTATAAAAAAAGTAGCGGTTCGCATGCCTGCTACGGTGAGTGCCAGGGAGCCGAGCAGGTGCAGGGCGGCAGTGCCCAGTGCCAGCGCATAGCGTTGCTGCATGAGCATGGTGACCACTTCAGCCGAAAAGCTGGAGAACGTGGTCAGCGCCCCCAGAAAACCGGTCACCAGCGCCAACCGCCACACCGGGTCGAGCTGCGGCATGGCGTGAAACACCGCCACGCAAATACCCACCAGGTAGCCGCCAAGCAGATTCGCCGTGAGTGTGCCAAAGGGCAGGTCGATTCCGCCCAGGGTGACGGTGTTGAGCCACAGGCTGAGCTGCCAGCGTGCCAGGGCACCTATGCAGGCTCCGATGCAGATGGCCAGTACGGGCAACATGGTCGTCACAGCGTACTAGTGCTTCATTTGCTGCGGTAGCCAGGTCACGATGCCGGGCACAAAGTAGATCAGCAGCACCGCAGCCACCATCAGGAAGAACAGGGGCAAGGCCACGCGGGCAATGTAGGTCAGTTCCTTGCCGGTCATGCCTTGCAGCACAAACAGGTTAAAGCCCACGGGCGGCGTAATCTGCGCCATCTCAACCACCAGCACAATGAAAATGCCAAACCAGATCGGGTCAATTCCGGCCGCCGTCACGGTGGGCATGAGCACGCCAATGGTCAGCACCACCATGCTGATGCCATCGAGAAAGCAGCCCAGCACGATGAAGAACACCATCAGCACCATGATCAGGCCGAACCGGGTCAAGCCCAGGCTGGAAATCCATTCGGCCAGATGCCGTGGCAGGCCGATGTAGCCCATGGCCAGGGTCAGAAAGGCAGCACCGGCAAGAATCATGGCAATCATGCAGTACAGGCGCGTTGCGCCCAGCAGCGACTCGCGAAACGTGGGCCAGTTCATCGAGCCCTGCACGGTGGACAGCAGCAGCGATCCGACCACGCCCACACCGGCGGCTTCGGTCGCGGTGGCAATACCGGCATAGATCGAGCCCAGCACCGCCGTGATCAGCAGCACGACCGGGATCAGGCTGGAGGACTGGCGCAGCTTTTGCGCGAAGCTCATGGGCGCGTCGCGTGGCGGAACCTTCTCGGGGTTGCGCAAGGCCCAATAGACGATGTAGCCCGAAAACAGCAGCGCCAGCAGAATCCCTGGCAGCACCCCGGCAATGAACAGGTCGCCAATGGACACGTCCGCCGCCACGCCGTAGACGATCATGATGATCGAGGGCGGAATCAAGAGGCCCAGGGTGCCCGAGCCCGCGAGTGTGCCAATCGAGATGTCGTCCGGATAGCCGCGCCGTTTGAGTTCGGGCAAGGTCATCTTGCCAATGGTGGCGCAGGTGGCGGCACTGGAGCCGGAGACTGCGGCAAAGATGGCGCAACCCACGACGTTGGTGTGCAGCAGCCGCCCCGGCAGGGATTGCATCCAGGGTGCCAAGCCCTTGAACATGTCCTGCGAGAGCCGGGTGCGAAACAGGATTTCGCCCATCCAGACAAACAGCGGCAGTGCGGTGAGCGTCCAGCCCGAGGACGAACCCCAGATCGTGACCGCCATGGCGTCACCGGCGGGCCGTGCAGAAAAAATCTGGATGCCCAGCCAGGCTACGCCCGAGAGCGTCAGGCCAATCCAGACACCGCTGCCCAGAATCAGAAACAAGGCACCGATCAGCAGCGCCGTGACAAGCATGTCATTCATGGTGGTGGGCCCAGGCCTTATTCATTGCGCAGCATCTCGCTGCTTTCCACACGTGCGCGTTTGCCCAGCAGCTCCAGAGCCAGGTCATCGACAAAGGCAATGGCAAGCACCACGCTGCCCAGCGCCATGACCAACTGCGGTATCCATAGCGGCGTGGCATCGTTGCCGGTGGAGACGTCGTTGAACTGCAGGGACTGCCAGGCCAGGCGGCAACTGTAAAACGCCATCAGCGTGCTCAGCAGCACGGCCACGCCCAGGCTCCAGATTTCCAGCGCCCGGCGCAGCGGGCCGTGCAGGGCGTTGAGGATCAGCGTGACGCGGATGTGCTCGCCCTTCTTCAAGGTGCTGGCCAGGGCGAGAAAGCCGACCCCAGCCATCATGTAGCCCGCGTAGGCGTCGGTGCCGCGCACGTTAAAGCCCAGCTGCCGACTCAGAATCGACAGCATCACCATGACCAGCAAACCTACCATGCACAGCGCCGCAAGTGCGGCGCAACCGTCGTAGAGGAAGTTGAGTGTGCGCCGCATGGATCAGGGTTTGCTGAACGCGTCGATCAGCGCCTTGCCTTCTGGTCCGGCCTTTTCCAGCCATTCCTTGAGCATGGTGTCGCCCACTTTCTTCAGGTCGGTCTTGAGCTGGGCTGAAGGCGTAACCACCTGCATTCCGTTGGCCTTGAGTTTTTCCAGCGTTTCCAGGTTGACCCGCTTGCTCGCTGCCGTGCCGCGTGCCTCGGCCGCGGCGGCGGCCTTGAGCACGGCTTCCTGGGTGGGTTTGTCAAGCGCGTCAAACGCCTGCTTGTTTACCAGCACCGCGTTCTTGGGCAACCAGGCCTGTGTGTCGTAGTAGTACTTCAGGCTCTCGTAGAGCTTGCTGTCCACACCGGTGGCACCGGAAGTCATGGTCGAATCAACGATGCCGGTGGACAGCGCCTGCGACAGCTCGGCCGCCTGCACGGTCACCGGCTGCGCGCCCACCAACTCGGCAATGCGGCTGGTGGCGGGGCTGTAGGCGCGCCACTTCACGCCCTTGAGGTCGGCTGCCGAATTGAGCGGCTTCTTGGTGTAAATGCCCTGGGGCGGCCAGGCCACGGAGTACAACAGGCCCATGCCCTGCTCGGCCAGTTTCTTCTCGATCATCGGCTTTTGGGCCTTGTACAGCTTGGCGGCTTCGTCGTAGCTGTCGGCCAGGAAGGGCAGGCCGTCGGCACCGTAGATTTGCCACTCGTTCTGGAAGTTGGCAAAAATGATTTCACCCGCCTGGGCCTGGCCGCCTTGCACGGCGCGCTTGATTTCGGGGGCCTTGAACAGCGAGGCGTTGGAGTGCACCGTGATCTTGAGCTTGCCGCCGGTGGCTTTTTCGACGTCACTGGCGAACTGCACCAGGTTTTCGGAGTGGAAGTTGGTGGCGGGGTAGGCGCTGGCCAGGTCCCACTTGGTTTGGGCACAAGCCACGCCTGCGGTCAAGGCAAACACGGCGGCAGCCGCTGTCAGGGAAAAAGCGCGACGTTGCATTCGATTACTCCTGTGGTTGGTTGGACGACACGTTACTGTAAACAGGGGCGGATAAATTGTCGTTGGTATTTTCCCTAATCGTCAACAATTTGTTGACAAATTATGATCGTTCCGTCTTCAACACAAGGACGCAACAAAGATGCACACCGGAAACGTTCCATGAACAAGAAAACCGCAGACCCTATTGTGTCCTCAGCGCACCTGGTTTCGCCGCGCAGTGCCGAGATGAGTGAATTCGAGTTTGGCCTGATTGTGGCGGGCAACGCGTTTCAGCGCTGGGTGGTGCACTGCATGAGCGCGGCTGGACTCAAGGACCTGATGCCGCTGGACGTACTGGTGCTGCACCACGTGACGCACCGCGCCCGCAACAAGCGCCTGGCCGATATCTGCTTCATCATGAACGTCGAAGACACCCACCTCATCAACTATTCGCTCAAGAAATTGCAGGGCCTGGGGGTGGTGGTTTCCAGCAAGAGCGGCAAGGATGTGACCTACGCATCCACCGACCTCGGGCGCGAGTATGTGGAGCGCTATCGCGCAATACGCGAATCCTGCCTCATCAACGCACTCAATGCCGACGATGCACTCAACAAGGACATTGGCGAAGTGGCGCGCTTGCTGCGGTTGCTCTCGGGCATTTATGACCAGGCGGCGCGCTCGGCGGCCAGTCTGTAATTTCTTCTTCTGGCCGGAGTCACCCGCTTGATACACAACCTACCTCCCCACCGCTGGCAGTTCTGGATTGACCGTGGCGGCACGTTCACCGATATCGTGGCCAAGCGCCCGGATGGCACGCTCATCACGCACAAGCTGTTGTCGGACAACCCCGAGCAGTACCGTGACGCAGCAGTGGCGGGCATGCGCCATCTGCTGGGTCTGACGCCGGGCGAACTGATCACGGCGCAGCAGGTTGAGTGTGTGAAGATGGGCACCACCGTGGCCACCAATGCGTTGCTCGAGCGCAAGGGCGAACCCACCTTGCTGGTTACCACCCGCGGCTTTCGCGATGCGCTGCGCATTGCCTACCAGAACCGTCCGCGCCTGTTTGACTGCAACATTATCCTGCCCGAACTGCTGTACTGCTCCGTGATCGAGGCCAGCGAGCGCATGGGCGCGCATGGCGAACTGGTCGAGGCGCTCGATGCGGCGCAGTTGAGAAAGGAGCTGGCAGCGCAGCATGCGCGCGGCTTGCGCAGTGTGGCCATCGTGTTCATGCACGGCTACCGCTACAGCGCGCACGAGCAGGCGGCCAAGGCCATAGCGCAGGAAGTGGGCTTTACCCAGATCAGCACTTCGCACGAAGTCAGCCCGATGATGAAGTTTGTTGGCCGGGGTGACACCACCGTGGTGGACGCCTATCTCTCGCCCATTTTGCGGCGCTACGTGGACCAGGTGGCAGCCGAGATGCCGGGGGTCAAGCTGTTTTTCATGCAGTCCTCTGGCGGCCTGACGGATGCCCACGCGTTCCAGGGCAAGGATGCCATCCTGAGTGGCCCCGCAGGCGGCATTGTGGGTATGGCGCGCACTGCGCAACTGGCGTTTGGCGCGGGCGCGCTGAGCGGGCCGATCAAGGTAATCGGCTTTGACATGGGCGGCACCTCTACCGACGTCAGCCACTTTGCCGGTGAGTTTGAACGCGAGTTTGAAACCCAGGTGGCCGGGGTGCGCATGCGCGCACCGATGATGAGCATCCACACCGTTGCAGCGGGCGGCGGCTCGCTGCTGAAGTTTGATGGCGAGCGCTTTCGCGTCGGGCCCGAGAGTGCGGGTGCCAACCCGGGCCCAGCCAGTTACCGGCGCGGTGGCCCCCTGGCCGTGACCGATGCCAACGTCATGGTGGGCAAGTTGCAGCCCGACTATTTCCCCAAGCTGTTTGGAGCCCAGGCCAACGAGGCGCTAAGCTTTGCCGCTGCGCAGTCCAGGTTCGAGGTGCTGGCAACGCAGACCGGGCGTACGCCCGAGGCCGTGGCCGAAGGTTTTATCCAGATCGCAGTGCAGCAGATGGCCAACGCCATCAAGAAGATTTCGGTGGCACGCGGCTACGACGTGACGCGCTACACGCTGCAGTGCTTTGGCGGTGCCGGTGGCCAGCATGCCTGTCTGGTGGCCGATGCCCTGGGCATGACGCGCGTGCTGGTGCATCCCTTGGCCGGGGTGCTGTCGGCCTACGGCATGGGGCTGGCGGACCAAAACGTGATTCGTGAGCAGACCGTGGAGCTGACGCTCGACGCGCACGCACTGGCGCGCATGGAAACAGCGCTGCAGTCGCTGGCGGCGGCAGCGCTTGCCGAACTGGAGCGCCAGCAGGTCAGCAACGCTGCCGTGACCCTGTTCCAGCGCGTGCATGTGCGCTACGCCGGAAGCGACTCGGCCCTGGTGGTTCCCTTTGGCAGCCTGGACGAGATTGAAGCCGGTTTTGAAGCCGCCTACCGGCAGCGCTTTGCCTTTGTGATGCACGGCAAGGCGCTGATGGTGGAGGCGGTGTCGGTGGAAGCGGTGGTGGCCGGTGACGCCCCGGCCGAGCCGCCCCGGCCGACCTTTGCCCCGCGTGAGGTGCCGCGCCGCGCCACCGTGCGCATCTACTCGGGCGGCCAGTGGCACCCGGGCGCACTGGTGGTGCGCGAAGATATGCGCTGCGGCGACATGCTTGCCGGGCCTGCCATCATTGCCGAGCAGAACGCCACCACCGTGGTCGAGCCCGGCTGGGCCGCCACCCTGACCGAGCTTGACCACCTGGTGCTCGAGCGCCGCGAGCAGCGCGCCATCAAGTTCGCTGCGGGCACCCGCGCCGACCCGGTTCTGCTGGAGGTGTTTAACAACCTGTTCATGAACATTGCCGAGCAGATGGGCCTGCAACTGCAGAACACGGCGTACTCGGTCAACATCAAGGAGCGGCTGGACTTCAGTTGCGCCCTGTTCGATGCGCACGGCAACCTGATTGCCAATGCGCCCCATATGCCGGTGCACCTGGGCTCGATGGGCGAGAGCATCAAGACCGTGATCCGCGAGAACGCCGGACAGATGCAGCCCGGAAATGTGTACGTGCTCAACGACCCGTACCACGGCGGCACGCACCTGCCCGACATCACGGTGATCACGCCGGTTTACCTGCCAGGCAGCTCGACCGAGACGCCGCTCTTTTATGTGGGTTCACGCGGCCACCACGCCGACATTGGCGGCACCACGCCGGGCTCGATGCCGCCGTTTTCCACACGCATTGAAGAAGAGGGCGTGCAGATCATCAATTTTCTGCTGGTCGAGTGTGGTGTCTTGCGCGAGGCGCAGACGCTGGAGTTGCTGCAAAGTGGTGCCTACCCCTCGCGCAACCCGCAGCAAAACCTGGCCGACCTCAAGGCGCAGATTGCGGCCAACGAAAAGGGCGTGCAGGAATTGCGCAAGATGGTCGAGCAGTTCGGGCTCGACGTGGTGCAAGCCTATATGCGCCACGTGCAGGACAACGCGGAAGAATCGGTGCGGCGCGTGATCACCCAGTTGAAAGATGGCCAATTCACCTTGCCGCTGGACAACGGCGCACAGATTTGCGTGGCGATTCGGGTCGATGCGGCGGCGCGCAGCGCCGAGATCGATTTCAGCGGCACCTCGGCGCAGCAAACCAATAATTTCAACGCGCCCACGGCTGTGTGCATGGCTGCGGTGCTGTATGTGTTTCGCACCCTGGTCAACGACGACATTCCGCTCAACGCCGGATGCCTCAAGCCGCTCAAAGTCATCATTCCCGAAGGCTCGATGCTCAACCCGCGCGCACCGGCGTCGGTGGTGGCGGGCAACGTGGAGACCTCAAGCTGCATCACCAACGCGCTCTACGGCGCGCTAGGGCGCATGGCAGCAAGCCAGTGCACCATGAACAACTTCACCTTTGGCAATGCCAAGGTCCAGTACTACGAAACCATCTCAGGCGGCTCGGGTGCCGGCCAGGGGTTTCACGGAACCAGCGTGGTGCAGACCCACATGACCAACTCACGCCTGACCGACCCCGAGGTGTTTGAGTTCCGCTTCCCGGTGCGGCTGCAGAGCTATGCCATTCGCCACGGCTCAGGCGGGGCGGGCCAGTGGCATGGCGGCGACGGTGGTGTGCGCCGGGTGCGCTTTCTGGAACCGATGACGGCCAGCATTCTCTCCAACGGTCGCGTGCATGGCGCCTTTGGCATGGCCGGCGGCCAGGCCGGGCAGGTGGGCATCAACCAGGTGGTGCGCAGCAACGGTGCGGTCGATGTGCTGGGCCATATCGCCTTTACCGAGATGGGGGCGGGAGACGTGTTTGAGATCCACACCCCCGGCGGTGGCGGCTACGGCACGCCGCTGGACTAAGGATTCTTGGAGTTTGCAGGTGCCTCGTAACTGGCACCGTTGACGGTGAGCCCGGCGTCCGAGAGTTTCTTGGCGGCGGGTGCCTTGACGCCTCTGACGCGGGCCATGAAGTCGGCCCAGTCCTTGAAGTTGCCCTTGGCGCGTTCTTGCAGGATGCGTGCCGTGGTGCTGGGGCCAAAGCCCTTGACGCTGTCGAGCTCGGCTTCGTTGGCGCTGTTGAGTTCCACCGCGCCAATGGCCGAAGCGGCCAACAGGGTGAGCACACTCATCACCAGACGTTTGATCATGCTGGTCATCCTGTGTGGCTCTTATGCGTTGTTCGCCTGCAGCCACTGCACGTAGCGCGCCACGCCGTTTTGCACGGTCGAAAACGCGTGCATGCATCCGGTGCTGTGCAAGGCTCCCAGGTCGGCCTGGGTGTAGCTCTGGTATTTGCCACGCAGTGCTTCCGGAAAAGCGATGTACTCAATCAACCCGGCGGCGGCGGCCTGCTCCAAGGTGAGCGCAGCCTCACCTGACTGGGTGCGCAAGGTGTTGACCACGGTAATGGCAATGTCGTTGAAGGGCTGGGCGCGGCCGGTGCCGAGGTTGAAGATGCCGCATTCTGCGGGATGGTCGAAGAACCACAGGTTGACGGCGACGACGTCGTCCACATGGATGAAGTCGCGCATCTGTGCGCCCGCTGCGTAGCCGCCGTACTCGCCAAACAGCTTGACCCGGCCTTCGGCCTTGAACTGGTTGAACTGGTGAAAGGCGACGCTGGCCATGCGGCCCTTGTGCTGCTCGCGCGGCCCATAGACGTTGAAGTAGCGAAAGCCCACCACCTGCTGCGTCTTGCCGATCTTGGTGCGCTCGAAGTCGGCACCGCACTCGCGCCGCATGCGCTGGTCCACTAGCAGTTTGGAGTAGCCGTACACGTTGAGCGGGCGCTCAAACGCGGGCTGTTCGCGGAAGGTGTCGCTGCCGCCATAGGTGGCCGCCGACGAGGCGTACAACAGGCGCGCGCCGCGCTTCTGGCAGGCCTGGAACAACTGCCAGGTCAGGGTGTAGTTGTTGGAGAGCATGAACTTGCCGTTTTGCTCCATGGTGTCACTGCACGCGCCTTCGTGGAACACGGCTTCGATCTGGCCGTAGTGCCCCCCGGCAAAGGCGTCGTAGAACACGTCGGCGTCGACGTAGTCGGCAATCTGCAGGTCGGCCAGGTTGCGAAACTTCTCGCCCTGGGTCATGTCGTCAACGGCAATGATGTCGTCAATGCCGCGCGCGTTGAGCCCCTGGATGATGTTACTGCCAATGAATCCGGCCGCGCCGGTAACAACGATGCGGGTCATGCGAACAACTCCTCATAGGAAACGGTGGCGGTACCAAACTTGCCCACCACCACGCCACCCGCGCGGTTGGCCACGGGCAGCGCTTCGCGCAGGCTCCAACCCGCGCCAACCAGCGCCGCCATGGTGGCAATCACGGTGTCGCCCGCGCCGGTGACATCAAACACCTCGCGCGCTTGCGCGCTCACGTGCAGCTCGCCCTGGGCGTCAAACAGCGTCATGCCTTGTTCGCTGCGGGTGAGCAGCACGGCGTCGAGGTGCAGTTGCGCGCGCAGCGCGTGCACCTTGGCGCGCAGTTCGCCCTCCTCGCTCCAGGGACCAATGACTTGCTGCAACTCGGCGCGGTTGGGCGTGATCACGCTAGCATTCTGGTAGCGCGAATAGTCGCTGCCCTTGGGGTCGATCAGGATCGGCTTGCCCTGGGCGCGGGCCTTGGCGATCATGTCGCTCACGTGCGCCAGTCCACCCTTGCCATAATCGGAAAAAAGCACTGCATTGTGCGCGCCAAGCAGGCGCTCAAAGGTGGCGGTCTGCGAGGCCAGCAGTTCGTTCTTGGGGGTGTTTTCAAAGTCCACGCGCAGCAATTGCTGCTGGCGACCAATCACACGCAGCTTGACCGTGGTCTTGAGGTCGGGGTCGCGGCCAAAATGGGTGCGGATGCCGGTCTTGGCGACCAGGGCTTCGAGCTTGTGGCTGGCCTCGTCGGCCCCGACCACGGTGAGCAACGAGGCTTGTGCGCCGAGCGTGACCACGTTGTAGGCCACGTTGGCAGCGCCGCCATTGCGGTCTTCCTCGCGCGTGATGCGCACCACCGGCACGGGGGCCTCCGGGCTGATGCGGTCCACCGCGCCGTACCAGTAGCGGTCGAGCATCACATCGCCGACCACCAGCACGTTGGATTGGGCGAGTTGTTGTTTGGTGATATTCATGGTGTGTCGGTTGTCGCAGTGGGGCGTGGTGCTCAAAGTTCTTCCACGCGCCGCGCGGGGTAGCTGTCCCAGGCCTGGCAGCCCGGGCATTGCCAGAAGTGCAGGCGCGCTTCAAAACCGCAGGCGGCGCAGCGATAGCGCGTGAGCGGCTTGACAGCGCGGTCAAGCGCGCGCTGGACCTGGGGATGGAATTGTTCGTGTTCGAGCTTTTCGCCAGCAATCCATTTGGCCGCGGCCACCAGCGAGGGCTCGCGCTCCATGTGGCGCGCATACCAGTCGCGTGCGCTGCTGCCCGCCTCAAGGCTGTTGGCTTGCAGCGCCACGATGGCGTCGAGCACATCGAGTAAGGGGGTATCGGCATAGATCTCGGTGAGTCGGCGCAGTGCGGCCGACTCCTGGCCGCAGGCCTGGGCGTACTGCGCCAGCAAGGGTGCCATCAGCGCCACGGCGCTGGGGGCTTGCGTCATCGCACGCTCCAGCGTGTCAAAAGCCTGGGCTGCCTGGCCCTGGCTGAACTGGAGTTGCGCCAGGTCCATGTAGGGGCGCGGTGCCTCGGGCGCAATGCGTGCTGCCTGGTGCAGCAGTTCCTGGCCAGCGGCAAGGTCCTTGGCGGCAACCCGGTCGGCGGCCTGCTCGCACAGGTAATGCGCCTGGCGCGTATTGAAGCTGCCCTGGCCCGAGGACTCAAGCCGCTGCGCCACCTGGGCCGCGTGCTCCCAGTCACGCGAGCGCTCGTAGTTGGCCAGCAGCGCCAGGCGGGCCTGGGCCTCAAAGCGTGTGCCTTCGAGTTTGTAGAGTGCTTCTTCGGCGCGGTCGAGCAAACCGGCCTTGAGGTAGTCCAGGGCGAGGGCGTACTGGGCGCGGTTGCGGTCATCCTGGCTCAGGTCGCCGCGTGAGAGCAGGTGCTGGTGCACGCGCACGGCGCGCTCGTACTCGGCGCGGCGGCGAAACAGGTTGCCCAGGGCGAAATGCAGTTCCGAGGTGTCGGGGTCGCTTTGCACCGCCTCGATGAAGGCGTCGATGGCCTGGTCCTGCTGCTCGTTGAGCAAGAAGGTCAAGCCCTTGAAATAGGCTTTGGGTGCCTGGCGGTTTTCCATGCGCAACTGGCGCACGTCCATGCGCGAGGCAACCCAGCCCAGCACAAAGGCTACGGGCAGGCCCAGCAGGATCAGGCTGATATCAAGTTCCATGGGCGCCAGGGTTGCGTGCTGCGTCCAGGGGCGCGGTGTCGTGTGCGGCTTGCAGCGCGTGGGCGGCAGCGCGGCGCTGCTTCCACCAGCGCGGCACCATGCCCAGCACGCCGATGACCAGTCCGGCAGCAAAGGCGCATAGCACCACCAGCACCAGCGGTGCGGTCCACTGCTGGCCAAAGAAGAAGCGCACCGTGGCATCGTGCTGGTTGTTCAGCGCGAAGGCAAACAGGGTAAAAAAAATGGCTGCTTTAAGTATCCACTTAAAGAGCCATGCAACTTGCTTCATTGATCTCCTCGGTGTCGAGGTGATTCTACTGGAGCCGTCATCGTTTGAGTTTGGATTCCAGCTCTGCGGTGCGCTGGTCAACCGCCTCGCGCAAGGCCTTGCCCGGCTTGAAGTGCGGCACCCGCTTTTGTGGGATGGCCACGCTCTCGCCACTGCGGGGATTGCGGCCCATGCGGGGCGGACGGTGGTTGATGGAAAAACTGCCAAAGCCGCGAATCTCGATGCGGTGCCCGCGCACCAGGGCATCGTTCATGGCGTCCAGGATGGCCTTGACCGCGAATTCTGCGTCGCGGTGGGTCAATTGGCCAAACTGGCTGGCCAGTTCTTCAACAAGGTCGGAGCGCGTCATAGTGGTTCATTGCGGGACCGCGCAACCACGGCTGGTGTGCAGCCGTGGTTGGGAGGTCTTCAACACATAGGTCTTGCGACTTAGTTGTTGTTGTCCAGCTTGGCGCGCAGCAAGGCGCCCAGGCTGGTGGTGCCGGCGTTTTCGCGGGCAGACTGCTGGCTCAGGTTGGCCATGGCTTCGCTCTGGTCGGCAGCGTCCTTGGCCTTGATCGACAACTGGATGTTGCGCGTCTTGCGGTCCACGTTGACCACCACGGCGGTGACTTCGTCGCCTTCCTTGAGCACGTTGCGTGCGTCTTCCACGCGGTCGCGGCTGATTTCCGAAGCGCGCAGGTAGCCGATGATGTCATCGCCCAGGTCGATTTCAGCGCCCTTGGGGTCCACGGTCTTGACCTTGCCGGTCACAACCTGGCCCTTGTCATTGATCGAGACAAAGGTGGTGAACGGGTCGGAGTCGAGTTGCTTGATGCCCAGCGAAATGCGTTCGCGGTCCACGTCCACGGCCAGCACCAGGGCTTCAACTTCCTGGCCCTTCTTGTACTCGCGCACGGCCACTTCGCCGGTTTCGTTCCAGGACAGGTCGGAGAGGTGTACCAGACCGTCGATGCCAGCGGCCAGGCCGACAAACACGCCAAAGTCGGTGATCGACTTGATCGGGCCCTTGACGCGGTCGCCGCGCTTGGTGTTCTGGGCAAACTCTTGCCAGGGATTGGCCTTGCACTGCTTCATGCCCAGGGAGATGCGACGCTTGTCTTCGTCGATCTCGAGCACCATGACTTCGACTTCGTCGCCCAGGGCAACGATCTTGCTGGGGGCGACGTTCTTGTTGGTCCAGTCCATTTCAGAGACGTGCACCAGGCCTTCGATGCCGGGTTCGAGTTCGACAAACGCGCCGTAGTCGGCGATGTTGGTGATCTTGCCGAACATGCGCGTGCCTTGCGGGTAGCGGCGGTTGACGCCCATCCAGGGGTCGTCGCCCATTTGCTTGAGGCCCAGCGAGACGCGGTTCTTTTCGGTGTCGAACTTGAGGATCTTGGCGGTGATTTCCTGACCGGCTTGCACCACTTCCGAGGGGTGGCGCACACGGCGCCAGGCCATGTCGGTGATGTGCAGCAGGCCGTCGATACCGCCCAGATCAACGAACGCACCGTATTCGGTGATGTTCTTGACCACGCCTTGCACCACGGAGCCTTCCTTGAGGGTGGCCATCAGGTTGGCGCGCTCTGCGCCCATCGAGGCTTCCACCACGGCGCGGCGGCTCAGCACCACGTTGTTGCGCTTGCGGTCGAGCTTGATGACCTTGAATTCCATGGTCTTGTTTTCCCACGGCGACAGGTCTTTGGTCGGACGTGTGTCCACCAGCGAGCCGGGCAGGAAGGCACGGATGCCGTTGACCAGGACGGTGAGACCGCCCTTGACCTTGCCACTGGTGGTGCCGGTGACGAACTCGCCCGATTCCAGGGCCTTTTCGAGGCTCATCCAGGAGGCTAGGCGCTTGGCCTTGTCGCGCGAGAGGATGGTGTCGCCGTAGCCGTTTTCGACCGAGTCAATGGCTACCGAGACGAAGTCGCCAACCTGGACTTCGATTTCGCCCTTGTCACTCTTGAACTCTTCGATGGGCACATAGGCTTCGGACTTGAGTCCGGCGTTGACAACGACGAAGCTGTGCTCGATACGAACGACTTCAGCGGTGATGACTTCGCCTGTACGCATTTCCGAGCGTTGCAGGGATTCTTCAAATAGGGCGGCAAAAGATTCTGACATGTGTGTTGCGATGGGTATCGCGGGTTTAAGTTATTGAACCCCAAGGCCAGTGCGCTGACGCGCGAAAAGAGCTTTGGGGGCCATGCAAGGGCGCAAAACCCTTGTCTTTCTACCGGCAGACGCTCAGGCGGACCCGAATACCTGCTTGCCTTGCCACCAGTCCAGCACGCACACAACGCTCGATTCGATTGTCATGTCCGAGTTATCCAGCAACTTGGCATCTACGGCGGGCTTCAAGGGTGCAACGCTGCGCGAGGTGTCGCGTGCGTCGCGTGCCTCAAGGTCTGCGCGAAGAGCCGGGAGTGTAGCCGAAATTCCTTTTGAAATCAACTGTTTATAGCGCCGCTGGGCACGCTGCTCGGCGCTGGCGGTGAGAAACACCTTGAGCGCAGCCTGGGGAAAGATCACGGTGCCCATGTCGCGCCCGTCGGCCACCAGACCGGGCAGGCGGCGGAAACTGCGCTGCAACTGCACCAGCGCCTCGCGCACCGGCGGGAAGGCGGACACGCGCGAGGCGTCCATGCCGGCTTGCTCGGTGCGGATGGCATCGGTCACGTCCTGCGCGCCCAGCAGTACGCGCTCGTTCGCAAAGCGGATATCAAGCTGCGCCACCAGGGCGGCAATGGCATCAGCCTGGTCGGCGTCATACGCGATACCGGCCTGGCGCGCTGCCAGCGCAACGATGCGGTAGAGCGAACCCGAGTCCAGCAGGTGGTAGCCCAGGCGCTGCGCCAGCGCTTGCGCCAGGGTGCCTTTGCCCGACGCGGTGGGGCCGTCCACGCACAGCACGGGCACGGCGTCCTCGGCGGCGCGGGCCACCGAGAACAGCGCCTCGAAATAGTCGGGGAACGTCTTGGCCACGCATTGCGGGTCTTGGATGCGCACCGGCAGCCCCGCCGGGTTGAAGGCTGCGAGCGAAAAGCACATCGCCACGCGGTGGTCGTCGTAGGTGCGGATGCGGGCGGCGCGCCAGTCGGCAACTTGCGCGGGCGGCGTGATCTGGATGAAATCAGGCCCCTCGACCACGCTGGCACCTAGCTTGCGCAATTCGGTGGCCATGGCGGCGATGCGGTCCGTCTCCTTGACGCGCCAACTGGCGATGTTGCGCAGGGTGGTGGGGCCATTGGCGTACAAGGCCAGCACGGCCAGCGTCATGGCGGCGTCGGGGATGTGGTTGCAGTCCAGATCGATGGCCTGCAGCGGCCAGGCACCTCGGCGCACCTGCAGCCAGTTGGGGCCGCTCTCCACCTGCGCGCCCATCTGCTGCGCGGCCTCGATGAAACGGATATCGCCCTGAATCGAGTCTGCGCCTACGCCCAAAATCTTGATGCCGTCGTGCGTACCAGCGCCCGCCGCAATCGCGCCCAGGGCGATGAAATAGCTGGCCGAAGAGGCGTCTGCTTCCACATGGATGGTGCCAGGCGAGCGCAGCGCGCAGCCCGCCGGGATGACAAAGCGTTGCCAGCCGTGGCGCTGTACCTGCACGCCAAAGCGCGAGAGCAGGTTCAGCGTAATTTCGATGTACGGGCGCGAGATCAACTCGCCCACGACCTCGATCACGATGTCGCCGGTGCCAGCGGGTGAGGCGGCGCGCTGCTGCGCCACCAGCGGCAGCGCCATCAGCAAGGCGGTGAGGAACTGGCTGGAGACATCGCCGCGCACCCGGATCGGCGCGTCCAGGTGCAATGCGGGCGTGCCGATGCGCAGCGGAGGGAAACCATCCTGGCCGAGGTAATCAATCTGGCAGCCGATCTGGCGCAGGGCATCGACCAGGTCGCCGATGGGGCGCTCGTGCATGCGCGCCACACCGCCGAGTTCAAAGTCGCCTCCGAGCACGGCCAGGGCGGCGGTGAGGGGCCGCATGGCGGTGCCGGCGTTGCCCAGGAACAGCGTGGCCTGGGCTACCGCGATGCGCCCGCCCAAGCCGTCGATGCAGACGCTGGAGGCTTCGCGGCTGACGCCGCAGCCCAGCGTGCGCAGGGCTTCGAGCATGACGCGCGTGTCGTCCGAGTCGAGCAGGTCGTGGATGACGGTGCGCCCCTGGCACAGGGCGGCGAGCAGCAGCACGCGGTTGGAAATGCTCTTGGAGCCTGGCAGGGTGATGCTGCCGGATGCCTCACACAGCGCCGGGATATCCAGAAATTCGGTGGAAAACATTATTGGTTGAACTTGGAGGCCATGCTCCAGTTGGCGCGGGTGTTGCTGGCTTGCTCGAGCAGGCCTTCTAGCGCTTCGGCGTTGCCGCTGGAGATCATGAGTTCGAGCGCTTGCAGGTTGCGCTGGAAAATTTTGGACTGGTTGAGCAGTTCTTCGCGGTTGGACACCATGATGTCGCGCCAGACCTTGGGGTCGCCTGCGGCGATGCGGGTGAAGTCCCGAAAACCGGGGCCCGCCAGCGAGAGGTAATCCTTGCCCTGGGGCTGGCCGGTGATGGAGTTCATCATGGCAAAGGCGAGCAGGTGGGGCAGGTGGCTGACTGCGGCAAAGGCAGCATCGTGCTGCTCGGGCGACATCTTCAAAACCCGGCAGCCCAGCGCGCTCCAGACATCAACTGCCTTTTGCAGTTGGGCGCTGAGCGTGCGCTCGATTGGCGTGAGGATGACCTGGTGGTTGGTGTAGAGGTCGGGGTCGGCGTGCTCGATGCCTGAGACCTCTTTGCCGGCAATCGGGTGCGCCGGAACAAACGAGCCGATGTGCTCGCGCAGCGCACGCCGACCGGCGTCAATCACGTCGCACTTGGTGGAGCCCACGTCCATGATCAGCATGTCGGGTGTGACCAAGTGCTTGATGGCCTTGAACGTGGCCTCGGTGGCAACGACCGGAACGGCGATAAGCACGATGTCGGCGCCCGACACCGCCAGCAGTGCCGAAGGTGCCTCAATGTCAATCACCCCCATCTGGCGCGCGCGCTCGGTGGTGCTGGGCGATTTGCTGTAGCCCACCACGCGCTTGACCAGTCCGGCGCGCTTGAGCGCCAGGGCGAACGAGCCGCCCATCAAACCACAACCGATGACGGCAAGTTGCTCAAACATGGGGATTTCCGAGTCGCGGCATCAATCGGCCAGAGGGTAGGTGCCCAGCACCTTGTAGAAGGCGCACAGGGCTTGCAGGTCTTTCAGCGCTGCCGCCACATGGGGCTGCGACGGGTGGCCTTGCAAGTCGATGTAGAAGAAGTATTCCCACTGGCCCGAGCGCGCGGGGCGCGACTCAAAGCGGGTCATGGAAACGCCGTGCTGCTTGAGCGGCACCAGCATGTCGTGCACCGCGCCGGGCCGGTTGGGCACCGACACCACCAGGCTGATGCAATCGTGCCCGGAAGCCTGGGGCGCGGGCATGCTCGATGGCAGGCAGACCACGACAAAGCGGGTGCGGTTGAAGGCGTCGTCCTGGATCGCGTGCGCTGCCACATGCAAACCGAACTCGGAGCCCGCACGCTCGCTGGCAATGCCGGCCCAGTTGGGGTGGCTGGCGGCCAGGCGCGCGCCTTCGGCATTGCTCGAGACGGCGCGGCGCTCGGCGTTGGGCAGGTGCAGGTTGAGCCACTGCTGGCACTGCGCAAGCGCCTGGGGATGGGCCAGCACCACGTCGATGCCCTCGAGGCTCTGGCTGGTGCGCAGCAGGTTGTGGCGCACCAGCAGGCTGATTTCGCCAATGATGTGCAGTGGGGTTTGCAGCATCAGGTCGAGCGAGCGCGTGACCACGCCTTCGGTGTTGTTCTCCACCGGAACCACGCCAAAAGTGGCGGCACCGGAGGTGGTGGCGTGGAACACTTCGTCAAAACTGCTGCAGGGCACGCCCTGGATGCTGGAGCCAAAAAAGCGCAGCGCCGCCGCTTCGCTGAAGGTGCCACTGGGCCCCAGAAAGGCGACCCTTTGCGGGGCTTCGAGCGCGCGACAGGCAGACATGATCTCGCGCCAGATGGTGGCCACGTTTTCGCTCTTGAGCGGGCCCTGATTGGCCTCTTGCAGGCCGTGGATCACCTGGGCTTCGCGCTCGGGGCGAAACACCACCGAGCCTTCGTGGCGCTTGATCTCGCCGACTTCGTTGGCCAGTGCTGCGCGCCGGTTGAGCACCGAGAGCAATTCCTGATCGACGGCGTCGATCAAGGCGCGGAGTTCGGGGAGTGTGCGTGCCATGAGGTATTGCCTGCCTAGCCTTGGGTGCGTTCAAATTCGCGCATGTACTCTACCAGTGCCTGCACGCCTGCGAGCGGCATGGCGTTGTAGATGCTGGCGCGCATGCCCCCAACCGACTTGTGGCCCTTGAGTTGCAGCAGATTGGCGGCGCGGGCACCTTCGAGGAAGGTGTCGTTGCGCGCTTCGTCGCGCAGGAAAAACGGCACGTTCATGCGCGAGCGGCAGTTGGGATGGACCTTGTTGAAGTACAGGCTGGAACTGTCGATGGTGTCGTACAGCAGTTGCGCCTTGGCCTGGTTGCGTGCCTCCATGGCGGCCACGCCACCTTGGCGCTTGAGCCACTGGAAGATCAACCCGGCGATATAGATCGAGTAGGTTGGCGGCGTGTTGTACATCGACTGGTTGTTGGCCACGGTCTCGTAGTTGAAGGCGCTGGGGCAGATGGGTAGCGCATGGCCGAGCAGGTCTTCACGCACCACTACCAGCGTCAGTCCGGCCGGGCCCAGGTTTTTTTGTGCGCCGCCAAAGGCCAGGCCGACGCAGCTCCAATCCACCGTGCGCGAGGCGACGTGTGAGGAAAAGTCGATTACCAGGGCTGCGTCCGACCCCAGCGCCTTGAGGTCGGGCAAGGTGGGGTATTCGACGCCGTGGATGGTCTCGTTGGTGCACAGGTGGACGTAGCTGGCGTTGGCGCTCAAGTGCCAGGTGGCCGGGTCGGGTAGCGAGGTGTGGCCGTCGTCGGCGTTGCTCGCGGCGATGTTGACCTGGCAGTATTTGCGCGCTTCCTTTTGGGACTTGTCGCTCCAGCTTCCGGTAACCACAAAGTCGGCGATGCGGGTCGCGCCGTGCGGTGCGGCCAGGGCGCTCAGGTTGAGCGGAACGATGGCGTTTTCGGCCAGACCACCGCCTTGCATGAACAGGATCTTGAAGTTGTCGGGCACGGCCAGCAGTTCGCGCAGATCGGCCTCGGTGTGCTCGTAGATCGATTGAAATTCCTTGCCACGGTGGCTCATTTCCATCACGCCCATGCCGCAGCGGCGGCCGTTGGCGTCGGGCCAGTCGAGCATTTCGTCGGCGGCCTGGGCCAGTACCTCGGGGGCAATAGTGGCCGGTCCGGCTGAGAAGTTGAATGGGCGTTGCATCGGACTATTCAAGATCAAATCGGGCTTCAGGCCCCTGGGTTCATGGTGCGGCAGACTACAAAGCTGCTCGCTTACGGGGTGGTGGCGTCGCCATCGGCGTCGCTGGCGTCACTGGCGTCACCGGCGTCGGGCGCATCGGCGCTGTTGGCGTCGTTCTCGACAATGCGCTGCAGTCCGCTGAGCTTGGAGCCCGCGTCCAGACTGATCAGGGTCACGCCTTGGGTGGCGCGTCCGAGTTCACGGATTTCGCTCACGCGGGTGCGTACCAGCACGCCCTTGTCGGTGATCAGCATGATTTCGTCGTCGGCGTGCACCAGCGTGGCTGCCACCACCTTGCCGTTGCGCTCGGATTGCTGGATGGCAATCATGCCCTTGGTGCCGCGTCCGTGGCGGGTGTATTCGGTGATGCTGGTGCGCTTGCCGTAGCCGTTTTCGGTGGCGGTGAGCACGCTTTGCTGCTCGTCTTCGGCCACCAGCATGGCGATCACGCCCTGGCCTTCTTCGAGCATCATGCCGCGCACACCACGCGCGTTGCGGCTCAAGGGGCGCACGTCGTTTTCGTCAAAGCGCACGGCCTTACCGCCGTCGCTGAACAGCATCACGTCGTGCTTGCCATCCGTGAGGGCGGCGCCAATCAGGTAGTCGCCTTCGTCGAGCACGGCGGCAATGATGCCGACCTTGCGCGGGTTGTTGAACTCGTCCAGCGCGGTCTTCTTGACCGTGCCCATGCTGGTTGCCATGAACACATACTGGTCCGCAGGGAAGGTGCGCTTGTCGCCGGTGAGCGGCAGCACCACGTTGATTTTTTCGCCTTCCTGCAGAGGAAACATGTTGACGATGGGGCGTCCACGTGAGCCGCGCGAGCCTTGCGGCACTTCCCACACCTTGAGCCAATAGAGGCGACCGCGGTTGGAAAAGCACAGGATGTAGTCGTGCGTGTTGGCGATGAAGAGCTGGTCGATCCAGTCGTCTTCCTTGGTGGCGGTGGCTTGCTTGCCCCGGCCCCCGCGCTTTTGCGCGCGGTATTCGGACAGGGGTTGGCTCTTGATGTAGCCGCTGTGGCTGAGTGTGACCACCATGTCGGTGGGGGTGATCAGGTCTTCGGTGGAGAGGTCAAACGAGCTGTGTTCCACCTGGCTACGGCGCGCGCCGAGCTTGGTCTGGCCGAATTCCTGGCGGATGTGGCCCAGTTCGTCGCCAATGATGGTCGAGACCCGCTCGGGCCGCGCCAGGATGTCGAGCAGGTCTTCGATCTCGGCCATGACTTCCTTGTATTCGGCCACGATCTTGTCCTGCTCCAGGCCAGTCAGGCGCTGCAGGCGCATTTGCAGGATTTCCTGGGCTTGCGTATCGGACAGGCGGTACAGGCCATCGGAGCCCATGCCGTATTCTTTTTCGAGTCCGTCCGGGCGGTAATCGTCGGCGCTGATTACGCCGCCATCGGCGCGCGTGCGGGTGAGCATCTCGCGCACCAGCTTGCTGTCCCAGGGGCGGTTCATCAACTCGACCTTGGCCACTGGGGGGGTGGGCGCATTGCGGATGATGGCGATGAAGTCGTCAATATTGGCCAGCGCCACGGCCAGACCTTCGAGCACGTGGCCGCGCTCGCGCGCCTTGCGCAGGTTGAATACGGTGCGCCGCGTCACCACCTCGCGGCGGTGCTGCAGGAAGACCTCGATCAGGTCCTTGAGGTTGCACAGTTTGGGTTGGCCGTCGATCAGCGCCACCATGTTCATGCCGAACGAGTCTTGCAACTGGGTCTGCTTGTACAGGTTGTTGAGCACCACTTCGGGAACTTCGCCGCGCTTGAGTTCGATCACCAACCGCATGCCCGACTTGTCGGATTCGTCCTGGATGTGGCTGATGCCCTCGATCTTTTTCTCGTGCACCAGCTCGGCCATGCGCTCCTGCAGGGTCTTCTTGTTGACCTGGTAGGGCAGCTCATCAACGATGATGGCCTGGCGCTGGCCTTTGTCGATGTCTTCAAAGTGGCATTTGGCGCGCATCACCACGCGGCCGCGGCCGGTGCGGTAGCCTTCCTTGACGCCGTTGATGCCGTAAATGATGCCTGCCGTGGGAAAGTCGGGTGCCGGGACGATTTCCATCAGCTCATCGATGCTGGCCTCGGGGTTGCGCAGCAGGTGCAGGCAGGCGTCCACCACCTCGTTGAGGTTGTGTGGCGGGATGTTGGTGGCCATGCCCACGGCGATACCGCCCGAGCCGTTGACCAGCAAATTGGGAATGCGCGTAGGCAGCACCAGCGGCTCTTTTTCCGAGCCGTCGTAGTTGGGGCCGAAGTCCACGGTTTCCTTGTCCAGATCGGCCAGCAATTCGTGCGCGATTTTGGCCAGGCGGATTTCGGTGTAACGCATGGCGGCTGCATTGTCGCCATCGACCGAGCCGAAGTTGCCCTGGCCGTCGACCAGCATGTGGCGCATGGAGAAGTCCTGCGCCATACGCACGATGGTGTCGTACACCGACTGGTCACCGTGCGGGTGGTACTTGCCGATGACGTCCCCGACAATACGCGCCGACTTCTTGTAGGCTCGGTTCCAGTCGTTGTTGAGCTCGTGCATGGCAAACAGCACGCGCCGGTGCACCGGCTTGAGGCCGTCGCGCGCATCTGGCAGTGCGCGACCCACGATCACGCTCATGGCGTAATCGAGGTAGCTGCGCCGCATTTCCTCTTCAAGGCTGATGGGCAGGGTTTCTTTGGCGAACTGGGTCATGGATGATTCGGTGCGGTGTCGAAGGCAACCCTTGATTCTACGGCCCACGGCTTGTGGCTTGCTTGCAACATTTCGGTGCGTCATTTGAGCGACTTGTAACGCGCCAGTGGTGCGGGTGGGCACTGTCGCCCTGGTGTGGCACAATGTTACGAACGCTCAGGCTAGGCACAGCTTGGGCGTCCATCGTTTGTCCGCAGCGCTGCTGCAGTTTGTTCCCAAAAAAGGAAAATCATGAAACAACTTAATAAAGTAGCCATCCTCGTAGCGGCTGCAGCTTTTGCAACATTGGCTGGCGCCCAAGATATCAACAACTGGAAGAGCGCAGGCGGCGACATCTGGAAGAACTCGACCGGCCTGTGCTGGCGCAATGCGTCCTGGACCCCTGCAACAGCGGCTCCTGGATGTGATGGCGCGATTGCCGCCCCCGCACCGGCTCCCAAGGCTGCTCCCGCACCGGCACCCGCTCCGGCACCCGTAGCCGCACCGGCACCCGCTCCGGCACCTGCCGCACCCGCTCCCGCAGCCGCTGCCAGCAAGGTAACCTACGCTGCTGACGCGTTCTTTGATTTCGACAAGTCCGTTCTCAAGCCCGAAGGCAAGGCCAAGATGGACGACCTGGTGAGCAAGGTCAAGGGCATTAACCTTGAAGTGATCATCGCCGTCGGTCACACCGACTCGGTCGGTGGTGATGCCTACAACCAGAAGTTGTCGGTTGCGCGTTCTGAAGCCGTCAAGGCCTATTTGGTGTCCAAGGGCATCGAAAAGAACCGCATCTACACCGAAGGCAAGGGCGAAAAGCAACCCGTTGCTGACAACAAGACCACCGAAGGCCGCGCCAAGAACCGCCGCGTTGAAATCGAAGTGGTTGGCACACGCGCCAAGTAATCTGCCGGGTCTGCGCCCTGCAACAAAAGACCCGCTACGGCGGGTTTTTTGTTGATTGCCGGGGTATCAGCATCTCTGGCGCGGACTCTTGGGACGCGCCAATGTCTTCATAATCGCGTCATGAACAAACCTTTGAATGCCGATCCGGCCGAACTGGCCAAATTTTCCGAACTGGCACACCGCTGGTGGGACAAAGACAGCGAATTCCGCCCCCTGCACGAGATCAATCCGCTGCGGCTGGAGTGGATCAACACCATCTGTCCGGTGGCCAACACCGAGGCGTTGGACGTGGGCTGCGGCGGCGGCATTCTGGCCGACTCGATGGCACGCAAGGGTGCCGAGGTGCTGGGTATTGACCTGTCCACCAAGGCGCTCAAGGTGGCGCAACTGCACGCACTGGAAGCCAGTACGCCGCGCGTGAACTATCGCGAAGTTAGCGCCGAGGCGCTTGCGGCTGAGGCACCCGGGCAGTTTGATGTGGTCACCTGCATGGAGATGCTCGAACACGTGCCCGACCCGGCCTCGGTGGTGCAAGCCTGCGCCACCCTGGTCAAGCCCGGCGGCTGGGTCTTCTTCTCAACGCTCAACCGCAACCCCAAGTCGTTTTTGTTTGCCATCATCGGCGCAGAATACGTGCTCAATATGCTGCCGCGCGGCACACACGAGTACGCCAAGATGGTGCGCCCGAGCGAACTGGCCGCCTATTGCCGTCGCGCCGGTCTGGACGTGCGCCACACTCGTGGCATGCAGTACAACCCCTTGACGGGGCGCTACTCGCTCAACAACGACACCTCGGTGAACTACCTGTTTGCCACACAAAAGCCCTTGGCGAGCCAGTGAGCGCCGTGTTTCGCTCCATTGCTGCCGTGCTGTTCGACCTGGATGGCACCCTGGTCGATAGCGCCCCCGACCTGGCCGCCGCTGCCGAGCAGATGCGCCAGGAGCGCGGCTTGCCCCCTTATCCGCTGGATCTCTACCGCCCCATGGCCGGGGCCGGCGCGCGCGGCATGCTCGAAATCGCGTTTGGCCTGGCACCCGACCATCCCGACGCACCCGCCATGCGCGAAGAGTTTTTTGTCAACTACGAGCGTCGCCTGACTGAGCGCACGGTGGTCTTTGACGGCGTGCCCGAGCTGATTGCGCGCATTGGCGAGCGCGGCCTGCCCTGGGGCGTGGTGACCAACAAGTCGGCGCGATTTACGGTGCCGCTTACCCGGGCCATGCCGCTGTTTGACAGTGCCGCCGTGATCATCAGCGGCGACACCACGGCGCACGCCAAGCCGCACCCCGAGCCCTTGCTGGAGGCGGCACGCCGTCTGGCCGTGGACCCCGCGCAGTGCCTGTACGTGGGCGACGACGAGCGCGACGTGGTGGCCGGCCTGGCTGCGGGCATGCAAACCGTGGTGGCCAGCTACGGTTACCTGGGAAAATCGGCCGACGGGCAGGGCTGGGGAGCGCATGCCAGCATAAATACTCCGCTGGCGCTATTGCAATTGCTGGCAAACGCCTAAAATAGACCGCAAGGGGCTGCACTGGTTTCGACGTGGGTTCGGACGCGCAGCAGGGCATGTCGAGGTTCTGTTACCTCGTAAAACAGCAGAAAAAAACTAACTGCAAACGACGAACGTTTCGCACTCGCCGCTTAATCGCGCGTGAGCCTCGCAACAGCAAGCCAATAGGCTGGGCAAGGGTTACCAGACCGCAAGGTTCGGTAGTCCAGGCTGCGGGGTAATTTCATTTGGCTGGGTGGGCGCCGGGTAACTTGGCATCTACCGAGAAAATAGGTTACTGGCGTTTTGCATAGCGTGCCACTGCGCGATGCAAAAGGCGAGACTCAAATCAGACGGCTACACATGTAGAACTGCTCGAAGAAGGCTTGCGGACGGGAGTTCAAATCTCCCCAGCTCCACCATACACAAAATCCAACCCTTCATCCGGTTGGATTTTTTTTGCCTACACCCGCGTATACATTGGGGTTCCCCCGAGTTCGACACCAAATGACGCAAGTTGTTGATTTATAT
>Ga0194053_10000408_pt1 | contig 32690 bp, 26 predicted proteins | sample SepL228m_MetaG_FD_161684 | JGI IMG/M metagenome (GOLD analysis project Ga0194053, IMG submission 161684) | Anoxic zone freshwater microbial communities from boreal shield lake in IISD Experimental Lakes Area, Ontario, Canada - Sep2016-L227-8m | ecosystem: Environmental > Aquatic > Freshwater >... | reverse complement strand
TTAACAGACACATCAGTCTGCTCCAACCTCATCATCAGAAAAAACAACTTATGCTTAAACTTACCTCGAGTGAGTATAAAGTGTAGTTCGAAAACTGAGTCTCATATTGAACTCAAGCAATGAGCGGCAGATCATTCTTTCAAACGCTAATAGTTTTCATGATGCCTATGGTGTGCTTCGCTGCTCCACCCGGAGGCTATCAATTGGTCTGGTCGGACGAGTTTGACGGCACAGGCCTGGATGCAAAAAAATGGGACTATCGCACCGATAGCAAAATGTGGAGCACACAGAAGACGGAGAATGTCAGCGTTGCCAACGGAACATTGCGCTTGGCGTTGAAGAGAGAGGATGCCGGAGACAAGCATTACACAGGAGGTGGAGTCATCAGCCGTGCAGCATTCAAGTATGGATACTATGAGGCTCGAATGAAAATACCACCTGGCATGGGGTGGCATACCTCATTTTGGATGATGTTGCACGCGGGTCATGGAGGCACCGGCCCAAACTCTGCTTGTCAGGAACTGGATGTCATCGAAAATGACTCTGTCCACAAAAAGAGTTACGGCGTGAACATTCACAAATGGAAAGGTGAGCACATCGCATTCGGAGGGAAGACTGTCCAGACACCCGATCTCACCGCTGATTTTCACCTCTTTGGCTGCGAATTCACCTCTTCTACCGTGAAATATTTTTTTGATAATGAATTGGTGCAAACAGTGGATGTTACCTCTGCACGGAAAAAAGACGGTACCTCCTTTGCTTTTGAGCACGGAGACCAGAACATCTGGCTGACCTCGATTGCTTCTTCGCTCGGTGGAACCAAGGCTGTTGACGACTCTGCCTTGCCGGCGGTGGCAGAATTTGATTACATCCGATATTACGCCAAGACTAAGTAGATCTGCAGTCCCATGATTTTATCAGTCAACAACCTGCGACGATGTTCATTACAGATCGCAAGGGTTTATCCTATTTCCCTCCCATTGCTTAAGCTTAAGATGTCGTGATTTTAGAGTCGATTTTCTTTCTTAAATGAAGAGGGGGGACAACTGAAGCGACGCCGGAATACGCGCGAAAAATAGAGAGGATTATTGTAACCGCATTGCTCGGCGACCTCAGCGCTAGTGAGGCGGGTACGTCTTTACTCAACGGACTCCATGCGATTCAATCAGCGGTTCCCCAAGCAATGAAATTTTCTCTGATCCCTATGGCAGCCTTGATTCTGACGGTCTTATTTTTGACCGGGCTTGCCCAAGCGGATCAGCTGAGCGTGCCGCCTCCTGCTCCGTACGGCCCCGCTCCCAATGCCCGGCAACTCAACTGGCAGGGTCTCCATGTTTATGCGTTCATCCATTTTTCAATGAACACATTCACGGGAAACCAATGGGGCGGCGGGGACGAGGCATCCTCGGTGTTCAACCCGACCGCCTTTGATGCTGATCAGATCGCTCGCACCGTAAAGGATGCGGGCCTGGCAGGGTTAATTTTGACGGCAAAGCACCACGACGGTTTCTGCCTTTGGCCCAGTGTCTACACGGAGCATTCTGTCAAGAACAGCCCATGGCGCGGGGGACATGGAGATGTCGTGAAGGAGTTTTCCGAAGCCTGCCACCGACAGGGTATCCTGTTTGGGGCCTATCTTTCGCCGTGGGATCGCAACCGCGCCGATTACGGACGCCCGGAGTATATCAAGTATTACCGGAACCAGATCCAGGAGTTGCTGACAAACTACGGCCCCGTTTTTGAGATGTGGTTTGACGGTGCAAATGGTGGAACCGGCTACTACGGCGGCGCAAAGGAACATCGGAAAATCGATGCATCGACCTATTATGACTGGCCCCGCACCTTCTCCCTCATTCACAAACTACAGCCCGATACGATCATCTGGACGCCCGATACCCAGGGTGATGTGCAGTGGGGCGGCAGCGAGAGCGGCATGGTAAAGGATCCGTGCTGGGCGACCGACGGTACGAGCATGAGCGACGGGAAAAAATGGATTCCCAAAGAGGGGGATGTTTCGCTGCGGAAGGACTGGTTCTACAACCCTGACCCGGCTCAGGAGGCTTCAATCAAAACTCCGGCGCAGTTGATGGATATTTATTTCAAGAGTGTCGGGCGCGGAGCTAATCTGATTCTCAATCTGCCGCCTGACCGGCGCGGCGTCATTCCCGAAGCTGATGTAGCTGCGCTCAAGGCATGGCATGAGGTGATGCAGAAAACTTTTAAAACCGACCTTGCTCTTGGGGCGCGGATGACGGCGTCCAACACCCGAGGGAATGATCCCCGATACACCGCGGCAAACATGCTGTGCAGGCCAAAAAAAGCCGCGAATTCCTATTGGGCGACTGATGATCAGGAGAAGACGCCTTCATTCACCGCCGACTTGGTCCACCCGGTTCGTTTCAATGTGATCGAGTTGAGGGAATACCTACCGCTAGGACAGCGGGTGGGGCGCGTCGCCTTCGATAGCTGGGATGGCAGCGGATGGGTCGAGATTGCCCAAGCACCCTCAATCGGAAGTCAGCGTCTCGTCCACATCCCGGAGACGACCACCGACAAGGTGCGTGTCCGAGTGCTTGAAGCCGCTGCTTCACCCGCCTTTTCACGGTTCAGTCTCTATTTAATGCCTCCGATGCTGGCTGAACCTCAAATTGATAGAGACAAATCCGGCATGGTTTCCTTCCGACCGGAAGCCGCTTCCCATCAGTTTTATTATACGCTCGACGGAACGGAACCAACCGCCTCATCCCCCGTGTACCAGGCTCCCTTTTCACTGCCCAAGGGTGGCCTGGTCAAAGTGCGCAGTATTCTGGATGGGGAAAAACAAAGTGCTGTGACGGCAAGAAACTTCGGATTAGCCAAAGACAAATGGACTGTGGTCGAAAGCTCCTTCCCTGATGGATCGAGCCGGGCACTTGACGAGAACCCCAAGACCGATTGGTACACCGTGGAAAAGAAGGCAGGTTCGCAGGTACCACATCCTGCCCCCCAGTCTGTGACCGTCGATCTGGGAGCCCCCGCCACTCTCAGCGGCTTCACCTATCTTCCGAATCCGGGGCGAGTCAGTGCCACCGTCGATCAATACCAGTTTTACCTGAGTCTGGATGGGAAGAATTGGGGCAAGCCGGTAGCTCAAGGAGAATTCAGCAATATCAAGGCATCCCCGATCGAGCAGACGGTTGTGTTTCCCAAGACCCAGGCCCGCTACTTCCGATTTGTTGCCCTTCATACCTTGGAGCCAAAAGAAGGAGTATCGGTTGCCGAATTGGGAGTCATCGGGGAATAAGCGACTGCAACGACCGGGATGCAATTCTAGATAAAAACTGGAGTCTCTCCTTCTGCGACAGATTAAACGCAATATGCTCTAGGCAATCAACTTCCCTGCTTTGGCCGATTCCGTTAGTGAGGCATGGATTTGGATTGAGAACGATGTGCTTGGGGCGATTGATGAAATACCTTGTGAAATGCCAGTCGGAGATGTTCTTCGTTTCGGAAACCCGCGCGATGGACGATATTCTTTACCGGCAATTGAGTCTCCTCGAGGAGCTTTGCCGCACGCGAGACCCTGCAAAATTGGATCTCATCCAGCACACTTTTCCCCAGGAGCATCCTAAACCTTCGGTCTAAACTTCTGCGCGGGATTCCCACATGGGCAGCCACCGAAGGAACATCCACGATGCCATGGCTGAAGTTCCAGATGTATTCCACAGCCTGCCGAATCGATGCATCCTTGATGGTGGAAATTGTATGTCCCAGTAGTGCTGATGGTTCGCCTAGAAACTGAGCCAGGAGTCCCATTGCCTGCCTGGACAGATTGGCCGAATTATTGGGGAAGAGGCGATGCGCCTCCTCTAGGAGTGATTCCAGTTGGGCTCGAAACAACGCTTTCTTCCGCACGACGGGGGTATTGCCCCGGAGCAGAAAGAGATCCTCCCGCATCCATTGGAGGGGGGCTGTTCCATTGAAATGAATCCACTTGATAGTCCATCCGGTTTTGGGATCGGGTCTGTGCCGATGCCATTCTCCGGGACGGAAAAAGAAGGCATTCCCCGCTATGATTCCTTGATGATGTTGCTTGGTTTCGTATTCCCCTTTTCCAGAAGTGACGAGCGCCAGGCAGAACTCGCCAAGGATGCGTCCCTCCTCCCAATGAAAGTTAAAATAGGGTGGGTCTTGCCGTTCAAAAAAATCACCCTTTTTTATCTCCTCCCACCCGGCATGAGTCAGGTAGAGAGGATCGTGAAAATGCTCCTCGCTGACCGGAAGGGCGAGACGGAACGGCTTGATGAGGCTCATGATCAGGTGTTGAGACTTAAAAGGTGGTACACAAAATGAATTTGGGTTGTAGATTATGGCCTAAAATAAGGGATTGCGATGCTTGAATGCGGGGTTGTTCGAAAAGAGAATCTTGAATCCCCTCATGCCTACTCGACCTCTCTTCATTCACTTTATTTTCTGTTGTGCGATTGTAGCAGCAGGTGCCTCACTACTGGCTCAGACGCCAAGTCCTTGCCCTTCGGCATCACAGGTCATTCCTATTCCTGTTGACTCCTCGGCACTGAAGAACTGGCAGAACGATCGTTTCGGGATGTTTATTCATTGGGGGCCAGTGAGTCTCACGGGTAAGGAAATCAGCTGGTCTCGGGGTTCGAAGGAACTGCCTGTTGAGAAATACGATGCCCTCTACAAGGAGTTCAACCCCCAGAAATTCAACGCTGATGAATGGGTGGCTGCTGCCAAGGCTGCCGGAATGAAATACATCGTTCTGACCTGCAAGCACCATGATGGGTTCTGCCTCTGGGATACCAAACAGACCGAATACAGCATCATGCAGACTCCCTTCAAGAGGGATGTGGTCAAGGAACTCTCCGAGGCTTGCAAGAAGCAGGGGATAAAATTCGGTGCCTATTACTCAACCTGCGACTGGCATCACCCGGATTTTCCCGTGACCAGCCCCGGTGGAAAAACCGTGAGGGATCACTCCGATCTGGAGCGCTACACGGTGTATCTGAAAGCCCAGATCAGCGAACTCCTTAAAAATTACGGCCCCTTGGTCACGCTTTGGTTTGATGTGCCGCAGAAATTCGATGCCAACCGCGGACAGAGAGTCATCAATCTCGCACGATCCATCCAACCGGATCTCCTGATCGATGATCGAACGGGAGCAAAGGGTGACTACAGCACACCCGAGCAGAGGGTGGGAGGATTCAACATGGATCGCCCTTGGGAGTCCTGCATGACCATTTCTGCTCATAATCACTGGGCTTGGGGAGGGGAGGGAGATGGGGTGAAAGGTCTGGCTGATTGCATCTTCATGCTTGTGAACTGTGCCGGAGGAGACGGCAATATGCTGCTCAATATTGGCCCCCGTCCTGACGGGGCGATCAACCCCGATCAAGTGGCACGCCTCAAAGAGATCGGAGGCTGGCTTTCAGAATATGGAGAAACAATTTATGGGACACGGGGTGGACCTTATTATCCCACGAAGCGTTATGCCGCCACGAGACTCGGAAATGTCATCTATCTACATATCTTCAAATGGAACGGGGAGACGATCACCCTTCCTCCGCTCGGAGCCCAGATCGTCGAATCGAGTCTGCTGACCGGTGGAAAGGTCGAGGTCGAAAACAAGCCCGAAGGACTAAAACTCAACATTGCTTCCGCTGATCAAAAAATTCCCGATACGATTATCAAACTTACGATGAAGCAGGATGCAATGAAGATCGCGCCGATCAAACCGATCATTAAACTGACGGCAATCGCCTCTTCTTCAGAAAAAGGACATGGACCGGAGTTAGCCATTGATGAAGATCATGGAACCCGTTGGTCAGCCGCTGCCGGAATCAAATCGGGGTGGCTCGAGATTGATTTTACCAAGCCGACCGCCATCAGTTCGGTAGCCATTTTTGAAGGGGGCGGAGACCGGGTCAAAAAATTTGCTTTGGAATATCAGCAGGGAACTGAATGGAAGACGATCCTGACGGGAGGATCCCTCGGTGGAACCATCGAGCATTTTCAGAAAGATTTTGCCCCTGTGACAGTGAGTAAAATTCGGCTGAATATCCAGGAAGCAAGCGACACCCCCTCTATTGCCGAGATTAGCTTCGACGAAAGGATCGTGCTGACTTCGAAAAATCAGTGAATCAGCTCTTCTTAAAGTAAGTATGATACGACAAATTATCCCAGAAATTGCATTAAAAGTTGGACGCCTGAACCTGATGCGGGGATCAGTATTTTCAAGGGCAGAGATGCTGAAAAGAGTTAATATGGAACTCAGAAACTCAGAAAAAGGAGCGTGGAAATGCGGCTTATTCATTCGAGGCATTGGCCGAGAAGTCCGAGGAGCAGCAGATCCGAGGATGCATGGTCGGGGGCGACCGGCAGACAAAAAAGGTCATTTTCACTTCCTTTGCTTGCCTGGCCGTTGCTATGCATTTGAACTCGGACTCTCCCGAGTCACGAGTCCCAAAGGGACTCGTGCTACGCACATTTCTATCAGCTCCCGCCAGTCGCTGATTTGGTGCAGTATGAGTTCATGAGTTCCATATTTTTACCGCTCCTTCAACTTAGTCCCTTCAGTACTTTGGTGCACAAGATTTTACTGCTTCCCTGATTCTTTAGTAAAATTCGGGTTTATGACTGGAATCAGTCAAATAAATCATCTTCAATCCAGTTTCCTCCCCCCATGAAAAATACCCCCCTAATTTTGTTGTCTCTTAGCGTGTTGACCACTCCTCTTCTCAACGCTCAGACAGCCACTCCACAGCAAACGAATCTTCCAGTTGACCCCATTGTCAAAGCTTCTGCCTATGGGGATAAGACGGTCTGGTCCTATGCAGCCAAGGATCCGCTTCCGTGGACAATGTTTCATCCGAATGATTTCGGTTCGCTCAAAGTAACATTCGAGCCCAAGGGTGTGCGTTCTGTTGGCGAAGCCCCGGCTCCAGGTGTCCATCCGCGTATTTTCTTTTCGCCCGAGGATCTCCCCGGCATTCGCCAGCGGATCAAGGAGGATAAAGGGTCTCAGGAAGCTTGGAAAAACATCTTGGCGTGGTCTCATGCCCTGAATCTGACCTACGACGAGAAGGCTGACTATGCCCAGCCGGATTGGTCCAAAGGTGGCTTTCGCGTTCATGGACGCTTTCCCGACCTGATGCGCATCGGTGGATACGATCCGAAGCGGGAGGATTACTATGCACTGCTTGCAGAGGGAAAAGCACCCAAGTCATTCGAGAAGGATTCCCCTGCAAACTTCTTCAAGCCCGGTGCCGCCGAGGCTTTCCGCTGTCTGATTGATGATGATGCCAAGGGAGCGCAAAAACTTGCTGCTGCGACTGTGACTGCCGTGAAACTTGAGCAGGAGCGTCGTGCCAAGATGGATAAGCCTGTGAAATCAGGTGAACCACCACACCCTTCGACCGCCAGAACAGCCGCCTGTGCCTTGGGTTTCATCTACGATTTCATCTACAACTGGATGACACCCGAGCAGAAGAAAATCGTGCATGACGAACTGGTAACGCTCTCCGCATGGGATGACAATTACGGCACATTCAACAATGCGGAAACCAGTCGGAGTAACTGGGCAACCTTTTCCTACTGGGTCTTTGACCTCATGGCTATTGAGGGAGAACCAGGATTCAACGACCTGAAATTCCGCGGTCTCTACCGTGGATGGAGGGATTTCTACAACTACTCCTTCTTCAAAAGCGGGGCGGCCTATGAGGCAGAGGGAAAGCTTCTCTTCGGACTCGATGCAGCTGTTGCATTCGACCGTGTGGCCAAGAAATACGGATTGGAACTTCTTACCCAACATCCGTTGCCCCGGGCCTACTATTCGGATTTTTCCTCAAAGGCCATGCTGCCGACCCGGGATGGTTTTGCCGTTTTCGACATCTTGGGAAGCATCAAGGGGGGGTTCACCACTCCTCATGATGTAGTAATAGCCAAGTATCTCTACCCCGAGGATAAGACAGTGGATTTTGTCTATCGTGCAGTTGTTGGGGATGATTACAGCACGCTCCCACATAGTCTGCATTCGCTAGCCCATCAGGAGATCATCTCGGCAATCTTTGCAACTGCGTATGATCCCAAGCTTGAGCCTGAGAAACTTAACTTGCCTTTCTCCTTCTTCTGCGGCCAGCGTGCAGTGACCATGACCCGTTCGGGCTGGGATACGAATGCCGTTTTCCTTACCATGCATGTGCGTGGAGCCAGCGGCGGTCATCCCTATCGAGATCGCAATGGGATCATGTTCACCGGCAAAGGACGGCCTTGGATCACGATTCCTGGCCATGGAGGTGAAACCGACGGTCGTCTCTGCAATACCGTACTGATTGACGGAGCGGATCAGAGTAATACGACACCCGGTCGTGTGGTCGATTTTGTGGACAAGCCATTGGCGACCTTCACCGTGGGTGATACGAAATATTGCTGGGATTGGGTTTGGGGAACAGCAGCCAAAACGCCTGATGAACAGTCAACTAACGGTAAAACCATCGAAGGCCACACACTCACTCGTGGAGATATTGAAAAAGGAAATGTAAAAATCGGTCAGGCGTGGAAGCCTGTTGAGCAGAGTTTCAACGACTTTGCCTACACCAAGATCGACACCCCGATCTACCAACAGCCCATCAAGTATGTTGCCGATTGGCTAGCACCCGATGGGGTCTATAACTGCAAGATCAGAATAGCGAATACGCCGGTGTTGAAATCATTCCGCACGGCTGGCGTGGTGCGTGGACCGCATCCCTACGCACTGATCGTGGATGATATTCAGCGCAACGGCCTGCCAGCTCGATATGAACTCAATCTGAATCTCTACAATGATCTGATGCAGTTGAAGACTCCTCTTCCTGGGAATCTCCCCGGAGATATTGTGATGACAGCTACCAACAGCATTGAGACGAATGGTGCCCTGAAACCGGGTGAGCCAGCCCTGCTGATCCGGATGCTTCAGGCCAAGGGCGATCTCCAGCCTCCGTTATTTCAGGATATAGATAAGCAGAAGATTCTGACCCTATCGACCAAGGCGGAGTCGCCGGACTTCAAGCTGATGCTCTATCCCTTCAAGGGGGGGGAGCCGCTTCCCCAGACGAAGTGGAATGCGATCGAGACCGATCTTGAGATCAACTTCCCGGATCAGAAGGATAGCATTGCCTTCACTCCCTCTCCTTCTGGGAAGACTGATTTTACGATCAAGCGTGACGGAGCTGAGATCATCGCCGTCAATGCACCTGTTCCCAAACTGAACGATCCAGATTCTGATCGCCTGACGGAGGAGCTAAACAAACTCCCAGCAAAAGTAGCGTCGCTCAAGGGATTTGATGCCGACAAGTTGCCAGGATTGGTCGCCTCTTGGAGCTTCGACCAGGTCAATGATGGAGTCTTTTCCGCTGCTCAGACGAACATTCCGGGTATCCCCGCAGCTAATACTACTGTGGGATCGGGTGTCGTCGGCAATGCAATGAATGTCTCCAGCAACGGGGTTGTCGTGCCACTCGATCTGAAATCCCTGATCAGCGACACGAATCAGGAGATGACACTCTCCTTCTGGGTCAAGTCTGAGACGAAACCATGGATGGGAGTTGTGGTCAGCACAGGTCTTTTTTCCGTTGATCTTCAGCAAGCAGGATTGAATTTCCATGCGATGCGGCAGGGTGAACCGCTGAGTTCTTCACTGCTGACAGGGTGGACTCACTACACCATCACGGTGGATGGAAGGTCTGTGACTCTCTATTGCAATGGCACGCCACAGGTCACCATCCCAGTGACAGGCAAAATTTCCTTCGCTAAGAGTGTTCAGCTTGGAGGCGGACCGTATGGTGGCTTCACCGGCTCCTTTGACTCGCTTCGAATCTGTAACAAAGCGCTTGATGGCGACACGGTACAGAAGCTTTACCTCTCCGAAGCTCGCCATCGGTGAGTAATCCGAACGAGCTTTAATAAGATCCCCCCCATGAACAAATACATCCTCTCTTGCACTCCCAATGTGTGCGCGTTAGTTGCTTCAGTCTGCCTCCTGCTGTGTAAGGCTCTTCTTGCGGATACCCCACCCACACAGGCACTCAGTGACGGAACACAGGTGAGGAAGTTCTCGCCGGTTCCTGCTCCGGGCATCCATCCGCGCATCTTTCTCTCACCAGAGGATCTGCCCACGCTGAGGGGGGCTGCCAAGTCACCTGCGAGGAAAGCCTTCTATGAGGCGTTGCGCAAACGGGTTGCCGAGGGGTTGGATAATCCGATCACACCGGAAGGAAAAGTGATGGCCCTGATCAGGGAGGGAAAGACTCCCTCAGACGCCCAGTTTGCGGCCTGCACGGAATTTAGCTACCTACTGGCTCTGGCCGGCATTGATGCCCAGATTGCCAACGAAAAGGCCCGTGGGGAAGTGCTTGGCAAGGCGCTCTCCTCATGGGGTGTCTATGAAATGAAGAACTGGGTGCGCAAACCCGATCCCATCGGGCTTCACAACAGCTTCGATACGATGACCTGTCTCGCCTACGACTTCATCGCACCCTCGATGAGCGAAAAGCAGCGTAAACCCGTGCGTCAGTTCATAGCCAAGATGAGCGACGGCATAGACATCTATACATGGGACAAACCCGCCCATTGGCGGATGTGGAACTGGTCGGGTCTGCATGACTATCAAGGGTGGGGGTCACTTGCCATCGAGGGAGAGCCAGGGTATAAGCCCCATCTTTGGGATCAGGCCAAGGTGGTAGCCCGTGATTTCTGTACATACAACATCCATCCTTCCGGGGCACTAACCGAGGATATCACTTATTTCTCACTCGGGTTCCAAGGGAGCGGACTCGTGCTTACTGCCATGGCAAAAAGAGGGGAGCCGGAAGCCTTGGGTGCTGGTAGCAATTTGAAACAACTCAAGTATCACCTGATCAATCAACTCGAGCCGTGGGGCACCGATTTCATGAGCCATCAGGATGGTGGCGGCAACGGCTTCTACACAACTTGGACGATCCTGAAAAACCTCTATCCTACCGATCCCGTTCTCGATGTGGCTTGGCGCAACCGCGTCGGCGAGGACTATGGAAACCAAGGTGCTGGCAATGATGCCGGCACACGAGCTTGGGTTGCGGTTCTTTTTAATAATGAATACCTTACCAACAAGCTCTCTCCTGCAGACCTGAAGTTGCCTGATACTTACTTCTGTCCTGTTCGAGGTTACATGATCGCGCGTACTGGCTGGGATACCAATGCACTCAAGCTCGATTTTGAGGCCAAGCAGGATTACCCCGTTGTCGGGCATAACCATGCCGATGCCAATAATTTCACCCTTGCTGCCCTCGGACGGGAATGGGCGACAGAGGTAGGCTATCACGCAGCCGCAGGCCATCTGCATAATAATGTGCTCGTGGATGGTCGTTCCGAGGCTCCCTGGCCGACCCCGGGAGGTGAGTGGATTGATTTCATTGACTCTCCGGACATCACGATCGGTGTCAGCGATGCGAAGCATCCTTATGATTACCGCTGGTCGGCTTCCGCCTATGGAGTCGGCAGGGAAACGCCCCCCGCCAACACTGAAAAATGGGAGAAGGAGACATGTCCGTCAGTCGCCAAGTTCTTCGCCGGAGAAGAGAATCGCACCAAACCAACGATCTTCGAGCACTATGGCCCGATCCTTCGCGCGATATGGAATCCTGTTGAACGAGCTTTCCGCACAGCTGCACTCGTGCGCGGCAAGCATCCCTATATTTTGATCGTGGATGATGTGAAGAAGGATGACTCCACGCATCTCTATGAATGGGCGATGCAGATGCCCGAAGATGTGGAAGTTATCAAATCCGGCGGCAACTGGATGGTCTTGGGCGCAAAAAATTATCCCCCTGATCCAAAAGCGAAGGGAGCAGATGCCAAGCCACAGCCAGACAAGCGTCGACTCCTTGTGCAGATTGTTGATGCTGCCATTCCTCAGGAGAAAGATGGGATGTCCATGCGTCTTGAAGCCACCGTTGCGGACAATGATGCATTTAGTTCGGGCAAGCTCAGGAAGCGATTGGTGATCCCCTCGCGAAGTGTTGACCCTCAGTTTAAGGTTCTACTCTATCCCTTCATTGAGGGGACTCCGATGCCCGATGTGCGATGGAATGACGAGCACACAGCGTGTGACATTATTTTTCCAGATCAAGCCGACCATTACCGTTTCATGACGGTCGATGCAGGGCGCACGGTCTATGCGATGTCTCGCAATGACCAACCGGTGGCGACTATCAAGGCCGCACCGGCTGCCCCGCTGCTGCTTTCCAAAGAAAGAGTCTTCACCGATCACTGCAAGGTGGAACTGGCTCTTCCCGGCCCCGATCAGGAAATCCGCTACACATTGGACGGAAGCGAGCCGAAACCTGATTCGGAGTTCTACACGGGGCCCGTGACGCTCGACAAGTCGGCAACACTGAAAGCTGCCACTTTTGCCCGCCGTTGGGATTTTGGGGATCAGCGCAGGAGTAGTATCACCGAGACGAAGTTCAGCAAGGAAGCTCCCCGGGATGCCGTGACGCTTTCCAAAGAGGAACCCGGAGTGAATGTTGTGGTCTATGACGGCTTCTGGAACGAGTTGCCCGATTTTACCAAGGAAAAACCCAAATTCGAGACAGTGACCGATCGCTTTGTTCTTCCACCTGGCACACCCGCCAAAGGGTTTGGAATGCTCGGCAGCTCCTACATTCGAGTGCCAGCCGATGGGGTTTACACCTTTGCCCTGAAGTGCGATGATCCGGGGAAACTCTGGATCGATGATCAGCTCGTTGTTGATCATGACGGCCCGCATGTTGTGCAGACGCGCAGCGGAGAAATCGCCCTGCGTGCCGGGTTGCACAAGATCGTCGCAGCGAACTGCGATTCTGCCCTGCTCCTTGGCAAGGGGAAGGGGGATGGTTCCTGGGCCTTTGAGGTTCTCTGGGCACCCTCCGGAGCCGCTCTTTCCGAGATCTCTCCTGATCTGCTCAGCCGCGAACCCGGAAAGGCAGTAGCCATCCGGCAGCAACCAACTGTCCCTGCCAAGACGGATCTCGTGACAGAACCGGGCCTGGAATATGCCTCCTATGATCGGACGGCGGAGACCAATAAGCTCTCCTTCCTAGAGGTTTCAGGGGCCAAACCACTTGAGCAGGGAATCCGTCCCAATACTGAAACGCCGGATTCATCGCCCAATCTGCTGCATCTCTGTCGCGGCTATCTGAGTGTGACGCATCCCGGGGTCTATGAGTTCCGTCTGGATGCGAACGGTATCGGAGAAGTCTCGCTCGGTGACACAGTCGTTTCACGCGTTGGTTTTCCGGATGGGAATGTGAGCCAACCCGTCACGCTGGGCTCCGGCTTGATTCCCTACACGGTCAAGCTGGCCAAGGGGAGCGGGCTCGTCCGCTGGAAGGGACCGGGTCAAGACTGGCAGCCGATTACACCAGAAGATGTGGTGCGGGAGGTGCGACCTCTTGTCACAATCAAGGGACTTCCGCAGGGGGCAGCAACCTATGAACTGAATGTGCCGACGCAGGTGCAAATTACCACTGGTCTGCCGGCAGAGGGCAAGCAGGAGATCCGCTATACACTTGACGGCTCCGAACCCACCCTCACCTCGCAGCACTACGAGGCACCTTTCACCATCGACAAGAACTGCAAGCTCAGGGCCCGGATTTTCTCGGAAGGCAAGCCCGTTGGCGTGGAAAGCTCCGTCGCATTCACACACTCTCAAGTGCCAACTCTGGGACTGCTGGGAGTCTGGTCCGCCTCAAAAACATCATCAAATGCCATCGTGAATCAGATTGAAGGGAAGGCAGGCGATCTCCCGATACCTGTAGGTACTGTCATTCAGGATGACCCTGAGCAGGGAAAAGTTTTCGTCCTGGATCATTCCGCGCCGATTATTCTGTCCCATCCCGCCATTCTTGAAAATCAGCTCACCCTGGTGTTTCGGATTCAGCCCACGGGTCCCGGAAGTCTCATCAAGGAGACTTATGGACCTAAGGGTCTCTTTGCCGATGTGACTAAGGAACTCGGACTACACGCAGGGGGCGGCGGTAGCTACAATGTGGTACAGAGTGAGCCCAATATCCTGGGAAACAAGGCTTGGCACACCGTGACGGCCACATTCGGCGGCAAACCGGTGCGCTCCATCGCCCTTTACCTCGATGGCAAGGAAGTGGGATCGGGAAAGACCCCTGTTCCTTGCCTCCAACCGCAGCTCACCCTGCTTCCTGGATTCAACGGCAAGCTCTCCGAGATCCGTCTCTATAATCGCATTCTGACACCTGATGAAATCAAGGCTCTGGCCAAACCATAGAGAGTTCACCTTCATAAAGAGTGAATGGAAGTTTCCTTCGTGAGATATCCCTGATCTTCATCGATTCCGGGCAATCGGTTCGGTTTCTTCGCTACCTGATGAGTCTTTTTACCGAATTGGAATGATTTCTGCTGGTAAGGGATGTATTCTCACTCCCTGATCCTTGGGACTGAAAAGCAAAAACACAACCCGTTCAACCAACCAGAGTACCAGTTATGAGTAAAAAATTTCGTGCCGGAGTTCTCTTCGGCGAAGAGGTCAAGGAATTGATGGATTATGCCAAGGCAAACAGCTTTGCCCTGCCCGCCGTCAATTGTATCAGCACAAGTACTGTCAACGCGACGCTTGCGGCTGCTCGTGAGATTAATTCGCCAACGATGGTGCAATTTTCCAACGGAGGGGCTCATTTCTTCATCGGCAAGGGCATTACCAAGGAAGGACAGACCGGGTCGATTCTGGGGGGTATCGCCGGAGCGCACTATGTGGATGCCGCAGCAAAGGCTTACGGAGTCCCTGTCATCCTTAATACAGATCATTGTGCGAAGAAGCTACTTCCCTGGGTTGACGGGATGCTCGCCGCCAGTGAGGAGCAGTTTGCTAAGACCGGAAAGCCTCTCTACAGCTCACACATGCTCGATCTTTCCGAGGAGCCGCTGGGTGAGAATCTGGAAATCTGTGCGAAGTATTTCGAACGCATGACCAAAATGGGCATGACGCTTGAGATCGAACTTGGTGTCACGGGTGGTGAAGAGGATGGTGTGGATAACTCCGGTGTTGATGAATCGAGGCTCTACACGCAGCCGGAAGAGGTTGCCCAGGCTTACACGACACTCGGGAAAATCAGTCCGAATTTCACCATTGCTGCTGCATTTGGCAATGTGCACGGTGTTTACAAGCCCGGCAATGTGAAGCTTAAACCTACAATTCTCAAAGACTCCCAGGATTACATCGAGAAGACACTTGGCACCGGGCCGAAGCCTTTGAATTTCGTCTTCCATGGTGGTTCCGGTTCCACCCGCGAGGAGATTCGCGAGGCGATCAGCTATGGTGCGATCAAGATGAATCTCGACACCGACCTCCAATGGGCCTTCTGGGACGGCATCCGGGCCTACGAGGCGAAGCATCACGATTATCTCCAGGGGCAGATCGGCAATCCGACAGGACCTGATTCTCCAAACAAAAAAATTTATGATCCCCGTATCTGGGTCGGTGCCGCTGAGGATTCCTTCACAAAACGCCTTCTCTCTTCCTTCGAGGATCTGAACTGCGTGAACCGGCTTGCTTAATCGCAATCATTAGAAATCATCCGACGCAAGCGACCGTACTTCTTAAACTACAGAATGCACCGGCGAGCCGCCAACCGGCTGTGCGGAGCGAAGCTTGGTAATAATGCGTGGGATGATTTCCAGGGCACGGTCGATTTCCTCTTCGGTCGTGGTGCGACCAAGTGAGAATCGAAGGCTTGCGCGGGCCTCGTCTCGTGAGACACCCATGGCGGTAAGAACATGGGAGGGATTGATGGAGCCGCTGCTGCAGGCCGATCCTGCGGAACAGCAGAGCCCTTCCTGATCAAAAAGGATGAGGGCTGATTCTGCATCGATACCCGAGAAGGTGAGGTTGCTTGTGTTGGGGAGACGCAGTCCCTCCGATCCGTTGCGTCGGACTCCCTCGATGCTTGAGAGGAGAGTTTGCTCAAAGTGATCACGGAGTTTTTTGATATGTTCTGGAGCGGTAGAGAGTGAGGTTAGTGCAATCTCAGCGGCTTTGCCAAAAGCTACAATGGAGGCCACATTCTGGGTGCCGCCGCGACGGGTCTCTTCCTGACTGCCCCGCAGGAGAGGAGTGTAGCGGGCCCTGCGGTTCACATACAAGGCACCGACCCCCTTGGGCGCGTAGAGTTTGTGAGCCGAGAGAGAGACATACTGTGCTCCCAGTGATTTCAGATTGATCGGGACTTTGCCGGCGGCCTGGACGGCGTCGAGATGAAGCAGAACCTTCTTCCGTGAGCAGATGGCTGCAATTTTCTCCACGGGAAAAAGAACGCCGGTTTCGTTGTTGGCCCAGAGGAGGGAGACAACAGCGGTTTCGGAAGTGATGGCAGCTTCCAGTTTTGCCAGATCGAGCTTTCCTTCTGCATCAACCGGAAGCCAAGTGATTTCGTAGCCGCGTGTGGCTAGGTATTCGCAAAGTTTGATGGTCGCGCTGTGCTCGACGGTCGAGGTGATGATATGGCGCTTGTCGGGATCAATTGCGAGAGCGGAGAGGATGGCCGTATTAGTTGCCTCGGTGCCGCAGCTGTTGAAGATGATCTCCGAAGGATCCGCCCCAACAAGAGCCGCCACTTGATAGCGGGCTGTGTTCAGTGCAACGGCCGCATGCCGTCCCAAAGAATAAACGCTGGATGGATTACCAAATTCATTTTTCAGCCACGGCAGCATGGCTTCACACACGCTGGTATCAATCGGTGTGGTGGCATTGTGGTCGAGGTAGAGGAGTTTGGACATGGCGGATAGGAATGACTTCGTTTTTATTAAAAGACTCTGCCGGCTCTGGCAATGCGACGATGCCGTTATGACAGAGGAAGAAGGGCTTAGGCTGAAGACTGAAGGCAGTTAGGGAATCGGGGAAAATTGAGTAAATATAATCCTATTCAGGTGGATTGAAAAACGAAGGAGGCAGGGCAGTTTTTTCATTTTAGCTATCGGTTTGGTTCGGGATTCTGACCTTCAGGCTTCAGTCTAAACCGCTTCGGCCTTTTTCTTACTTTGACAGGTGTTCCCTGCAATATTCCGCGCCGCTAGCGGCAACACGGAAGTCAAGGTCAGGATGACTCACTTCAGTGCGACCGCAGGTCTCGCACTGGTGGAGATATTCTACAGGTTCGATGCCTGGTCTTAATGGAAGCAGCGATGCGGTGATACGACTGCTACCCCCGTTCAATAATGGAAAATGCGCCATCAGATCGCGATGGAAAAAGAGGAAGTAATTCAGAAAGGCGGCGGCAAGCGTACCTGCAACGACGAGGGGTTGCCCTAGTGACGAGAAAATCATCAGTAAGGCACTTAGGATAGCCAACCATGCGATCCGCATCGGGATGATGAAGAAAACAAGCACTTTGAAGTCGGGATAGACCGTGGCGTATGCCAGCAGGAGAGAAAGGTTAAGAAAGGTATTGGCTCTGGCCATCGGGACTCCTGATCCTGCTAGTCCGAACGCGAAGGAGACAAGCGTGCAGGCGATGACTCCACTCAGGTAAAAAAGAGTGAATTTTGAAGCACCGACTGCGTGTTCCAAGCCGTCTCCGACATAAAGCAAAAAAAGGAGCGCGAAGAAAATCCAAAACGGGCTCAGTGTTTCAGGGATAAAGATCCAGGTGATGAGCCTCCAGACCTGTCCTTGAAGAACGAGATTAGGATCAAGTGACAGCATTCCGATAAATCCCGGCGCAAGTAGATGCAGGATGAAGACCAGGGCGTTGAAGAGGACGACGAAACGGATCAGTCCGGGTATGGAGCACCGGTCGAGAGCACGACGGATACTTTCTGGGAATAATGACGGCATCGGAAGATACTGCCAGTTTTTCTAATTCATGCACGCCTTCCCGTTCAAAAAATCGCCCGGAGGTTAATTGACCGTGACGGAATTGTAACCTTTTTGTGGTGGAAACCAATGCAACCAGGAGTATCTTGCTACACACAACGACTATGGGGGATCCAGAGCAAATCGATAATATTGAGCCATTTCCGGTGGTTCCTCGTACGCCGATGCCTTCCAGTCAACATCAGGAAGGTGATATTGATTTAGCATCATCTCCCAGACCATCGGTTCGGCACAGTCTAACCCCAGCCAAGACCATGAAGGTGCAATATTGGCACCAGGGGGAGCAACCTGAGCTCGCTTGGAAACCTGATGTCCCTCTCAAAAAATCAAATCATGCAAAAAGGGCTGATCAGTTGAGCGTGCTTCTTATCATCTGTGCATTGCTGCTTGTCGGTGCCGTTGGGGTCACCCTTCATTTTAGCGGGAAGCGTTATTTTTTCACCACCGATGAATCCAAAAAGGGGGGTACGGCCATGGTCGATTTTTATCAGGGGAATCATACATTCTCCCAAAAAGTGGCAGAAGAAAAAGCAGCCAAACTGGGGCAGGGGCACCAGATCCATGGAATTTCTACAGTCAATGAGGATCTGGAGGTTCCTCTGAGCGAGCAGATGAACTCGATGAGCGAAAAAATGAAACAAATGCGCTCTGTCAAACAGGCGGATGAGCCTGCTCCTCCCACACACGATACCGGTCCGAAGGTCGATCTATCACCTCTTAAACCAACCAAGGATGCCAACTTTCAGTCACCGCTCGAATTCAATAATACCCTCCCCAAGGTTTTGCAGAAGACTCAGTAGATGGAGATGCATTATCCTCTGGCGGTGGGCGTGCGCTAAGCTTTAAGGTTTCGCCCGCATGAAGAACCCGAGGTCAGCCAGAGCGATGTATGAAGGACGGTGGATTTTTATCATCATTCTTCTCGGGAGCATCGGAGCGGATTTTCTCCACCTTCGTCTTGTCCTTCTTCTGGGCGTCGCATTGTTTGCATTCTGTCTCTGGTTTTTCCGTGATCCCGAGCGTAGGCCACCTGCTGACCCTCAACTTGCGGTCTCTCCCGCTGACGGGACGGTAACTCTGGTTGATGAGGTGGAGGAGGTGCAGTTTTTCAAGAGGAGGATGAAACGCATCTCGATCTTTCTTTCTGTCTTTGATGTCCATGTAAATCGATCCCCAATTGCGGGCGAAGTCTTATTTACCGAGGGTAGGGGAGGTCTCTATCTTGATGCGCGCAAGCAGGAGGCTTCCAGATTAAATGAGAGTCTCTTTTGGGCCATTGGTTCTAAGGATGCAATAATTCAAGCCGTTGGGGTAAAGCAGATTACCGGAGCCATTGCCCGAAGGATCGTTCCCTGGGCTGAACTTAGTGAAGAGATGCAGCGTGGGGAGCGCTTTGGCATGATCCGTTTTGGATCGCGCACCGACCTTTACCTTCCTCTGGATGCCGAGGTGCTCGTCGCAGTCGGGCAGACGGTCAATGGAGGCGAAACCGCTGTCGCCAGAATGGTTGGCTTGAACAATCAGTCCTGATTTCCATGAATCGTCACGAACCAAAGATCTATCTCCTTCCCAATTTGATGACGGCTGGGAATCTCTTCTGTGGGTTTGCTGCGGTGCTCAAGATTATCGAGGCTGCCCTGCTCAACAACAACGGAGATCCTGTTGCCCACAGCTATCACGAAGCCCTTGCCTTTATTCTGGGAGCCTGTGTTTTCGACCTGCTTGACGGACGCGTGGCGCGGCTTGGAGGTCACGAAAGCCCCTTTGGTCGGGAGTTTGATTCTTTGGCCGATGTGGTTTCCTTCGGTTTGGCTCCTGCGTTACTAGTTTATCAGATCGTTCTGAAAGATTTTCACCGGACGGGTTGGGTGATTGCCTTTGTCTATCTTCTCTGCGGCACCCTGAGACTTGCCCGATTCAATTGTATTGCCGCGGTGCCAAAAGAAGCAGACGAGGTCAAACAACATTGCAATGAATTTATCGGATTTCCAATTCCGGCGGCAGCAGGACTGATAGCCTCTCTTACTTTATTCATGCTGTGGCTGGAGGAGGGTGAACGGACGATCGGCCGATGGAAATTTGCACTCCCGGCTCTGCTGCTTTTCCTCTCCTTCATGATGTTCAGCCATGTTCGATACCCCAGTTTCAAAGGGTTGAGCTGGCGCACCCAGCGTTCGCTTCCCCGCTTTCTCCTCATCATTGTGGTGCTGGCCTTTGCCGGCCTAAATTATGAGTGGATGCCGGCCATCCTTTTCGTGGCCTTCCTGCTTTATGGATTTATCCGTCCTCTGCTTTCACGGCCCATGCGGGCGGGAATCGAGGATGAAGGGGATATGAAAACGGAGGAGTAACCGGTTTTTCCTATCGTAGCAGATTTCGATTCTTCCACAGATAGGCAAGTCCCGAATAGATGGTCAATGCGATGGTGATGCCGATAAGGAAAGGGCCGATCTTGACCCAGAGGAATCGTAGCCAGAGAGTTTCATCCCCGAACAGATCTCCGGCGGCAAGTAGCAACAGAAAGAAGATGATGGTGATGAGTTGCCAGGCAGTTTTGTGCTTTCCCAAAGGATCGGCAGGAAGGATGACCCCCTGTCCTGCGGCAAGTTGCCGCAGACCCGTGATTAAAAACTCCCTTGTGATGATGATGATGACCGCCCATGAGGGGAGTGCCCTCAGCGGAATAAGACAGATCAGGGCTGAGGCGACGAGAACTTTATCCGCCAAGGGATCCATAAGCTTACCAAAGTTTGTGATTTGATTGAGGCGGCGTGCAAGATAACCGTCGAGCCAGTCTGTGAGCGAAGCCGCAATAAAGAGCAGCAGCGCGACAACATCACCCCAGTGCGTGCTGCTGGTTAGGAAGCCGACAAAGAGTGCGGTCAAAAAAAGTCTGCCGAGTGTAAGACGGTTTGGAAGGTTCATCTGCGGAAAATATTCAGAAAAGGAGTAAAGGGCAGATCACGATTGCCAGCCACCATTTAAGGGAGATAAGGTTTCCGTTCCTTTCGGACAATCTGAAACTCTAAAAATTCTATGAGCACACAACAAAGCGACATTGGTTTAATCGGACTAGCCGTCATGGGCGAAAATCTCGTCCTCAACATGGAGAGTAAGGGCTTTTCGGTAAGCGTTTATAACCGGACGGTTGCTGTGACGGAAAAATTTGCCGAAGGAAGGGCCAAAGGTAAGAAGATCTATCCAGCTCGGACACTGGAAGATTTTGTCTCCTCCCTCGCCAGACCGCGCAAGGCGATGATCATGGTCAAGGCTGGTGCCCCTGTGGATGCCGTGATTGATCAGCTCGTGCCCCTTCTTGAAAAAGGGGACATCATCATTGACGGGGGTAACAGTCTCTGGACCGACACCCAGCGTCGTGAAAAGGCCCTCAAGGAGAAGGGGCTTCATTTTGTCGGAACCGGTGTTTCCGGTGGTGAGGAGGGAGCCCTCAAGGGCCCATCAATCATGCCGGGGGGTTCCGAAGAATCATGGAGATTTGTCGGGCCGATTTTTCGCAAGATCGCGGCTATTGTCGACGGAGAGCCCTGCTGCCGCCACATGGGGCCGGACGGTTCGGGTCACTATGTGAAGATGGTGCACAACGGTATCGAATACGGCGATATGCAACTTATCTGTGAGGCCTATGCGATCCTCAAGGCGACCATCAATCCGACTGCGGAAGAGTTTCACAGCATCTTTGCAGAGTGGAACATGGGCGAACTTAATAGCTACCTGATCGACATTACGGAAAAAATCTTCACTAAGATGGATCCCGAAACCGGCAAACCGATCGTTGATTTGATCCTCGACAAGGCGGGTCAGAAAGGGACTGGCAAATGGACGGTTGGTAACGCCGTTGAGCATGCCGTGGTGCTCTCGACAGTGAATGCCGCCGTTGAGGCCCGCATCCTATCTTCCCTCAAGGAGAAGCGTGTTGCTGCGGGCAAGATTCTCCCTGCTCCCGAGATCAAGCCCTTCAGCGGGGACCGTCAGCGTCTGATTGATTCCGTCCGCGATGCTCTCTATGCCAGCAAGATCGTCAGTTATGCTCAGGGTCTCGATCTTCTGGGAACTGCTGGCCGATTTTATGGCTGGCATCTCAATTTTGGTGACATCGCCACAATCTGGCGTGGTGGGTGTATCATTCGCGCCCATTTCCTCAACCGTATCAAGGAGGCCTATGAGCGTAATCCCTCCTTGGAAAATCTGCTTCTTGATCCCTTCTTCACGGAGATTATCACCAAGACACAGGCCAACTGGCGTCATGCTGTCATTACAGCGATCGAACAGGGGGTTGCAGTTCCCGCATTCAGTGCAAGCCTCTCGTATTACGATAGCTATCGCTGTGAACGCCTCCCTGCCAATCTGCTCCAGGCGCAGCGTGATTTCTTCGGTGCGCATACCTATGAGCGCATCGATAAGCCTGCCGGGGAGTTCTTTCATACAGAGTGGCTCGCGTAAGCGGTTAAAGTATAAAATCAGGAACTTGGCAGGTTGCTTTTGTATCCGACTTGGATGATGTTCTGCCGCTCATGGCTCAAACGGTCCTGAGCTTTGCACGATAAAGCCCTGTACTGCTTGCTGGTTTGCTCTCATTCGGGCTTTCCCTGCAGACAACCAACGCACAACTTCCAAGATATTTGTTTCCCCTTGCTCAAGTCCCGTCCTACCTTAACTTGATATCCTGATGCTGATTCTTTCTCGGTGGTTTATTCTGTTGGTTCTTCTGATGATGCCGACGCTGGTAAGCGCATCCGTTTCCGATTCCTTGAAATCACTGATCGGGGGAGGGGATTCTGGGAGTAAGGATTCCGGAAACATGACCCCTTCGGATTTTGAACGCATGGCGATGCAGATTCGGGAAAAGGCAATCCAGCAGACACGCCCCCCCACGGTAAGTATTCCCACAGCACCTGTCATTGGGTTTGGGAAATATCCATGGCACCGGAATATCATGACCACCATTTTCTGGATCGGGGAACGGCCGACGGCCCGCAATCCTGTTCCCAATAACCGAAGTGCATGGGATGCAAATTGGGCGCGCAACTACGGAGGATATGACAATCCGGACCAAAGATGGCGGCGGAATTTTATTCCGATTGGATTTACACCCCGGCAAAACCCCTTCTATGTGGCCCTTCCTTACTGTGATGTCACGCATGGAAACACCAAACCAGAGGCAGGTCGTGTGATTCCCTGGTTTCGGGATTGCTTTGTCAGACAGGGAAAGTCTGTTCTCAAGGGGCGCTGGATAGCAATCCACCACGCAGGACGCACCTGTTTTGCCCAGTGGGAGGACTGCGGACCTTTCCGCACCGATCACTGGCAATATGTCTTTGGGAACGGGAGTGTGATGCCAAGACCCAATCTGAACCGTGGGGCAGGGCTCGATATCTCTCCCGCTGTGCGTGACTACCTACGAATGGAGAAAAATGACATTACGGACTGGAAATTCGTTGATTCCGCGAGCGTTCCAGATGGTCCCTGGAAATATTATGGTGATAACAATACCTTTGCCCTGCTGAGAAAGGGGGCAAACCTCTACCAGCAAGACCGCAACAATGCCAAACGATCGCCTTCCATGAATAGCTATACCCGCCCTAGCACATCGGCACTTCCCCTCGGAGGATCTCCTGTAGGCGTACGTGCCACACCCCCTTTTGCAAACTGAAACGTATCTCCTGCGGAGCCTGTGAATGGCAATCTCCCTTCCCGATTCATGAATAAGCGGTGATGTCAGCGATGTGATCTTTCGCTCCCAAGGTAGTAATATGCAACGAAGTGCCAGACATCAGAGAGTGACCCTGTTACCGTCTCCTTGATGGATCAGCAGCTGGAAATATTTATCAATCGGGAATGGACTGCTGCGTGGGCGGATCATCTGCTTGCCTTTCTTTCCAACTACAATGCATGGGCTCCATGGCTGTTAGGTCTTGTAGTAATGGCCGCGATTTTTGGAAATTTCAAACTCCGGGTGGCATTGCTGACTGCGGGATTGGCTATCGGACTCTGCGACGGGATTGCCGTGAATCTTCTCAAGCACGCAGTTGCCCGTCCCCGACCGAGTCAGGTTGAGCCCGGGGTACGCTTTGTTGAAATGGGGGTAGCTCCCGAACATTTTCCAAAAATCGCGGGACTTCTTTACGAACCGAAGGTGAATTATCCCCATGGGACGGAACCTCCTGAGATATCAGGAATGCTGATCTCTGAAAAGGTGACGGGACATTCGTTTCCCTCCGGCCATGCTGCCAATAACGTGGCTGTGGCCACAGTGCTTATACTTTTCTACCCCCGTAGAGGCTGGCTCTATCTGCCGATAGCCCTCTCGATCTGCTATGCGCGCATCTATACTGGGTCGCATTGGCCACTTGATGTCGCGGCAGGCATTATTCTCGGGATTATGGGCGGACGGCTTGCGGTCTGGATTGTCCAACTTCTCTGGCGGCGTTGGGGAAACAAATTTTTTCCCGTTCAGTTTGCACAGCATCCAAATCTACTCCATGAGTAAGAAAAACTCCAAAAAGGTATCTTTGGGGCATCTTTCCATGCTCACCCTTTGGATTGGAGTCTGGGGTTTGGCCATATTCCGCCTCTGGGCGTCGTGGTCGGGATTCATGGAGGAATCCGAAGCCATCCTGATTTCATGCGCGGCACATCCGGCCGGAGGTTATGTCGAGGGTCCCTGCGGCGTGCCGTTGCTCTACGCACTGCCGCTATGGCTCCATTCCATGCACCCGGATGCTTCCCTCCTTCACTCGATCCGCTGGATATCTCCCGTGGCTTTGCTTCTGTTATCATATTGTGTCTGGAAAATTGCCCGCAGGATGGCCATCCGCCGACCCGCTGTCGCCTTCTGGTCTGTTGTTGGAGTGAACCTTTTACCGTGGGTCAATCTCGCCTCTCTAGTTGCTGATGGGGCATTGCTGACGGCTTCGATTTTGCTCCTCGCCATTGTTACAGGATGGAATGCCGTGGATCCAAAAAAGGAAGGCAGCGGAAGCCCCTCGCTGCTTCCGTGGATTTTCTTCGGCATCGTGCTTGCCCTGGGAACCCTCGTTTACTACCCCATCGGTTTTTTACTTCCGATTGCTGTGGTACTTTCCTTGCGATTGCATGGAACGCAGCAGTTTCCATGGAAGGGATTCCTCTGTTCGTTCGCATTACTGACGATCGCTTGGATTATCCCGATTTCCTGGAACGCCCGCCATGGCTGGATTCAGTGGAGTAGTGTGGCAAGGTCCTTCGATAGTTATCTCATTTCCGGATTCAGTATCTCCCTATCCCTATGGATCACGCTTTCAGCCCTGCTCGTTCCCGCTCTTGTGCTCCTTGCCTCCTCGGGGATCTGGTGGAGGAGAGGGATGATCGTGATGCTCATTTTAATGGGGGTTTCAAGCGTCGCAGTGCTCATGATACCAGACAGCATCATCCCCGGGGGGCTTCCTTCTCCGAGCGGTGTGCAGGGAAGCTGGGAACTTGCCCATGAGATTGTTAAATTGCGAACCCAAAGGGCCGATTCCTCTGGTAAGGAGCCTCTCCTGATAGCCTCAACACCGGGACTTGCCTCCCTGCTGGGGCAGAAAATCAGCGCAGGATACCGGGAAATGCCGGGAGCCCCTCCTGTTTTTGTGGCTGAGTCACCAAGTCTTAACAGCTCATATTCCCTCTGGCCTAATTATGCGGATGCCATTGTCCCTGCGGTAAAAGACATTCTCTACACCGAGGAAAAAACCGTCAGTCCGTTTCTGGGACGGAATGCCCTCTACATCACGACAGAAGCTCCCAATGAACTCCCTCAGACCATCACGGGAGCATTCAACGCGGTCGGATTGCTCGAGGAAGTGACACTGCTCAAAAATGGGAAGCCGGTGACGGTGAGAATCTATCAATGTGATGGTTATCGTGCCCTGGCTTTGTAGAGAGGTAATACCAAGTATCAATAGGAATTACACTTTAGCGGCAAAGGAGTTTTAACGAAGGACAAGGCAGAAGACCGAGGACTATCTGAAGATAATCTGATGGATGACAACGACGCCCCTCGCGAAAAAAACCAGCCTATCCCCGTCGCCGGATTGTGATCCGCTTGAGCTTCGCCTCGATTGGCTCGCTCTCCGTGGTCAGTTCAGGATCTTCGCGATGAGCATTGTGAACCAGTCTGCGATCGTAGGAGTTTAGAGGTTCTGTCTCGATGGGTCGCCCGTACTGGCGCACGGCATCGGCAAGCTGCCGAATACGGTGAAGGAACGCATCTTCACGCATGGAGCGGTGGTGCTCGACATCAACGACGACCCTTTGAGCTTCGTGATTCTGCGCGAAGAGCATGCGGTTTACCAAAAACTGAAGACTGTCCAGACGCTCTTCCCTCCGTCCGATCAGGGTCGCCGGATCATTTGTCCTGATCTGGAGGACGAGGTGACCCTCCTTCTCCTGCTCCTCGATCTCCACGATGAAACCGAGGCGACCCAAAATCGTATCGAGGATTTCTTTGGGGGAGTTCATCGCTCGATAAGTTAAAGTTGGTGCAGATCAACGCCTGCGACTGCTGCCAGTCCCTTTTCCGCCGTTGGATTTGGGTTTTACAATCTTTTCCAAAGTGGGAAGGGGTTGATTGCGCGTGAAGTACAACTGCGCAATAGAGAAGAGATTCTGTGTTGTCCAGTAGAGAGCAAGACCGGAGGCATAATTATAGGCAAACGAAAGGAAGATCACCGGCATGAAATACATCATCCTTTGCTGGACGGCGTCGCCGCTCTTGGGGGAAATTGCCATTTGCCAGAGCATCGTACCCGCCATGATGATCGGAAGCAGGTTGACCGGAAATCCCATGAAATGAGCAATCGTATCAGGCTGGGAGAGATCATGAATCCAGAGGAAGTGGCTGTTGCGTAGTTCAATGGCACTGCCAAGCATGGAGTAAAATCCGAAGAAAATGGGAATCTGAACAAGCATCGGCAAGCAGCCTCCGAAGGGATTCACACCATACTGCTTGTAGAGCTTCATCAGCTCCTCATTCATCTTGGTGGGATCGTCCTTATATTTCTCGCGCAATTCGGTCATCTTCGGAGAGAGAAGTTGCATCCGCTTCATCGAGGAAGTGGCCTTGTTCTGAAGGGGCCAAAGGGCTGATTTGATCAGAATGGTCAGCACGATGATGGCGCCAGCATAGCTACCGAGTAGGGGTTTGAGCTGATTCATGGCCCAGAGAAGGCCTTCTGAGACCAAATGAAAGATGCCGAAATTCATTACTTTCTGCTGGTCATCACTCAGCTTGCTCAGCGCCGTGAAGTCCTTGGGCCCGATATAGATTGAATAGTGGCGGGTGATTTTCTCCCCTGGAGAGAGGGAGATCGGCCCGATACCGAGGCCACCCGTGACACCGTAAACCGCCTGACCATTGGCAGCGGAGGTCGCACTCAATGCCTCGTACCGGCGAGCCCAGACGCCGTTTCCCGGCTGATCCTTCGGGGCGGTGATGATCGTTGTGAAATACTGACTCGTAACGGCAGCCCAGAGGATGGAAGAGTCGGATTGGGAGTAGAGTTCCCTGGCGGCACGGGTCTCAATGCCGATCAGGGGAATCTTGCCTGCCTCAAACCAGCTGACATTGATGGAGTTCATCTTCCCGTCCCTGTACCAATCAAAGCAGGTATAGGTGGGGAGATCATTGATATGAACCGGAGCTTCCCCTCCGGCGGCGATACTGTAGTTGGGAAGGGCGAGGGGAGTCGTCCCGTTGTTCTGAAAGGTGAGTTCCAGCGCAACTAGATATTCTTCGGGAGATCCGATGGTCTGCGGAAGGGTGAAACTCTTGGTGATGGAGAGTCCGTTTGGTGCGGAGAGGGTGAATTGAGTGATCGCCTTTTGCTTATCGGAATGCATGGTGAAGCCACCGATAGGAACGCCATTGGAATCGCAAAGGGCACCGATCGGAACACCTGTGTCTTTATTCAGATGAAGGCTTTGCAGATTGGCTCCCAGATGGAGGAAGAGAGTGACTCCCTCAATCCCTCCTGTGTTACCCGCGAAGAGATATTCTGCACGGCTGGTGTCGAGCGTTTCCCGTCGTGCGGAAAGCTCGGGAATAGCCTGGGGTGACTTCGAATTCCCTGAAACCGATGACAAAGAAATGACAGGAAGCGGAGTTGCCGTGGCGGATGGGGTGGCGGTGACGGAAGTCTTGGCAGCGGATTCGGTCTTGAGTTTCGCCGCTTTTTGAGCCTCTGCCTGTTGGGCGATGTAGGGGGCGTAAGTCTTGGTATAATACCATTGCCAGCCGACGAGTCCTGCTACGGAGATGGCGATGGCAATCCATGTGGTGCGGTCAAACATAAATAGAAAGGGAGAATGGGCTAAGGTCTTTGAAGAGCAAGAGGGGTTGTGTTGTTGGTGTGCATGTTGCTGGAGCCGACAGGGACCGGATCAAATCCGCCCGCGCTCCACGGATGGCATTTCATTAGACGGCTGATTGAGAGCCTTGATCCGCGAAGGACACCGTGTGAGGAAAGGGAATCCAGAGCATAAGCCGAACAACTGGGATGGAAGCGACATCCGCATCCGCCACCCCCGCTCAGAGCATGAAGAATCGGGGAAATCAGCCAGCGGTAGAGATGGATTGGAATGCAAAAAAGAAAAATCATGAATTTTCCGAAAGGATTTTTCTGGGAAGAAGAGCACTTCATGAGTCGGCAAAAATAGAGAGACGCGCGGCCAGACGCAACCATTCCGAGCGAAGAGTTGCAAGCGATGATTTGGAAGCTCCGGGTTTTGCAGTGACGACAAGCCAAATTCCCTTTTTGAGTCGAGGGAGTTCGTGACGATAAATCTCCCTCAGGCGACGCTTCACCTTATTGCGGACCACAGCTGATCCCACGCGACGGGATACCACAACAGCAGATTGGGTCGCAGTTGGACGATCTATCAGAAGCCCCATGTGGATCAAAGAACCATGCATGCAAAGTCCCTCCAAGCGGACTTGCGCGTGCTGATACCCCGAACGAAGCCGCGCGGATCGCGGCAGTGGGTAGGATAGGTTAAGCATCGATAAACTTAAGCATCGAGAGCTTAAGCATCGATGGACTAAGCTTGGGTGTGGCGTGCGAAATGGATCTCAACGCCCTTTGGAAGGAGGCGTTTGCGTCCGTGCTGCCGACGACGGCTTAGGATAGCGCGACCGCTCTTGGTCTTCATGCGGGCACGGAAACCGAATTGTTGTTTGCGCGTGCGCTTGGATGGTTGGTAGGTGCGCTTCATGTCGTTAAAAAAGTCTAAAAAGGTTCTTAAAGAATCGGATTGTGGAGAATGCCCGTCCGTGTCCCCGTTGTCAATTGATGATTTGTAAAAAACTGTTTTTTACCGTGAAATCCTGTTGCCCAACGGGCCGATTCATCCTAGCGTCAAACTTTCTTCCGAGCAACCTAGCTAAGGTTACATGGAGAACCGCTTGGGGTCATAGCTCAGTTGGTAGAGCGCCTCAATGGCATTGAGGAGGTCTGGGGTTCGAATCCCCATGGCTCCACCAAGCGTTTATAAGGGTTCGCTAGCCGATTGGGAGAAAATGGAAAAAGTGCTTGTGACAAATAGGTGGAGGATTCCGAACCTGTCACGGATTGTCACATGTAGGCACATTACCTTGTGGCGGATCGGTAGCCTCGATGCCAAGCCAGTGATTTTCTTCGGGCCTTGGCTCATAGCTCGTGAATTGCTTGTAGGCTGTCCAAACAATCGCAAGAAAATTAAATTCCTTACAGTTAGCCTGATTGTATGAAGCTACTTCGGGTGTGTGGATGAAGGGGATCGCGGCTTTCATTTAATTACTCGAACCCTGTGGTGGCCTTTCTTCCCTGCCTCCCAGTCTCAGGACGTTTTTTGCGTCAGAATCTTGAAGATCGGCAATTGAAATGAGCTGATCAATGAACGCGTCCACTTCTTCCTCTGTTCCAAAAGTTGGAAGAACTGAGACGCTTGGTATCGTGGTGCTGTATAGTTTCATAGCCCAAGACTACCCCGGACTTGAAACTCATCTATGGGGTCTAACCATACCGCTCGCAGCTCAACTTCTAACGAAAAGGGCAAACACTCGCCTTTGCGTGTTGGTTGTGACGAGGCTAGGCCAAAAATGATTTGCAAAACGATTGCTAGCCCACAATCTAAGGAAAATCCATCTGATTGGTAGCTACACGAGATAAGAAAATGAGTCGCTTAGACAGGCTTTTATGGGTGCTGAATCTACCCACAGATGATCTTAACAGAACGATTTCGAACCATGAATCATTCAATGCAGAAAAAAAACGAATTCGCTTTCATCAGTTTGCCTAGAAGCCGCTGACCAAGCGCTAGACCCAAAATTTTTTTATAAAAAAGTTCTTGCGTAAAATTCATTTCATTGTAATTTGATATTAGATCAACAACAATCCCATGAAAAACTACCTACTCCTCACAGCAGCAGTACTCGGTTCGGTTTTATCAGCTCACGCAGCTCTCACGCTCAATAACTTTGTAGATCCAACGACTGTGGATGACGCTTACGGTCTTACGCTTACCGATTTTAACAACAATGCTGCCAATAAGACTGTCATGGTTGGCAATCAGGCAGTCGGTGGTCAGTTCTCCTACAATCAACCCTATGGGGCTGGTACTCAGAAGTGGGTTCAGGGTGATAACCCCTTCACCTTTACCTGCAATCCAAGCTCTCATGTCGAGACTTTCGTTGGTGGAGGCATCACTAAGAGCTTCACCGAGCCTGCCTTTGCTAAAACGATCAATGAGATTCATTTCCAGCTCTCGGCTAGGAATGGAGCTAGTGACATCATCAACTTTAACAACTTTGCTGTGACAAGTTTGGACGGAACCACCAGTTTCCTGACCTCTCAGTCCATCAGCAGCGGCTACAACAGCTACAAAGAATTCCAAATCGTTGATAACTCTGGTCTTCTCGCCAATGGATTCGTCATTTCCGGCACTCTCAATCTTCCAAACGGCTTGTCTACATACAGTAAGAGTCAGACTGACAAGCTTGCAATCAACGTCGGAAACGTTGCTGTAGCCCCCGGGGCTCCTGCTCCTCCGATGACTGCCTGCTTCGCTTTCGCTGGAGTGCTTCTCCTTCAAGCATTTCGCCGCACCAAGCAGGTAGCCTAGGCGCTAAGAATATTTTTTATGGGGAAGGGGCGTCTCTTTATGAGGCGCCCTTTTTTTATTGATTGAAGAGACATTTCAAAATCCTCTTTCCCTTTCCTTAGCCGAGCAGTAAATTAAAATCCTTAAAAAGCGATGAAAAAATCCATCCTCACTCTACTCCTAGCAGTAGGACTCATCGCTTTCGTTGGTAAAGCCAAGGCCGATAGCATTTATACAGATGCAGCCTCTTTTTCCAACGCCATTTCCACGCCGAACTATTTTACGAATTTTATCGGCTTAAACGGGACGCTTAGCCAACCATTTAGCCTCTCCGGCAACGGTTACAGCACCGCAATCACCACAGGATCAGGAAATAACCTGGATGCCTCTGGTGGCCATATATTTGACAGTGGTAATGTCTCGTTGATATTTTCATTCACTTTGGGAGATAATGTGACGGCTATTGGTGGTAATTTTTTTGATGGTGCAGCACAAAATGTCTTGGCGACTTTGAACGACGGCACCAACTACTTTATCAATGCTGCGAGTGGTTTTGTAGGGTTCACATCAACCTCTGCCATCACCTCGCTAACCATCACTGCTCCGGGAGGTGGAATACCCGGCGCAAACTCGATCCAGTTTGGAGCTGCAGTCCCCGAGCCATCGACCTATGCTCTCTGCGGCCTTGGTGCGCTGGCTCTGGTTATAGTATTAAGGCGTAAGAAAGCCTGAAATCTGGCTTCTTGAGTTGTAGCCTCTACGGGGGGGGCTCCATTAGGGTCTGACCCATCAATGGGCATTTTGACTTGGAACCGTGTTCCAAGTTCCTGAGAGGAGGTGAAGGAGACCTTTCCTCCAAGGTAGCGCTCTGTGAGGAGTTCCCGCTGTAGGTTCCTATGCCGTGACCGATGCCTTTGGCGGTAAATCTGCGTTGAAAAATCTGCAATTGTGAAGCACTCGGAACGCACCCTGCATTCCAGCACCAACGGATGACATATTTCTCTTTTGTTTCTGTACCCAATTTTACCGTGCCTCCGTCATCGGTTGCCTCGAGGGCGTTTTTCAGGAGATTACCCAGGACTCTCTGGAGGATTGCCTCGTCGGAAATCAGCGTGCATTTTTTTGAATCGGAATCAGTCACCACCGATTTGGACATTCCCACTTCATGATGACGGTAAGTCGTTGTTAGGGATTCCATTAGCACCAACGAGGAGATGGGGGTGAATGTGCAATCGAGATCATGATTTTCTGCCTAGAGGAGCAGTTTCTGATTCTGTATCTCTTGAACAAGTTTCTGTGCGTTGGGAAGCAGGTGAGGGGAAAGTTCGGACGACATTTCAGCATGATTGATCATGAGTTCGGCAAGCCCCTCGATTCAGCCTCCTGTGCTTGCCTGGCACTTTCATCCCGCTGCGCTGATGCTCCTGCCAATCCGCCTCGCCCTCGGCTCATGGCTTGCCCGGTCGTTGCTTCGCATCCGTTACCGCTTCTCGCAACGTTCTCAATGCGATTCAGTCAGAGCTTCCTAAGATTTTCAGTTCACCCCTCCCTGAAAATAATCCTTGCTTGAATTTCACTTTTCTCCGAACTTCCATAAAGGAGCGCCCCACAGATGCTTATCACACCCCAGAGTTTACCCGGAACGAAACCGTCGTTCTCCCTGCGAAGCTTGATTTCAAGC